>Ga0207674_10007463_pt1 | contig 12745 bp, 9 predicted proteins | sample KBSCornC72_FD_184303 | JGI IMG/M metagenome (GOLD analysis project Ga0207674, IMG submission 184303) | Corn rhizosphere microbial communities from Kellogg Biological Station, Michigan, USA - KBS Corn C7-2 (SPAdes) (version 2) | ecosystem: Host-associated > Plants > Roots > Rhizosphere > Soil ... | reverse complement strand
CGGCGCGGCGCAGCATGTTCTCGGTGACGATGGTGTGGATCGGCTTTCCGATGATCATCACCGGCGCGATGACCGGCTCGGTCCTTGTGCTCGGGATGGGCTTCAAGGATGCGCTCACCGCCATGATCATCGGCAATCTGATCATGTTCGCCTATGTCGGCGCGCTCGGCCTGCTGGGCACCTGGCGCGGCTACAATTTCGCTTTGCTGGCCAGCGTCGTGTTCGGCCGCAAGGGCTACGTGTTTTCGTCGGGCTTGCTCGCCACTTTGCTGCTCGGTTGGTACGCCGTGCAGACCGGCATCACCGGCAACCTGATCGCCAGCACGTATCATCTGAACTACGTCGCCATGACGATCATCGCCGGTCTTCTCTACATCGCCATCACCTTCATCGGCGTGCGGGGCTTGCACTGGATCGGACTGGTGTCGGTTCCCCTGTTCGTCATCCTCGGCATCTGGGTGGCGGCCGATGCCGCTTCGACCACGAGCTGGTCGGCGATCTATGGCTATGCCGGCAACAAGGGCGTCGCGACCATGTCGATGGGCGCCGGCCTCACGATCGTGATCGCGCTTTTCATCGACGCGGGCACGGTGACGGCGGATTTCAACCGTTGGGCCAAGGATACGCAAAGCTCGCTGGTCTCGACCTTCAGCGCCTTTCCCTTCGCCAATCTGATCGCCATGCTGGTCGGTGGCATCATGACGGCGGCGCTGGCGAAGGCCGATGCCAATCCGTTCGGCGTCGACAACATGTTCGGCTACATGAACGGCAAGCAGGCGGTCTGGCTCAGCATCCTCGCCTTCATCTTCCTGTACTGCAATCTCGGTTCGGTGTGCTCGCATTGTCTCTACAATTCGGCAACCGGCTGGTCGCGCATCATGGGCAGCCACATGCGGCTGTTCGCGGTGATCCTGGGCGTCATCGGCATCGTCGTCGCCGCCGGCAATGTGTGGGCCTTCTTCATCGAATGGCTGTCGCTGCTCGGCATCCTCGTGCCGCCGATCGGCGCCATCGTCCTGGTCGACCAGTACATCGCGCGGCCGAAGTCGGAGATCTCGACCGATTGGCGCGGCAGCGCCTTCGTGGCGTGGGCCTGCGGGTCGGTGGTGGCGTTCTTCGTCGAGACGCAGGCGCCGCAATGGTCGACGGCGATTTCCGCTGCGGTGGTCGCCGGCGTGGTCTACTGGGTGCTTTGTGCCGTTGCGCGCAACCGTTCCGAGCTCGCGTAGGGCATCTGTCGACTAAGGGAGAAGCGCTTCATGCCTGGAGACTATGAGATCTATGATCTTGGCGACGTGCGATTTCAGAGCGGCGCCACGATTCGCGGATGCAAGCTCGCCTATAAGACGTTCGGCAAGCTGAATGCCGCCAAGGACAATGTCGTGGTCTATCCGACCTGGTATTCGGGCCAGCACCAGGACAATGAATGGCTGGTCGGTAAAGGCATGGCGCTTGACCCCGACAAATACTTCATCATCATCCCGAACATGTTCGGCAACGGCCTGTCGTCGTCGCCGAGCAACACGCCCGAGCCCTACAATGGGCCGCGCTTCCCCAACGTCACTGCCTACGACAACGTGCGTGCCCAGCATCGGCTGGTGACCGAGAAATTCGGCATCAAGAAGATCAAGCTGGTCACCGGATGGTCGATGGGGGCGCTACAGACCTTCCACTGGGGTGCGCTTTATCCCGACATGATCGAGTACATCCTGCCGTTCTGCGGATCGGCCAAATGCTCGCGCCACAACTACGTCTTCCTCGAAGGCGTGAAGGCCGCGCTGCAGGCAGACGCTGCCTGGAACAACGGCTGGTACAAGGAAAAGCCTGCCAAGGGCTTGCGGGCCGTGGGTCGGGTCTACGCCGGCTGGGGCCTGTCGCAGGCCTTCTATCGCCATGAGCTCGACCTCAACGTGCTCGGCTACTCCTCGCTCGAGGATTTCCTGGTGGCCTTCTGGGAAGGCTTCTTCCTGCCCAAGGACGCCAACAACCTCCTCACCATGCTGTGGACGTGGCAGCACGGCGACATCAGCAACAACGAAATCTTCAAGGGCGACTACAAGAAGGCGCTGAGCGCCATCAAGCCCAAGGCCTACGTCATGCCTGGCAAGACCGATCTCTACTTCCCGCCCGAGGACAGCGAGAACGAGGTCGCCAACATGCCAAATGCGAAGCTGATCCCGATCCCGTCGATCTGGGGCCACTTCGCCGGCGGTCCCGGCACCAATCCCGAGGATGTGAAGTACCTGGACGCCAAGATCAAGGAGCTGCTCGCCGGCTGATCTCGATCGACCGCTTCAACGGCTTTAAGGGAGGCGACATCATGGCAGGCGTCGACGAAATCTGTCGCATGGATGCCGTCACTCAGGCGCAGAAGATCAGGCGCAGGGAGCTGTCGGCCGTCGAGGTCGTCGATGCGCATCTGTCGCGGATGGAGGCGCTCGAGCCCAAGCTCCACGCCTTCTGCACGCCGACGCCGGAGCTGGCACGCGCCACGGCCAAGCGGATCGAACGCGACATCGTCGCCGGAAAAGATGTCGGCCCGCTGGCGGGCGTGCCGATCGGCATCAAGGACCTGGTATGTACCAAGGGGATCCGCACCGTTTCGGGTTCGGTCGCCTACCGGGATTTCGTGCCCGACGAAGACGACATCGTGGTCGAACGTCTGTCGGCGGCCGGTGCCGTCATCGTCGGCAAGACCAATGTACCGGAATTCGGCTATAGCGCCGTGGGCCACAATCCGGTCTTCGAGACAACGCGCAATCCCTGGAACCTCGACCGCACCTCCGGCGGGTCGAGCGCGGGCTCCGGCGCGGCGGTGGCATCCGGCATGTGTCCCTTCGCGATCGGCAGCGACGGCGGCGGCTCGGTCAGGATTCCGTCGGCCCATTGCGGCCTCTATGGCCTCAAGGCGTCGATGGGGCGTGTGCCGCTCTATCCCGGCACCAAGGACGAACGCTACCCGGGTGTGTCGAGCTGGGAGAGCCTGGAGCATATCGGGCCGATGAGCCGGACCGTCGCCGACAGCGCGCTCATGATGTCGGTGATCGCCGGCCCCGATCCGCGCGATCGTCATAGCCTGCCGGCCGCCTCGTTCGATTGGATGGAGTGTCTCAAAGGCGATCTCAAGGGCCTCAAGGTCGCCTACAGTTCTGACTGGGGTTACGCCGCGGTGGATCCGGCCGTTCGCCGCATCGTGGGCGATGCGGTACGGGTCTTCGAACGCGACCTGGGCTGCATCGTCGAGGAGAAGCACCCGGGCTGGAGCGATCCCTACGGTGCCTTCTGGGGGCTTGTCGCGCTCGAGTCAGATCTCAAGGGCCTGCGCGCGATGGCAGACAAGCACGCCGCAGAGATCACGCCGCACATCCTGGACTTCATTCGGCGCCCCTGGACGGCGGAGGAGCTGACCGATGCGGTCATTCAACGCAAGGCGGTCAACAACAAGATGTGGCGCCTCATGCAGTCATACGACCTGCTGCTGACGCCGACCCTGGCGGTGCCGCCCTTCGCGCTGCACACGCAGGGCCCGGAGAAGATCGACGGGCGAATCGTGGCGCCATTCCAGTGGCTGGCCTTCACCTTCCCGCTGAATATGACGGGCCAGCCCGCGGCGACTGTTCCCGCCGGATGGACCGATGATGGCCTGCCCGTGGGCTTGCAGATCATCGGCCGTCACCTCGACGACCCCATGGTGCTGCGGGCGTCGGCGGCATTCGAGGCGAGCCATCCCTGGAAGCACCGCTGGCCGTCGATCGTTCCGCAGTGATCAACGACCAGCAGGGCGAACGCAACGCTAGGCCTTCGGCTCGTACCTCAAACCCAGCTTGAGGGTGACCTGGTAGTTCGAGACCTTGCTGTCGCGAATATTGCCCCGCACTTCGGCCACCTCGAACCATTCGAGGTTGCGCAACGAACGCGACGCCGTCGCGATTGCCGATTCGATGGCGTCGGAAACCGACTTGTCGGAGCTGCCGACAACCTCGGTTTTCACATAGGTCTTGTTGGTAGCCATTTGCGTCTCCTGATCCTGGTGAAAGAAGCTTCGACTGGAAGAAACGCTTAAGCAGTGCTGAGCGGGTAGCGTGCGTCGTTTCACGACCCGGCACCATCGTTTCGAGGCAACCGGCATGCTTTCGATTCGTTGTGGCTGCATCCATGCGCTTCGTTCTTCGTCTCCCTCCGCTTCTTGCAGCCTCCCTGTTGCTTGTGGCGTCGTTTGCTCAAGCCCAGGACAACGATTTCAACTTCGGCTCGGTCCAGGCGATGGCCTACAAGCTCGCCACCAGCCCCTACAAGGAAGTGCCGTCGATCGACGGCGAGATGAAGAAGCTGAGCTACGACCATTATCGGGCGCTGAGGCCGCGCGATGACAAGGCGCTATGGGGCGACGGCAAGGGCTTTTTCCGGGTCGAGTTCTTTCCGGCGGGCTTCATCTACGAAAAGCCGGTCACCATCAGCGTCGTCGAGAATGGCAAGGTGACGCCGCTCACGATCGGACCCGAATATTTCGACTTCAGCGACACCGGTCTCAAGACACCGCCCCAGAAGGTCGAGCTGGCAGGGTTCAAGCTCGTCTTTCCGCTCAATCGTCCCGACAAGTTCGACGAAATCGCGGCCTTCCTGGGCGCGAGCTACTTCAGGACCGTCGGGCGTGCCCAGGTCTACGGCGCCTCGGCGAGGGGCCTTGCCATCGACACGGCAACGGGCCAACCTGAGGAATTCCCGATCTTCCGTGCTTTCTGGCTTCTGAAGCCCGCTGACGATGCGCAGCAGATGACGGTCTGGGCGCTGCTCGATTCGCCCGGCGCCGCGGGGGCCTTTGCTTTTACGATCGAGCCCGGCGCGCGCACGGTGGTCGAGACGCAAGCGGCACTGTTCGTGCGTCATGACGTGTCGATGCTTGCCATCGCGCCACTCACCTCGATGTTCTTTGCCGGCAAGGCCTCGCCGCCGCGCGACGACTATCGGCCGGAGATCCATGATTCCGATGGCCTTTACCTTGTCACCGGCAAAGGCGAGCGCATCTGGCGGCCGCTGGCCAATCCTTCGGCGCTCGCGGTCACGTCGTTCGGTGACACCAATCCGCGCGGTTTTGGCCTGATGCAACGCGAGCGCGACTTCACTCAATATCAGGACAGCGCCGCCAGTCTCCAGAAGCGCCCGAGCCTCTGGGTCGAGCCGATCGGCGATTGGGGCGATGGCGAGGTGCGGCTGGTCGAGATCCCCTCCAAGTCCGAGACCAACGACAATATCGTCGCCTTCTGGAAATCGCGCTGGCCGGTCAAGCAGGGCAATCGGCTCGACTATCGCTACCGGCTGTCGGCCCTGTCGGACGAGGCCGACCTCGCGCCGCTGCTCGGCCGGGTGATTGCAACCCGGGCCGGCGCTGTGCCAGGGGCGGACAAGCAGCGACGGCTGGTCGTCGAGTTCGCAGGTGGGGAGCTGCCGACCCTCAAGCCGGAACAGCCCGTCACCGCCAACGTTGCCCTGAACGGCGGCAAAATTACCCGCACCTATGTCGAAGCTCTGCCGTCGCGAAGGACATGGCGGATGTTCATCGATTTCGAGCCTGAGCCGAAGAAGCCCGCCGACATCCGCGCTTCACTTGCATTGCGCGGCAAGACGCTGACCGAAACCTTCGCTGATTTCATTCCCCCATGACTGACACAACGGACGGGTGGAACCTCGACCGCTATGCCGACAGGGCGCGATGGCGGCGGAGGCTGTTGCTTCTTCTTCTCCTCGCGACCGCCGGACTCGGCGGCGGGCTGATGTGGACTGTCGTCGGTACGGGCGACATGAACGCGCTTCAATGGGCGCTGCTCGTGGTCTTCATCCCGATCTTCGCCTGGAGCGCACTCTCCTTCTGGTGCGGCGCCTTCGGCTTCATTTTGGGCGTGCTGCGGCTCCATCCTGTCAGCCTCCGTCGCCGCGGTCCGGCCAGCGGACAGGTGCCGACGCTCCGCCAGCGCACCGCGATCCTCATTCCGGTCTACAACGAGGAGCCGGCCGAGGTTCTGGCGCGTCTCGAACTTACCTATCGGTCGCTGACTGAAACCGGGCAGGCCGAGGCGTTCCATTTCTTCGTGCTGAGCGACACGACCGACAAGGCGATCGCCGAGGAGGAACAGCGGGCCGTGGCCGCGCTCAGCGAGCGCTTGCAGCTTGGCGAGCGGCTGTTCTATCGCCACCGCAGTCCCAACACCGGCAAGAAAGCCGGCAACATCGCCGAGTGGGTCAACACGCGCGGGCCGGACTACGCCCACATGATCATCCTCGATGCCGACAGCACCATGCAGGGCGACGCGCTGGTGCGCCTGGCCGCGCTGATGGAGGCGAGCCCGCGAACGGGCATCATCCAGACGCTGATCGTGCCAGCCGGCCGGGAGACGTTGTTTGCCCGCGCCCTGCAGTTCTCGACGCGGCTCACCGGCGCCGTGCTCGCAATGGGGACCAGCTTCTGGCATGTCGGCGAGTCGAACTACTACGGCCACAACGCGATCCTGCGCGTGTCGGCTTTTGCGGCCTGTTGCCGTCTACCAGTCCTACCGGGACGACCGCCGCTTGGCGGTGAAATCCTGAGCCACGACTTCGTTGAAGCTGCCTTCATCCGCCGCGGCGGCTGGTATGTCTGGCTGCTGCCGGAACTCCACGGCAGCTACGAGGAACTGCCGACCAACCTGCTCGACTATGCGTTGCGCGACCGGCGCTGGATGCAGGGCAACCTGCAACACGCACGACTTCTCGGCGCGCCGGGCCTGCATTGGATGAGCCGGCTGCATCTGGCGCTCGGCATCTTCGCCTACCTGGCCTCGCCGCTGTGGCTGGCGATGCTCACTTTGAGCAGCGCCATCGTGGTCGATCGCAAGCTGGTGGGCGAAATCTATTTCGGGCCCACGCGAACGCTCTTCCCGCAATGGCCGAACTATCACTGGCCCGAGATCCATGGACTCTTGATCCTGACGTTGGTGCTGCTGCTCGGCTCCAAGCTCCTTGCGCTGATGCTGCGACTCGCCTCGACGCGCAACGCCCGTCGCTTCGGCGGCCGCATCGCCTTGATCCTGAGCTTTATCGGCGAAGTCTGCTTCTCGACCCTGCTTGCGCCGGTCATGATGCTGTTTCACACCACCTTCCTGATCGACATCCTGTTGGGGAATGCCGTCGGCTGGCCGCCCCAGGCGCGCGGCGACCGCGGCATGGCGTGGCGTCTCGCGCTGCTCCGCCACATCCCTCACGCTTTGCTGGGATTGGCCGCCCTGGTCGTCCTGGTCGTGCTGGCGCCCGACTATGTGCCCTGGGTTCTGCCGGTCGTCGTCGGCCTTGTCTTTTCCGCACCGCTGGCCGTGCTGTCGAGCCGCCGTACCATGGGTCTTGCCGCCAGGCGCTACCGCGTCTTCGTGACACCTGAAGAAAGAAGCGCCGTCTCTTCCAGTGTGACCGACGCCCCCGGGCGATGAGGAGGCTGCCAAGCGACGTGGCTAGTTCTTTAGAAAAGTCTCGAAGGCTTGCTTGTAGTCGGCATGCCAACGCGAAAGCGCGGGGCGATTCTCGGTAATATCCTGTGCCGACCAGAGCACGCGTTTGTTGTCGATATCACGCGTGACTTCGTTGTCGGGGCAAAGAATGTAGAAGTCTCCGCGGCTCATGCCCTCGATCAGCATGGCGATCACTTGATCGGGCGTCCAGGCGCCGGCCGGTTTCTCGGTCCGGCCGCGGGCTGTCATGCCGGTGAAGGTCGAGCCGGGGATCAACAAGTGTGCGCTGATGCGCCCGCCTCCCTCGTTGCGCAGGCTGTGGGCGAGGCCTTCGGTGAGGACCTTCACGCCGGCCTTGCTGACATTGTAGGCCGTGTCGCCGGGCGGGCAGGTGATCCCTTGCTTGGAACCGGTATTCACGACGGCGCACGGTGTTCCTTGCGCCAGCATCGCTGGGACGAAGGTCTGCACACCGTTGATTACGCCCCAGAGATTGACATCCAGCACCTTGCGCCAGCGCTCGATATGGTCCCACGGCCCGCCGCCCGGGGCGGTGCCGGCATTGTTCATCAGCACGGCGACTTCACCAAAAGACGCGTACACTTTGTCCTTTAGCGCCTGGACCTGATCCAGCTTGCTGACATCTGTCGGCACGGTAAGAACGGCGTCGCGGCCGCCTGACGATAGAGCCGTCACCTCTGCCGCGGCACGCTCGAGGCGCTCGGCTGAAAGATCGGCCAGGCAGACTCTGAGACCGAGGGAGGCGAAGCGGCATGCAGCGGCGAGACCAATGCCGCTCGATCCGCCAGTGACGACAGCCACGCGGCCGGCAGTGAGTGCGGGATGGGCCATGCGATTTCTCCTCACGAAGATAGACAATCAATAAAAAGATGCCGCCCGGAGGGCGGCAAGTGTCCGTCGTGGGAGGGTACGACGGTCGGCCCGTAGGTGCACGGCGTCTGGCCTTCATCGCCAGCCGGACTGCCGATTCGCTAACGCTGTATCTGCAAAAATATAGCGGATGGCCGATATAGTCGATTGGAAATGACGACGCCGATTCCACTCGCTATATTCCAAAGAATACGACGAGGACCGTCCGGTTGGGGCCGAGAGATGGGTTTCGAGGCGATCGAGCTTTACACCGAGGTGAAGGCCGTCGCCGCGCTTCTGTGACCGAGGAGAATACGAATGACTGTAGTGGAAAAAGGGCAGGCAACTCGGCCAGCCTATATCGATGGCAAGACCAAGCTAATGCTGATCGACGGCCGCTGGGTGCCGGCGGCGTCAGGCAAGACGTTCGAGACGCGCAATCCCGCGACAGGCGAGTTGCTGGCGCGGGTCGCGGAAGGCGATCGTGAGGATATCGATCGTGCGGTCGCGGCAGCGCGCAAGGCCTTCACCGGCCCGTGGAGCAAGTGGAAGCCGGCCGAGCGGCAGATGCTTCTGCTGAGACTCGCCGATCTCGTCGAGAAGCACATCGAGGAGCTGGCCGCGCTCGACACCTTCGACATGGGTGCCCCGATCAGCCGCACCCGCAACAACCGCCAGCGTGCGCTCGGCATGCTGCGCTACTATGCGGGCCATGCCGTCGCGTTGCACGGCGAGACGATCGAGAACTCGCTCGCGGGCGAAATCTTCTCCTATACGCTCAAGGAGCCGGTCGGCGTGGTCGGCGCGATCATCCCGTGGAACGGCCCGCTGACGGCAACGATCTGGAAAATCGGTCCCGCTCTTGCGACCGGTTGCACGGTGGTGCTGAAGCCTGCGGAAGAGGCGCCGCTCACGTCGCTCAGGCTCGGCGAGCTCTGCCTCGAGGCCGGCGTGCCGCCTGGTGTGGTGAATGTCGTGCCGGGCTACGGCGAAACGGCGGGCGCCGCGCTGGCGTCGCATCCCGACGTCGACAAGGTCGCGTTCACCGGCTCGCATCTCACCGGCCAGAAGATCGTCCAGGCCTCGGCCGGCAACCTCAAGCGCGTGTCGCTGGAGCTCGGCGGCAAGTCGCCCGACATCGTCTTCGCCGATGCCGATCTCGACGCGGCGGTGCCGGGCGCGAGCATGGCGGTGTTCGCCAATTCGGGCCAGATCTGCAGCGCCGGCACGCGCCTCTTCGTCGAGAAGAAGGTCTACGAGGAGTTCACCGACAAGGTGGCAGCCTTCTCCAAGACCTTGCGCGTCGGCAACGGTGTCGATCCGCAGACGCAGGTCGGGCCGCTGGTCTCGGCCGAGCAGCTCGATCGCGTGACCGACTATCTCAGCATCGGTCGTCAGGAGGGCGCCAAGCGTCTGAGCGGCGGTGAGCGGTTGACCGATGGCGATTTGGGCAAGGGCTACTTCGTGCCACCGACGGTCTTCGCCGACGTGCGCGATGACATGCGGATTGCCCAGGAGGAGATCTTCGGGCCCGTGATTTCGGCGATCCCCTTCACCGACATCGACGAGGTCATCCAGCGCGGCAATGCGACGACCTTCGGTCTCGGCAGCGGAGTCTGGACACGCGACGTCGGCAAGGCGCATCGGCTTGCCAAGGCGATCCGCGCCGGCTCGGTCTGGATCAATTGCTACCAGGCGATGGATCCGGCCGTGCCGTTCGGCGGCTACAAGATGAGCGGCTACGGACGCGAGAGCGGCAAGCAGCATCTCGAGGAGTATCTCAACGTCAAGGCGGTCTGGATCAAGACGGCTTAGTCCCCGCGATCCGGCTTGCCAAAAGCCAAACACGTCCATGTGACTTGCCCGCGCCATGGCAGGCTCGGGAACGCTTGACGCGACGCCACGCGTGCCCAACACCGGCACGACGTGGATCGCGGCAAGGAGCCGGGAATGACAATTTGGTTTCATCGCGGGCTGCAGGCTGTCACTGCGTTCGCAGCCCTAGCGGCGGCGATGTTGGCCGTCGGACAACCTGCAGCGCAGACAGGATGTCCGGGCGACAATGGCGGGCTTGCCTTGTCGCCGGGCTTCTGCGCGACCGTGTTCGCCGACAATCTCGGCCATGTTCGCCATCTCGCCGTCGCGGCCGACGGCACGCTCTACGCCAACACCTGGAACAGCCGCTACTATCGTACTGCGCCGCCGGCCGGTGGCTTTCTTGTCGCCTTGAAGGATACCAACGGCGACGGCCGTGCCGATGCTGTGCAGCGTTTCGGTGCAACATCAGAGTCAGGCACCACGGGCGGCACCGGAATCGCGCTCTACAATGGCGCGCTTTATGCCGAAGAGAGCGGCCGTATCCTGCGCTATGCCCTGACGTCGGGTACAGCTGTGCCGAACTCAACGCCAGCGGTTGTCGTGTCCGGCCTGCCCCTCACGGGCGATCATCCCATGCACCCGTTCGTGATCGACGCGAAGGGCAACCTGTTTGTCGATGTCGCGTCGGCGACCAATTCATGCCAGGCCGACAATCGCATGGTCGCCTCGCGCGGCGTCGATCCGTGCATCGAAAAGCAGACACGCGGCGGGATCTGGCGCTACGACGCCAACAAGACCGGGCAGGTCTTTTCACCTGCTGAGCGCTATGCGACCGGTCTTCGAAATGCGGAAGGCCTTGCCCTCGATACTGCCGGTCGTTTGTTCGCCACCCAGCATGGCCGCGACCAGCTCTATCAAAACTGGCCGCGCTTCTACACGGCCGAGCAAAGCGCGGAGCTTCCGGCCGAGGAGCTGGTCGAGGTCGGCCAGGGCGCCGACTATGGCTGGCCGGAATGCTACTACGACCAGAACCAGAAAAAGCTGGTGCTCGCGCCGGAATATGGCGGCGATGGCGGGAAGGCCGTCGGGCTCTGCGCGCAGCGGCGAGGACCGGTCGCGGATTTCCCGGGTCACTGGGCGCCCAATGCGCTCGCGATCTATCTCGGCGACAAGTTTCCGTCGGGCTATCGCGGCGGCGCCTTCATCGCCTTCCACGGATCGTGGAATCGCGCGCCGCTGCCGCAAGGCGGCTACAACGTCATTTTCCAGCCGCTGGCCGACGGCAAGGCGTCCGGTCCCTACGTCGTCTTCGCCGATGGCTTCGACGGCGGGCACAAGGAACCGGGCCGGGCCGCGTTCCGGCCGACCGGCCTCGCCGTGGCGCCGGATGGCGCACTCTTCGTGTCCGACGACGTCCATGGCCGGATCTGGCGCATCAGCTACGTCGGCAACGGCTCGGACAAGGTGGCGCCGGCGTCGACGACATCATCGGTAGCGACGGCCTCGCGGCAGGCGTCACCGCCGGAGGGCGTCCATCCCGATGCCGGACGCAAGGCGCAAACGCTCCCGGTCCCGCCCGGCGCGACTGCCGAACAGGTGGCGTTAGGCGATCGCATCTATCACGGCGAAGCGAGCAATGGCGCGTGCAGTGGCTGTCATGGCTCAGACGGTGGCGGCAGTCCGATTGGCCCACCGCTCAACACCAGCGAGCGGATGTGGAGCGATGGGAGCCTGACAGGCCTCAGCGACATCATCGCCAAGGGCGTCCTCAAGCCGAAGCGGTATGAGGGTGCGATGCCGCCTATGGGAGGAAGTCCGCTGTCGAAGCAGGACCTTGCGGCGGTATCGGCCTATGTTTGGGCGATCAGCCACACGAGCCGTCGCTGACGAGAGGAGGGTCACGTGGCTTCCATCAAGAAAATCGCCGTCGTGCAGGGTGCCCCTGGCGCGACGGTTCAGGCGTTGTTCCACACTTTGGCCGACCGCTGGCGGCCGACGATGCGTCTCGCCGGTGTTCTCGCGGAGGAGCATGGGCTCGCCGATCGCGTCTGCAGCGCCGGCTTCCTGCGCAGCCTCGCAGGTGATGAGCGGTTCTCGGTCTTTCAGGATCTGGGGCCGAACTCGGCGGCCTGCCATCTCGATGGCGCGGGCATGGTGATGGCAGCCGATGCCGTGCGCCGGGACATCGAACGGGGGTGCGACCTCGTGGTGCTGAGCAAGTTCGGCAAACTTGAAGCGAGTGGCGGCGGCCTGCGCGACGCCTTCGCTGCGGCCATCGACGCCGGCGTGCCGCTTTTGACTTCGGTCTCGCAAAACTTCAGCGCGGCGTGGGAGGCCTTTGCCGCTCCGCTGTTCGTCGTCCTTCCGGTCGATCAGGATCGGATCGAGCAGTGGCGGCTCGCTCAGGTATCTGTTGCCCAGCGTCGATCGGCACGCAGCGGCGAGCTCTCGGGAACGAACAGCAGGTCGAGCTGAGCGGTCGCATCGTCGAGCGGCCGGCGCTTCAGGCCAATGACGTCCGCCAGGGCGAAGCCGTGCTCGTGCATGAAGCCGACCACGCTATGGACCTCGGCACCGCCTTT
>Ga0207674_10007462_pt1 | contig 12746 bp, 8 predicted proteins | sample KBSCornC72_FD_184303 | JGI IMG/M metagenome (GOLD analysis project Ga0207674, IMG submission 184303) | Corn rhizosphere microbial communities from Kellogg Biological Station, Michigan, USA - KBS Corn C7-2 (SPAdes) (version 2) | ecosystem: Host-associated > Plants > Roots > Rhizosphere > Soil ... | reverse complement strand
AAACCAGCCGCCATTCTGAACGAATTCTTCATAATTATCCTTTATTGGTTTCCATGTAGCCTCTGAAATAAGGTGATAAAAGGAAGCTGTCAAATCACTTTTGCATTTGAAGCTCGGTGCGAATCTGCGTGAGAATTTCATAATACCGCCACGCCGCTGGCGCATTTGGTTCCTGGTGATGATCAGGCTTCAGCACAAGATCTCCGGTTGATAAGAGCACACGCTTTACTTCCGGATTCTGTCGCACCTTCTCATGTGTCGCTTCGACAATGAGCCGATAATGTTCGCCGGGCGTTGAAGGTCTGTATTCCACCCGCTTGCCTTCGAATGTTACCCACGTAATCCCCATCTTTTTCATATTCTCTTCCGCCAAGGTGCCCGCGCGCTTGGCTTCGAAGCTGGTCAATTGAGCAACCTGCTCGCGAGTATAACGCCAGCTCAGTCCTGAAAATGTCGCGCGCGGATCGTCCGATCCTTCCGGATACTTCATCATTTGCCAGAATCCTTCGAGACTTGCGTAACGGTTCCCGTGAAAGACGAATGGCGTCGCCGCAAAATTCGAAAGCAATCCAAGGTCGTTACGTTTGGACAGGATTACTTCACCCGGTCCCGCTTCCTGTGGCAAAATCTCCCAGTCAGGCGCGCTTTCTTTTGAAATGGGCGTCCACCAGCGGGCAGGGTAGGGCAGGTTCCGGGAGATAGGGCCTGTATGGCATCCAATCAAAAACCAGCAGCTCGCGCACAATCCAAGAATTACTCGCACGCCGAAGTCTTTGCCGGGCAACATCGAAATTCAAGCGCGGACGTCCATTATCGTTGAAATCCGAACTGGAGCCGAATTAACCTCATGTAACCGATTTAACTTTTTTAACAAACACATGTTCCGCCCCTGCATTGACCTCCACGAAGGCAAAGTGAAACAGTTGGTTGGCGGGACGCTTTCGGACGACCCAGGTCGAGTAAAGACTAACTTTGTCGCAGAACATTCTGCGGCGTGGTACGCAGAACTCTACAAGAAAGATAACCTGCACGGCGGCCACGTTATCATGCTTGGTTCCGGAAACGAAAACGAAGCGCAAGCGGCTTTGCGCGCTTATCCCGGCGGGCTACAAATCGGTGGCGGCATCAACGCACAAAACGCGCGTGAGTGGCTGGATGCGGGCGCCTCCCACGTCGTCGTGACCTCATGGGTGTTTCGCGACGGGAAAGTGGATTGGGAGCGCCTGAAACAACTCAACGAGACACTCGGCAAGGACCGTCTCGTAATTGATCTGAGTTGTCGACGCCGGGACAACAATTACTTCGTTGTCACGGATCGGTGGCAAAAGTTCACCGAAGTCAAGTTGAGCGCTGAAACGGTCAGGGAATTTTCAGAATGGTGCTCGGAATTTCTTATCCATGCAGTCGATGTCGAAGGCCTTTGCCGCGGAATCGATCAAGAACTTGTCTCACACCTTGGCGAGTGGGTTACGATTCCAACGACTTACGCGGGCGGCGCGGCCTCACTTAGCGACCTCGAACTTGTCACTCGGCTTGGCCGCGGCAAAATTGATCTGACGATTGGCTCCGCGCTCGACATCTTTGGCGGGACTGGTGTGCGCTATGAAGATCTGATCGAATTCAATCGGCGATGGTCAAATCAATGAATCTAATTAAGATACAGCATGAACCTGCGCCGCTGGTTTCATGAACATTCATTAAAACTGTTGGCAATTCGCGACACGCCTGAGGCGATCGCGGGCGGCGTCGCGATTGGAATCTTTTTTGGATTCGTTCCGATTGTCGGTCTCAAAACAGTCTCTGCGATTTTTTTCGCATGGCTCACTCGCAGTAACATCCTCGCTGCAGTGATAGCTGGCGCTCTGCACGATGTCATCTTCCCTCTCATGCCCATCATCTATAGGTGGGAATACAATATCGGCTATTATCTTCTGAGCGATTCGCACGAATGGCCAACGGCGCTCACCCAGATGCGCTGGAGCGGACATTCCTGGCGGGACTGGCGAACTTTTTTCAATGGGCAAAGATTTGTCGCCATTGGGAAACCCTTGTTAATCGGATCCGTAGTTTGCTCGGCGCCAATTGCGCTGGTTTCATTTTTTGTCACCAAAGGCATTGTGGCCCGTCACCAGCGCAAGAAGGCAGAGCAACTGGCTTCAACTCCTACCAACGCGTGATTTATTTCGGGGCCAAAATATTTCATGTTCAACAAAAGCGGCTGTCCTCTGCCGCTTTCAGCGCCTTCGCCCCAGCGTGTCACTACATTCGCGTTGCGTGCGTACTGCTTGCAGTAGTCTTCATCCCTCCTTTGCGCGCTTCCGAGAACCGTTTCATTGTCGATCGTTGGGAAGCCAAAGAAGGCGGTTTACCACAGAATTCCGTAATCGCAATGACTCAAACGAGCGATGGCTATCTCTGGCTAGGCACTCAACAAGGTCTCGCTCGTTTCGACGGTGTTCACTTCAAGACTTTCAACGACGGCAATACACCGGGCCTGAACAGCACCACCATCACAAAACTCTTTGGAGACAGCCATGGCAATCTGTGGATTCGGACGCAAAGCCCAGGTGTGCTGATGGTCGATAAACAAGGGAATCTCAAACGCATTAATTTCGGCCAGGATTCAGCAGAATCCCAGTTGCTGGATATTTGCGAGGATCAGAGCGGCGTCGTCTGGCTGGCTCTTTCAAACTTGCGATTATACAGCTACAGCGACGGGCAGGTTGGCGTGCTTGTCACCAATTGTTGGAAGGTAATTTCCGACAACGCGGGCAATACGTGGGGCGTCACGACTCTTCTAAATATTTTTTCTTTTCGCACCGTTCCGGGCTCACAACCGATCGCCGTGGAGCCTGGCGGCTATTCGTATGTCGGCCCCGTGGATTTTCTCCTCGGCAACAAAAACGGCGGTTACACGCGCTTTGCCAATGGACATATTGAAAAGTGGCTCTCCAATCGGGTGGATGCGGCTTCAATTCCTTACCCGTGGGGCACGAGCCGCGTTGGCGTAAATGCAGCCTGCGAAGACCTCGACGGCAATCTTATTGTTGGAACTTCTGGCGACGGCGTTTTCTGGTTCGACGCCAAGGGAGATTCACAACATCTATCAAGTAACATTGGCAGATTGTCCCATAATACGATTCTGTCCTTGCTCGTTGATCGCGAAGGTGACCTCTGGGTCGGCACCGATGGCGGCGGACTCAATCGCATTCGGCGTCAGGTATTCGACGTCGCTGAGAGTGGCCGAATTGTGCAATCGGTCTCCCAGGACCGCGAGGGCAGACTCTGGTTTGCCTCTGGTGGCGAGGTGATTACTCTAAAGAACGACCAGCGCGAAGTATACAAACCCGGTATTGAAGTGCGCGCTGTATTTGTGGACACCAATAATGACATCTGGGCGGGGGCGAATGGAGGCATTCTTCGCATGCGTGAAACAAATTTCATTTCCACTCCGGCTCCTTTCTTTTCCGGGCAATTTATTGCTATTTATCAGGATCGAAATAAAAAGCTTTGGGCAGGCGCCCAAAACGGCCTGACTCATTGGAGCGGCAGCAACTGGCTCTCATTTCCCATTCCCGACCCCTCACCCGCTCTCTCCGTTCACGCTATCGTTGATGATATCGAAGGATCTCTTTGGGTCGGAACTGAAGGCGGCGGACTCAAACGTTTCCGTGAAGGTCGCTGGGACTTCTTCACCCGGACTAATGGCCTTCCCAGTAACAATGTTTCTTCACTTTATTTGGATCATGAAGGCGCATTGTGGGTGGGGACTACCGGCGGCCTTGCTCGATTTTTCCATGGCCAATGGACCACCTACTCCAAGAGCCAAGGCATGATTACTGACGGAGTTGCCTACATTATTGAGGACGACCAGGGCAACCTTTGGCTTGGCTCAACCGCCGGTTTGATGTGCGTGCAAAAAACCGAACTGAGCGACATCGCGGCCGAAAAAGCCAAAACCGCTCTCTTCCGCTCCTTTGGCGAAGCGGACGGCCTCCCTTCGAGCGAATGCAGCTTCGGTTTTCAACCGGCTGCTTGTCGCGCGTCTGATGGCAAACTTTATTTTCCCACCATTCTCGGCGTGGCATCAGTGAATCCCGCTTCGCTGAAACTTAATACAAATGCGCCGCCGGTCATTATCGAATCCATTCTGTTGAACGGCGTTTTGCAAAATCCCGACACAATACATTCGCCTCCGCCGACAAAACTGACAGTTCCTGCCGGCGCGGAGCGATTGGAGATCGGCTTCACGAGTCTCAATCTCGCGGCACCGCTCAAGGGTCGATTCCAATATAAGCTCGAAGGCTTCGATTCCACCTGGACCGAAAAATCGGGCGATGTGCGTTTCGCTTCATATACCAGGCTTCCTCCGGATAACTACACATTTCATGTCAGAGCCTGCAATGAGGACGGGAAATGGAGCGATTGGGACGCAGTCCTCGCAATCAAAGTCCTTCCGCCCTTCTGGCGAACCTGGTGGTTTCTTACCGCGACCACAATTTGTCTGCTCTGGATTATCGCTGGTTCAGTCTATTATGTCTCAACTCAAAGACTTCACCGGCAACTTGAAAGTTTGCGACAACAGGAAGCGCTCGAGAAGGAACGGGCCCGCATCGCTCGTGATCTCCATGATCAACTTGGCGCAAATCTTACTCAGGTCGCTTTGCTCAGCGAAATGGCGGAGGCCGATAAAGAGTTGCCTGAAGAAGTCGAGGCGCACGCCAAACAAATCTCCCAAACCGCCCGCGAAACTACTCACGCTCTCGATGAAATCGTTTGGACTGTTAATCCGTCCAACGACACTCTCGATGGCCTCATCAATTATGTGTGCAAATACGCCCAGGAATATCTCGCCATGGCGGATTTGCGCTATCGCCTCGAAGTTCCCTCGCAATTGCCAAACACGCCCATTTCTCCCGAACTTCGCCACAACGTTTTCCTTGCCGCGAAAGAATCCGTGAACAATGTCGTCAAACATTCGCGTGCGACGTCCGCATGGTTGCGCCTCCATCTGGAACCACACCAGTTCACGCTCGAAATCGAAGATAACGGACGCGGCATCGCTCCTGCCGATGAAAAGAAAGGCCGCAGCGGCTTGCGCAACATGCGCAAACGGATGGAAGACATCGGCGGCAAATTTGAAATGACTGCCGGCGCTGAGGGCGGCGCGAAAGTTCGCCTCACCGCTCCGCTGAATTCAAAGTGAACTTCGTTCCGAAGCGCCAAGACCATTTGACGAATAGCATTCCTCTCCGTAACACTCCCTCTCGTGCCGATAACCGTTTCTATAGTCGAAGACAACGAACAATTGCGAACCACCCTGGCTCGCGTGTTGAATCGCTCCGATGGTTTCAAGTGCCTCAGCCATTACGGTACGGCCGAAGACGCCATCAAGGACCTCCCTAAAGTTCGACCTGAGATTGTTCTCATGGACATCAATCTTCCCGGCATCAACGGTGTCGAATGCGTCCGCCAATTGAAACAACTCATTCCCGAACTTCAGGTCATTATGCTGACGGTTTATGAGGATACCGATAACATCTTCAGTGCCCTCGCAGCGGGTGCGAACGGGTATCTTCTAAAGCGAACAAAGAGCGCCGAACTCCTTGAAGCCATACAGGAAGTTCATCACGGTGGTTCGCCGATGACCACGCACATCGCTCGCAAAGTCACGCAGTCCTTTCAGAAGGCTGGCCCTTCGCCGCAGCCGACCGAAAATCTTTCTCAGCGCGAACAGGAAGTTCTCGATTGTCTCAGCCAGGGCTTTCTCTACAAAGAGATTGCCGAGAAACTCGGCATCAGTTACGAAACCGTCCACACCTACATTCGTCGAATCTACGAAAAGCTCCAGGTCCGCACCCGCACTGAAGCCGTCGCTAAGTTCTTGAGGAAATAGAGGTGCGAATCCTCATGTATGCCTGCCTTCCAGGAGCTCTTGGTGCATCTAATCCGAAAGTGATATTCCAGCCTACCACTTTGAGATAATGCTCGCCCCACTTGCCCTCATTCAAATATCGGGTATTTTTCGCCGCCATGAAATTTGGGACAATCAGGGTTCGGTTCAATTTATCTCGGTTAATTCATTTAGCGATTCTCGGATGCGTGTTGCCGTGTGTCACTCAAGGGCAAGAAAAAGAACAAGAGTTCAAGTTTCACTCCGTCGGCGCTCGAATCGGATTCCCAGCCGAAAGCGATAGCGAGAAATTTTTACAAACAGAGGGTTTCCTGGATTACAATCTATGGAGATGGAACCTGAGCACTGATTGGTGCTTGCAATCACGCGTTGCCGCTTCGGCCGGTTGGCTTGGAGGACGTGGTGAAAACGCATTCATCGGGACCGTTGGTCCAACCCTTGAGCTTAGTCGCGCCGGGATTCCTCTCGCAATCGAAGGCGGATCTAGTCCAACCTACATCAGCCGTTATCGTTTCGGTCAAATCAATCTCGGTATCAGCGCTCAATTCACAACCCACATCGGACTGTTTTGGGATGTCACGCCACACTGGCGCGTCGGTTATCGCTACCAGCACATGTCCAATGCCGGCATCCGTGAACCTAATCCCGGTTTCAATCTCCACATCCTCTCAGTCGGATACGTATTCTAAATTACTCCCCTTACTCCTATTCCGAATCTGCCACTCTTCATCATTTTAATGCGTTTTAATACTCCGTCTTCTTCCCGTTTTAACGCTTCAACGTTTTAACGAGTCTTCACGTCACTCTTCCCTTGCAAACGCCAGATCCAGTCCTCCACCGGACACTGTCAATCGGTCGCCATCCACATTCGCGCTGACCTCGCCTTTTCCTGGCAAGTTAATAGTGTACTTGCCTTGCGCTCCCGACCATTGGCCCTCCAACGTTGGTTGCGGCGATACCGACTGAGGCAAATTCTTCAAAATCGCTTTATTATCGATCATGGCTACCATGGCCGTCTTGGAATAAGTCGCCATCAACCCCTTTTTCATCTTCGACAACTCGCTCGAAGGAAGATTTGGCTTCGCCTTGCGAATCGCCAATAACGTGTAGTTCACGTCGAATATCCATCGGCCAAGAATATTTTCCGCTTCATATTTTGGCGATCGCCCTGTTTCCAAAAACGCCCGCAGGTCCTGCAGGTTCGGCCTGAGCGTCTTTTGAATGCTGTCCACCAGCTCATGATTCCCAAGAATGTTCTGCACGGTCGGATGGCTCAGCAGCTTCAGCACCGGCTCACCAGTTTGTCGCATTTGAGTGAAGGATTGATCATTTGCCAATGCCTGGAACTCCGGTCGCTCAGCCAACCCAAGAAATGCCGGATAACGCGACAATCGTGCCTCCAGCAACGGATTATTAAAAACCAGCCCGGCGATATCGGCCGTTTCGTAATAGGAATCCGACATTCGGTCCATCGCTCTCGCCACCTTGATAAACCCGGCGCTTCCGAGATCTTCGCCCATTCGATTCAGTACCTTTAACGTCGTCGGATTCGCATCCCCTCCGCCCGTCTGCACCGTCCAATAACTCAACGCATAGACCGCCCACGCGCTCAGGATGAAATAGACCGTTCCGTTCAACAGACCCAGGCACAAGCCAAGCCGGTGATTCAACCGCTCCCAAAGCGCCAGTCGCAAATCACCCGCCTTGTATTTGAAATAGACATCCACCTTTTGATGAACCGCGAGTGCGATGGCCTTGAAGATGAGCGAGATCACTATGAATGCGATCAATGGCGCAAGCGGTCCGACAATCATCGGATTCTTTAATCCGACTGCCATGATCAAAGGCTTGATTAACTTCCCGAGCGGTGCAGCCAATAGCACGCCCAACAAAATTCCCAACAAAGAAAATGCCACCCGAATCGCTCCCTGACGGAAACCCAACCCGGCCAATATCCCGAGCCACACCAATGCCAATAGCCAAATTGTCATGCCTTCAATTACAACTCTTCCTCACTAAAAAGCACGCAGAAAATTCCCTACTTCGCACCCTGGGAATTTCTCATCCTATGGAGTGCGCCTGCGGAGCGTAGCGGTGACGGCGCTTTTGCTGATTCTGTCCGTCCAGTGACTTCAAAGCGATGTCGCACTTTGCATGCCGCCCCACTCCAGGACGCCGACGCGCATTCTGGCACGCTACTCCTTCCGCGAGGTCGTGGAGTGCGGCAGCCCTATGCCGCTTTTGCAACCTGCAACTTTCAACCTTCAACTCAGCCGGTACAAACCGTCGGCGCGGTCCGCAGACCGCGCCTTTAATTTACTTTGCGATTCTTTTCTAGGCGGGAACGTTCTTACTGTGCATTCATGAGCGAGTCCTTGTCTTTCGAGGACAACTTCACGCCGGCATCCTTTTCAATCTCAGCGATCGCCTTCGCTCTTGCCGAACCTTGAAGTTTTAACGCGGCCTTCAGCCTTTCGTCAGCTTTCGCAAGCTTGTCGAGCTTCAGCGCTCTGGCCAGCGCTTTGAAATCAATCGGCTTCGCTTTGGGAATAGCATGCGCCTTGATGCGCTTTACGCTGTCATCCATCGCCTGATTCACATCGACGATTTCTATCACAATCTTCTGATATCTCGCCCGATCTCGTGTCAATTGATCCTGCAATTCTTTGCTCAATCCCTTCGATTCGCATTTCTTGCAGAACATTGACCATTTGGCCAGGACCTCGGTTGCGTTCGGTTTCCATGTCGCCCGCACGTCGCTCTTCTTGATGGCTGCGTCGAGGTCTGCCTGGTCGCCGTCCTTGATCGCAGCATCTGCGAGGTCTTCAAGCGCTTTCATCGCTTCGAGACGCGTCTTGGCCGCCTGCAATTGCTTGTTCAATTCGGCTTCCATTGCCGCCCATTCATCGGTCGCGTCTTTTCCGTCCTGGGCGCTCTGCGCCAACGTTTTGTTCGCCAGATCCTCAAGGTACTTTAACTTGTCGAAATTGCCTTCCAACTTCGCCTGCAGCGCGCCGAGTGACTCTGTTAGTGCATTGACCTTCTTCAACTCTTCGCTGCCATCTTCTGGTTCGAGCTCTTTGAGCTGGCCAAGCAGATTGTTTGTCGCCGTCAATAACTGCGCGTAAGGAGGCAGTTTGAGTTTTTCCAACGTCTGCAAATGTCGCTCGATCAGCGGGCGATTATTATCGCGGATCGCCTTCGACATGTCGTTGACAAGCGCCTGAATCTTGCCCCGTTGCTCCTCGGCGGATTTGGCTATTGCGGCGGCCGCGGGTTGAATTTTGCTGAGTGTTTGTGAAATGTCTGTTGCTACGGCCATAGGTTTTGTGATTTAGGAGTCTTTGAGTTATAATCTGCTGCTCTGCGTTCGTTTTCGTTTTTGTTTATTTCTTATTTCGCAGGGCCCTTTCGGCGACCCTACGAATGAACGAGCGGGAACATTGATCTTGCAGAAGTATCGCCGGCCGCCCGCTCAAACGATTCTTGCGCGTATATACGAATTCCGCCGTTCACAATTACCGAGATGTGCAATTCCAGTCCTTCCTGCAGCGGCGTTTTGCTCTTTGGTTTCGCGTATTAAGATTGCTGGTTGAAAACGTTTTTGAGATTCTGCTACAAATAGCGGGTGCCTGAATGATGTATCCTCGTATGCTAACCCTGCGATATTTCGCCCTCTTCCTCTCACTGGCTTTGTCTCTCCCACTGACCGCTCGGGCAGTGAATATGACCCCAATCGCGGTTGCTGGCTTCAATCGGGATGTAGTTATCGAGAACACTTCCCCAGGCCCTCCCTATACTACAGCGCTTGAATTCAACCCGGGCGAAAACACGGCGTTTTATCAAAGTGGCTTGCCTGGCAAAACCTACGGTTTGCCGACCAATGGCACTTTCACGAGTGCGGTAGGCGATGGAACTGTATTCCAATTCCAGCCTTACACGGACAATAACGCGCTGGTTTTGAGTAGTGAAACGGGGCTCACATCGGGAACGCTGAGTCTCACTGCGCCGGCGATATACTTGCGCATTGCTTTCATCGCCAACTCAGGGAGCGGCGGCGGCACACCTGACGTCACTTTGAATTTCAACGACGGAAGTTCCTTCACCACCAACTACAATGCACAGGATTGGTTTTTCAATCCCGGGTTTGCCTTGCAAGGTGTGGATCGCATTAACCTCAACTCTGGAGCGACTTCAGGTGGCCCCAATGATCCTCGATTCTACCAGACCACGATCGATTTGGATGCTTTGTTCGGTTCAACCAACAAGTCGCTTGCGAGCATTACTTTCGATATGGCGGCAACAGCCAATTCCACCGGCATTTACGCCGTCAGTGGCCTGGCTGCAAGCGTAGGAACCAATTACAATTTGGCGTCGGTGACCAATCTCCCCGCTATGGCTATCCAAACAACGGGAGCCGCGCTGAACGGGCAAGTCCTTTCAACCGGCGGCGATGTTCCCATTGTTACACTTTACTATGGCTTGACCGACGGCGGGACGAATGTTGCGAACTGGTCCCAAAGTGTCGTCATCGGCGGACAGTCTGGAACGTTCACCCAGGCGATTTCGGGGCTGTCATTTAACACGACCTATTATTTCACGGCTAAAGCTGTCAATGTAGCCGGGACCTTCTGGGCTACGCCTTCGAAATCATTCACGACATTGACACCGGTCGTCGCATCGATCACCAATCTGCCCGCGAGCGGTATTCAGGCAAACTTGGCCACCTTGAACGGCCAGGTGTTGTCCACTGGCGGTGACGCACCAAATATCACATTCTATTATGGGACAAACGATGGCGGCGCTAATCCTGCCGCCTGGTCCAATAATGTTGCCATTGGTGCTCAGTCGGGTGTTTATGCGCAAACCATTGTGGGATTGGCAAACAGCACTACGTACTACTTCTCGGCAAAGGCCGTGAACGCCGCTGGCACGGTTTGGGCCAGTCCCTCGAAAAGCTTCATGACGAGCAACTCCAATCCAGTGCAGAACTTCACTGCTGTATTGACCTATCACAATGACAACACGCGCCAGGGCGCCAATACTAATGAAACGATTTTGACGCACGCCAACGTAAACGCGAACAGTTTCGGAAAATTGTTCTCTCGCACTGTGGACGGCTTCGTCTATGCCCAACCGCTCGTGATGACCAACGTGAATATCCCCGGCAAAGGCACGCACAACGTTGTCTATGTCGCGACCGAACATAACTCGGTGTATGCCTTCGATGCCGATGATAACTCGGGGCCCAACGCCTCGCCACTGTGGCAAAAGAGTTTCATTAATCCCGGCGCGGGAATTAACACAGTCCCGAACGGGGATGTGGGCACGACGGATATTACGCCGGAAGTTGGCATTACCAGTACGCCGGTAATCGATCCGGTCACTTCAACTATTTACGTCGTCGTGAAGACGAAGGAACCGGGACCAGTTTATGTGAATCGTTTGCACGCTCTCGATTTGGGGACCGGGGCGGAACGTGCGAGTTTCAACAGCCCTGTTGTCATTGGCGCTACAAATTACCCGGGCGTGGGCACGGGGGATAACGATGGGGCCGGGCATGTGCTTTGGAATCCGTTGCGCTCGCACTGCCGCCCTGCACTTACCTTGCTCAATGGCGCGGTCTATATGGCCTTTGCCTCGCACGGGGACAACGGTCCCTATCACGGTTGGATGATGGCTTACAACGCGACCAATATCGCCCAGCAAGTTGGCGTCTATAACGCCACTCCCAACGGCGGACTCGGAGGCTTTTGGGACGGCGGTGGCGGCCCTTCTGTCGATGCGCAAGGTTACCTTTATTTCCAAACGGGGAATGGGACATTCGATGGCAATCTCACTATCACCACGACGAACAATTACGCGATGAGCGTGCTAAAATTGGCCACGACGAACGGAATCAAGCTGGTGGACTATTTTGCGCCCTCCAACGCGGTTAATTTGAGCAACGGCGACCAGGACCTCGGCTCGGCTGCACCAATCATCCTGCCGGATTCGGCTGGCAGCGTCGCTCATCCGCACTTGGTTGTTGGTGGCGGAAAAACCCCTCCGGTCTATGTCATGGACCGCGACAATATGGGCCGCTTTAACGGAACTTCTGGTGCCAATAACATCGTCCAGCAGTTTAACGGTGGACCCGGCGGAGACCGCGACATCACTCCGGCGTTTTTCAACAACACACTGTACATGTATGATTCGGCGGGCAAAATCGGAGCCTTCAAAATTAACAATGGCGTTTTCAATACGACACCGGTGGAGACTCCCGACACCTTCGCGAACAAAGGCGGCGCTACGGCCTCGATTTCCGCCAGCGGCGCCAGTAATGCGATCGCTTGGGTAATTTATAATACCGGGGGTCAAACCCCCGCCACGCCCGCTGTGTTGCGCGCCTACAATGCAACCAATCTGGCCCAAAAACTTTATGCCAGCGACCAAAACGCAGCCCGCGATTCCGCCGGCAGTGCCGTCAAATTCACAGTCCCGACGATCGCCAATGGAAAAGTTTATGTTGGCGCCCAATATTCTCTCTCAGTTTATGGTAATGGAATTTTTCTCGCGACTCCCATCATTTCGCCAAACGGCGGCACGTTCACCAATTCTGTGACGGTGACTCTCTCCGACGCAACGCCCGGAACGACGATCTATTATACTTTGGATAATTCCACGCCGACGACAAACTCGACGCTCTACACCGCTCCGTTTGTACTGACCAACAGCGCCAATGTTCAAGTCATGGCTGTTAAACCCGGTTACGTTAACAGTGGCATCGCCAGCGCCACGTTCCTGAACAGCTCCGCGATTGGCACCGGTATCGGGTTACGCGCCTCTTACT
>Ga0207674_10007461_pt1 | contig 12748 bp, 9 predicted proteins | sample KBSCornC72_FD_184303 | JGI IMG/M metagenome (GOLD analysis project Ga0207674, IMG submission 184303) | Corn rhizosphere microbial communities from Kellogg Biological Station, Michigan, USA - KBS Corn C7-2 (SPAdes) (version 2) | ecosystem: Host-associated > Plants > Roots > Rhizosphere > Soil ... | reverse complement strand
GCGCGCGGCACGGCGTTGTCGACGTCGTAGCTGCCGCGACTCCGCGCCGACGCAACAACCTCGAACGCGCTATCGACAGCCGGGTTGGCGACGAAGATGACGGCCGACGCCCCCCGACGCGCGAATCGCGAGGCGGTCGTGTTGATGGCCGCGTCGGCGTACCGGGAAGCGAACGTATAGCTGTTCTGGCGAATGGAGCCCGGTGCTGGCGCGAGCAGTGGCGTCGCGACGATCCGATTTCGAATGTCAGCCGTTGTATCCGAAGGGTCCGCGACCCACAGTACCGGACCGGCCGCCTCGGCCGGCACGACGCCTAACGGGATGAAGTCGCCGAACAGCGTCATCGCCTGGCCGCCGATGCTGGCCTTGCTCGCGGTGACGGACGCCCGCGTTCGCGTCATATCGAACCACTGGAAGTAGGTGCCATCCTCCCCCATCGGCTTGAGCCCGATTTTCCGATACTGCTCGGCTACCCAGACCGAGGCGCGCATCTCGTCTATGGTGCCGCCCTCGCGCCCGCGCATGCCGGGCGACGCCATCTCGCCCACGTCGTGTCGGAGGTCGGCTTCGCGAATCGCCGAGTAGGCGGCGGGGATTTCGGAGTGGCGCGTTGTGCTCGGCTTGGCTGCCTGCGCCACGAGCGATGCCGGGACGCCGGTGAGCGTCGCGAAGAGGATGGTGCGAATCGATGGCCGGTTGCGCATGGGTCGCTCGAGTGCCTCGGTCGCTGGTTGCTGAAAATATGCGTGTGACGATATCATGCGGCGCCGAAGCAACCTGGAGCCAGATGTACGTCCGTGGCTGACGTATCGGCGATCGGGCTGACGCGTGACAGCGTCACGGTATCGTGATCGTCTAACGATTCATTTTCTCCATGGACAACGTCACCCACTCGGTTGCTGGCCTGGTGCTCGCCGAGTCGATGGCCCGGCTGCGCGCGCGCGGCACGGGCGATGAGCTCCCGGCGCGTTTCGGCGCGACGGCTGCGATCACGTCGATGATCGCAGCCAATTTACCCGACGCGGATCTCTTCTACTCCGGGATCGGCGGTAACCGGCTCCGCTACATGCTGCACCATCGCGGCTACACGCACACGGTGGTGGCCGCAGTGCTCGGGGCGGTTCTGCTCTGGGTTCTCGTGTCGCTCTTCTTGGTCTGGCGGGCGCGCGCATGGCCCGGACGATCCGACTCGCGCTGGCTCCTGGCGCTGCTACTTGCGGGCACGCTCAGCCACCTCGTGCTCGACTGGACGAACAGCTACGGCGTGCATCCCTTCTGGCCGTTCGACGACCGCTGGCGCTACGGCGACGCCGTGTTCATCGTCGAACCGTGGTTGTGGATCGTTTCGGTGCCGGCGCTCGTCGCTGCCAGCACGAGTCGCACCGCCCGCGTCCTCCTCTCGCTCGTGCTGCTGGCGGGCCTTGGCCTCGCGTGGCGCGTCAATGCGGTGTCCATGGGCGCCGCGATCACGCTCACCGTCGGTGCGGCGTTGTCGGTCGGGCTCGCGCGCGTCCTGCGTCCCGACGGTCGCATTGTCGCGGCGATGGTAGGCTGGGTGGCGGTCACGCTGGTGATGGCGGCGGGGTCTGCGAACGCCCGAGCGGCAGTCCTCCGCGCGATTCACGAGTTGGATCCGGCGGCCAAGGTGCTCGACGTGGTGATGTCGCCCATGCCGGCGAATGCGGTGTGTATGTCGGCGATCACCGTCGAGCGATCCGGCCCGACCTACCGCGTAACGACCGCTCGTGTGAGCAGTGTCCCGACGGTCGTGCCCGCGGCGCGGTGCGCTCAACGGGCGAGCGTCGGATCATCGTTAGGTCCATCGATGCGGCCGTCGACGGCGGCGGTACAGTGGGGCGGAGAATGGACCGCTCCGAGCCACGAGCTCGAGTCGCTGGTGCGGGAGAGCTGTCCCGCGCTCGCAGCCATGCGCTTCATCCGCGTGCCCATGTGGGCGGCCGCCGGCGACTCGGTCCTGCTTGGAGACGTCCGCTACGGCGGCGGGGGCGGTGGATTCGCGGATGTGCACGTGGCGCGCCGATCGGCCGCGTGTCCTCCCGCAGTCCCGCCGTGGACGCCACCCCGCGCAGACCTGCTGAGGTTTGGGGACTCTGACCCCTGACCCCAATTTCGGATCTTGCCTCAGGGCGGAGGCGTGGTGCCAATTCCTGCCTGACAACTTCTCGCAACGCGTCACAGCAGAACGACACGAACCGGAGCACGGCATGGCGTTGAATCGCAAGGTGCGATACGGGATGGTGGGTGGCGGGCCGGGCGCGTTCATCGGGGCGGTGCATCGCAAGGCCGCAGCCCTCGACGGCGAGATCGAGATCGTCGCCGGCGCGTTCTCGTCGGATGCGGCGAAGTCGAAACGCCAGGGCGAGGAGCTGTTTCTCGACCCGCGGCGCGTCTATCCGTCATGGCGGGCGATGGTCGACGCCGAGAGCAGGCTGCCCGCGGGGGAGCGCATCGACTTCGTCAGCATCGTCACACCTAACGCGTCGCATTTCGAAATCGCGCGCGCCTTCATCGAGGCCGGCTTTCACGTCGTCTGCGACAAGCCGATGACGACCACCGTCGAGGACGCGGAGTGGCTCTGCCGGCTCGTCGCGAAGCACAAGACGGTTTTCGCGCTGACGCACAACTACACCGGCTACCCGATGGTGAAACAGGCGCGCGAGCTCGTGCGCCAGGAGAAGCTTGGCACCGTCACGAAGATCGTCGCCGAGTACCCACAGGGGTGGCTGCTCGGGGCGGGGATGAATATCTGGCGGCTCGATCCCAAGTATGCGGGGATCTCGTCGTCGGTTGGGGATATCGGTACGCACGCGCACAACCTCGCCCGATACATCACCGGGCTCGAGGTCGAATCGCTGTGCGCCGACCTAACGACGTTCGGAAAAGGCTACGAGCTCGAGGACGACGCGAACCTCCTGGTGCATTTCGTCGGCGGAGCACGCGGGATCATCTATGCCTCACAGATCTCGGCCGGAGAGGAGAACGGGCTTCGAATCCGCGTGTACGGCACAAAGGCGGGGCTGAGCTGGTGCCAGGAGAACCCGAACTACCTCGACGTGCTGCCGGCCGACGGGCCCGCGCAGGTCTACAGGCGTGGCAACGACTACCTGGCGCCGATCGCGAGGCACAATACGCGCATCCCGTCCGGTCACCCGGAGGGGTTCATCGAGGCCTTCGCGAACGTCTACCGCAACGCGGCGCGGGTGATGGCCGCGCGAATCTCTGGCGGATCCCCGGGCGAGTTCGACACGGACTTCCCGACGGTGCAGGATGGCGCGCACGGCGTCCACTTCATCCACAAAGCGGTCGAGAGTGGGAAGGCTCGTGGGTGGGTGGATGCGCGGTATACGCCGCCCAATGCAGTTTAGAACGGTGCTTGTAAAACCGTACGATCTGTACAGGAGATTTTGAGATGGCGCGACCAGTCACACTGTTCACCGGACAATGGGCCGACCTGCCACTCGAGACCCTCGCCGCAAGAGCGGCGTCCTGGGGATTCGACGGCCTGGAGCTCGCCTGCTGGGGCGATCATTTCGAGGTGGACAAGGCGCTTGGCAACGACAGCTACGTTCGCTCGCGTCGCGACATCCTCGCGAAGCACGGGTTGAAGGTGTTCGCGATCAGCAATCACCTCGTCGGCCAGGCGGTGTGTGACCGGATCGACGAGCGCCACAAGAGCATCCTCCCGCCGCGCGTCTGGGGCGATGGCAAGCCGGATGGCGTGCAGCGTCGCGCGGCCGAGGAGATGATGAACACCGCGCGCGCGGCGAAAGCGTTAGGCGTGGGCGTCGTGCCGGGATTCACCGGTTCCTCGATCTGGCACCTGCTCTACAGCTTCCCGCCCGTCGCGCCGTCGATGATCGACGCTGGCTTCCGCGACTTCGCTGATCGCTGGAATCCCATCCTCGACGCGTTCGACGACGCCGGAGTGCGCTTCGCACTCGAGGTGCATCCAACGGAGATCGCGTTCGACATCTCCTCGGCCCAGCGCGCGGTCGACGCCGTGAACCGTCGACCCGCGTTCGGGTTCAACTACGACCCGAGCCACTTCGGCTACCAGGGCGTGGACTACGTCGCCTTCATCGAGCGGTTCGGCGACCGGATCTACCACGCGCACATGAAGGACGTGTGGTGGTCGGATGTGCCGAAGCCGTCAGGCGTCTTCGGCGGCCACCTCGACTTCGGGCACCGCGATCGCTACTGGGACTTCCGCAGCATCGGTCGTGGGAAGATCGACTTCGAGGAGATCGTCCGTGCACTGAATCGCGTCGGTTACGCGGGGCCGCTATCCATCGAGTGGGAGGATGGTGGAATGGACCGCGAGTTCGGCGCGCGCGAGGCGTGTGCGAAGATCAAGGCGACGGACTTCGCGCCGTCCCAGGTTGCGTTCGATGCGGGCTTTGCGAGGGGGTAGGCACGCGGGGAGATTCGACTCGAGCTTTACCGCCGTCCGGTTCTTGACCCCGGCTTCAACGGAAAACCTCGTCCCCCGAGACGAAACGGAACCCGCGCAGGTGTCGCTGGACCGCGGTGTAATCCCCCACGTTCTCGGTGACCAGACGAGCGCCCGCCTCGCGGCACGACGCCGCGATGAGCACATCGTTCACGAGTGAGCCAGCCCGCGAGACATCGACCCTTTCCCGAGCGCCGAGCGCCGCCAGGACTCGCCCGCCTTCGACGTACGCGGAGAACGACGGCACGATGACCCGCTCGCGCATCATGTACGACGCCAGGAGATCGCCAACCGCTGCCTCCTGTGCGCTCGTGCGGGTCCCGGCCCGCAGCTCGAGTGCCACCACGGCGTTCAGGCGCAGCCGCGTGCCCGTGCGGATGTGGAAGCGTTTGAGGAACGTGAGACGAGTCGGATCGCGAAACGCGCGGATATAGATGTTAGTGTCGAGCGCGAAGATGTCGCTCACGCTTGATTCACGGCTCCGCCACGCGACGCCCCGCGCGCGGCGCAGCTGTCCCGAACACGTCGTCGAGGCCACCTAACGCCGAAAGGCGGTCGAGCGCACCTATCACCTCGCCCTGGAACAGGACGTAGTCCAGGGCCATGTCCACGGCTTCGGTCTCGGTACGGGCGGCCAGCAGCTCCCGCGCCTTGGCGAGCTTCACGGCGTCCATATCCATGTTCTTCCTGATGCGCGCGGAGCCGGTGCGTCGACGGCGAGCCATGACTCTCCTGGTACATAATGCGTTGAGGGAATATCTGTACCTTATTCGGATTGGCTCGGTCCCGTCAAGCCCCGGTTGTCACCGCGAATTGCCTCGCGTACTCTGGCTCGTATAACCGATGGCGCCGGCGCTCAGTCGCCAATGCTCAGCCGTCACCGACAACCCGAGGCATCCCCGTGCCCGCAACCCTCACGATCCGAGACGAAACTGCCACGGGCACGCCCGTGCACGAATTTCCCCTCGAGTTCCAAAGCGAGCGCATCACGGTCCGCGACCTGATCCGCGAGCGCGTCTACCAGGAAGTCAGCGAATACAACTTCCGCAGTCGACGAGCAGGCGGATTGTTCCGTGGTCTCGTGCAGCCCACCGACGCCGAGCGCACGCTCAACGGCTTCAAGGTCCCGAAGAATCGCGACATCGATTGGGAAGCGCAGTTCGCGCAGGCCATCGATGCGTTTGGCCGGAACGGATACTTCATTCTCGTGAACGATCGTCAGGCGGAAGCGCTGGATGAGACGATCGTGATCAGTCCGAGCACGCAGGTGAGCTTCGTGAAACTGACGCCGCTTGTAGGAGGTTGAGTGAAGTTGCCGTGGAAACGAGCCGAGTCGGTCGAGGCGTTCGTTCCTCCCGACGGCTCCGAGCTCGACGCAGAGCATCGCGTCGTCTCGCGGTGGGTCGAGGACGCATTTGGTGCAAGAGATGACGCACACTGGTACCGCGACGTCGAGCTGAAAAGCCAACCGAGCGGACAGGTCATGCTCGACGCGAAGCCTGATGAGGCGCGGCGATACGTACACGCCGCCGCGGTGCAAACGGCCTACTGGGACGCGCGGGCGAGGGATATCCGGTCGCAGGGGAAGACGGACCTCGAGCGCTTGAACGCGCACCTCCGTCCCGGGTGGAAAGAGGTTTGGGGAAGGAGGCGTCGAGCCGCGACGGTTGTCGCGACGCTCATGCGTCGCACGCTGCCGTTCGGGGAGGCGGACCTCGTCGTGCTGCTGGACATGTGCAACGGGACCGAGCGGCTGTCGAAGTACGAAGCCCCGGTGGGTCCCATGTGCCGCGCGCTCGAGCGTTTTGTCGATACGCATCCGTTGAGCGACGCCCTGCGAGCGCCACTCACGCGCTTCGCCGCCGGGCTTCGCGGATCGAACGACAAGGACACCAACCGCTACGGCACGACAGTCGAACAGCTGCTGGCCGGCCGCGCACCAGCCGGCTCCGCCTCGACGCCGGAGCCTAACGACGATATGCCGGACGTTTCGGCGGCACCGACGCCGCCGCCTGCTGCCGCACCGGCAGGGAACCCGGCGGTCCTCGACGTGCTCAAGCGGCACGTCGGCGTGGCAGGCGACGATGACGCCGCCACCGAGCGGCTCGAGCCGGACGAATTTCTCCTTCGTGCGGATTCGCCCGTCCGCGACGAGCACATCCTCCTGAGCGCGATGCTCGCGTCGGTCGTCGGCACGCGGATGTACATGCAGCCAACACTCGAGACGATCCATGGCGGTGATCGCGTCCTTCGCATGGATCCGGTGTCGACGGGTCGGCTCCTCATCGCCTCGGCCGAGCGTGACGCCGCCGGGTTTCTTGCGGGAACAAACCCGGCGGCGGCGGGTGGCTGGCAGTCGCGTTATGCGATCACGGCGCTCACGAAGGTGCTGGCGCAGCGCCCATTCGTCCTCGACCGAGCTGGGCTCTTCGACTTCCTGCTCTACATCGCAATCCGTGCGTCGTCGTCCGACCGCCGCCCGTTTCAGGCCGCGTTCGATGCCCTGCTGTTGCAAGCCGAGCAGCAGGCCGCGCAAACGCCACTGACCGACGGCGAGCGCCACGTGCTCTACCTGTTGCGCGCGTCGTGGATCAGCGGGCCACCGTTAGGCATCGCGACGGAGATCAACCGCCTCACAGACCTCGTGGGCGACGCGCGGGCATTCTTTCTCGTCCCGGGCGAGGCCTGGACCGACGACCTCAACGATGACCTGACCACGCTTCCGCGGCGTGAGCGCGAGGCGTGGATCGTCCTGCTCAAGCACGCACTGAGCGCCACGGCGGCACGCCCCACCGCGAAGTGGCTCAAGACGGGCGAGAAGCTGCTCGACGTGATCGGGCGCGACAAGGCTCTCGCGGCCCACAATCGCTGGTTGCCGCGCGTTACGCAGGGCCGGTCCATCGCTCGCCTCGGCGCGTATCCCGGGGCGGCGCGCGCGGCATCCGACCTGATGAACGAGGAGAATGCCACGTGCCTTCGCGGTCTGCTCTGGCTCACGCCGGCCCTGGGCCGCGATCGGAGCGATGGCGGTCCGACTGATCTCATGCGCGCCGTCGCCGCCGTCGCCTCCTCGGCGTACCGCAAGGTGCCGGGCATCGGGCCGCGCGCGATCAAAGTGGGCAACGCGGCGGTCTACGCGCTGTCCGAGATGGGATCGCCCGAAGCGGTCGGCCACCTCGCGATGCTCAAGGTCCGCGTGAAGTTCGGCACGGCGCAGAAGGAGATCGACAAGGCATTCAACACGGCGGCCGAGGCGCTGTCACTTCCGCGCGATCAGATCGAGGAGATGGCGGTGCCGTCGTACGGGCTCGACTCGGTCGGCGTGCGTCGCGAGGCGTTCGCCGACGGTGAATACATTGCCGAACTGCGCGTGGCCGGGCGTGACGTCGACCTTCAGTGGAGTCGCGCGGATGGCAAGGCACAGAAGTCCGTCCCCGCCAAGGTCAAGACGGATCACAAGGAAGAGCTGAAAGAGCTGCAGGGGGCGGCGAAGGACATCGCGTCGATGTTGCCGGCGCAGAGCGAGCGGCTCGACGCGATGTTCCTGCTCGAGAAGCGTTGGCCTGCAGCTGTGTGGCGCGAGCGGTACCTCGACCATCCGCTCATCGGAACGCTCGCGCGCCGTCTCATCTGGACGTTCACCGCGAACGGCAGCACAAGCGCCGGCGCCTGGGCCGGCGCCGCGATCGTAGACGTGTCGGACAACCCGCTCGACGTACCTAACGACGCCGAGGTGGAGCTCTGGCATCCCATCGGCCGGTCCATCGAGGACGTGCTCGCGTGGCGGCAATGGATCGAGACACACGAGATCCGTCAGCCATTCAAGCAGGCCCACCGCGAGGTCTACCTGCTCACGGACGCGGAGCGGAACACGGAGACCTACTCCAATCGATTCGCGGCGCACGTGCTGCGGCAGCACCAGTACAACGCGCTCTGTGCAGCGCGCGGATGGAAGAACAAGCTGCGCCTGATGGTGGATGACACGTATCCACCGGCGTCGCGGGATCTGCCCCACTGGGGCCTCCGCGCCGAATACTGGGTCGAAGGCGCAGGAACGGAATACGGGACGGACACGAACGAGAGTGGCGTGTTCCTGCACGTCGTCACGGACCAGGTGCGGTTCTATCGAGTCGGCGCGGCACAGAACCGCGCGCACGCGGGCGGTGGCGGTTACACGAGCGCGGCGGCGGGGCCGGGGACGCGCGGTGTGAACGAGCCGTTGCCGCTCGACGAGATCCCCGCGCTCGTCTTGAGCGAGATCATGCGCGATGTCGATCTCTTTGTTGGCGTAGCGTCGGTGGGTAACGACCCGACATGGCAGGACGGCGGTCCCGGTGGTCGCTACCGCGATTACTGGACGAGCTACTCGTTCGGGGAGCTGGGCGAAACCGCGCGAACGCGCCGTGCGATCCTCGAGCGTCTCGTGCCACGGCTCAAGATCGCCGACCAGTGCACGCTGACCGAACGCTTTCTCGTAGTCCGAGGGCAGCTCCGCACCTACAAGATCCACCTTGGCAGCGGCAACATCCTGATGGAGCCTAACGATCAGTATCTGTGCATCGTTCCGGCGCGCAGTGGGGCGACGGCCGGCTCCGACCGACTGTTTCTCCCGTTCGAGGGCGATGCGACGTTGTCGATCATCCTCAGCAAAGCGTTCTTGCTTGCGGCCGACAACGGCATCAAGGATCCAACGATCGTCCGGCAGATCTCGCGGTGACGCCTTAATATGGGCGCCACCCCGCGGGGAGCGGGCCGTTGTCCGGTATTTCCACGGTGTTGCCGACGACGCGGAAATGCGTGGGCTGGCCACCGACCGACGATCCCGCCGCCCACACGGTGAACGTACCCGGCTCTACGACGTGGTGCATGCGGATGTCGTAGAACGCCAGATCCTGCGGCCGCAGCGTGAACGTCAGGGTACGGCGCTCCGCCGGCCGGAGCATAACGCGGTGAAAGCCCTTCAGCATCTTCACTGGTCGCGTGACGCTCGCCACATCATCGCGGACGTACAGCTGCACGACCTCCTCGCCGGCGCGCGTTCCCGAATTCGTCACGTCCACGCTCACCGTGAGGGAATCCGTCGGCGCGATCTCCGTCTTGCTGACGCGCGGCGCATCATAGGCGAACGTCGTGTAGCTCAACCCGTGGCCGAACGGCCAGAGCGGTGTCCACGGGACGTCGATGTACTTCGAGTTCCAGCGTATGCCTTCGACCGGCGGGCGCCCGGTGTTCTTGTGGTTGTAGTAGGTCGGGACCTGACCGACCGTGCGCAGGAATGACACCGGGAGCTTCCCCCCCGGGTTGAAGTCGCCGAAGAGGATGTCGGCGAGCGCCGGGCCGGTTTGCACGCCGAGGTGCCACGCCTCGACGATCGCCGGCGCGTTCTCGGCCAGCCACGGCACGGAGAGCGGTCGCCCGTTCATCAACACGGCTACCACCGGTTTGCCTGACGCGCGTACCGCCGCGTACACCGATCGCGCCAACTCATTTTGCACGCCAGGCAAGTCAAGCGACGAGCGACTATGCGCCTCGCCGCTCATGTCTTCTCGCTCGCCGAGGACGAGCACTACGGCGTCTGCCTCACGCGCGACGCGCAGCGCCTCCGCGAAGCCGCTCGAGTCGGCCGTGTCGGCCGATGCGCCACGCGCGTACAGCACTCGACCCGCGGCACCCAGGGCCTGACGAATCCCGGCGAGCGGTGTCACCGCGTCCTCGGGACGCCCGGCGCCAGCCCAGGCACCGAGTGCCGACGTTGCGTCGTCGGCGAGCGGGCCGATGACGGCGACGGCGCGAACGTCTTTCCGCAGCGGAAGCACTCCGCCGTCATTCTTCAGCAGCACGATCGAGCGACGCGCCATGTCGCGCGCCTCGGCGATGAACGCCGGTGCCAATGTCAGCGCGCGTTCCCGCGCCACGCTGCTGTAACGATACGGATCTTCGAACAGGCCGCGCTCGTACTTCGCGCGCAGCACGCGGCGCACGGCGCTGTCGATCACGGCGACGGGCACGCGTCCGGCATGTACCTCGTCGGGAAGCTTCTTGAGGAAGAACGTGCTCACCATGTCCACGTCGACGCCGGCACGGATCGAGATGCGCGCGGCCTCCGCCGTGTCCGCCGCGACACCGTGGTTGAGGAGCTCCATCACGCCTGTGTAGTCGCTGACGAGAATGCCGTCCCAGCCCCATCCGCGTCGAAGGACGCCGTTGATCAACTCGCCGTTGGCGTGCATCGGCACGCCATCCAGTTCGTTGAAGGAGGCCATGACCGAGCCGGCGCCCGCATTCGCTGCGGCGTGGAACGGCGGGAGGTAGATCTCGCGAAGCGTTCGCGGCGGCACGTCGGCCACGTTGTAATCGCGGCCGCCCTCGGCGGCACCGTAGGCGACGAAGTGCTTCGCCGTGGCGATCAGCGTTAGGGTGTCGCGAAGATTGTGCGCGGCACCCGTCGTGGAGTCGGCGCCCTGGAAACCGCGGACGCGCGCGACTGCCATCACGGAGCCGAGGTAGGGGTCTTCGCCCGAGCCTTCAATGATGCGCCCCCATCGCGGATCGCGCGCGATGTCCACCATTGGCGCGAACGTCCAGTGGAGTCCATTCGCGGCGCCCTCAGCCGCCGCAACACGCGCGGCGCGTTCCACTGCAGCCGGATCCCAGCTCGCCGCCTCAGCGAGCGGCGTCGGGAAGATCGTCCGGAACCCGTGGATCACGTCGTAGGCGAAGAGGAGCGGGATCTTCGCGCGCGACTCTTCCATGGCCACGCGTTGCAGATTCCGCGTCACCCCGGCGCCGGAGGTTCCGAGGAACGACCCGATGCGTCCGGCGCGGATGTCGGCCGTACTGGCTTCGGGAAGCTGCGGCCCCGTGATGGCGGCGCTGAGCACGTTCTGCGTGAGCTGGCCGAGCTTCTCTTCCAGCGTTAGGCCGGCCAACACGGAGTCGACGAAGCGCTCCATGCGCGTGTCGGCCGGCGTCAAGGGCGGGCGGAGGGCGACGTTCGCTGGCGTGCTGCCGAGATCGGGGGCTCCGGTTCCGGCGCGTGTGCAGGCCGCGGCCAACAGTCCGAGCGCTGCGGCGCTGGCGAGAATTCTCGTGGGGGTCACGCCGTCAAGTTGCAGCGCCGCCGCCGAGCTGACTAGATGGAGCTCATCCAGCCATACTTCGCGCGGCATGCCCGCGCGGTAGTCAGGTCGTCAACTCACGCTCACGTCACAGGAACCGCTGCATCTCCATGCCCGCTTTCCTCTCGTCCGTCGTCCTGCGCACTACGCTTCTCCTCATCTGCTCGAACGTCTTCATGACGTTCGCCTGGTACGCCCATCTCAGAAACCTGAGCGGCCGCCCGTGGTACGTGGCTGCGATCGTGAGCTGGGGGATCGCGCTGTTCGAGTATCTGCTGCAGGTGCCGGCGAACCGGATCGGCTACACGCAGATGAGCCTCGCGCAGCTCAAGATCCTGCAGGAGGTGATCACGTTAGGCGTCTTCGTGCCGTTTGCCGTGCTCTACATGCGGCAGCCGCTCAAGTGGGACTACCTGTGGGCAGGACTCTGCATCATCGGCGCGGTCTATTTCATGTTCAGATCAGGGGGTGCAGGGCACTAAGAGCTGGCGCCGTTATGGGGTGGTAATCGCTCCCATTCGTACGAGCTCGAAGTCTGATGCTGATAGCCTGCCCATCGTCGCGAGATTGTCATCGCTCCACCGCGAATCCGGCGCGCCGCTGATATAGAAGCCGCTCCCGTTGTCGGCCAGCAACATCCCGTACTTCTTGAGCGCGGTCAGAATCGCCTGCACCTCCGGCGGATACGTCGAGATGTCCACGCTCGCCTTGAGCCGCACGCGCGCGCCCATCGGCATGTAGCTCGTGCTCGTCTGCGAGCTCGCCCAGTGACGCGCCGGTGCGAGATACGCCTTGCGCGTTGTCGGGCACGTGAACCGCAACGCGTGGGTGATCGCGCCCTTCGTGACCGCCTCGTCATACCGGACGAGGCCGGGGAAGATCGGCAGGCCGGCCGCATCGGCTGATGTCCACCCCGCGGGGCGCAGCGTGTTCGAGCTCAGGTCCCAGGTCGCGCCCGAGCCCGCGTGCCAGCTGGTACCGCCGTTCAGCGGATGCGCATCGAACAACTCGTACAGCCGCCACGCCGTCGTGTCCACCACGATCACGTGGCGGTCTCCCGTCGCGCTAGGCCCGCCCTCGATCGGGGCGTTCGCGGGAATGGGGTAGGGGCCCGGATCGCTCTCATCAGCGTAGTCGAACGAAACCGCCACTTTGGCCT
>Ga0207674_10007460_pt1 | contig 12748 bp, 12 predicted proteins | sample KBSCornC72_FD_184303 | JGI IMG/M metagenome (GOLD analysis project Ga0207674, IMG submission 184303) | Corn rhizosphere microbial communities from Kellogg Biological Station, Michigan, USA - KBS Corn C7-2 (SPAdes) (version 2) | ecosystem: Host-associated > Plants > Roots > Rhizosphere > Soil ... | reverse complement strand
CTTCGAGCTCCGCTGCGTGCCTCTGCGCACCCGCGATGTCGCCCGACCGCAGCGCGAGTTCCGCCAGCGCGCGGATCAGGTCCGGATTGCTTCGGTCAAGCTCATATGCGCGGGTGAATGCGTAATAAGCGTCACTGTAGCTGCCGATCGACGCCTGGAGCTTGCCCAGCTCAGTCCAATAGTCGGGGACGTCATCCTTGGCGCGCACGAGCTGCAGAAGCGCCTCGCGCGCCCCCAACATGTCGTTTGCAGCGGCTGCTGCTTGGTACGAGGCCAGCGCGGCCTGCGCCCGCGAGTCCGACGAACTGCAGCTCGCCGCCATGAAGGACGCGGATAGCCAAGCGACAGCGCGCAATATAGGATGCGACGGCAGTTGCATTAACTAGCTACTCCAAGGGCGGGGATTATCCTTTTCTAAATTTAACAAGGCAATAGACTGATTCAACCGACTCAATGAGGCCCTCGGGACCTCGAGCCGGGCGTATTTGTACCAGAAAGGGACGGTGGAGATGGGAAGGCTGTTCGCGCGCCTGTTGTTCGGGTTTGCGCTGCTCGGAATGTCGATAAGCGCTTTTTCCCAGGCAGCCGCTCCGGGTGCGCCTGCGGCGACGCCCTATCGCATCAACCCCGGTGACCAGCTCCAGGTGCTCGTCTGGGGGGACGAGCGCCTCCAACGTGACGTGCTCGTTCTGCCTGACGGCACCTTTGGGTTCCCCCTCGTGGGTCAGGTAAATGCTGCCGGCAAGCTCCCGAGCGAGGTCGAGCGCATGATCACTGTGGGACTTCAGCCACAGTACAAGGGTCCTGTGCCGCAGGTCACCGTGTCCGTGAAGCAGGCCAGCGGCTACCAGTTCTCGGTCATCGGCAAGGTCCGTAACCCGGGAACCTTTACACCTGGCCGCTACGTCAATGCGCTGGAGGCGCTGGCGATTGCGGGCGGACCGGCGGAATTTGCCAACACTGGCGGAGCCAAGATCATCCGTAAGGCGGGCAATCAGCTCTATGTTGTCCCTGTCCACCTGCAGGAGGCGCTGCGGGGCGACAGCAATACTCTTTCCCGCAACGAAATTCCGCGCATCGAGAGCGGCGATACGTTGGTGGTTCCCTGATGGGCGCGCTTATCATCCTCACCGCCGCGCTCGCAGCGCAGGCCACCACGGGAAGCGGCAGCACTCCGCCGCCGTCGGCGCCAGAAACGACATCGAGCGGCCCGAAGGCCGGTCAGTCAACCTATGTCGATGTGGAGGGCGGCGCCGGTTATTCGACAAACCCGCGGCTGACGCTCAATTCGCATAGCGGGTCAGGCTTCGGCCGGATTGCAGTCCATGCTGTCCATACGCGCCGCAGCGTGCGAACGACGACCCTGGTCTCGCTTTATGCCGAAAACGTCACCTACACGAATGATTACGGCTCCAACCAGTCACTCAGCTTCTATGGGCGGCACGATGCCGCCGTTACCGAGCATCTCAGCGTCTTTGGCGACCTCAGCGGGAGCTATCAGCAGGGTGGTCAGCTCGACACGCGGATTCTGGTGGTGCCCGTCGTCCCGCCGCTCAACGGCGTGCCTGGCACTCCGATCCTGCTTCCGCCGGGAACCGATTTCCTCACGGTCCGGGGGAAAGTGTACAATCTTGCTGCGCACGCCGGTGCGCAGGTTGCGCTAAGTCCGCGGGACAACCTGAGTGTCACGTCCGGCTTAGAGCGAACGGTGTTCCACAGCGGCTTCGCCCGGACCAGCTACACGAGCGTCCCCGTGTCACTCGCCTACGACCGGCGGCTGAGCGAGCGCAGCACCGTCGGCGCACGCCTGAGTGCAGTAGATACCGACTATAACGGACCGGCAAACGTTCGCGTCATTACGCCGCAGGTCACCGGGCGGGTGGCGCTGTCGCCGTTCATCTCGTTCAGCGGAGCCTTGGGCGTTTCGTTCGCAAGGGTCGATGACGGAATTAGGATACGCCATTCGACGGGCTTAGCGGCGAACGCCAGCCTCTGTTCGACGACCGAAACCGGCTCTCTTTGCGGTCACGTTTCGATAGACCAGCAAACCGCGACGGCTGCAGGGCCATCGAAATCGATGAGCGCCGGCGTCGAATATTCGCGGCGCCTGGACGCGGACTCGACGCTGTCCTTTGCGCTGGGGGTCGATCGTTTTTCTACGCCGATCTCGGTCGTCGTAGGCCAGCCATTCTCTCGATCGACCTATTATCGTGCAAGCGCCGAATATTCGCGCCGCATCGGGCGCCGCTTGTTCGGCGGGGCGGATCTTTCCGCTCGCAAACTTACCGAGGCAGGGCCCGATCCGAAGACGGATCTCAACGGCTCACTCTTTATCCGCTATCGTTTTGGTGACGTGCAATGACCGAAATGGGGTCTGTCGAAAGGGCCGATTCTTCCCCCGTCTGGATGGTGAACCATCTCCCGGTGATCCTGTGGGAGCGGCGCTATTATATTCTTTTCTGCTTTCTGATCCTGCTTGCGGCTGGTGTTACCGCTGCCTTTGTGCTGCCGAGGACCTACCGTTCGACAGCCACCTTGCTCGTCCAGTCCCAGGATCTTCCAACGACGATCGTTGATGCACCCGCCAGCGGTGCGATCGAGCAACGCATCGCCCGAATTCGTGAGCAGGTGCTGAGCCGCGGAGACCTCATTCAGCTGATCGAGCAGAACGACCTTTATCCAGAGGAGCGCCGAACTCAGCCCCTCTCGAAGGTCATTGAGAAAATGCGGCATGCGACGACCGTCGGCGCCCTGTCGAGCGACATCGGCCAGCAGTCGGGCACGCAGAATAACACGATCGCCATCGCGATGAGCTTTGACTACTCCGATCCGGCCAAAGCGCAGGCGGTCTTGCAGAGCTTCGTCTCCAAGTTCCTGAGCATGGACAGTGCGGATGTCGAGGATCAGGCGAGCCTCACCGTCCGCTTCCTGCAGGACCAGGCGAACAAGCTGCAACAGCAGATCGCAGACATCGAGGGCCAGATCACCAGCCTCAAGGCGCGCAATGGTGCTGCCTTGGCCGCGAGCGGTGCCGCACCGCTGATCGACACAGGAAGCTTCAGCGCGCAGATCACCTCGCTGCAAAGCGAAAATCGGCAGCTGATTGCAGCAAGCAAACATGGCGGCAATGGCGAGACGGCGCTCGCCCAGGCCGAAGCCCAGCTGGCTGCCGCCCAGGCGCAATACAGCGATAGCCACCCCGATGTCGTCGCAGCGAAGGAGAAGGTGAAGCAGCTCCGCCAGATGACCCAGAACTCCGACGGCGGTGACTCACTCCAGCAACAAATCGCCGCGAACAACCAAGCGATTCACCAGCTCATGGCGCAGCGCGATGCGACGCTCGCGCGGGCGAACGCTCAGATCGCTGGCCAGGCGCGTGCTCCGGCAATCGAGGAGCAGGCGCTGCAACTCGAGAGCCGCGCAAACACGCTCCGCAACCAATACCAGGGCGTCTCGGAGAATCTGCTGAAGGCGCAGAATAGCTCCAGAATGGCGTCCGAGCAGCGCGCCGAACGGCTCTCGCTCGTCGAACCTGCCAATCTGCCCGATCACCCTTATTCGCCCAATCGGCTCCTGCTGAGCGCCGGTGGCGCCGCCGCGGGACTCGCGCTTGGACTCCTGCTTGCACTCGGCCTCGAGTTCCTCGCCCGACCGGTCAGGAGTCCGAAGCAGCTCGAGCAGATCGGTGTTCCGGTGATCGGGATCGTGCCGCTGATCAAAACAAAGCCCCGAGTGACGAGCCGCTTTCCGCAATTCGCCTTCTGGCGGAAGCGTTATGCAGCATAGTCCTTTTGAACAGAGGTCCAACTTGGCAAGCGAGACGCGGCAGGTGAGAATTGCGCCCATCCTTCCGACTCGCAGCCAGGCGCTGGAATTCGCGTGGAACCCCGCGGCCGCGCGGCGGAATCTCGTTCACGGCTTTAACAGCCGCGACGCCAGCTCGCGCAGCTTCAATCTCATCCGCTCGAAGCTGGTGTCGCTTCGCCGTGAAAAGGGCTGGCGGATGCTCGGGATCGTTTCGGCAACGCCAAGCGTGGGCAAGTCGTTCGTGTCGGCGAATCTCGCCGCGGCGATGAGCCGCGATCCGCGCCTCCAAACTTATCTGCTGGATCTCGATCTGCGGCGCGGGACGATCAAGAGCATTTTCGGAATAGAGACGGACAACAGCCTCGTCGAATATCTCGAAGGCCAAGACCCGAACGTCGCTTTGACTGGCTTCATTCCGCAAGGGCAGGAACTGATCATCATCCCCAGTAACCCTGGAGAAGTGCATTCGGCCGAACTCCTCGCAAGCGGCCGGGCAACGGCGCTGTTGGGTGCGATGCGTAGCTCAGATGAGCGGAACTTCTTCATCTGCGACCTGCCGCCGGTCTTCGCGAACGACGATGCCGCGATCATCATGGAATCGCTCGACGGCTACCTAATCGTCGCCCAGGACGGCAAGACCACGCAGCGGGAGATTGCTGCGACGGTGGACATGCTCGGCCACGAACGCTTGGCGGGCGTGGTCCTCAACAAATATCGCGGCGGCCTCGTCAGCGAGGGCTATGGCATCGAGGAGCGCTACGCGAGCGAATATTACACTAGCCGTGGCTATGAAGATGAGAACTAGGATCCCTTGGCCGGAGCGAATCCCGGTTGGTATTGGATTTTAGCACTCGCCTTCAGGCTTTTGAGCCGATCGTTCAGAAACTTGTTGATCTGATCGCGTCGAATTCCCTCGAGCGCGATTTGGCGCGCCTTGTCCTCGGGCAGCGGGGCAGGCTCCCGCGCCGTAATTGCACTCGCTACGGCCTTGCCGGGACCGGTGACGATGAATGGCTCGCCAGGCTGCAATGCCGTAATCTGAGCGAAGTTATCTGGCGGAATTAGAGCGCTGTCGATTTTTCGCGTTGCCCGGGTGAACTGGATCCCTGCGGCAGTTAGCGCCTGTGTGACCTGGTCGAGCGTCTTCGCAGCGGCCAGCTTTGCCACCAGAGCTGCGTCCTTGGGAAGCGGATAGACGATTTGGTCCAGAGTCCAGATCTCGCGCTTGCCAAATATCTCCGGGTGGGTCGCCTCATATTGAGTGATCTGAGCAGGCGTCGGGAGCTGCGTCGTGTTCACCTGCCGCGATACGAGCATGTTGATCAGGAGGTTTTCGGTCTGGCGCCGCTGCTGGTTCAGGAAGTCGGGCGACTTGTCTATGCCGTCCGAACGCGCCTGCTGTTCGAGCAGGCGGCGGTTGATCAGCCGTTGCAATGCAGCATTGCGGGCTTCCTTGGTCGCAGCCGTGGCCGACAGGTTCGCGCTCGCCAGTTCGGCATTGAGGTCTGCCGCCGTAATCTCTTCGTTGTTGACGACCGCCACGGTTTGGCCCTCCGCCTTGCGCTCACAAGACGAAACGATGAAGGCGAGAACAATCGCCAAAACAATGCGCTGACCCATTAGCCACCCCGGTTGAAAAAGCAGATATTTGGGCCATAGCATGCGCCATAGGTGCGTTCCAGCACGGGGGCGGAGTGGCAATGCAGACTGTCTATGATTGGGTCACGCTTGCGATTTTCGCCGGCCTTGTCGTCCTATTCTTGCAACGGTCGACGGGCGAGCACGCTGAAAAGGACGTTTCCATCCTCTTTTACCTCGGTGCCGGCATCGGCTGTGCGGTCGCCAATTATCTTGGGGATCATGGTCAAGACCTGATCGCGATCCTCTTGCTCGCAGCGACCCTGGGCTTCATCTGGTATTTTCTGCGACCGTTTCCTCCGCAGTCGAAGCTATAGACTCGCGTCAGCCGTCTACTCAAACAATCAGCACGTTGCGGCGTTCTGGACGGACAGACATTATCAGCGCCCGGGTAAACGCGTCGATTGTTCTCCACGCGGCCGCAGAGTCGCTGTTCACGATCGAGATCCGCACCAGGATCGCATCGGGAAGCACACCGCGGAGGTTTTGTTCCGCGACGGCAATCCTCTGCTCTCTCCAGCTCGCCGGCATGTCATCGCCGATGCGTGTCCAGTAGAGTACGTGCTCGGTGTAGCCGGCTGCCGTTGCATCCATGCTATTCGCCCGGATGACTGCGGAACCGACCGAAACGGGGTGCGGCGTGACGGGCGAGATATGATAGCCGCTCGCTGTATAGCAGGTCTCGGGACGGTGGATCTGCAGGATTCCGGTTTCGCTGCCGCTTTGGGCAAGCAGCAGCATGATGTCGTTGTCTCCGTCCGAATAAACGCGTGTAAGCGTCTGACTGTATGTTGCGCGTTCGAGTTGATCCTCCGGCGGCACGACAAGTCCGCTCGCCGCCGCGAACTTCCACGGTCCGATCGTCTTGGGAATGATGTCCTCGAGTTTGCCGGATCCGAGATAATCGACATGCCTCGTCGGCTTTCGCCATGCAGCGGCCCCCGCTGCTGAGCAGAAGAGCAAGCCCAGCAGGAGCTTTCGCCGGTCGAGCTGCGGCTCGGTGAAGCTGCCGATCACCGGCTTCATTGCTGAGCTTTCCGCCGGCGCATGAAGAGCGGGGTGGCGAGCTGGTCGATGGCAAAGACGGTGACGAGCGCGACCGTGAACATCAGAAGCCCGGCGAACTCATGGACGAAGCCCTGGGCGGCCGATTCCCCCAAATAATAGGTGATCAACACTAGCGCGAGGACGCGAATGAAGTTCGAAAACATGGCGACCGGGATGGCAGCGGCCGAGACGACCAGGAACGCCGTGAAGTTCGACCGGTGACGCAGGTACACATAAAGCAGGCACAAAGCTGTGAGCGTCACAATCGAGTTCAGTCCAGCGCAAGCCGCGGCAACGAGAAGTTGATACTGGCCGATGAAGATCACCACACCCGAGCTTGCCACCGGATAGCCGAGCGCGTGCAGCAACGAGACTGTCCATGAGGAGATGCCGATCTTGATCGGCTGGGTGACCGCTGCAACGACGGTGTCGGGAGGCGGCAAGGTGAAGGCAAGATAGACGAGCGGGAACCAGACGCTCCGGATAACCGCGCCGCCGAGCAACAGATAGGCTGCGGAGATCAGGGCCCCGTACATTGCGAACGCCTCGACCTCGAGCACGCCGGTAATCCGCGCAACGGTGAAGATCGCCAGGCACCCAATTGTCAGCAGCATTCCGGGAAGGAGTTTCCCCGGCCGTCGTTCGGCGTTGCCGGCCTTGAACTCGCGCCAGAGTAGCCACATTCCGGTCGCGAGCACGAGCGGTCCGTGCCCTCCCTGCTCGGTCGACCAACTGACACGCGCGACCTGGATCATCGTGGGCAGCACCAGGACGGCGATGCCCAGAGCGATGGCGAGATTCGCCGGCGTCAGCCAGCCTCCCTGAGGCTGCTCGGCGACTTCGACGAGAGCAGTCCGGCTTTCGTGTCGCAAAGTTTCGGACCCTCTCACACCTACGTTATGCCAACGCTAAACTTTCCTTTAATTTGCCGCAAGTTGCCTGGAGTCTCGGATCGGGACGAGCAGCGGCAGCCGCCTCATCGCCGTCGGTCGAGAGAGATGTTAGGCTGACGTCCGTGACCTTGGCTGTTGCGCTGATCCTCTGTCCGCTGGCGCTCTTGACCCTCTGCTTCGGGATCGAGCTGATCGCCGGCGTTCGGCCGATTGGCTGCGGACAGGTCGGGAGCGCTCGTGACGCGGCCGCGGTGATCGTAATTCCGGCGCATGACGAGGAACTGATCATCGGCGCCACCCTTGAGGCTCTCAGACACGTCGCCGACAACTGGATCCGCATTCTTGTGGTTGCCGATAATTGCGAGGATGGCACGGCCAAGATTGCCACCAGCATGGGCGCGGAGGTCGTCGAGAGAATTGACCACGCGCGGCGCGGGAAAGGCTTCGCGCTCGATTTCGCGCGGCAGCATTTGCGCGCCGATCCGCCCGCTATCGTGGTGATCATCGACGCCGACTGCACGGCCGCTCCGGGCAGCATCGAGCGGCTCGTCGCCGCATGTGCAACGAGCGGAAGGCCGTGCCAGGCGAACTACGTCCAGACCCCCGCGCCGGACGGCCCGCCCGCGCTCCAGCTGTCGACCTTCGCCTTCTACATCAAGAACGTCGTGCGCCAGCGCGCGCTGCAGCGGCTCGCCGGCCGCGTCCATCTCCTCGGCACCGGCATGGCGTTCCCGTGGGCGCTGTTCGAGCAAGTCGAGCTGGCGACCGCCAACATTGTCGAGGATCTCGAGATCGGCCTCCAGCTCGCCAACGCCGGCCATCCGCCGCTCGCGGTCGAGGAAGCGATCGTCTCGAGCGATCCGGCAGCGCAGGCGGACACGCTCGAACAGCGGCGGCGGTGGGAGGGCGGCTATCTTGCAAGCGCGGCCCGGTGGGTCCCGCGGATGGTGGTGCGAAGCCTCACCCGCGGCGACCTCGGCGGACTGTGGGCGGCGCTCGACCTGCTGATCCCCCCGCTGGCGTTGCTGGTGACGCTCGACGTCGCCGCGCTGCTCGCCGCAGCTCTCCTCCACGCGTTCGTCGGCGGCGCGCTCTGGCCGCTGCTGGCACTCGCCGCGGCGCTTGCCTTCGCCGGAATCGCGCTGGCGATCGCCTGGGCAGCGGGCGGCTCGCGCTACGTGACGCTCGGCGGCCTAGCCCGCATTCCCGTCTATCTGTTGTGGAAGCTGCCGCTCTACGCCGGTCTTGCCCGCAAGGGATCGCCCAAGGAGTGGGTCCGCACCCGCCGCGGATGAACCAGGCGAGCCGCGCCAGAAAAGCCGATTGAGGTCAATGGCATCAGACCCTATCCATAGCCGTGAAGCCATCGCGGGGGTGGCGGCGTCGAGCGGGAGTCGGACGCATCCCTAATCATTTCGCCTATGCGGCTCTGTTCGGCTGGCCGTTCGTCTGCCTCATCCTGTTCATCGCCTTGCCGCTCGAGCTCGCCGCAATCTCCTCGCTGCTCGGCGGGTTCCTGCTTCTGCCGTCGAACTTCCAGGTCGACCTGCCGCTGCTGCCGCCGCTCGACAAGACCAGCGTCGCGGCGGTCAGCACCTTGCTGCTCTGCTGGATGAAAGGCTCGACGCAGCGGCCGCCGCGGCAGTCCTGGGTCATCGCCCTGCTGAGCTTCATCTATATCGTGACGCCCCTCTTCACGAGCCTCGGCAACAGCTATGAACTGCAATATGCGGGCGTCAGCATCCCGGGCTTTTATCCGGTCGATGCAATCAAGACCGCAGGCCGCAATGCCATCTTTCTCGCGCCGTTCTTCATCGGCAGCCATTATCTGTGGAGCGAGCGCTCGCGCAAATTGCTGCTGACGGCGCTTCCGATCTCCGCCCTGTTCTACAGCCTGCCGATGCTGGTCGAGATTCGCCTGAGCCCGCAGTTTCACCGCTGGGTCTATGGCTATCACCCGAGCGACTTCCTCCAGCAGATCCGCGGCGGCGGCTTCCGTCCGGTCGTGTTCCTCAACCACGGCCTTATGGTCGCCCTGTTCGTGTGCCTGGCGATGATCGCGGCACTGGTGGCGACGCGGGCCAAATGGCGCATCATGCGCGTCCCGGCCGGGGCAGTCTCCGCCTACCTTTTCGGGCTGCTCCTGCTGTGCAAGAGCCTGGGCTCGGCCGTCTACGGGATCGTCCTGGCGCCGCTGATCCTGTTCACCCGGCCCAAGACCTGGACGCGAATCGCCTGTGCCCTGCTGTTGTTTGTTTGCGCCTATCCCGCGCTCCGCTGGCACAACCTGATCCCGGTCCACCACATCGCCGACGCCGCAACCAGCGTCAGCAAGGATCGGGCCGCATCCTTCCAGACGCGCGTGAAGAACGAGGACCAGCTGCTCGCCAAGGCCGAACAGAAGCCGGTCTTCGGCTGGGGCGAATGGGGCCGGCAGAGGATCTACGACGCCTCTACCGGCAAGGACATTTCGGTGACCGACGGCGAGTGGATCATTCAGTTCGGCACCTTCGGCTGGGCCGGCTATCTGTCGCTGTTCGGACTCTTTGCTGCGGCGGCGTTCCGCGCGATGCGCTCGTTGGGGAATGAACGAACGCCGGCAGCGATGGCGATTGGCGGCCTCACCCTCGTTCTTGCAGTGAATGTCGTTGACCTGCTCCCGAATGCGGGGCTGGTCCCGATCACCTTCTTAATCGCCGGTTCTATCGCAAGGAACGTCCCGGCCGGCGCAAAAAAAGCCGCCATGCGGGGGGTCGGCAGCGAAACTCAGCGGGCACCAACGCCCGCGCTCGCGTCGTGAAACGGCGTCTTGAAGCCTAAAGTGGGACAGCTTGGCCCTACGGGTTGATAAATGAAATAAACTGGAATTAAACAACCTTGGTTAGTAGCCGGGGGCGGGTTTGCCGAGTCAGCGTATCGCGTGCATCGACGGGCTGCGGGGTGTCGCAATACTATGCGTCATGCTGTACCATGCTTTCGCCCGTTGGCCCGGGTTAGTGACCATGCCTTTTGGGCAGGCCTATGCTGCGGCATTTGGTTGGGGCTGGCTCGGCGTCGAGCTCTTCTTCATCGTCTCCGGTTTCGTAATTTGCATGACGCTCGACCGGTGTAGCAGCTTTGGGGAGTTCATGGGCAAACGCTGGTTGAGGTTGTTCCCAGCCATGTTGCTTGCATCGCTCCTGATTTTCGCAACTGCAGGTTTTGTTGATCGGCCGGCTGGCATTCCGAAGTTGAGTGCAATTGTCCCCGGTCTCACCTTCATTGATCCGAAATGGTGGGCGTTTGTGCACGGCCCCACTGATTTGGAAGGTTCATTCTGGTCTCTCTACGCGGAGATGAAATTCTATGTTTTTGCGGGCGCCACGTACTTTTTGCTGGGGCGACGGTGGGTGATTGCAGGGCTGCTAAGTGGTTTGGCAATTTATTGGGTCACCCTCGCGCCGCACCTCGGCCTTGCGCATTACGCGCTGTTCTTACTTGACGTTCCTTACTGGGCTTGGTTCGCTTGCGGCGCCTTGTTCTACGAGTCATATCGGAGTGGACGCGCGCGGGCGTTCTGGGCGGCCGTTCTTGTGGGAGCTATCGCCTCCATTGTGCCCGTTCCGGGAGTTGGCATCATCCCTAACATGGAGTTCGTGCCCCTGCTTGGCTTCCCGCTTGTCCTTTTGTTCGCGGGAGCGCTAACTAGGCCCTCAATCCAGCGCTGTCTTTCCAATCGTTTTCTGCTGTTCGTCGGTTTCATTAGCTATCCGCTTTATCTGATCCACGAGCAGGCAATGATCGGCATAATTCGTGAACTTCCGCCTTGGCTCCCTGCACCCGTGTTGTTCGTGGTTCCAGCTGGCATTCTGATGGGTGCGGCATACGGAATCGCCAAATATGGCGAGCCATCGCTGCGGCGCTTTGCGCTCTTCTCTGCTGGCGATTACGCCAGAGCCCCTGCACGCCACTTAGGCTCATGAGTAGCAATCCTGTTGATGCCGGTCAGATCAACGAGTCAACGCATGCGCAGATTGTATAACGGTTGTTGAGATACGTTCTCGCCGCGCAGGCGCTGCGCGCCTTTTCAATCAGCGATACAACGATGGGCGTCTATCGCTCGCTCGGGAATGTCCTCGGCGGCAAGTCGCGTTCGAAGGCAATCGAGCCGCACTACATCGAGCGAGCCAACAGCAATCTCAAATATCTCGAGTCCGTCGGTGCGATCCGCGACGGAATGACGGCGCTCGAGCTAGGCACGGGATGGGTGCACTGGGAAGCGCTGTTCACGCGCCTTTTCTATGACGTACGCTTCTACCTGCTCGACGTCTGGGACAATCGCCAGTTCGCCGGGCTGCAACAATATGCAGGGCATCTCAAGAGCCGACTCTACGAAGACGTGGACCGTCCTCGCGATCAACTCGACCGAGCCTCCCGTCTCCTCGAGAAGATCCTCGATTGCTCGAACTTCGATGAGCTCTATTCCTTGCTCGGCTTCACATACATCCTAGAGCCGCGGGGCCGGCTCGACGCCATTCCCGATCATTCGGTCGATCTCGTCATCAGCAGCGATGTGCTCGAGCACATTCCCCATGCCGGCCTTGAACAGCTAATGCTCGATTTGAAACGGGTGCTCAGGCCCGGCGGAGTATGCGCCGCGCAAATCGTCGAAGAAGACCATCTGCGTATTTACGATCGATCCGTTCACCCGAAGAACTATCTTCGATATTCGGAATTCACGTGGAAGGCTCTGTTCGAAAACCGGGTCCAGTATATCAACCGGCTGCAGCATTCCGACTATGTAAAGCTATTCGGCGGCGGGTTCGAGATAATCGACGAGCAGATCGTCGTCAGCTCTGAAAGCTTGCCCTTCGAAGTATCCAAAGCCTTCAACGGTTACAGCGAGGAAGACCTGAAGGCCGGCGTTACAAGGATCGCCGCGCGAGCGCCCCTGTAACGCCGCCGGAACTTCAGACGACGGCTGTGCCGGTCTTGGTTCCCTTTCCGCCGCCCTTCGTCGCGCCCGTCCTCTTGCCGGGCGACGTCGAGCCTGTCGACGTCGTCGTGGGCGCCGGACAGGTGCTGGTCGACAGGACCACCGTGCCGTCGGGGCAGGTGATCGTCGGACTAGTGGTTGGTGTTGGGTCAGTCGAAGCCGTCGTCGTGCTGATGCCGAGGAACTCCCGGACAGCCCGCATCTTTGGAGCCTCACTGATCGGCTGCCCGACATATTCGAACATGCCGAAGCCGCCGTACTGATTGATCTCGGAGTGGAGCGTGAACAAGGTCAGGGTGTCGCCGACCTTGCTCTGCCACTGACTGAGGAACGACTTGTAGAGGTCGTACATCCGCGGGTCGCGGTCGATCTGCTGCAGCAGCGGCAC
>Ga0207674_10007459_pt1 | contig 12748 bp, 27 predicted proteins | sample KBSCornC72_FD_184303 | JGI IMG/M metagenome (GOLD analysis project Ga0207674, IMG submission 184303) | Corn rhizosphere microbial communities from Kellogg Biological Station, Michigan, USA - KBS Corn C7-2 (SPAdes) (version 2) | ecosystem: Host-associated > Plants > Roots > Rhizosphere > Soil ... | reverse complement strand
ATGATGCACGTACGCGGGCCGTTCTTGTCATACCCCGCGATCAGCGACGCGTGCGCGACGTCGTACTGCCTAGTTAGGTACATGCTCTGTCCCGTCGGGCCGGGCCAGTAGGTGAAGCGCGCCGCGTGCGTGCCGTAGTAATGGAACGTCGTCGACGACTGATCTACTAGACCCGTAGACGCCATAGAAATCGGCGTCCAAGAACCGGTCTCGAAACCGTCGGTTTCGGCGTACGCGCCATAAGCGTGTGCGGGTTGAGAGAAGCCGAGCGCGACGAACGCGATCAGCATTGCAAAGAGTGCTTTGATTTTCACTTTATGTTCCTTTCGTTGGGGCATCCGCTGCCCCAACGCCCCGAGCCCCGCGGCCTTTCGGCGGCAGGGCAGGGCGTCGGACGCGTCAGCGGCGCGCCGCGCGCTTTGCAGCGCTTTCCGCGACCAGTGCGCGAAGCTCGCTGATTTCGACCAACCGCTCGAACTGCGCGACGACGGCCGGCGAGGCTTTGACCCGCAGGTCTTCGAGTTCCTTTTTCATTTCCTCGACGCCGCCGCGTGCCATGGCGGCCGCCGCGAGGGCGGCTGCAAAAACGATTTCGGAGACGGGGCTGATCGCGTTGTTCATGAGAGCGATAGTGCTCTCGCGCGGATATCCGCGCAACTAAATTCGACTCAGCGAGGTAACTTTTTCTTCGTGATCGAGATGGGGCCGATTTGCACCGCCCAGAGCCAGCCGAGCATCGCGCAGACGTCCGCGGGCGCGCGCATGAACGCCCAACGGTTCCAGGTGAAGGCGAAGCGAATTTGTCTCATAGCGAGAGGTACATTCCGGTTTGCGCCTCGAAGATCGGGCGGAGTTGATCGGCGTAGACTTGCGGGACCGTGAGCAGCTCGCGCATGCGCACGCCGCGGCCGCTGTAAAAGCTCACGGTGTAGGTGTCGTCGGGGTCTAGCGCGATGCGGCAGCACGTGACCGGCTTGCCGAGCATCGCGCCGCCGAGCCGCGCGCCCTTGCCGATTCGGAACTGCAGTACACCCGGCCCCACGACGCAGAAGTCTTTGCAGCCACACATCATGGCGAGGCGGCTGGCTCCGCCCATTTGGGCGAGGATGGTTTCAGCGACTTGTTTGCTTTCGGCGACGTCCATGTTTTGAAGATAGTCACGCGCGGATATCCGCGCAACATAAATCGACTGGCGAGTTTAACTTTTATCACTCGCCCAGGCGACGCGACTGCGCCGCGAGTTCTTCGCAGCGGTGCGCCGCGCCCGGGAACCCGCGGCGCCGGTAGACGGCGGCCTGCTGTTCGTAGCCGGTCGAGTCTTTGACGGCGCCGGAGAGCATGGCGTCAACGATCGCGTTGATCTCGTCGCGGAGCGCGCCCGTGTGCGGCGGCTGTGTCGTTACGATCGGTTCCAACATGACTCAACCCGCCCCGAGCAGGCGGGACGCGCCCGCACTCATCTGCGCGCTTCCGTGCAGGTGTCCGCCTGCCACGAGGCCCGCCGCGAACGCGGCCGCGTCCCCGCGCATGACCGCGCCGCGGCTCGCTGACCGTCGAGGGGCCGCGCAAGAGCGGCAGCGAAGAGGGGCCGCGCCTTCGCAGCGAAGAGAAGGTCGCCGAGTTCATCGAGGCCGCGGCGGAGCGCGCGAGCGCGCAGTACACCGCTTTTATTCAGAAGCTCGAAGCGAAGGTCGGACCGCACGCGGCCGCGTCGCTCTCCGGAGAGCACGTGTGGGGTTACTCGGTCCTGACCGTTACGAAGGAAGACGGCTCGGTCGAGCGCTGGAAAACTCAGCAGATCATGAACATCAGCGTGCTCGGGCTCCTGTTCGCGCAGTGGCCCTCGCGCAAAATGAAAGGCTGAGGTAGAATTTACTTGCGCGGATATCCGCGCGGGAGCATAGTCCTACTCATGAACGCCGCGCACATCGCAGTCCTAGCCGCCGCTTACGCAACCTACTGCGTCGTGTGCTGGTACGGCGTTCGCGCTCTCATCAATCGCTGAAGGAGATTGGAACGAATGGCGAACAAAACAGAAATCATGGCGACTCGCACGACGGCGGACGGCTCGCAGGTCCAATTCTGGACGGACGGCGCCGTCACCTGCGGAAGCCCGCGTGGTCGCATGCCGTTCATCGCCCGAGGGCTTTCGCGGCGCCTCTCCTGGCTCGTAGCCGATGAGGTTTGCGTCTGCAACGCGAGCGAGGTTACTATGCTCGTCAAGGCGGCTCGGGCTGCGTGGAACGCCTACGCAACGCACCCGCGCTTCGCTGGCGCGCAGATGCCCAACGATGCGGAATTGCGGCGCCTGCTCCGCGCGAAATTCCAAGTCGCCGAGTTCAAGGCCTCAGCCTGACCCCGCGCCCTGCTCGCGCCCCCTCACCAAATAGGAGATTGAACCGCATGGCTTCTACACACTGCAAGACTTGCGGGCACCGCTGGGTGCCCGTGGCATGGCCCGATGCAGCCGCAGGAACGCTCTTTCTATGCCTTTGCATTATGCAGAGGTTGCGGACTGAGAGCGCGGAGAGATACGCGCGCCGCGCGCCATGACCCCAGCTTCTGCTCGTGCACCATCACCGGTCGCGAGCAGTGGCGGGGCCAGAAAAATAAAACCTAGCCATCTAATTACTTGCGCGGATATCCGCGCGGGAGCATAGTCCTACTCATGAACCACGGCAAAACGTACGACGTCAACGGCTTCGGTTTCGACTCGTTCACGGCCGCGATCGCGTGCGCGCGACCCGTCGGCGCGAACGTCGTCGAGGTCGCGACCGGGTTGCAGCGCTGGACGCCGGCACGCCCCGCGAAGACCCGCACCCGCCACGTGCTCGTCAACGCGGACGCCACGCGCACGGAGTTCGGAAAGGTGGTCCGCTAACCTGCCTTGCGGGTGACGTCGGCGACCTGACGGCCGATGTCGGAGCGCTCGGGCACCGCGTAGGTGCGCTCCGCCATGCGCGAGTCGGTGTGACGGAGCATGCGGCCGATGAGGTGAGGGGCCACGCCCGCGGCCGCGAGCGCCTTGCCGTGCGAGCGGCGGAGGTCCCGCGGCGTCACGCGCGGCACGCCCGCGCGGCGGCAGGCCGCGGCGATGTCCCGCATGCGCTGCTTTCCCCACGGCGGAAACTGGCCGTGCTCGGCGAGGTAGACGCGGGCGCGTTCCGCGAACTCGTGGAACGGCGCGACAAGCGGGACCTCGTCCCAGCGCTTGGCGTTCTTCGTGCCGCGCACGAGCACGAGCAACGCGCACGCGTCCGCGCCCCCGAGGTCGTCACGCTCGGCGCGCTCGACGGCGCACCAGTCCGCCCCGAAGGCGAAGATATAGGCGAGCGTGGCCGCGCGGCCCTCCGGGTCAAACGCGAGCGAACTTGACGCTATCTCGTTCAGCAACACCCGAACCTGCTCCGGGGTGAGGTAGCGCGTCAGCGGCACGTAAAGGGCGCCGGATGACGCCGGCAGCACGCGCTCTAGCGGAAGGTGGAACCAGCCGCGACGCAGCCCGAGGCGCAGGATTTGGCGCAGCGTGCCCAGCTCCTTGTCGACCGTGTTCGCGCTCACGTTGCGGCGGGTGTCGGGTCCGGTCTTCGGGCGCTTCCCTACGTGCTCAGCGCGGCGGGTCGCGATGTACTCGTCGACCGCCTCCGAGTCGATCTCGTCCAGGTGTTTGTCGGCGCCGAAGATGCGAACGAAATGGCTCATGTGCGAGCGGTACATTTCGAATGTCGCGGCGCTCGGCGGCTTGCTCCTGTTCTCGCCCGTGCGCACGTAGGCCATGAAAATATGGCACGCCTCCGCAACCGTCCTCAGTCCCGCGGCAACGAAGGCCGGATCTGAAACTCGCTTTTTATACTCTGCCGCGGCTTTGCGCGCGACCGCCCGATCCTTCGTTTGGAGACTGACGCGCTTGCCGTCGTGCTGGAGCCAGAGCCAACCGTCCCCGTTTCGATCGTAGATGCCGTCTCTGTCTCGCTTCCGCTTGGGCATGCCGTCACGGTATGATTCTTTAGCCACTGTTGAAAAGCACTTTCTGGAATTCGGATGCTGCGGCCGAATTTAACTTTCGGAAAACACTGTGAAACGACCTCGTACGCGCGCGCCCGGGACACGTGAAGCGCGGCGCGGATATCCGCGGCGGATAGGTGGCGCTCGACGGGAGGGTTGTACCCGAGCCCTTCGAGCGCGTCTTTTAGTTGAACGATCGGCATCACGCGGCCTTTCGTGGCTTGTGGCAAACGGTGCACTTGCCGGTCAGCTTCGAAACGGGCGCGGCTTCCCAAAAGGTGCGCGCACCCTCATGCACGGCCCCACCCCCGCAGCCCAGGCAATACTCTCGCATGTCGCGGAACGACTGCCGTACCTCCGCTATCGTCTTCGCGAAATGTTCCGCGTGCTTCTTGGCGGCTTCCTCCGCTTCGCTCGCGATCAGCGCGCGCACGTCCTCGACGCCGCGCCGGTAGGCAACGTCCCATCCGGCATCCACGCACGACGAGCAGAACGGATCGTGATCCGGCGACTCGAACGGCCGGCGGCAACTCGGGCAGTTCACGATTTCACCGCCGCCCAAATGACCATGACGCACAGCGCGCCTAGGCAAAAGTCGGTCATTGAACACCCGGCAACGGGCTAGAGAGCGCGTCGAGCACGCGCAGGATCACGACCTCGGCAGACTTGAACGCGGCGAGCGGGCGCACGACGAAAGCGAAATCGACCGCGTCCATGTTCCCGCGGCGCGAGTTGCAGCGCTTGCACGAGGTGATCAGGTTCGTGTGTGAGTTCGAGCCGCCTTTGCTCCGCGGCTTGTAATGGTCGAGTTCGAGGCGTTGGCCATGCGTGCCGCCCGCGCCGCACCACAGGCAGCGCCAGCCGTCGCGCGCGTAGATGCGCACGCGCTTCTCGGGGCGTATCCACTTGGAGCCCTGCCAGGTCATGGCCACCACCCGTGGCGCACGACCGGTATGCCGAAAAGCGCGCAGGCGCGCGCCATGTCGTCGGTGCCGTTGGACTTGCCCAGCGTGCGGAAGCCGAGCGCTCGCGTCGCGCCTCGCTCGGCCATCTGCAGGTTTCGACGAGGGCCCGCCGCGCGCCCGTACGCCGCCCAGTCCGCGGGGTAGCGCTCGACGGTATGGCCGCACTCGGTCGCGTACTGGTCCGCGTACGCGTCCGCGCCCGTCCTGCACGCGCCGTGAACGATGATCGCGTCGCGAGGCAAGAGCACGAGCTGCCGCCAAATGTAGTGCGCATCGAACCAGTGGCGCGAGCCGAAGATGATGACGCGGTCGCTCACGTGCGCTCCGGTACCGGACCGAGCCGCAGATTCGCGGTGTCCAAGAAAGGCCCGACCCTCACGAACTGCGTTCTGACCTCGTAGCGAGGGAGATCGCGGTCGCCCGGCTCGTCGTTGAACGAGCTTCGTAATGATAGGTCGTTGATTGGCTCTTCGTTGTTGCAGCGGTACGGAATGTCCCGGATCCAAGCCAGGTATTGCGCCAGGCATGCGGGGCACTCCGCCTGCGCGACGATCATGCCCCCGTACTCGTCGAGGTACCTGCCACAGTCGGCGGCCGTCACCCGGTGCGGTGGCCCCGTAAGGACTACGTCAGACGAGCAATAATAGCAGTTGGTTCGTCCGAGATTGCGGCTCATTGATCACTCCGCAGCACGGGACCATCCCACTTGTTGCAGTTGAGACAGCCGGTGCGGGGCAGAAACTCCGGTCCGTCGTTGACCGATGTGTAGCTCCTCCGCGCGGCGGCCGTGCACTCGCAAAACGGGCTGAGTTCCGCGAGGCGCTTGCCCTTCTCGATCGCGTCCTGCTGAACGTCGAGAAGCAACGAACCCGCCGCCTCCGCTTCGAGCTTCGAGAGCTTGATCTTGTTCTCGACCGCGGCCGCGAGTGTGGTCTGCACTGGCTTGCCCTCCGCGAGCGCGAAGAGGTCCGCGGCCAGGTATTCGCGCGCAGTGCGGTCGACGTAGCCTTCGAACAGAGCGCGCTGAACTAGGTTCCACGCGGTGCGCGCCGTCTTGCGGTCGAAGCCGAGCGTTTCGTTTCCGTCGATCATGTCGGCGAGCGCTTTGAGCGCCTGTTCTATTTCCGGTTTCATGTCGCCTCCTTCCGCTTGCGCTCGGCTTCAAGCCACGCGCGCTCGCCTTCCGTCAGTCCGTGATCGACGTCGCGCTGCGCGAGCAGACCGCGGGCGATGCGCGCGCCCGCTTCGAGGTGCGCGCGAGTGTCCGGGTCGATCAGTTCGTAGTAAACCTGCCGCCAGCTCATGCGACCTCCATGCTCTTGAGCGCTTCGGGGTGAACGAGCTTGAGCGCCTCCGGCCGCGCGCGGACGATGACCTCCATCGGCGGTCGCTTGAACCGCTCCTTGACCCGCACCGCTAGCACCGAGCCGAGCGCGTAGCCGGCCACGAACGCTAAGCGCAGCGGCCAGGTCTTGCAGTCCGTCAAGCACAGCAGCGCCGCGGCCTGCAGCACGCTAAACGCCGCCGCTCGCCAAGCGCGACCGCGTTCCGCGAAGTGCGTCCAGAACACGGCGACGGCCTCGATCACGAAACCGCACGCGAACGTGAGCGCGATCACGGCGACACCTTGCGGAAAATGTCCGTGAAGTCGGCTACGGTTTTCGACGACAGAAATGTCGCCGTCTCGCCGAAGCCGTAACGAACCCAGCTCGGAGCGCGGTCTACGATCGTGACGTCGACTGGCTCAGCCCACGGATCACTGCTGGTCTGTATTAGCCGCCAAGTTTCTCCGATCTGCGGCTCTTCGACCTCTGCGAGTGCGGTGCGTGGGCGATTCAAAAAGTAGCCGCACACGAGCAGTACGGGGATCACGATAGCTAGAAAACCCCACATCATTCACTTTCCAATCTCTCGCCGCGGGCGAGCTTCGCGATATCTTTTGCGTTCAGGTCTTTTTCGAGGAGTGCTTCGGTCACGCGCGCGTGCGCGGGCAGTAAGCCGGCGAGCATCACGGTCGCCACGCGCACGCACGTGCGGGCCGTCACGTCGTCCGCGACCAGCTCGCGGCAGAGCTTCGCGTCCTCTGACGAGTTGCCCTCGTTGCAGAGGCGATCCCACGCGACGCCCGCCGCGAACATGATCGCGTGTGCCATGTTCGAGCCGTGATTGGTAAACCAGGCGTAGCCGAGCGCGTCGCCCTCGCGCCCAATCACGGCCTTGCGCAGACGCAAGCCGAGAGCGACGCCCACGACCACGTGGGCGGCCTCGTGCCGACAGACTTCGAGCGGGCGATCGCTCACGCCTTGGCCACCTTTCGACGCTCGTTCGCGAAGCCGCCGAGCGCGTTTTGCGTCATGCGCCAGCGGTCCGTGGCCTGGTATGGAATCTCGCAGGTGAACGCGAGCCATAGCGAATAGTGAGCGAGCATGAGGTTCTCGATCTGAAGGTCGGTCATGGCAACACCGTGATCTGCGCGTTGAGCGGCAAGCACCCGCGCGCGCGGCCCTCTCCCGCCGCAAGACATGAGTGGACGAGCCCAACGACCTTGCCGTCGCCGCCGAGCACCGGTGAACCGGACCAGCCGAACTGAATGCCCATGGTCGTGTCTCGAAAGAAGCCCGCGCCCGCGAGCACGGTGCCGCGCGTCGTTGCGTTGAAGAAGACCGAGCGCGCGAGCACGGACTCGCCTTCGGTCGGTTCACGAAGTTTAAGAAACGACTGAAAGTTAAACCCGCTGGACAGAGAAGCGATGTCCCGAGCCCGGTCGACATACTCCACGCGCGCGAGCGTGAACCCTCGCGCCGTGTGCTGCCATTGGCTCGCGGTCGCGAACGCGACCTCGCTCCGATCGCCCACGCAGTGCGCGGCGGTCAGGACGTGCCCCGCGTCGACGGCGAACCCCGAGCACGCCGGCAACCCGTCGCGCAGGATGACCACGACCGGGTCTTCGGGCGGCGGCGCGCCAACCGAGCACGCGCAGAGCAAGAGCGCGAACGCCATCGGCGTAGCCGGCGGCTGGCGCTTCAGTTCGCGCAGCACCAGGTAAAACCGCAGGAGCGTCCAGAGCTTTTTGAAACGCCTCCGTGTCACTTGGCGGCCTCTTTCTCGAAGTGCTTCGCGAGCCAAAGATACCCAGACGCCTGGGCGACCAGACACGCACAGGCAATCGCGCGCAGCGTCGGAGTCGAGTTGTAAAGCGCGCCGAAGCCGTTGATCAAAATGCAGAACTGGACGACGTACTTGTTCACGCGGCCTCCTTCCAGAGCTTCGCTTCCGCGCGCTCGTCGCCGACCCAGAGGGGAGAGCAGCACGTCTTTCCGTGCTTCGAGTCGACCAGGTAGAACGCTTGCTGCGGGCGCTCGGGCGTTGCCTTGATCGACATCGCGTAAGCGTTGTAACCGATCAGCGAGCCGTTGTTCGCGACGCGGTTGCCGTTCATGTACTGATGGAAGTGGCCGAAGTTGTGCAGGTCCGAACGCCGCGCTTGGTCCCATTGCGCCACGGCCTTGTTGATCGGGATGGTGATCCCACCGACGCCGCCGCCATAGCTGATCTCGTCGCCGTGATGGTAGTGCGCCGTCAGGTCGTAAATGTCCGTGTACTGATGCCCGCTCGGTGGTGCGTGAAACTCGACGCGGTCGTCGTTCGCGAAGTTCATCGCGAGCTGTTGGTACATGCCCCACTCGTACGAGTGGTGCGCGCCCGTCGCGCGGCGCGGCTTCTTGGTGTCGCGGCCGTGGTTGCCGTAGCTGCATACGACTTGCAGCCGGTCGAGTTCGAGGGTGTCCCGCAGGAAACGGATCCCGCTTTCGAGCTGCGGCTGCAGCCAAAGGATCGCTTTGACCGGCGGGAATGCCGAGGTCTCGACGTTCTCGTCGTGGATGTGGCCGGTCACGAGATCGCCGCCGAGCCAGAGTTGCATGTCGCGGATCTGGAAAGCGCTGCGGTGGTGCTGGACCATCCACACGATCCCCTGAAAGAACCGGTCGATGCGCAGCGACGCGATCGCGAGGTTGTAGGCGTTGCCCGTGGGCGTGTCCGTCGGCTTGACCCGCTCCTCGACGTGCCAATCGGACGCGAGCGCGACCGCGGTCGCCTCACGCAGACCCGACTTGAATTCGCGACGGACGATCGGTTTCATCGGCGCGTGCGCGATCGTGTCGCGGTACTCGACGATCGCGCGCAGACGCGCGACCTCGTCGGTCAAGCTCTTGTGCTCGCGCACCGTGCGCGCTTGCTTGTCTTCGAGCTGCTTTCGCTCGACCGGGTCCGTAGCAACGACCGCGGGCGTTTGCAGCCAGTCGCGCGGGTTGCCGAGCCCTCGCCGGCTGCACGTATCGCGGAAGTTCGAGACGCCCACGCCACGGTTGAACGTGCGCGACATCTCCGCGCACGCCTGCTCCATGGACGTGTGGCTCGAAACGATGATCTTGGCCTGCGCGAGTTCCGCTTCAGACCAGGGTTTGTTGTACGGCATTTACTTTGCTCTCCTTGACGTGACCGCGGGTACCTTGTGAAACGTGACGCCCGGGACTGCGGGCGTTTGATCGATGGCGAACGCGCGCGCGTACGCGTCGATCCGCTTCGTGTCGGGTTCGAGGCCGGGCAGCTCCTCCGTGCCCAGCCGCATTTGGCCGCGGTCGTATGCCGCGACCGCCCAAACCTCCTTGACCGTCGTGCCCTTCGGGGCGCGCGTGGCGGCCTCGCCCGCGGCCGCGAGCCGCACCTGCGCGGTCCCGTGATCGCCCTGCGCGTGCGCGACCGCGGCCGCCTGGTAGTTCTCCGATTGCTTGTTGCGCTGCGCGACGACGTGCGCGCCGATCTTGCCCTTCAGGTTTTCGACGGCCGCTTCGAGCGGATCGCGGAGCGCTTTGAAATCGGCGTTCAGCTTGTACGCGATGCGGCCGAACGCCCCTGGCCCGCTCTCGCGGACGCCTTCGAGCCCCGCGAGTTCGTTCTGCGCCGACTTGACCAGGTCGTCGGCGATCTTCATGGTCGCATCGTCCTTGACCTGGACTTGCTCGGCGAGCTGCGCGGTCGCGAGATAGAGCGCCCTGTTTTGGTCGAGGTAGGGCTGGATCTTCTCGCGCAAGCTGTCGAGCAGGGTCTGCTCGTACTCGGCCGGCAGGAGGGGCGGGGGTAGCTTTTGGATTGCTTCGGTCATCGGTTAAACACGTGGTAGCAAGTTTAACTCGGTAGGCACGGAAAAACGGTGTCCAGCGACGCCAACCCGTTTCAGGTGCCAAAGCCCGAGCCCTACGGCGTCGAAGAGGTTGTGCGCGGTCCACGCGTACCCTGTGACTTTTCCTGTCACAGCCAGCCGTTTGCAGGCCGCCTCGATCTTCTCGTGGATCGCCTCCTGCGTCATGCCGATCGCGGCCGCGAGCACGGCGCGCTCGGACGGCGTCAAAACCGACCAAATGCGGCGATGATGGATGGGCTTCTTGATCTGCCCCTTCCAGTCCGCCGCGTAGACCCAGAGCGCCCGCGGGCCGCCTCGGGCGACGATGGCGCCCTCCGCGAACGCGGCCGCCTGCGTCACGTCGATCAGGTCGTTCGGGTCCTCGCCCTTACCCGGCTTGTTCGCGTACACGCGCATGCGCTCGATCACGAGCGCGTCTTCTTGCGCCCGGGGTATGGGCCACCCCTTCGGCGCGAACTCTTCGCGCGGAGCCATGCAAGTACCCACGAGCACGCCGTCCCGGAACCAGGCGCACGCGAGCGCGTGCACGCCCGGGTCGATGTAGAGGCCGAGGGTCAAGCGGCCTCCTCATCGAAGGGTTGCGGAGTCGCGTCGACGCGCGCATTGCGTGCGCCGAACGCGGCCGCGAGCGCGCGAAACAGCAAGTCGTGCGCGTAGAGTCTCAGACGAGGGAAGCCGACGACGGCCCCGCGACGAAGCACGTTTTTGACCTTCGCGGTACGCAGCTCCGTGTCGGTCGCCTTGAAACCGCCGACCTTCGAAAACAGGAACTCGTACTCGCCCGTCGAGCGGTCGCCGCCCGTGTTGTGAATGATTGCCTCTTGCAGGCAACGCGCGCGCTCCCGGCAGCCTCCAGGCCAGAGTTCGATCTTGACGTAGATCATCGCGCGAGCGCTCCCGAGCTTTTCGCCCTGTTATTCGGATGGACGGTCCCGTGTTCTGCTTCAAGCTGGGCGATTAGTGCTCTCGTATGTCTGCACGGCCCGCAACCCTTACCGTGTGACGCACACGCTGAGAGGAACAGTCGCATATTTGCGATCGACTCCTGCGCCTCTATGTAAGTTCGTTTGCGTTTCACGACTCCTCCTTCGGTTCCGCGTGGTGCCCCATGGGCGGTTTCTCTTCTTCGAAGCGGGCGCCAACGCCCGCGCGAACGCGCTCCGCGACACGGCCCAACGCTTCCGCGAGCGCCGTGCAGATAGCCGACGATCCGCCGAGGCGGAGCGTTTCGCGCACGTCCATCACGCCGTGCTCGTCGGGCCGGCCCAGGTAGATCGACCCGTCGGAGCGGAGCACGAGGTGCAACGTTCCGACGGTCTCTTTGTAGAGGGTCAGCACGGCGCGCCTTCGAACCGCACGACGCGCTTGTCGGTATCGATGATGCGTTCGGCGAATTGTCGTGCCGTGACCTTGTCGTAAAAAAGCGCGTAGTTGCCGTCAATGTCGACGGCGTTGCGCCACTTGCCGGAAAACGAGAGGTATTGGACCAGGTAAATATCTTCGATCATGCTGCTACCCTTTCTTGAAACATCTCGGCCACGGCCTCGCGCGCGACGTCGCTCGGCCACTCTTTCTTTTTGAGGAACTTGAGAGCCGTGACGGCCGTCGCCTCGGGCTCGCTCTTGACGAACTTGCCCAGCGCGTCGCGGACGGCCTTCCGCAGGTCCCACGGAATCAGCTCGCGACTCGACCACGTGCCGCACTTGCACTTGCCGTCAGCGCCGCACGCAGAGCACGCCACGCGCGTCTGCTGAGCCTTCTTGCTCCACTGGTGCGTGACGAGCATGTCCGCTTTGACGGGCACGTCAGGCAGCACCATGCGGCCCGCCAGGTCCATCAGCTCCTTTTGGCGCAGGGCCGCCGCGTGCGCGCGTGCGATCGGGACCTCGGTCATGATCGAGTCGTGCACGAAGTTGACGATTCGGCAGCCGTACAGCGGATCCGCTTCGCCCAGCTCCGAAAGGCCCATGGTCGCTTTCCAGACCAGCCAGAGCGCGAGCTTCGCCACGTCGGCGCCAAGCCCTTGGAACGGGCTGTTACACGCCGCGCAGTAGGAGGCGTGCGCGCGCAAGCGGCCGCTCCAAGGCTGCACGACGTTGTAACGCGTCATCTCGCGGCCGGTCTTCTCGTCCTTCTTGTTGAAGTAGGGGTCTTTCTGACCCTTCACCCAACGGAAGTAAGAGGGCATCTCGACCCAAGTGGCCTTATACAGGTCGATCAGTTCCTGCGCTTGTTCGAGCGTCAGGCGGATGCGGTAGTTCGTCCAGGCGTACACGACGAACGTCGCCGCGCTGAGACCGCCCGGGGCACCGAAGTTCAGGCCCTTACCTGCGGTGCGTGCGTTGTCGACCTCGCTGTCACCCGCTTCACGGCGCGCCTTCGCGACCTCGTAGTCGATGTGCAGGATCTTGGCGGCCATCTGCAAATGCGGATCGCGGCCTGCTTTCAGCGCCTCGGCGAGCGTCGAGAACCCGAGCACCCAGAGACACACTTGCGCGAGCGTGTGGAGCTCCAGCATTGAGAAGTCGGTGTCGACGAAGCAGAAGCCCGCGCGTGGCTTGAAACACTCGCGGAT
>Ga0207674_10007458_pt1 | contig 12749 bp, 15 predicted proteins | sample KBSCornC72_FD_184303 | JGI IMG/M metagenome (GOLD analysis project Ga0207674, IMG submission 184303) | Corn rhizosphere microbial communities from Kellogg Biological Station, Michigan, USA - KBS Corn C7-2 (SPAdes) (version 2) | ecosystem: Host-associated > Plants > Roots > Rhizosphere > Soil ... | reverse complement strand
TAGGTACAGGCGACAGAACAATGTCTCTGCGGCGGAACGAACCTCCGAGTCGATCAGAAAAATGGTTTTGTTTTGCCTTATGAGCAATCGATCAGGGAACTGGCGTGATTGCATTCAGAACTGGCCACGTCTTCTCACTCCCCAGCCTTTGTAGCCAATGCTTCCACGACGGCGATGTTTGGCAGCAGATCCTCCGACAAGCCGTAGCGCTCCATCAAGTACTCCGGGCTGTTGTACGAAAGCCAGACTGTGCCTTGATTGTCTTGCCAAACCAGTATTTTTAGAGGGAGGTCAAGGGCAATGCTGGGGGAAGCTAGCATAAGAGGCGTGCCGGATTTGGGATTGCCGAAGATGAGCAGCTTGGTGGGAAGCATTTTCATTCCCACTTTTTCAGCCTCTCCGCCGTGATCGATCAAAGCAAACAGAGTGACACCTCTGGCTTCCAGAATATTCTTGAGCCTATCAACAGTCTGCTCGACCGAATGATTGCTCGGCTTGTTAACAAGTCCTTCGTTTTTCATAACGTTGTCTGCTGCTGACAAGGCCCATCATTACTAAGGCAACATGTCACAATTTCATGAGATATCGCTCTTAGAGCAACCCCACAACTTGCCAGTTGCCCTTTCGGACTTTTACTACTGACGAGTTATGTGAGAGGTCGCGAGGTTCGAGTCTCGTTCTCCCCGCCATATTCCCGGAAGCGCTGAAGCAACGATCTGCTGTTCGGCGACTAGCGGGCGCTCATAGTCCGGCGTAAACGAGCCTGATAAAGTGAGCCGGATCGATCACAAATCGTCCCCATTTTTCATCAAAAGTGGCTGAAGGTTTCGCGGCAATCACTTCGTCCAGCAACTTGCCCTGTCGTTTCAGCACAGCAACGTCGTCTCGCACGGTTGCTAGCATGTTACGAAACTCAATCAGCTGTGAACGCGTTCCTTCGGGACCATGGCCGGGAACCACAATGGTTTTGTCAGTGGCGCATTCGATCGCCTTGTCGGCCCATTTAATTGCGTCATTGATGTTGCCGCCATCCTGATTATCAATAAACGGGTAATAGCCGTTCCAGAATGTATCGCCGAGCGCAAGTACATCTGCCTTTTCAAAATAGATCGACAAGTCTCCATCGGTATGGCCGGGACCATAATGGTTTACGTGAATCGTGTCCCCAGCAAAGATGAATGTTGTGCTGTCATTTACGAGTATTGTTGGGCGGGCGCCAGTCGGTACAGGCGGCATGGTCCAGTTCCAATCATCGACCTGAGTAGCCTGGGACAGGTGCTTTAGTGTGTTCTGGTGCGCAACGATCGTTGCCCCAGAGTCGTGCAGCCATCCGTTACCATCAGTATGGTCCCAGTGCCAATGCGTGTTTATTAGATATGTCACCTGAGTGGGACCGATCTCATTGAGCGCGGCCCTCACTTTACCTTCCGACACACTGATTCCAGCATCAACCAGAAACTTTCCACGATCGCCTGACAAGACGACCATATTGGCACCCGATCCCATCAGTACGCTGACATTTCCCCGCAACCGTCGCGTAACGATAGATCCTTCTGCTCTGCTTAAATAGCGAGCTCCAGCACCGGTATGGAAATAATCGTTTGGCACAACTCACCACGATCTTCGGCGACCAGGTTCTTTGTGTCCGAAATTCACACCTTCAGGCTCCCCATTTCCTTTTTACGAACGCACGCAGCCATGATCGAAAGCCTTCGAGTACCGTCCCGAAGGGATTCGCACCAAGTAAAACATGGTTAAAAATCATGTAACTTCGGCTGCTTGTGGAAGAACTGTCAAATCAATCAGTGAAGGTACGGGCTGAGGAACCAATCCGTTTTGTTGCAGGATCAGGCTTGCCGAGTGATGCTGACTCGAAGTCGACACCGACGGCTACCAGCATAAGAGATAACTTGGTGCCGGGAGGGGGGGTCGAACCCCCACGAGGGGTAAACCTCGGCGGATTTTGAGTCCGCTGCGTCTGCCAGTTCCGCCATCCCGGCTTGGGTGGTGGGCAAATCTAGTATCGCATATTCACCCGTTTCCGAGCACCTGCCCACGCGTTCGATTTCCAGTTGTCGTCTCAGTGTTGAATATCCGAATGGGAATGAGTATTGAACTGTGTGCTCATCCTCTCCGTATAACGAACGATGCCAATCGATTTGCCTGAGTCGGCACGCTGCCGACGCCAGATGTTGCTCGTCTACATCATGGCTCTCGTACTCGCTTCGCTGGGCTGTTCACGAAAGAGCGAGCCTGCCCGAGTTACCGGCGAAACACTGAACGCAACGCCAGAGCGGAAGTTCGTTCATGACGCGCACGTTTGGTCCGTGGCGTTCAGTCCGGATGGACAATTGCTCGCTACCTCGAGCGTGGATAAGACCGTCAAATTTTGGCGCGTCACGGATGGAGCATTGGTACGGACGCTGGCGCAGCCTGAAGGAGTCACCTGCATCGCGTTCAGCCCGGATGGCCGGACCCTGGCCACCGCCAGCTATGACGAATTGGTGCGACTCTGGAGCGTGAGCGATGGAGTGTTACGGAAGACATTGCCTGGACATTCCGACGCGGTATGGAGCGTAGCGTTCAGCCCGGATGGAAAATGGCTCGCGAGTTCGGGTGCCGACAAGACTATCAACATCTGGCATGCATCGGACGGGACACGCGCTCGCACGTTGACCGGACACGCTCTCAATGTCTGGAGCGTCGCGTTCAGTCCCGACAGCAAATGGCTGGCCAGCGGAAGCTTCGACAAGACGGTAAAAATATGGCGGCCAGATACGGGCGAGTTGGTGAGGACGTTGACGGGCCATTCCGAGGCGATCGTGGAGCTTGAGTTTAGTCCCGATGGGAAATTGCTGGCCAGTGGTGGAGACGATTCGACGGTGCGGCTCTGGAATGTTGAGAACGGGGCGCTGGTGAGAACCCTCTCGCAATCTCCGCGGCACGTGGACGCCGTGGCCTTCAGTCCGGACGGCCAGTATCTCGCGACCGGCGGACATGATCGCGGTGCCTTCGGAGAGCTGGTTCAAAACTTCTTTCCGAAAGCAGTGGGCGACAAGCAACCGTCCGTACGTTTGTGGCGGGTCAGCGACGGATTATTGATGCAGGAGCTCGCGGAGCACTCGAACGACGTACATTCGGTTCAGTTCAGCGCTGATGGTCAGTTGCTCGCTACCGGCGGAGAAGACCACACTGCGATTCTCTGGAGAGTGACACGAGTTCCCCACTAGGTCTCGTCGACGAATAGCATCTCGCGGCTGTCGCGGAAACCCAGCTGGTCGTAGAGGATTTTTCCCTCGTCGGAGGCGTGGAGCGCGAGGACGCGGATAGAGCGCCGGTTGGCTTCAGTCATGACAACTTCCATCAAGTGACGAGCGATTCCCTTCCTGCGATGCTCCGGGTGCGTCCACACGTTCATGACATATCCACGGACTGGGTTCAGGTCCCGCGAGTTGGGCGGCCAGTCGATGAGCAACAAGCCCGCATTGGCGACCGGCGTTCCGGCGCTGGTATCGACGATCCAGCCGATGTAGATTTCACGGCGGATCGCGTCGGCGACCCAGGGGATGAACGCCTCGACGACCTGCTGCATGCGATCATCATCGGGCTTGCCCATTCCGGTAAACATTAGCCGCCTCATCTCGGATAGGAGCGAAGCGTCGTCGGGAGTGGCAAGACGCGTCCTGTAGTCAGCGGGCATAGTGACTCGCAATCATAACAAGCCAGGACTCGCACTCCGGCGGCTACATGGCTACAATTCGACACATGCGCTACGTCTTCATCCTTCTCGCAATCTGCGGAATCGTGGTTTCGTCACTCGCGTTGCGCGAGCACTATCGCGAAGATCAGTCCCCTTGCAGTATCAATGACAAGTGGGATTGCGGCATCGTCAACAAGAGTCAGTTTGCGGTGATCGGGAAGATTCCCGTCGCTGTGATCGGAATCGCCGGATATCTCCTGCTGGGCGTTTTGGGCGCAATACGCCGATACCGAATGCTTCTCGCCGCGGCGATCGTCGGTCTCTGCTTCTCGCTCTACCTCACTTATATCGAGGCGAGGGTCCTGGAGGTGTGGTGCATTTACTGTGTCATTTCTCTGGGCATCATCTCGGCAATCACCGTCTCAGCCATGGCGGCTGTGACCGCAGAACTGGTGCGCGCGAGCCAGTGCAAACCGAACGTGTAATCGGCACGAGCTTCTTTGCTACTCTTTCCGTATGCCGACAGACCGACAGGAACCAACTTTTCTCTACACCGAAGATGACGCTGCCAAGAAGAGCGCGATCGCGCGTGAGTTCGTGGAAGTTCGCAAGAAGCTGAACGCGAACGTGGATGCCGCCGACAACTACCTGGTCAAGCGGATTTACAACGTCGACCACAATACCTACCTGGAAGGTGCCATTCCGGCCAGATACAAAGAACTGATGGGCCTCGTCGTATCTGCGGGATTGCGCTGCGACGACTGCATCAACTATCACATCATCCAGTCATGGCGACTGGGCGTGACGCGGCCTGAGCAGGAGGAGGCGCTGAACGTCGCGCTAGTAGTTGGCGGCACCATAGTGATCCCGCATCTTCGGCGGGCGTATGCGTTGTTGACGGAGTTATACGGCTAGGAGGACGCTAGACCTCGATGCTGGGTGTTTGGGTCAGCCTCAGCGGCGAACTGCCCTCCTAAAATTCAGGCCGGCTCCTCTCTTGCTTTTGCAGTCCAGCGTCCAGCGTCTGGCGTCTAGCGTCCAATTTATAACTGCCTGCAATAACAGCCACACTCTTCGTTGCGCCCTTTCTCCTCAAATGGGATACTTTCGCAACTCTTGCACGGGGTCGTCCGTATACGTCTATGTAGGAGAGGAGGCGCAATGCTCATTGGTCTGCTGATTGTCGTTGTAGTCATCGTGCTGATCATCGCCGGGATGTACAACGGCCTGGTGCAGCTCAAGGTGCGCGCGGATTCCGCCTGGTCGGACATCGACGTGCAACTGAAACGACGCCATGATTTGATCCCTAACCTGGTTGAGACGGTGAAGGGATACGCGTCACATGAAAAAGGAACATTCGAGAACGTCGCCAAATTCCGTTCCGCGGCGATGGCGGCCACCGGACCGGAGGAACGTGGACAGGCGGAAGGCGCACTGACCATGGCACTGCGTGGACTACTGGCAGTTGCAGAGGCGTACCCGCAGTTGCAGGCTTCCGAACAGTTCAAGTCGTTGCAGAATTCGCTGAGCGAATTGGAAGATGCTCTGCAGAATTCGCGCCGTTATTACAACGCCGTGGTGCGCGATCTGAACACAAAGATCCAGTCGTTCCCGACGAACATCCTTGCCGGAATGTTCAACTTCCAGCAGCGGCAGTTCTTCGAAATCACCGAGCCGACCGAGCGCAACGTACCGGCGGTAAAGTTCTAAGCCATGCACAAGAAACCCAAGTCGATGGGGCGCGCCCTTGGGTGCGCCCTTTTTCTTCTGCTGCTCACCGTACTGCCGGCATCGGCCCAGCGAAGCTGGCGAATCTCCAATTTCCAAAGCAACATTGCCGTCATGAAAGACGGCACGATGATGGTAACCGAGCACATTTCGCTGGTGTTCATCGGCGAGTGGCACGGCATCCATCGCACGCTGCCGATCGAATATCCGGGGCCTCACGGCACGAACTACACGTTATTTATCAAAGTTCATTCGGTGACCGACGATAGCGGCGAGAAGTTGAAGTATGAGGCGTCGGTCAGCAAAGGCTATCGCGACCTGAAGATTTACATCCCTGGCGCGGTGGATACTTCCAAGCAGGTGAACATCCAGTACGAAGTCTCGAATGGCATTCGATTCTTTGATCAATATGACGAGCTCTACTGGAACGTAACTGGCAATGACTGGCCGGTTCCGATCGACCATGCCGCGGCATTCGTCCTCTTCCCGGCAAATGCTGCTGGACAGCTTCGAGCGCAAGCATTTTCGGGCGTCTATGGTTCGCACGATCAGGACGTGAAATCCGAGGTAAACGGGAACCAGGTAAGCTTCGAATCGAATAACCCGCTGCCCATGCGCGGCGGTCTGACGGTCGACGTTTACATCCCGAAGGGGATTCTCGATCAGCCGAGTATCTTCACGCGCGCAGGCTGGTTCCTGCGGAGCAATGGCATTATCCTGCTGCCAATCTTCTCGTTTGTCGTGATGTTCACGATGTGGTGGTACAAGGGCCGCGATCCAGACCCTGGGATGTCGGTGGCGCCGATGTATGAGGCGCCCAAAGATATGTCCCCGGCAGAGGTCGGATCGCTTGTCGACGACTCAGTCGACCCACGCGACATAACGTCCACCATCGTCGACCTCGCCGTTCGTGGCTTCATCCATATTGAAGAGAAACAGGAGAAGGTACTCTTCTTCAAGAGCACCGATTACACGTTTAAGCTGCTGAAACAGCGCGACCAGTGGACCGGATTGCGCGCGCATGAGTCTGCGATGTTGAGCAATATGTTCAGCGGCTCGGATCTCATTCACCTCTCCGACTTGAAGAATCGCTTCTACCTGGCGCTGCCGGGTGTGAAGAAAAACATCTTGAGCGAGCTGAAGCAGAAGGGGATGTACAGCGTCGATCCGGACTCGGCGAATGCCTACCGCGTCCTTGCCGTGCTGCTGATTGCCTCGCCTTTCATCGTGCTGCAGGTGACCGGGATGGCGCAGTTCTTCCTCGCTCCCGGAGTTGCGATCTTTTCTATCATCGCGGCGCTCATCATCGTCTTCCTGATTGGACGCCTGATGACAGCAAAGACTCTGCGCGGGGTTCGTACACTCGTGCAGATCCAGGGCTTCCGCGAGTTCATGAACCGCGTAGAGGGCGACCGGCTGCGAACGATGCCGCCGGACACGTTCGAGAAGTTCCTGCCCTTTGCGATGGCGCTCGGAGTCGAGAAACACTGGGCGCACGCATTCCAGGGAATCATTCAGAATCCGCCTACCTGGTACACCGGAAGCAGTTACCCGGGCGGCTACTTCAACCCAATCTTCTTCACGAATTCCATGAACACGATGTCGAGTTCTACCTACGAGGCATTCACGGCTGCTCCTCGTTCAAGTTCCAGCGGCTCTGGATTCAGCTCGGGAGGCGGTTTCTCGGGCGGCGGCTTCTCTGGTGGAGGTTTCGGCGGAGGCGGCGGATCGGCATTCTGATCAGCAGCAGACGTGAGTCGCAGGTGCCCGCCTGTGACTCACGTCTGTTGAATCCCTCAGCACACGTGCGGTATCTCCTGTCGCCTGCAAACACATCCCTCTAAAAGCACATCTCAACCATTAGTTAGACCTGAGCTCTCTCGCACCGCCTCGGAGGTCGTAATGGCTGATCCACTTCGTAAGATACCCCTGGAAATTGAGGTCACAGAAATTGAGGTTACGCCGCTCCCACCGGCATTGCCCGGAACTCCTCCGGCTACTGATGAAGCGAAAGCACGTTCATTGGAGCGAGGTTCGGATGACCTCTCGAATCGTGCCCGGTCAGTCGGAGCAACCCTCGGAAGCACGGTGAGCAAGATCAGCGACTCGGCCAGATCCGGGCTGAATACTGTCGCCGACCGGTCGAAGGAAGCGCGCGCCAAGGCAGCGGACGTCGCCGCTCGGACGCGGGATCGCGCCGAGGACCTGGTCCTGGAAGCGGGACGGCGCGCCCAGGATGTTCGAGAAGAGGCGTTTGTACGCGTTCAGAAATTACGGCGTCAAAGCCGTGAATTCGCCCAGGAACGTCCTCTGGAAAGCATTGTCGTCATCGCGGGTGCGGCATTCGTCTTCGGTCTGGCGATGAGAATTTGGAGGAATACTCGTGACTAACGGAAACGTACAAAATGGCCGCTCGGTGGCCGAAGTGCTGCATGAAGCGAAAGACGAGATGAAAGAGTTTCTCGCCACACGGATCCAGATGTTGCGATCCGAGATGGACGAGAAGATTGGAGCATGGAAATCCGCTGTGCCTTTCATAGCCATCGGAATTTTGCTGCTCTTCGCAGCACTGATGGTATTCACGGCAGGACTGGTAGCTCTCATAGCAATGGCATTCCACGGACAGCCGTGGGCCGTTGCGGTCTCGTGCTTCATCGTGATGGCAATTTATGCACTCCTCGGGGTTCTACTCGCTGCCCAGGGCTGGCGTTCGGCCAAGGAGCCCGGATTGGTCCCTGAGCGAACGCTGAACGTCTTGAAGCAGGATCAAATGTGGTTGCAAACGGAGGCGAAGACACAGTTATGAGCGAATCATTACCGGCTGAAATTCTGGAGCAGAGAGCAGCAGAACAGCGTCGCAGACTGCATAGTACCGTTTCGGAACTGAGGTCGACGGTGAAAGACCGTCTCGACGTCCGGCGCAATGCCGAGGACTACACGCGCCAGCATTATCCGCAGACCGCGGCGGCTGCGGGAGCCCTTGGGCTAGCGCTCGGCTGGCTTGTGGGAGGCGCTTTCGACTAAGGTAAACCCCTTCAAAGCCGTTTGTTTTGTATGTACCACCGCGTTCCGGGCTATTGTTTCCAGCTACTTTCGTGATATAACCCGGAACGCGGCTTCGATTTTTCCCCCGAAAATGGCTGCCAGCTGGGAGTAACTCCCCGAAGGAGTAGCCCTGTGACAGATGCGAGAACAGGTCGCCGTTTCCCGGTACACATTCCGGTCCGGGTCGGTGACAAACCTGCGTCGACGAATCATGTCGGCTTAACCGAGAACATCAGTTCTTCCGGAGCGTACTTCTGGCTCGATACTCCACCCGAAATTGGGTCGATTATCGAATGCGAGATGACGATTCCCAGCAAAACCATCGGAGCAAAGTCCGATGTGACCCTGCGATGCCTGGCACGAGTGATTCGGACGGATACCCCAAGCAAGGGCTCCCAGACCGGTGTGGCATGCGTCATCGATTCTTACGAATTTGTACGTCCCAGGTCGCGTCCGAAATCCAAAGCGCGCCCGAAAGCCCGAGCCACAAGAAAAGCAGCTCCTAAACCGAAAGCCAAAGTTCGTTCCAAACATAAGCCGAGGACCAAATAATGCTTAAGGTCATTCTGGCGGACAATCAAGCCATCTTCCGTGCGGGCATCGCCAAAGTTCTCGCTGTTGAGGATGATGTGCGGATCGTCGCGCAGGCCCAGTCCCTCGAACAGTTCGTGATGGCGCTCGAGAAGTTCCGTGCTTCCGTTGCAATCTTTGCCAGCAGTTTTCTGCCGAACCTGGAGAATGTTTCCAAGGTCGCGCAACAGTCGCAATCCAAGCTGGTGGTGGTTGCAGAAAATGGCGAGAACCCGGAACGCTACCTGAAGGCCGGCTGCGAAGGCGTGGTGTACCGCAGCATCGGCAGCGAGTCTCTGATCGAGTGCGTTCGCCGAGTATCGAGAGGCGATCGGTTCGTGCAGGACTCGAAAGGCCCCGCACCAGCTCCGGAGCACGAGGATTTCGTCGGAGCCCGCGTGCGCGATCGCTTAACACCGAAGGAGTTGCGGATCATCGCCTTGATCGTTCAGGGCTACAAGAACAAGGAAATCGCCACCCAGTTGGGGACGACCGAGCAGGTGATCAAAAATTACCTGCGGAACGTCTACGACAAGATCGGCGTTTCGGATCGGCTCGAACTAGCGCTGTTTACGATCCATCATCGGATCCTGGCGGAAGCGGCAGCAGCTACCGCGGCGGCAAGTTCGTAATCAGGCGACTCGGGGCTGTTCGTCCCGAAGCAGGGCCGGCAGCTCCACGGTGAATCGAGTTCCTTCACCAGGTGTGCTGACGAAAGTGATGTCGCCTTTTTCGGCACGTACTGATTTCAAGGCACTGGACAAACCAAGTCCGGTGCCTTGTTTCTTGGTCGTGTAATACGGCTGGAAAACCTTTGATTCTTCCTGCGCGGAAATCCCCTGTCCCGTGTCCTGCACATAAGCAAGGACCTTGGATCCGTTGCTCTCCCCGCCAACGATTAGCTGCCCGCCCTTCGGCATCGCTTCCAGCGCATTAATGATCAGGTTCGCGAATATGCGGCGCATCTCGGCGGCATTGGCTCGCACCCTCGGGATGGGCTGGAACTGCCGGACGATCGAAACATTCCGCTGTCCCTGCCACATCGGCCGGGTCAACTCGATGGATTCTTCGAGCAGAGTGTTGAGGTCAACGCTGTCGGTCGGTACCTGCTGACCCGTCAGGTACTGTCGAACATTCCCAACGATTTCAGATCCGCGCTTCACCGCGTTCTGAATCATTCGAATGATTAGCGCGCGCTCGTCCACAGGACGTTCCGGCGAAGACTCCAGGACACTCGCTGCCTTGTTGATGGTGTCCAGCACGTTATTGAAGTCGTGAGTGAGGCTCGCCGCCATCGTTCCGATGACATTGTGCTTCTCAACATCCGCCATGTGCTCCTGTAGTTGAGCCAGTTCACTGATGTCGCGAACGATCACCATCGCGCCGACAATTCGTCCATCGGGTTCGCGAATCGGGTTCGCCGTAACGAGAAGGTCTACCTGTACACCGCCGGGCGTGGTGAATTTCCGACGCTCCTGGCGCACGCTCTCTCCTCGAAGGGCTCGCGTTGTAGTCCACCTGGATGGGTCGTCAGCCGTACCATTTGGCCCGGCAACGTATTTCGCGAGGTCGGTGTGGCGCATGTGCACGAGACTCGCCCGCGGAATTCCGCTTAATCTCTCGACTGCCTGATTCGCTTCGACGATGCGACCGTCGGTGTCGACCAGGAACACAGCTTCCGGCATGCTTTCTAGCAGTGTTGAAATGGCAATTTGTCTTGCGGGATGCAGCGGTAGAGATCGTTGCCGCCGCTCAACGAGATCGATAGCCCCTGCCACAACCGTAAAAGCACTCGCCCACAACAAGATAGGCGATTTCGCGAGCATTCCTGTAGCAAGCGCGAAAAAGAGTGCATTGAGGTGCGTGTGTAGCAGCATGGTCGTCCTTCCGATGCCATGTTGTTCCCGCCCTCGAGCTATTCAGGTCAGGAATACACGAAATCTTATTGACTGTGATGTAAAGGAATGGCGGGCTGGATGCTTAATTATCGAGCAGCAGGACGGTCTGATGTCTTCAGCAGTTCGTTCACGATGGTGACAAGTTCTTCAGGATTGACGGGCTTTTCGAGGTATAGATCGGCCAGTGGCTCTGCGGCCTGAAAGGCCTCCGCGACATAGCCTGAAACGACCACAACTGGAACGCTCGAATGGGACTTAGCGGCTTGCACCACGGTCCGCCCATTCGCGTCACCTAAGCGCCAATCGGTAACTACTGCATCGTAGTGGTTACTCTTCAATTTCTCGATGGCATCGTGCGCGGAAGTCGCAGCGGTCACAGTATGGCCCGCGGCCTCTAGAATTGCGCACTTTAGAGTAACTACATGGGGTTCGTCGTCGATGCAGAGGATGCGTGCCATATTTGTGGCTCACCTAGGGCCGTGCGGCCCCGCGTATTCGTGGCACCAATATTGCTTTGCCATACAGGGGATTGTCAAACCTCCTGACAACATATCTCCTGACACATACTTAGATGCCCCAATTGAGAGTCATGCTGGGCAGTATTTACATGCCTTGCAGAGTTGCTGGCCAGAGTTACAGCCAAAGAGAAAGGCCGAGGCTTTGGCCCCGGCCCTCAGTTTCCCAGGCTTTTTAGACGATTTTCTGACCGATCGACTTGCCCTGCGTAAACAGCAGCAGGTAATCAGGACCGCCGGCCTTCGAATCCGTTCCCGACATATTGAAGCCGCCGAACGGATGCGCACCGACAATCGCGCCCGTGCATTTGCGATTGATGTACAGGTTTCCTACGTGGAAGTCCTGCATGGCGCGCTCGATCTTATCGGGGTTAAGCGTGAACGCCGCGCCCGTTAGACCGAACTCGGTGTTGTTCGCAATTGCAAGCGCTTCGTCGAAATTCGACGCCTTAATTACCGCGAGAACCGGTCCAAAGATTTCTTCCTGAGCAATGGTGTCGTTCGGCTTCACGTCGGCGATCACAGTCGGCTGAATGAAATATCCTTCGCCCACGCCTTCTGCCTTGCCACCGCCCGTAATGAGTCGGCCGCCCTCTTCCTGCGCCTTCGCGATGTAGTTGAGGATCGACTCCTGCGAGCCCTTGTTGATGACGGCTGCCATGTTCGGGTTCGTCGTCGGATCGCCCATCGAAATCTTCTCGACGCGAGCCTTCAACGATTGCAGGAACTTGTCGTAAATGCGCTCGTCAACAATCGCTCGCGAGCATGCAGAACATTTCTGTCCCTGGAAGCCGAATGCTGCTTGCGCGACGCCTTCGACAGCTGCATCGAAATCGCCGTCAGCATCGACGATAATTGCGTCCTTGCCGCCCATTTCAAGAATCACACGCTTGATCCAGACCTGTCCCGGCTTTTGATCAGCGGCGCTCTTGTTGATGTGCAGTCCAACTTCACGCGAACCTGTGAATGCGATGAAACGCGTCTTGGGGTGCGAAACCAGCGCATCGCCGAAGCTTCCGCCGCCGCCGGGGCAGAAGTTCACAACGCCATCCGGCAGTCCAGCCTGCTCGAGTACTTCAAAGAATTTTGCGGCGATGGTTGGTGAATCCGACGAAGGCTTCAGAACGACGGTGTTTCCAGTGACAACCGATGCTACGGTCATGCCGGCCATAATCGCGGCCGGGAAATTCCACGGCGGAATCACGATGCCGACGCCGAGCGGAATATACCGGAGATAGTCGCGCTCTCCCGGAAGCTGCACCGGGGCGTCTGCCTTCGAGAGGCGAACGGCTT
>Ga0207674_10007455_pt1 | contig 12752 bp, 10 predicted proteins | sample KBSCornC72_FD_184303 | JGI IMG/M metagenome (GOLD analysis project Ga0207674, IMG submission 184303) | Corn rhizosphere microbial communities from Kellogg Biological Station, Michigan, USA - KBS Corn C7-2 (SPAdes) (version 2) | ecosystem: Host-associated > Plants > Roots > Rhizosphere > Soil ... | reverse complement strand
GGCCTATGTGGCCGGTGCGGTCGCGGGCATGGTGATTCTCGGCGGCTGCGTCGGGCTGGATGCCCAGCAGCGCAAGTGGATCTTCCAGGCCCAGGCAGCGGCGGCTTCGCTCGAGATGCGCAAGGCCTCGGCTCGCAGCGATGGGTTCAACGACGTCTGGATCGAGTTCAGCTCGCGCGAGAGCGGCCGCCCGGTGACCCTGCATGCGATCTGGCTCGAAGGCGCGCGCAGCGATGCGCCCGCGCTGCTGTACCTGCACGGCGCGCGGCGCAACGTCGAGGCCAGCACGTTCCGGATCCGCCAGATGCGCGAGCTCGGCTTCGCGGTGCTGGCGATCGACTACCGCGGCTTCGGGCTGAGCACGGACGAGCTGCCGTCCGAAGCGAGCGTCGACGAAGACGCGCACGCCGCATGGGAATGGCTGGCGCGCCGCCAGCCCGGACGCGACCGCTACGTCTTCGGGCACTCGCTCGGCGGCGCGATTGCGGTGCAGCTCGCAACGAGCATCGACGACTCGAAGGGCCTGATCGTCGAGGGCACGTTCACGTCGATCCCTGCGGTGTTCGAGACCTTCAGGTGGGGCTGGCTGCCGATCACGCCGTTCATCACGCAGCGCTTCGACTCGGCCGCGAAGATCGGCAAGGTCAAGGTGCCGGTGCTCGTGGTGCACGGCGGCGCGGACTCGCTGATCCGCCCCGAACTCGGACGCGCCCTTTTCGAGCGGGCGAGCGCGCCCAAGCGCTTCGTGCTCGTCGAGGGCGGCACGCACTACAGCACCAGCGGGCTCGGCCGAGCCCAGTACCGCGAGGCACTGCGCGCGCTGTTCGGTCTCGGCGCCTGAGGCGTTGCGACGCACCGGGCCGACCGTGGTCCAATCGTGCGATGGCCACCACCCTGAAGCTCAAGAAACCGGCCGGTACGGGCGCGCCGACACGCGCTGCGCCGCGCCCGCCGGTTCGCGGTGCCGGCTCGGGCGCGAAGAAGGCGCGCCCGACGCTGGCCCAGGCGCAGGCCGAGCGTGCCGAACGCGAGGCGCAGTTCCGGCGCGCCGAGCAGCCGCCTGCTCCGCCGCGTGCACGCCCTGCCGACGCACCGCCGCCACGCCGCGCGCGCCCGCTGATCGAGCCGACCGAACGCTCGACGGCGTTCGATCGCCGCCCAGCTGCACGTCCTCCTGCACGCCCTCCTGCACGGCCACCCGAACGGCCACCTGAGCGCCCCCTTGCGCGGCCGCCTGCACGGCCACCCGCACGCCCAGCCGCCCCGGCAGCACGCCACGCCGACGACGCCAATGCCGAACACGCTCCGGGCAGCATGCGGCTGTCCAAGCGCATGAGCGAGCTCGGCCTCGCGTCGCGCCGCGAGGCCGATGAATGGATCGAGAAGGGCTGGGTGCGCGTCGATGGCCGGGTCGTCGCCGAGCTCGGCTCGCGCGTGCTGCCCGAACAGCGCATCACGGTCGACGCAAAGGCAAGCAACCAGCAGGCGCAGCGGGTCACCGTGCTGCTGAACAAGCCGGTCGGCTACGTCAGCGGCCAGGCCGAGGACGGCTACGAGCCGGCGCTCGTGCTGGTCACGCCCGCCAACCAGTGGCGCGAAGACGCCTCGGGCGTGCGCTTCCTGCGCGAGCACCTGCGCAGCCTCGTTCCGGCGGGGCGGCTCGACATCGATTCGGTCGGGCTGCTCGTGCTGACGCAGGACGGCCGCGTCGCCAAGCAGCTGATCGGCGAGACGAGCGAGGTCGAGAAGGAATACCTCGTCCGGGTCGAGCCTGTGGACGCCACCGGCGAGCGGCTGAGCGCACGGGGCCTCGAACTGTTGCGTCACGGCCTCGAGCTCGACGGCGAAGCGCTGCGGCCCGCGCAGGTCGAATGGGTCAACGACGACCAGCTGCGCTTCGTCCTGACACAGGGCAAGAAGCGCCAGATCCGCCGCATGTGCGAAGCGGTGGGGCTGAAGGTGCTCGGCCTCAAGCGCGTTCGCATCGGCCGCGTGATGCTCGGCGATCTGCCGAGCGGCCAATGGCGCTATCTGCGGGCCGGCGAATCGTTCGTCTGACGCGCCGTTGCGCCGGTCGAGCGCAGCGGCCGCGCTTGTCGCGCCTGATACCCTTGCCGGATGTCGAACCCAAGCACCGCCCCGGCCGGCATGTCGCCGGCCGTCGTGGTGGTGATGCTCACCTTGCTGCTGGGCATCCAGCCCATCACCACCGATCTGTACCTGCCGGCCCTGCCGACCCTGCAGCGCGAACTCGGAGCAAGCGTCAACGCGGCGCAACTGACCTTGTCGGTGCTGGTCGCCTGCTTCGGGCTCGCGCAGCTCGTGTGCGGGCCGCTCGCCGACCGGTACGGCCGGCGGCCCGTGCTGCTCGGCGGTCTCGCGCTCTACGTGATCGCCAGCGTGATGAGCACGCGCTCGGGCGACATCGATGCGCTGATCGGCTGGCGCGCGCTGCAAGGCGCGGCGATGGCCGCGGCCGTCACCTGTGCACGCTCGATCGTGCGCGACCTGTACCAGCCGCACGAAGGCGCACGCGTGATGTCGCGCGCGCTCACCGGCCTGGGCATCATCGCGATGACGAGCCCGATCGTCGGCGGCGTCGTCGTCCAGTGGCTGCACTGGCGCGCAGCGCTGCTCGTGCTGGCGCTGTTCGGCGCGCTCGCGCTCGCGCTGGTCGCGCTGCGCTACGAAGAGACGGTGCCGCAGCGCAACCCGCTCGCGACCCGGTTCGCGCCGCTGCTGAGGAACTGGGGCGCGGTCCTCGCGAACCCGACGTTTCGCGCCTGGGTCGCGCTGCTGTGCTGCACGTTCGGCGGCCTGTTCTTCCTGCTCGCCGGCTCGTCGTTCGTGTTCATCGAGGTGCTCGGCAGCTCGCGCGTCGCGTACGGCGCGATCCTCGCGACCAGTTCGCTCGCGTACATCGTCGGCACCTGGTTGTGCCGCCGGCTGCTGCTGCGCCACGGGCTGCGCGGCGCGGTGCGGCGCGGTGCCTGGTTCTCGCTCGCGGGCGGGCTCGGCATGGCGGGCCTGAGCCTGGCCGGCGTGTACAGCGTGTGGGCGATCATCGTGCCGCAATGGCTGTACGCGATCGGCCACGGCATCCACCAGCCGTGCGGGCAGGCCGGCGCCGTCGGGCCCTTCCCCGAGAAGGCAGGCACCGCCGCGTCGGTGTCGGGCTTCCTGATGATGCTGACCGCGTCTGCCGTCGGGCTGTGGCTGGGCCGGAACCTGAACGGCACGGTGTTCCCGGTCACGCTCGGGATCGGCGTGTTCAGCGTGCTGCTCACGGTTGTCGCGTGGACCCTGGTCCAGCGGCACGGATGATGGCAGCGACCGCATCCGCGCTGCGCTGCCTGTGCCTCGCGGGGCCGACCGCGGCCGGCAAGACCGCGTGTGCCCTTGCGATCGCCGAGGCACTGCACAGCGAGGTGCCGGTCGAGATCGTCAGCGTCGACTCGGCGCTGGTCTATCGCGGCATGAACATCGGCACCGCGAAGCCGAGCGCGGCCGAGCGTGCGGCAGTGCCGCATCACCTGATCGACATCATCGAGCCGACCCAGGCGTACTCGGCGGCGCGCTTCGTCGCCGATGCACAGCGCCTGGTCGGCGAGATCGGCGCGCGCGGCCATCTGCCGCTGCTCGTCGGGGGCACGATGCTGTACTTCAAGGCGCTGTTCGACGGCATCGATGCGATGCCCGCAGCCGACCCCGCGGTGCGCGCCGAGCTCGATGCGCGTGCCGCGCGCGACGGCTGGGCAGCGCTGCACGCCGAACTCGCGCGCGTCGACCCCGTCACCGCGGCGCGCCTGCCGCCGGCCGACTCGCAGCGCATCCAGCGCGCGCTCGAAGTGTGGCAACTCAGCGGGCGCCCGCTGTCGAGCTTTCATGAGCGTGCGGCCCGCGAAGGCAGCGCACAAGCGTCGCCGCCGTTGATTTCGCTCGAACCGGACGACCGGGCGTGGCTGCACCGCCGGATCGGCGAGCGCTTCGACGCAATGCTCGATGCCGGGCTGGTCGACGAGGTGCGCGCGCTGCGCGCTCGCGGCGACCTGCACGCGGATCTGCCGTCGATGCGCTGCGTGGGCTATCGCCAGGTCTGGCAGGCGCTCGATGCGGGCCTCGCCGGAACCGCGCTGGTCGACACGGTACGCGAGACGGGACGCGCGGCAACGCGCCAGCTCGCGAAGCGCCAGATCACCTGGCTGCGCGGCATGCCGCAGCGCACGGTCATCGCATGCGATGCCGACGGCGCGCAGGAGTCGGCAGTCGCCGCCGCACTTGCCGAAGGACGCCGGATCGCGGCAGGCGCGCCGTCCGATCGCGCCTGACGCCCTCAAGACGCGACACGAACGATGGCACTGCTCGAAGTCCGCGCGCTCGCCAAGCGGTATGCCGACACCGCCGTGTTCGAGCGCGTCGACCTGGATGTCGAACGCGGCGAGTTCGTGGCGATCCTCGGTGAGTCGGGTGTCGGCAAGTCGACATTGCTGAACTGCATTGCCGGGCTGGACACCATTGCCGCCGGCAGCATCACGGTCGACGGTGTGCGGGTCGACACCTTGCCCGAACCCGAGCAGGCGCTGCTGCGCCGCATCCAGCTCGGCTTCGTGTTCCAGGCCTTTCACGTGCTCCCGCACCTGGACGTCGCACACAACGTCGGGCTGCCGCTCCTGCTGCAAGGCCGGCATGAAGCGGCACGGGTGGCCGCGGCGCTCGCCGCCGTGGGCCTCGATGCGCTGGGCGCGCGGCTGCCGCAGACGCTCTCGGGCGGCCAGCTGCAACGGGTCGCGATCGCACGGGCCGTCGTGCACGGGCCGAAGCTGATCCTCGCCGACGAGCCGACCGGCAATCTCGACCCCGGCACCGCCGAGCGCGTGATGGACGTGTTCGCCGCCCAGGTGCGCGAGCACGGCGCCGCATGCGTGCTGGTCACGCATTCGCGCGCGGCCGCCGCGCGTGCCGACCGGGTGCTGACGCTGACGGCGAACGGAATGCACGAGGTGGCGTGATGCAACGCGTGATGCAGCCCGCGTGGCTGCGCCAGCTGTCGTGGCCCGAGCTGCGCCACCACCCGTGGCGTCATCTGGCCGCGCTGCTCGCCATCACGCTCGGCGTCGCGCTCGCCTTCTCGGTACAGTTGATCAACCAGTCGGCGCTCGGTGAATTCAGTGCCGCGGTGCGCGCCGTCAACGGCGAGCCCGATTTCGAGCTGCGCAGCCTGCGCAGCGGCTTCGACGAAGCCCTGTACGAACGCGTCGCCCGGCATCCGCAGATCGAGATCGCGAGCCCGGTGCTCGAGATCGACACGCAGGCATTCGCTGCGAGAGGCGAACGGGTGCCGCTCAAGATCGTCGGCATGGACGCGCTGGTTGCCGCACCGATCGCACCGGCCCTGGTGCCGAAGCCTGACACCGGCGCACCGGCGATGGCGATGCTCGACCCCGACGCCGTGTTTCTCAACGCACGTGCCCGCGAACGGCTGGGCATCGGCGCAGGAGTCGGCACGTTGCGGGTACAGACCGCGACCGGCAGCACCGTGCTGACGCTGCGCGGCGGCGTCGCCGCGGCCGGTGCCGCGCTCGCGGTGATGGACATCGCCGGCGCGCAGGCGCACTTCGGCGCGCTCGGCCGCGTCACGCGCATCGATGTCCGGCTCGCTCCCGGCGCCGACCGCACGACCGTCCTGCGCGAGCTCGCGTTGCCGGCCGACGTGCGTGTCGCGGCGCCCGACGAGGCGGCGCAGCGGGTCTCGAACGTCTCGCGCGCCTACCGCGTGAACCTGACGGTGCTTGCGCTTGTCGCGCTGTTCACCGGCGCATTCCTGGTGTTCTCGATCCTCGCGCTGTCGGTCGCGAAGCGTCAGGTCTCGCTGGCGCTGCTCGGCGTGCTCGGGATGAGTGCGCGCGAACGGATGCTGCTGGTCCTGTGCGAATCGGCGCTGCTCGGCGCGGTCGGCAGTGGCTTCGGCCTGGCGCTCGGCACCGGGCTGGCCGCCCTCGCACTGCGACTGCTCGCGGGCGATCTGGGCGGCGGCTATTTCCCCGGCGTGGCTCCGTCGCTGCAGTTCGATCCGCTCGCCGCGCTCGTCTACGGCGCGCTCGGCATCGTCGCGGCACTGCTGGGCGCATGGCTGCCCGCACGCGACGCCCAGCGCCTCGCGCCGGCGCAGGCACTGAAGGGCCTGGAAGCCGGCGTGCAGCGCGACGGTGCGCACTGGCTGGCGCCGCTGCTGCTCGCAGCGGGCGGCGTGCTGGCGCTGCTGCCGCCGGTCGCGGAGATTCCATTGGCGGCGTACGCATCGGTCGCCTGCCTGCTGCTGGGCGGCATCGCCTGCGTGCCGGCCGGCATCGCGCTGCTGCTGCGCGCGATCGCGCCGCCGACGAATGCGCTCGCGCTGCTCGGCGTCGAGCGCGCGCGGCGCCAGCGGCACACCGCGACCATCGCAGTCGCCGGCGTCGTCGCGAGCCTGAGCCTCGCGGTCGCGCTGACGGTGATGGTCGCGAGCTTTCGCGATGCCGTGACGCGCTGGCTCGACGTCGTGCTGCCGGCCGATCTGTACGTGCGGCTCGCGTCGCCGGGCGTCGCGGTCGAGACGATCACGCTGCCGCCTCAGTTCGTCGCTCGCTGCATCGCACTGCCCGGCGTGCAGCGCGTCGCGGCGCAGCGCGTGCTGCCGATGCAGCTCGCGCCGAGCCGACCGCCGGTCGCGCTGCTGGCGCGTGCCGGTACCGATCCGGAACAGACGCTGCCGCTGCTCGGCGAGTTGCTGCCGGTGCGCGCCGGCGTCGTCTCGGCGTACGTGAGCGAGGCGATGGTCGGCCTCTACGACGCGAAGCCGGGCTCGCTGCTGCGCCTGCCCCTGGCCGATGCGTCGGCCTCGCAGGCGACGACCGAGGTGTTCGTGCGCGGCGTCTGGCGAGACTACGCGCGCCAGTTCGGCGCGGTCGCGATCGCCGGCGACGACTATCGCCGGCTCACCGGCGACACGCGCGTCAACGACGTCGCGCTCTGGCTCGCGCCGGGCGCCGACGCGAGCGCTTTGCAGGCCTCGGTCCGTGCCGCGGCGACGGCGCTCGGCATCGACGGCAGCCTGCTCGAGTTCGCGAGCGTCAGCGAGCTGCGCCGCATCTCGCTGCGGATCTTCGATCGCAGCTTCGCGGTCACCTACTGGCTGCAGGCGGTCGCGATCGCGATCGGGCTGTTCGGCATCGCCGCCAGTTTTTCGGCGCAGGTGCTGGCACGCCGCAAGGAGTTCGGGCTGCTCGCGCACCTCGGGCTGACGCGGCGCCAGGTGCTCGGCGTGGTCGCGCTCGAGGGCGCGGTGTGGACCTCGGCCGGCGCGCTGGTCGGGCTGCTGCTCGGACTTGCGGTCAGCGTGGTGCTCGTGAAGGTCGTGAACCCGCAGAGCTTTCACTGGAGCATGGAGCTGCTCGTGCCATGGTGGCGCCTCGCGCTGCTGTGCGCGGCGGTCGTCGTATCGGGGACGCTGACCGCGTGGCTTGCCGCGCGCGGCGCAGCATCGCACGCGATGGCGCTGGCGGTGAAAGAGGATTGGTGAGCGGCGAGCATTCCTTCGAGACGTGCTGCTGCTCTCGCTGCGCCACCAGCGCCAACTGGGATACCGTCTGATGGGCTGATTCGCTCAGCGCGCGGACGGTCGATCGTCCCCTGGCCGTGCCGGTCGCGGGCCGGGTGGACGCGGTCGCGCCGCCGGCGGCTGCTGACTCGGCGGCGGACGCACGCTCGGGGGCTCGGGACGCGGCGGTTGGATCGACGGTGGACGCGGCCGCGGCGGCGGACGCCAGTCGGGCGGGCGCGAAGGCGGCGGTTGCCAGGCCGGCGCCCGATGGTCGTGCCAGCGGTTCATGTTGCCGTACCACGGCCGGTGCCGGTAGTAGTCGCCCCAGTAGCTGCCGATCACGAAGGTCACGATCGGAATGCCGATGACTGCGCCGTACTGGATCACCGGCACGTAGCCGGCCTGGTAGGGATAGACGATCTTGCCGGCGTAGATCCAGCCGCGTTCACCGGCCGGCCCGATCACGTCGCACCAGCTGTAGCCGGCGATGCAGCCCTGCACCGTGATCGCGACGCCGGGCGGCAGCGAGGCGACCAGCGGGTAGTCGCGCGCCGGCCCGGCGCGCAGGTTGACCCAGCCTGCCGTCTGCGCGTACTGCGCCTGCGCCGCAGCGGGCATCGCGAGCGCCGCCACCGTGGCGATCGCGGCGAGCGGGGCGGTCCATGAACGAGGATTCATTCGATGACCTCCTTGATGGGGGCAGCATAATCCCGGCCCATCCAACAATATCAACGGCCGCCGCTTGGCCCTGGAGGACACATGCTCGCGAACGTGCTGGTCGGACTGGTGGCAGCCATCCACGTCTACATCCTGATCCTCGAGATGTTCCTGTGGGACACGCCGCGCGGTCGCAAGGCGTTCGGCACGACGGCCGAGTTCGCCACCGCGTCGAAGACGCTCGCGGCGAACCAGGGCCTGTACAACGGCTTCCTGGCCGCGGGCCTGATCTGGGGCTTGACGATGGGCCCGGTGGCCGGCCGCCCGGTGCAGCTGTTCTTCCTCGGCTGCGTGATCGTCGCCGGTCTCTACGGCGCGGCCACCGCGTCGCGAAAGATCCTCTTCATCCAGGCGCTGCCCGCAGCGCTGGCGATGGCGGCCGTTCTCTGGATGTGAGCCGGCACCCGGGCGCGCTGCGCCCGGGACGGCGCGGCGCTCAGTTCGCCGCGAAACAGTAGAACAGGCCGGCGCCGCCGGTGCCCTTCAGCGCGTCCTGACTGCAGCCGCGTGTCTGGTGCGACGAGTTCCACGACTTGGCCGGCGCGCTCTCGTCGAGCCCGGTGCGATCGTGGTGGCCGACCATCGCGGCGCCGTCGCCGCTCTGGGTCCAGTTGCCGCAGGTGCTGTTCGCGTTGCCTGCGATGAAGGTGCCGTCGGGCTGCGAGCCGGTCAGGATGTCGTGCATGTTCGGCGTGTCGCCGCGGCCGTTGATGCCGTCGCCGCGTTCGGTCAGCGCGGTCTGCTTGGTCAGGTTGTTGCTCGCGCTGTGCAGGTTCGCGACGTCGGTCGCGACGACTTCGCCCTTCGCGTTCTTCCACGGACCCTTGCCGATCCGGTCGCGTGCGTTGACACCGGCCGTGCCGCCCACTGGTTGCGTGCTCAGGTAGGCGCGCCAGGTCTTGTCGCCGGCGCCGACCTTGCTCGCGAGCATCTGGCATTGCTGGTCGGCACCCGCGAGGCCGCCCAGGTCCGCGCCCTTGCCCGGGCCGGAACTCGTGACGAAGAAGCCGAGGTCGCTCTTGCCGCCCACACTGCCCATCGTGCCGCACGCGGCCAGCACGACAGCCGCTGCCGAGCCGAGCAGGCTCCATTGAATCGATCGCTGCATGTTGTCCTCTCCTTCGTGGTTGTCGATCGGGATGATCGGTACGGTGTACGCCCGGACGCACGGGCCTATTCCACTTTGGCACGTGAGGCCGATTCGCCCGCGGCGAGTCTAGAGCCTGCCGCGCAGGCCGGCCATGGAACCGACCCGCGCCGAGGGTCTCCGCGCGGTGTCTTTGCGCTGTGCGATGCTCGCGCCTGATGCTGCGCCGAACCTGTCTGATTGCCCTTGGCGGATGGTCCGCGATCCCGGTCTCGGCAAGCGATGCGGCCATCCGCTTCCCGGCCGACTTCGGCGCCCATCCGCTCACCCGCACCGAGTGGTGGTACATCACCGGCAGCCTGCAGCACGGCGAGCGGCTGTTCGGTTTCCAGATCACCTTCTTCCGATCGGCCACCGGCTTGGCGGCCGATCACCCGAGCCGCTTCGCCGCCTCGCAGCTGGTGTTCGCGCATGCCGCGCTGAGCGACCTCGACGGCAAGCGGCTGCGCCACGACCAGCGCATCGCGCGGGCCGGCTTCGGCATTGCCGATGCCGCGCTCGGCGACACCCGATTGCGCCTGCGCGACTGGCTGCTCGAACGCGAGCCGTCTGCAGATGCCGCGCGCAGCCGTTACCGCGTCGGCGTGACGAGCCACAGCGCCGGTTTCGGCTTCGAGCTGTCGCTCGCGACCGACGCCGCGCCGCTGCTGCAGGGCGACGCCGGCCTGTCGCACAAGGGCCCGCTGCCCGGCGAGACGAGCCGCTACTACAGCCAGCCGCAGCTCGACACGCGCGGCACGGTCAGCCTCGATGGGCATGCGCTCGCTGTCAGCGGCCGGGCCTGGCTGGACCACGAGTGGAGCGACTCGTTCCTGCCGGCCGGCTCGGTCGGCTGGGACTGGATCGGCATCAACCTGGACGACGGCGGTGCGCTCACCGCGTTCCGGTTGCGGCGTGCCGACGGCACCAGCCTGTACGCCGGCGGCAGCCATCGAAGCGCAGCCGGCGCGCTGCGTGTGTTCGCGAACGACGAGGTGCGCTTCGTGCCGCGGCGCCGCTGGCGCAGTGCCGGCTCGGGCGCAAGCTATCCGGTGGAATGGTCGATCGAGACGCCGGCCGGCCGGCACGGCGTGCGCGCGTTGCTCGACGCCCAGGAGCTCGACAGCCGCGCCAGCACGGGCGCCGTCTACTGGGAAGGGCTCAGCGATCTGCTGGATTCGAACGGCTCGCGCGTGGGCCGCGGCTACCTGGAGATGACCGGCTACGCCGGCGCGCTTCGAATCTGACGCCAGGGCGCGCCAGGCCTCGAATCGGGCCGGATTTGTGCCTCACTTCGGGCAATCGGCAGGGACTGCGCGCCGTGACAATCGCGTACGTCTCATTCCGGTCAACCTCGCGGCCAAGCCGCTGTCTCGATGCCCCTGCATCCTCCCCGATTCTGGTCGCTGCGAAGCTGGCCGTTGCGCCGGCAGGCGCGCCTCAGCGTCTGCCTGCTGATCGCGGTGCTCGCGATCGTGGTGGCCGAGATGTGGGTGCTGCGTACCAGCGTCCAGCTGCGCCAGGACGCCGGCAGCCTGATGCTGCAGACCGCACGCGGCATGGCAGACCGGCTCTCGCTCGAGATGGCCGCCCGGGTTCGCGACGTCCAGGTGCTGAGCCGCATCGATGTGTTGCGCGACGCGACGGACACCGAGGCCGGCCTCAGCGCGATCCGCGCCGCGCTCGACCAGCTGCGCGCCGGCCTGCCGGCCTACGCCTGGATCGGCGTCACCAACGCCGCGGGCACTGTGATCGCCGCGACCGACGACGTACTGCTCGGCCAGTCGATCGAGGCGTCGCCGGTCTTCCGCAACGGCCGACAGGGCCTGTGGACCGGCGACGTGCACGAAGCGGCGATGCTCGCGAAGCTCGCCCCGCATCGCCCCGGCGAGGCCGCCAGGTTCGTCGACACGGCAGCGCCGATCCGCGCCGCCGACGGTTCGCTGCACGGCGTGCTCGCGTTGCACATGAGCTGGCAATGGGCCAGCGAGATGCGCGACGCGTTGCTCAAGCCGCGCGGCGCACATTCGTCGCTCCAGCTGATGGTCTACGGCGCCGACGGCCGCCTGCTGCTCGCTCCACAGGCGGGCGGCGCGCCGACCCTGCCGACCGCGACGCTCGCTGCGCTCGAGGAGCACTGGAATGTCGAACACTGGAGCGATGGCATCGAGGCGATCTCGGCCAGCGCCGAAAGCCGCTCGAGCGGCGAGTTCCAGGGCTTTGGCTGGCGCGTCGTCGTGCGCGACCCGCAGGCCGTGTCGGCCGCCGACATCGCGCGGCTGCGTCACGAAGCCTGGACCTGGAGCGCAGCGATCGGCGCGGCCTGCGCGCTCGTCGCCTGGTGGCTGATCGGCTGGATGGTGGCGCCGGTCCACGGCCTCGCACGCAGCCCGGCGCAAGACGGCGACACCGCACCGTCATCGCTGGGCGCAGCCATCACGCGCCCCGGCGGCGGTGCCGCGAGCGTCGTGTACAGCCAGCGCCGCAACGACGTGCAGCGCATCAGCGCGGCCGTGGCACGCATGCGCAGCACGCTGAAGGACCGCGAGCTCGCGCTCAAGTCACTCGAGGAACGCGCCCACCACGATCCGCTGACGGGCTTGTTGAATCGCGCCTACCTCGCCACCTTGACCGAACGCCTGGAGCAACACGAAGGCGAGGCGACGGCGATGGAGTTCTGCGTGTTGTGCCTGAACCTCGACGACTTCAAGCCGATCAACGACCGGCACGGCCACGCCGCCGGCGACCAGGTGCTTGCACAGATCGGCGGCCGGCTGCGCCACTGCGCACGCCAGCAGGACTTCGTGTTCCGCCTCGGCGGTGACGAGTTCCTGCTGCTGCTGCCCTGCCCGCCGGGCGAAGGCGGTGCGCTTGCGCGCAGCGTGGCCACGCGCGTGCTGACCGATCTGCAGCGGCCGGTCAGCTACCTCACGCTCTCGGGACTGCGCGTCGGGTGCAGCGTCGGCGGCGCCATCTGGCAGCCCGGCGCGGAGCCTCTGGCCGAGGCGATGCAACGCGCCGACGAAGCGCTCCACGCCGCCAAACGCGCCGGCCGCGGCCAGTTTCGGCGCGCGCTGCCCGCAGCGCGCAAGATCGAGGATCGGTCTGCCGACGAGACGGTTCACGCCTGAGCGCGGCACCGGCCTCGTCAGTGCGCGCCGCCCCCGCCCGCAGCGCCGCCGCGCTGCGGCTTGGTCACCCAGACCAGCGCGATCAGCACGAAGAACAGCATCGACGACATCCAGAACACATCGTTGACCGCGAGCGTGAAGGCCTGCTGGTCGATCAGCCGATTCACGCTGGCCAGTGCCTGCTCGCCGCTGTAGCCGC
>Ga0207674_10007454_pt1 | contig 12753 bp, 20 predicted proteins | sample KBSCornC72_FD_184303 | JGI IMG/M metagenome (GOLD analysis project Ga0207674, IMG submission 184303) | Corn rhizosphere microbial communities from Kellogg Biological Station, Michigan, USA - KBS Corn C7-2 (SPAdes) (version 2) | ecosystem: Host-associated > Plants > Roots > Rhizosphere > Soil ... | reverse complement strand
AGTAGTTTCCCGAGAATCGGCCCTGGCGATACAAAAGACGTATCCGCTCCTCGACGGTACGGCATTTCAGCATGTAGTAATAAAGCCGCCGTAATGTTGGCTCTTCCAGCGGCGCACGAATGTCGAATGCCGACGAAGGTTGCGGACCGGCAGCAGACATCGCGGGTTCGGTTCCAGTCGTTGTCATTCCAATGGAGTCTCCATGCACTCAGTGTTTTCTATCGTGTCAAGATCTGCCATGACACAAGTCGCGTCGGCGATTTGCCCACCGCGATTCGCTTCGCAATGTGACGGTAGCAGATCGCTCGTACAAGCTCACGTTGCGTCTCATGACAAGTCTTTCCGCATGGGACCGGTGCTGCAATGAACTATTTGTACTTATTCACAGGACAACAATCACTTTGCCTGATCGGCAACCCCGCCAAGAACAATGCCTCCTCTCGGTGGTACAAATGGATCATTGCCTGTCGGATGACGGCATCCGATAACTGAAAATGGATGGAGAAACCTAAAAACAGTTTCAATTTCAAACTCGCAAAATATCGCAGCCTGGCCATGGGCCAAAGAAACTTCACAATCACCTCCGCCTCGAATGTGGGGGCTCCCCAAGTCCGAGGCGCAGCAATCTCGTTTTTATTAAGCTGTTCAAATATGCGGCTGCTTGCCTCAAGGAGGTTGACTCTTGCTGGATCTCGCACAACTTGAAGTGTGGTTCGTGGTTGGGAGCCAATCGCTCTACGGCGAAGAGGTACTCGATACTGTCCGCGCACATGCGCGCGAGATGGCCGAGTCAATCGCGCAATCGCCTGTCATTCCTGTCAAGATCGTCCTCAAGCCTGTGATGACCTTGCCCAATGCAATTACGCAGCTTTGCCTCGAAGCCAATAAGGACAAACAATGCATCGGACTGCTCGTTTGGATGCATACGTTCTCGCCGGCGCGTATGTGGATCAGAGGTTTGGACGTGCTGCGAAAGCCGCTGGTGCACCTGCACACGCAATACAATCGCCGGCTTCCTTGGACCACCATTGACATGGGTTTCATGAATCTTAACCAGTCCGCGCACGGAGATCGAGAGTTCGGATTTCTAACCGCCCGCATGGGCCTGAATCGCAAGGTAATCACCGGATTCTGGAAAGATGCCGCGGTCGCCGCCCAAATCGGAGTTTGGTCCCGTGCTGCCGCAGCCTGGCATGATTCATGCGAATTACGAATCGCGCGTTTTGGCGACAACATGCGCAATGTCGCGGTGACAGAGGGCGACAAAGTTGAGGCGCAGATGCGGCTCGGTTTTTCCGTGGAAGGGTTCGGCGTTGGCGATCTCGCGGATCAGATTCAGCAGATCGGCACCGAGGAGATTCTTGCACTCTTGGACGAGTATGAGGAGCTGTATCAGATGGCGGAGCCTGTTCGCCCTAAAGGAGAGTTCAGCAGTGCGCTTCGCGAGGCGGCCAGAATTGAGCTGGGATTGGAAAAATTCCTCAACAGCGGAGGATTTGAGGCTTTCACTGATACCTTCGAGGATTTGCACGGACTTGTTCAACTCCCAGGGCTAGCCGTCCAGAGATTGATGGCAAAGGGTTACGGCTTTGGTGCCGAAGGAGACTGGAAGACTGCCGCATTGGTAAGGGCAATGAAAGTCATGAGCATTGGACTGGTAGGTGGAACCTCATTCTTGGAAGACTATACGTACGACTTTGGAAACCCGTCTAAGGTGATGGGTGCACATATGCTCGAAGTCTGTCCATCGATTGCAGAAGGAAGACCATCACTGGAGGTTCACCCGCTCTCCATCGGAGGCAAAGCCGATCCTGTCCGACTCGTGTTCAATGCGCGGAGCGGGCCGGCCGTGAACGTCTCGGTGGTGGATTTAGGCAATCGCTTTCGTATGATCCTCAATGAAGTTGAGATTGTCCCCCCGGATGAGCCCCTGTCCAGATTACCTGTCGCGAGGGCAGTGTGGATTCCCATGCCCAACCTCGAGGTGGCCGCAAGCTCGTGGATATACGCCGGCGGAGCACATCACACTTGCCTCAGTCTAGCGTTGAGCGCAGAATACCTGGAAGATTTCGCCAACATCGCCGGCATCGAGTTTCTGCGAATAGGAAAGGAAACTCGCTCCGACGCATTCAGGAAAGAGGTTCATTGGAACGACGCATACTTTTCGTTGCGCGCAAGACAATAATCTATAATCCCCGGCGAAGAACACTCAAACCGGTCGCCTAACCTCCCTACTGCATTTCTACCTGATCAGAAGACGACAGTCATCATCTGGGCCCACAATGAGCCAGAAACAATTCTTCCGTTCGCTGGTACAAACGGATCATTGCTCGTGGAACGAAAGGAAGGGATAAGAACACTAGAAAGGCTTATCCGAGCAAGGCGAAAAGACAATGACATTAACACCCGGAAAATTACGGGGACTTAAGGCTGTTTCAAATCCGCGAGGGATCATCGCAGCCCTGGCCATGGATCAGAGAGGCTCATTACAGAAAGCGCTGGGTGTTTCTTCGGGCAGGCCCGATCTGGAAGGCTTCAAGACAGCCGTTACAGAAGCGCTCACGCCTTACGCCAGCGCTGTTCTGCTCGACTCCGAATGGGGATTAACAGCTGCAAAGCATCGCGCCAAGGGTGCGGGTCTTTTCTTAGCCTATGAAAAGACCTCGGAACCGGGCCGCAGCCCGATCTGCTCAGTTTCTGGTCGGTCCGCCGACTCAAGGAAGTCGGAGCCGATTGTATAAAAATCTAGCTCTACTACAACCCTTTTGAATCGGCAGCGATTAATGACCAAAAGCAAGCATGGATCGATAGAGTGGGCGCCGAATGCTCGGCGAATGACATTCCGTTTTTTCTCGAACTGGTTGGTTATGAAGACGGGACCGACGCGAAGAGTCTCGAATATGCGCGGAAGAAGCCACGCATCGTCCAGGCTAGCACTGCCGAGTTCACTCAAAGTCAGTGCCTCGTCGACGTCCTAAAGGTTGAGGTTCCGGTCAACCTGGCATTCGTCGAAGGAACAAGGGCATTCTTGGGAACGAAAGCCTATGGACGACAAGAAGCGATGCGACTACTACGCGGGGCTGCTGAAGTCGCCACCAAGCCTTTCATTTACCTTTCCGGCGGAGTCAGCAATGCTGAATTTGTCGAATCGCTCGAACTGGCGGCGGAAACCGGAGTGAAGTTCAGCGGCGTGCTCTGCGGCAGGGCGACCTGGAAGGACGGCATTCCTGTTTATCAGAAGAACGGAATGGAAGCCTTCAGGCTCTGGCTTAAGGAAGAGGGGGTGAGGAACATATTGCGAGTCAATCAGGCTTCGCGGGCTGCGACGCCGTGGGATGGCATTTATGGCGTTGAATTTGCGGCGTAACCATGTTCAAGCGGTTCGCATGGGACCGGCTGATTCGAGCATTCTCACCTGGAAGTCTTCAATACGAATATCTGCTCCTCCTTCGTCGAGAGCGGTGAGCACAGAAATCATTCCAGTTACGAAGCGTGATGGGCTAGTCGCGTAAGGGCTCGTAAACTTCTCCGCCGATCCAGAGATGATGGAGCAACACTGTCAGATTTCGTGCAGTGGCGATGATGGCTCTCTTTTTTCGTTTCTTCCCGCCACGCTCCGCTAGGTTCAAGTCCCCATCGTCGTAGATCACTGTCCCGACCGAATTGCCGGGATCCTTATCTAAGCACGTCGATAACTGAAAGCGCACAGCATCCTGTCGGGAGGCCAGCCAAGCCTCCTGATTCTCTACTTTCCGTCTACGCGAAGTCGCGTCTTACTCAAGAGCCGCAGATAGCATTGTGGTGGACTGGCCTGAAGCCATCGCTTGTCAGTGCTGCGCTCAGGATTTCTGACATTTATGACAGTTCACATGATGCCAGTCAATGCCTGAAATTAAGGAGTCGTGTAGAGCAAAGTCTTCACAGCATGAGACATGGCTATTCGAGAGGAGTAATGTCGATGCCAACGCAACCAATACGAATGAAATCTCCGAAGTCAGCGACGACCAAGGGAGAAACTCGCTTGGACCTCGAATGCCTGCTGCTAGAGATGTCGGGACAGACTTGGTATATACCCTTCGACACCTTGGAGTGGATTCCGCGGGTCGGCGAAACCATTCAAGTTACCGGCGGCAATCGAGGCACGGTGACACAGGTCGAATATGAATTCACGCCGGAACCCCCTCCCGTCCGAGTCGCGGAAGAAATGCCTGCCGACCGCTTATACGCTCGAGGAGGACGAGTTTTGGTGAAAGCTGATGCGAATCAAAATCGCGATTCAGGTTCAGAAAACCGCTGAAGGCAAACGGGTCTATTTTCACACTGCTTCGACTATTTGAGCTGTGGAAGCCTTCGAAGGTATAGAATCTGCATGGTTTAACCCCAAGTCACGCCCTAAATCCTGAGCCGCAAGCCCTTTGTGCTACATCTTGATATGCTTTCGGCAACCCCGCTGGCTAATTCTGTGCTGAAAAGTGGGTTCGGTACGGAACTCCCCGTAGTTCACAACGCTCGCGTTACCTTTAGGATACCCTCCCGTAGAGCCCCCGGGAACTCTCTCCACCGCGCCGCTAATCTGAATGTCGCTCCCAGGCCAGCGACCTCAGTTCCTTAAATGCCGAGTTGCTTAGGCGCATAACAAACATCAGCTTGTCTTCGAACGGTGCACTCGCAATGGAAAAAGTCCCGGCTGTTTCCGCCGAGATCTTTTTTCCGTGGTTTGATCACTGTCATTTCGACGTGCTGGTCGACGTACTGGCCAGCACGGAAATGAAATGTGGCGGGTTTCGTTAATTGCAGTGCGACTGTCCCCTCGCAGATCTCGTGCTTTCCGACACAACGAAATGGACAATTTGTTGTGTCCAGAGGTACAGCCATCCTATTTCGCAACAGCTCCGCCCAACCTAGTCTGGAAATGCAGATCCTTGTGGAACCTTTAAGGGGGTTTCATGCAGGCAGCGGCTGTGAATTCTTATCCCGTGGAAGCACGGCAGGACTTCAACCAGCGGCGGGAGCAGTATTCCCACCCCTCGATTTCGATGTTGCAAACGAAATTGAATCGCTACATCGAGCTGAGGCATGGCAAACCGGGATCAGCGTGAAGCGTCTCGTCCGGTTCACAGGCTTTCGCATCAGTCTAACGGCTATGAAACGTGTGTCCGCATTGAACCGGATGAGAACCCAGGCAGGATTTCCGTGCAGACACTCGATGGCCATATCCGAATGCATGCTGGAGACCGAACATTCGATCTTGTGAAAGGCAAAGTGCTGGTGCTCGATCATGCTGTACCCCATGACGTAGAAGCCCTCGCCGATAGCGCTTTTCTTCTCACAGTGGCGCAACCGGAAGGGATTTCATCGTAGGGCCGAGCGTGCGTGCTAGAAGGTAAGTGCCGCTTGCCACATTCGTCATCGATAAGAGTATGGATGATCCATTGCCGCCGAAAGTGGGGTGAACGAACCTCAAGTTGTCATGCGGAACAGTCTGAGGCGCCACTAAAACCGCGCCGGGAGTTGAAATGTGATGGTGCTGGATGCACGAAAGCGCTCGATCTTGTATGCCGCAATGATTGCCAGAATTTTCCTGGCATCCACGTTACTACTGAGCGCGGGCACTTTAATCTTCGAACATGGTGCGCGAACGAAATTGGTCTCTCTCGTAGAACTCTTTCTCGGGGTCGTCATTACGGTTGGCTGGAAAACCCGGTATGCGGCCGGCCTGGTCCTGCTGGGCACCCTCGCTATGAATCTTTGGGTAATCCCCTTTCGCATAGCGTTCACAGGAAGTCAGGCGGCCGTACTTGGCTTAATCATTTCCAGCGGTTTCCTCATTTGCTTCGGACGGAACAACGCCTTCAGAGACCATTGCTCGATTGGTGAAAAGAGCAGATTGTCAAACTCGGATCTAGGTGCGGCTTCATCCATTCTCAGTGATCCAGATGTCGAAGTTACCATCCGGCTTGAAATGGGATTCGTGCAGAGCCTGCACAAGCAGAGATGTATTGTCACGTTTCATGACCTGAGTGGCGGTGCGCGTAAGACAGGAAAGGAGGTCTGGTATGCGAGAGATGATCAGTAGCGTTATTTCCCGCACATCAAGGGCGGACAAAAAGAAGGGCAGTAAAGCGCAAAGATTGCGGCAAACAAGCTCTGGGGTCGTGAGGACCAGACCAGGCCAGAATCGATTGCTCCTAGTCGTTGATGAGTCGCCATCGTCAAAAGCCGCGGTGGAGTACGTTGCCAAGGTCTTAGGGCACCGACGCGGCTTCCAAGTCTGTCTTGCTCATTTCCTGCGGCCACTGCCACCCATCTTGATGGAGTTCGGCGGTGCCGAGAATCCAGATAGGGAGAGGCAGCTCGATGCTCAGCTCCATCGAGATCAACAACAATGGATTGAGACCGCCAAAAGGAAAGCGGAGCCTGCATTGAATTGGGCGCGCGGCAGGCTGCGCCAAGCGGGATTGCCGGCGACCTCGTTAAGCACGCAGTTCTCGGACCCAGCCCATGAACGGGACAGCGCGAGCGAAGAGATCCTAGAGCTGGCGCGTTCGAACAGCTGCCGTACGATCGTGGTGGGGCGGCGGTCACTATCTTGGTTGAAGAGAATCACTGCTGGCAAGGATCTCGCCGAAAGACTGGTGCGGCAGGGGAAGGGCTTGACGATCTGGATCGTGGAGTGAATTTAAGCTGAACAGTTTGGCACAGAATTGGAACTGCTGCATCCCGCCGCTATGAAACTGAGTGAGACTAATTCAGAGTTTAATTTGCGCGTCGAACTGCCAGGGTTTCGTGAGAACGAGATCGTCGTCGCGACTGGCCCCCTCGATGTCATCATCTCCGCAGGGCATCAGATGGATGCCGAGCGGGAGAAAGCGAAGGTGCTCTATTCTGAGTGGCGATCCGATCGCGTATTCCGCTCGTTACACCTTCCAGGGCCAATCAATTCACGCAAGGCTAGCAGGCGTCTGAGCGAGGGCGTGCTCGAGATTAAGTTGCCGAAATCTGTAACCCAAAGCAGCGGGCGCTTGGCCGCCTAGAACGTTCGTGCGGACTCCTCACTGAACTTGTACACAATCCCTTTTTCAAACTTCAGGCTGCAAATTCGCTGGGAGCTGTTTCTAATAACCTGCAAATTCTTCCAAGCGAATGTTGTCGTCGTCAACTCCAGAATCCACGAGCATCGTGTGCATCGCTTTCACCATCGGTGGCGGCCCGGTGATGTAATAAACAGGTGAAACAGTGCCGTTGAGATACTTGTCGAGCATCGCCTTGGTAATCACCCCTCGCTCCCCTGACCAGGGGCGTGAAGATTTCTCCGCCTCAGTCATGCAAGCGATCAATTTGTATTTTGGGTTCTGTTCCTCGAGCTCCTGAAGCTCACGAAGAAAGGGAGCATCTTCGGGCCGCCGGTTCGCAAAAAAGAGAAAGATACGGTGCGGCAATTTCTGCTTCGCCGCATGCCAAAGAATGCTGCGGAAGGGGGTAATACCGATACCCCCGGTCAATACCACCGCCGCGCGCGACTTGTCATTATGGAGACGCAGATTCCCGAAAGGGCCCTCCACTTGTACTTCGGTACCTAATGGAACACGGCTCAGCACTCTCTTAAACGCGGTATCCCGTAAACGGGTAGCTACCATGATGAAGTCTTCTTGCGGCGTGCTCGCGATGGAAAATCCGCGTGCGTTCCCCTCAGAATCAGTTTCAGGTGGATTCAGCAACGTAATGTCCACAAATTGTCCGGGAGTGAACTTGAAGCTCGCCGGCTTTTCGAAGCGAAATGCCATCGTCCGCTCGGCAACCTCCTCTCGCTCACGAAGTTTCGTGAGGAATTTGGGCCAATCGGCAGGTGCTGTACTCATTCTTCTCTCCTCCTCACTCTAGTACGTTCAATTCAACATGCTCTGATTCGATGTTCGTCTCCAAACTGCTGCTGGCTCAATGGTTCGTTCGTACCAGCAACTGAAACATCCATTTGTTCCTTTCTTTTGTTCGAAGACAAACATGGGCTGCACTGAGCTTCTGTCCCGAACCATTCGTTAAGCAGATCGCCTCTCTAGTCCACCACTTTCTTTCTGTCAGGAGTGCTGCTTATGCTGCCTCCAAAGCTGCGGCCGTGACCATGAGCGACTGCTTAGCCGCCGAGCTCAACAGCACCGGCGTCCACACCAATTCGATTCTCCCGAGCCCATCGACACGGAAGCAAACCGTCTAAGACGAAGGAACTCATCGCGGTCGCGGTGGCGCATGTGACGCAGTGCACTTATATTGCATCGGTAGTCGTACCAAGGGGGCCCAGTTAAGAGGAGCGGGTGCGAAGGAGATTATGGAGGCGATCTGGGTCGCTGCTGAGATGCGGGCTGGCGGAGCAATCTCGCACTCTGCCCTCGCCATTGACACGATGGACGAGCAGGAATCCAAGCAAGGTGCATGAGAAAACTCGATAAGGATGTGCACAGTTGGGCGAGATGCAGCAAGGGAAACATGGAATCGCTCCCCATACTCAGGCGCCTGATATTCGGTGTGGATCTAAGTCAAATGTAAAGAGGTGGAAGACGCCAAATCGCGCGTGTGGAAGACTTCCGTCAGGGCCGGCTTCCCAGCGCGTAACGAAACCACAGCCCTCGCCGGTGCCAGTCTCAGGATTCGATGTTGTGCGCTGCTGTTCTAGTTCACAATAGAAGGGATGTACCAAGGGCTGAACGCAATGTCACATACCCAAAGCAGGGACCGCCTTGAATAATCCTGAGTGCACACAAAGAAAGCAATTCCATGGTTGACAAATCAGTGCGCCTGAACGTTAAGCGGCAGGACCCCCCTCAATCGCCGTCCCATTGGGAGGAGTTCGAACTGCGCTGGCGGCCGGGCATCAATGTTATCAGCGCACTCATGGATATCGCGATGAATCCGGTGGACCGCCATGGCAAGCCAACCATACCGATCACCTACGATTCGAATTGTCTGGAAGAGGTTTGTGGCTCTTGCGCCATGCGCATCAATGGCAGGGCGGCGATGGCGTGTTCTTCCCTTGTTGACAAGCTGGAACAGCCAATTCGTCTCGAACCGCTCTCACGATTTCCCGTTGTACGAGACCTATCGGTCAACCGCGCCGTGCTGTTCGAGAATCTCAAGCAGATTCGGGCATGGGTTCCCATGGACGGAACTTATGACCTCGGCCCAGGGCCACGCATCGATCCGGCAGTTCAGGAGCAGGCATATCCCCTGTCTCGTTGTGTCCTGCTGTCTCTGCATGGAAGTCTGCCCGCAGTTTACGGAACCAACGCGATTTATGGGTGCGGCGATCATCAACCAGGTACGCCTGTTCAATCTGCACCCGACCGGAGCTCACCTGCGGAGTGCACGCCTCAGGGCGATGATGGGCGACGGGGGAATTCACGAGTGCAGCTACGCGCAGAACTGTGTACAGATCTGCCCGAAAAACATTCCTCTGACGACATCCATCTCCAATGTGTACGGCCAGGTGATGAGGCAAGCGATCGGAGATCTGCTTCAACAACCGGAACTCACGAGCGCACACAACCGGGGCATCGCTGACGCGGGCCGTCTCGACCACGTGCCGGGAGGGACACGATGGTAATGGAAAACTCACAATAATGCCGCTGGGACGCTCGAGTAGCGGTGACATTGCAAACCTCGCCTAATCGAGGGTAGTGGACTGGATTACCGAATGACCGCATTCGGCACCTTGGTCGAAGGTAACTGGGATCAACTCGTTGCGTTAGCGGAGGAGTGTCGCTTTGCCGTTCGGAACAAGACCGAACGCGTCCTCACCATGATGCGAATCGACGATTATGGCGAGCGGACCGGTGAGATTGAGGCGCTGTGAGCCGTGTTGAACAGAAACTTGGCCGGACAGTGAGGAAGTAGGCGCCCGCACCTTAATGCTAAACGGAGTGCTCTATGCCCATGGTGTACGAATACGCGGCCATTCCCGATTCCCTTATCCCCAAAGCCTCATCCCCCATCTTCCAGCATCTGCTGGATACCTACGCCAGCGAGACGAACAAGGTCGCGTCTGTTTGGCGGTGCTTCTCCGCGGAAGATCTCGCCTTCCGGCCTCATCCTCGCTCAAAGACCGTCATAGACATAATGAAACACCAACTGCTTTCCGAGCGCCGCTTCTTTGGCGAATTCATGGGACTGCCTGAGCCGCCTGCGGCCAAAGTGCTGCCGCTGCATGAAACCCCGGAAGACTATATAACACGAATGCAGGATTTGGCTGAACCACGGCTCGGTTTCCTGGCTCAACAGACTGAAGCCTGGTGGTTGCAGCAGGTTCTTTTCTTTGACGTCATCAGAGAGAGAATTTGGGTCTTTTGGCGGCGGCTTCTGCACACCTGCCATCACCGCACTCAGCTCACTGTCTACTTGAGAATGATGAACAAGCGTGTTCCCTCCACCTATGGACCAACTGCCGATGTGACTTGGGAAGGAGCGGATCCAACGCAGACGGTGGAAGCAGCAAGTCGCAAATAGGATTGCCGGTACCGCAGTGTGACCGCCGCGGGTATCCCAGTGTGCTTTCGAAAACGGCTTGCACCAACGAATGGTGATCGTTCAGGCGACTGCCAATTTTGCGGAATGCTCGGGGTCTCTTGATCCCGCCGATAACGTTGCCGTTCGTTTGCGGTCTTCTATGTCGGTAGAAGCTGTAAGCCACAACACGATTTCTCCAGAGCTGTTGCGCAGTGGTGCGACATGGCCGAGTTGCCACCGATAGACATCGTCTTTTCTTCGGAGTCTGTATTCCTCGTCGTACCTTTCGCCAGTTCGAAGAGCCGTTCTCCAGGCAGTTTCACATCGCGGCAGGTCTTCCGGATGTATGGCGGCACGCCACCCCCAACCGCGCGCTTGCTCCAAGCTCATGCCGGTGTATTCCAGCCAGCGCTGGTTAAAAAAACTTGCATCACCATCGGTCCCCGCCGTACTTACGAGACCGGGCATTGCCTCCAGCAGTGAATGATTCTCCCCATCTGCTTCCTTCGGCTCCTGTTGGATGAACTGGGTTCGCAGCGCAACACTCGTAAAATCGGCAAGGCTGCTCAGGATGCGGGCATCCTCGCGATCAAAAGTCCTCTGTCCATCATGGCAGATCACCCAGAGCGTACCAAGGGCCTGAGTCTCTGCGTAGAGCGGAATCAGCAACAACTCTGACATTGGCAAAACGCGCTGCAGGTAAGTGTAATATCGCTCGGGGTGCGAAAAGAGCTGGACACAGTTCCTTTCCAGGCAAATGCCGCAGGGACTGAAATTTCGCGGAGTTGTCCCGCCGATGTATTCCTCCATACCACCCTTTGCCGCGACCCATCGGAAAATTTGTTCACTATTCGGCTCTTTCTCAAGCAGGCTGATGCCAGCAGAACTCGCCTTGCACAGCCTGATCGCGTGCGCGATCAGGCTATTCAGCACAGCTAATGAGTCCTGCGTCGTCATGTCGCGCACCAACTCGCGGAACGCCTCAATTTCGATCGCAAGGTCGGGAGGTCGCGAGGGGCGGCTCCACAGCGCGTCGGTGATAATCGTCGCTTCCAATAACCCTGGCGACTTGCACTTCGTCGCAGAAGGAAAATCAACCCCGGACGCAAGCTCTGACTGTTTTGCAGTGGGTCCCGTTCTTAGCCACCAATCGATCTCATTCGCAAAGGCCACGATGGCAGTCGATCTGCCGCCCGGTCGCCGGACCGGGAGGCCATGATTGCGCTCCAAGCGCTGGGCTGTACTGATACTCACGTTTAAGTAAGCAGCGATGTCCTTCCAGGACTTGAGGACCCGAGGCTCCATGGCATTTCCAACCTCTCTCCAATGTCGTGACGCTGGTTGGCGTTAGCTGATAGGAGTTGACGTTCGCGAGAGACCCCGCACCGATTACCTCTAATATTATCATTATGTTTTGCATCAGTGCCAGAATTACGAACACTGGAAGTCATTCATCATCATGCCGCCAATGAGCATTTTTGCAGGTGCTGAAACCATGGATCTCGTGGCAGGCGGTTGAATTGACTGTCATCCCCGGCCACCCGATGTTGGGAGAGGTAATTTATGCTTCAGCTTGAATTGAATGAAGTCCTGGAGGAAACTGCCGACGCCGCATTCTCGGTGGATCCCCAAGGAGAGATACGCTTTTGGAATGCTTCGGCCAAGAATCTCCTCGGTTACGCACCTTCGGAGACCGTTGGCAAGAACGTGCACACACTTCTCCGTTGCCGCGACGCCCTCGGCACCAAAACCTGCACAGGCGATTTCTATGCCCGGCAGGCAACTACGGAAAATTGCAGGATACCCAACTTTGATGTACAGGTGACGGCTCGTTCCGGCCGCAAGATATGGCTCGATATGTCGACACTGATTTTCAATCACGGTCGAACTCATCCACGCCTGGTCGTGCACCTGGCTCGCGACATCACAAAGAGGAAGCAGCAAGAGGAGTTGCTTCACAACCTGCTAGAAGTCTCCAAACAGATTGTCGTCATGTCCGACGGAAACGGGGCCGCCCGCCCTGCTCCTGTCTCGCCTCTTTCCGAGCAGGAACAGCGGATTCTGCGGCTCTTCTCGGAAGGCAAGAACTCCGCTGAAATAGCGCAGAAGCTGGGAATTAGCCTGCAAACGCTCCGCAATCACCTTCATCACGCGAATGAAAAGCTGGGGACGCGCAACCGACTGGAAGCCGTAACCCACGCGATGCATCGCAACTTGATCTGAGAGGGGGCTTGGGTAGCTCCACGAATTGAAAACTAG
>Ga0207674_10007453_pt1 | contig 12753 bp, 8 predicted proteins | sample KBSCornC72_FD_184303 | JGI IMG/M metagenome (GOLD analysis project Ga0207674, IMG submission 184303) | Corn rhizosphere microbial communities from Kellogg Biological Station, Michigan, USA - KBS Corn C7-2 (SPAdes) (version 2) | ecosystem: Host-associated > Plants > Roots > Rhizosphere > Soil ... | reverse complement strand
AAGGCCTTGGGCTGCCATTCACCAAAAATCTCGCCATGGAATTGGTTGCCGCCGGTCTTCGTGACCGACGAGATCACCGCTGAACCGGCTTGCTCGAACTCAGCTTTGAAGTTCTGGGTTTCAACGTTGAACTGGTCGACGGCGGATGCCGGGAATGGGTTACCCGATGAATAGTTCTGGCCGATGGTCCCGCCGTGGTTCACGAGGTTTTTGATGCTGATGCCATCGATGAACGTGTTGGTTGCATCCGAGCTGACGGCGCCGGCCTGGACCTGACGCGCCTTACCATTGAGGGTTGGCGGGGCCACGACCACGCCAGGCGCAAGCGCTGCGAAATTGAGGAAGTTGCGATCGCCGTTCGGCAGATTCTCGATTTGGAACCGCGATACGTTCGTGGTCACCGACGGCGTCTTGACGTCTTTCGTCCGAGCTCCGACCACGACGATCGCAGAGCCGCCAGGGGCTGACGGGGCGGCCGACGCGAGATCAACCGTGACCGCTTGCCCCAGCGGCACCACAACGGTTTCCGAGAGGCTACCCGACTGCACACGATACGTGCTCGGCGGCAGACCAACGATGATATAGTTGCCGCTTGCGTCGATCTTCGCGGTGTCGGTGTGACCGGTGTTCAGGTCGGTGAGCGTGACCGTTGAGCCGGCTGCAGCACCCTCGACATGCCCTCGAACAGTTGACGTCGTTTGCGCGTACGCCGGCGTCGCGACCGTTAGCGCTGCTGCGATGGCGATGACGGAAATGCCAGACGCAAGCTGGCGCTTGTTTGAAGTCGTGATCACGCTTCTCCCCTCTCCGAGATCCGGCGGTGTAACCGGTTACACAAATATGCAGACCATTTGGCTCTTTGGCGTTAAGAGAAACTCTTTCACTACGGCGGAGTCAATCGCTGCTGGAGCGCAGGTTCGCACGATTCCCAACGGCTGTGGCTTGCGGGCCACGGAAGTGGCGCAAGCGTCAGGCGATCGTCTCGCCTCGCTCATACCTTAAGGTGAAGCTGACTTGCGGGCTAGTGGGCGGTTGGGCCTCGGCCTTCGCGGCTTCGGTGCTCGGCGGCAGGCTCCGAACGAACGCACCATGGTCGGGCATGTTGGCAGCGACGTCCTCAATAACTTCGGCGATGTCCCCAAGGAAACCGACGAGCTCCTCGTCAGCGATGAATTGGGTCACCGGGTCAGGCCGCATCTCGAAACCTTGGCCGAGCAGTACCTGCACCCAGCTCTCCTCTGCGAACAGCTCCTGGGCGTTGTGCTTGAAGAACCGGCCAGACGAGCGGAACAGCTCGAGGCGCGAATTCAAGCTGTCGGGAACCTCCATCGTCCGCACATGGTCCCAGAAGGGATCGCCGCTTCGGCGCGTGACTTTGTAGTGGGCGATGATGAAGTCGCGCACGTCCTCATATTCGGTGCGCGCCTGGAGATTGTATTCGTCGATGTCGGCGGCCGAGAAGCCCGTCCCGGGGAACATCGCGAGCAGCCGGTGGATGCCGGTCTGGATCAGGTGGATGCTCGTCGACTCCAGCGGCTCGAGGAAGCCCGACGACAGGCCAATCGCAATGACGTTTTTGTCCCAGGACTTGAGGCGGCGACCGGGCCGGAAGCGCACCGGCCGCGGATCCGCCAATGCTTCGCCGTCGAGGTTCGCGAGCAGGCTTTCCGCCACCTCCTCGTCGCTGATCAATTCGGACGCATAGACGTATCCGTTGCCGATGCGGTGCTGGAGCGGGATGCGCCACTGCCATCCGGCCTTGCGCGCGGTCGATCGCGTGTAAGGCGTCAGTGGCTCGACGCTGGCGCAGGGGACGGCCTGTGCGCGGTTGCAGAGCAGCCACTGGTTCCAATCCTCATATCCGATCCCGAGCGCGTCACCGATAAGCAGCGCGCGCATGCCTGAGCAATCGACGAACAGGTCGCCGTCGATCTCGCGGCCGTCGCTGAGGAGCACCTTCTCGACGAAGCCGCTCTGTGGTTGCTGGACGACCTCAACGATTTTGCCCTCGATGCGCGATACGCCGCGCGCTTCGCTCTCACCGCGCAAGAAGCGCGCAACGAGCGACGCGTCGAAATGATAGGCGTAGTCGATATCGCCGAGCGGCGAATTGGGGTTGCGCTTGTCGGGGAAGGCGAACCGGTTTTTGAGCGATGCAACGCAGCAGAGCGAATAAGCATCGAACGGTTCGATTGATTGCGGCTCTCGCTCGCGTGCGGCGAGCCACAGCTGGTGCGCATGCAGCCACAGCATGTCGCGGCCAATTTTGCCGAAGCCGTGGATGTAGCTTTCGCCCGGCGCGCCCCAATCGACGAACTGGATGCCAAGCTTGAAGGTCGCCTTGCTCGCGCTGATCAGCTTAAGCGGATCGACGCCGGCGAGGGCGAGTAAATTGCGGATGTGCGGGATTGTCGCCTCGCCGACTCCGATCGTGCCGATCTCCTCGGATTCGATCAGCCTGATTTCGACCTTGCTCAGCCATTGCGAGAGCACCGCAGCGGTCATCCAGCCGGCGGTGCCGCCGCCGACGATCGTCACCTTGCGAACTGGTTGGTCGGCAGCCGCCAACATTCCCTCCATCAGCCAGCGCGTGGGTGCGCGCGTGAACCGTGGCAAGGCCCAGGCGAACAGACAAGGCTCCCTGGCGAGCGATGATTGGAGTAGTGGAAAACCGATGAAGGTTCGCGTTGCTCTTCTTGCGCTGATCGCCGGCTCCTGCGCAGCGCCGCAGCCGGAAGCGCCGCAGCAGCAGCCGCACGAACTGGTCGGACGCGCGGCAGGTCCGGCGCAGAAGTGCGTGCTGATCCAGCAGTCGGAGTCGCTGCGAGTATCGGACACTAATCGGCATGTGCTGATCTACGGCAGCGGCGGCAGGACGCTCTGGGCGAACCATTTGGGATCGCAATGCGGCTTTGGGCGCGACGGTGTGCTCGTCACCGAACCCATCGGTTCGTACTATTGCCGTGGAGACATCGTCCGCTCGTTCGACCGCTTCAGCCGCATTCCCGGCCCCAGCTGCATCCTCGGCGAGTTCATTCCGCACCGGCGCTGACGCTCGTCAGGCGCGGCTCACCCGCTGTCTGAGCTCCGAGATTTCCCAATAATCGTTGCGGCTGAAGGGGAGCAGCGCCTGCATTGCTGCGAAGGTGCTGCGGCCAAGTGCGCCCTTGAGGCCCTCGAGTTCGGCGAAGGCGGCGCGCACCGCTGACGGATCGAACTCCACGTCGCCGGCCGCCTGTTCCATCATTACCTCTTCGGCTTCGGCGACCAGCCAGGCCTTGAGCTCCCAATAGCGGCGAATGCGCTTAGCGGCTTCCGGGTCGAGCCGCTCCGCAAGTGCGGCGATTTTCTTTCCCGCTGCGCCGTCCGGCCAACGCCCGGCGCGCAGTGCCTCGAGCTGCGCCTTGTGCTCGGCGCATTCGGCGGCGAGCCACCGCTGCGCCTCGGCGGTGCCGAAGTTGAGGATCGCGATCAGTGCGATTGGGGCGACGAGGATCGCGCCCATCATCGAAATCATCGGCCGGTCGGGGAATTGATTGAACGCAGTGTGCAGTGCGACGGCTACGCCGTAGCCAGGGACGAACCAGATCAGGCTGAAGTCGTAGTCGGCCGCGGCTTCGCGCGTCTCGCGCTCGGCGAACTCGTGCGCAATCGCTGCGAGGACGGCGAGCGTCGTCCCATGCATGATCGCGGTGCCGAAGCCGCGCACCAGCCAGATGCCGGTGCCGTAATCGGGGAAGATGGTCAGGTAGACGATATTCTCGACGACGGAGAAGCCGGCGCCGATCGCGAAGCCGGAAATGACCGCGTCGAGCTTGTAGCCGATGCGGTTCATTCGGAAGAGCAGGATCATGATTGCCGCCTTGATCGCCTCCTCGATCCACGGCGCGATGAACCGGCTGTAGAGCGAGAAACCGATCGGCAGCGTGTCGAGCAGGCGTCCGCTGACCGGCCAGGCGGCGAGTGCGCCGACTGCGCCAAGGAGGAGCAGAACCGACACTTCCTTGAAGCTCATCAGAGCGAAGGTGTCGAGCCAGACGAAGATCGCGAGCATGACCAGCACGGGGATGAGCGCGACACCCCAATGCAGGGCTTCGATCAGTAGCAGGTTCATCGGGTCACATGATCTTCAGGGAAGCAAGCCATTCGGTCTTCCGGTAATGGCCGTCGCGCCATCCTCCGGCAGCTCCGACGGAAAAGACCATCGGCAGGCGGAGGGCGACCGTAAAATTGAGGTCGAGCTGCGCGCCGAGATCGGCGTAGCGGTGATGAGTGCCATCGGGCGCTTGCGTGGCCATTCCTCCGGCGAACACCGCCGGGCGGATGTAGCTGAGGTAGAAGGCCGCAGTACCGACTTCGGCGAAGCGGATCGGCGGTAGGTTCACTTCGCCGGTCAGCCGCGCGAATCGGCGGGCGGCGATCTCATCGATCGCGAAGCCCGGGAAGCTCTCCATTTCGCGGTAACGCTTCTCCGGACGGTCATCGACGTAATTGTTGCGGAAGGCGCCGAAGTAATAAGCGGCTAGGGGACTGTCGCGTTGCCCGCCGACCATGCCTGCATGGGCGTAGAACCAGATCGAGCTGTTGTTCATCGGCAGCGGCAGGCCGTAGTCTACGCCGCCGTAGAGCCGCGGAAACCAATGTCCCTCCGCCTGGTCGGAACCGGCGACGATGCGCGCCTGCACCCCCTTTTCATGATCGACTCCGCCGAGCGACTTGGTGGTGTTGGTGTAGCGCAGGCCGACCTCGGCGGAGCGAAGTTCCTTCGGGCTGGGAATATTCTGTGCGCCCGGCAGTTGCTTCAAACCGAAATAGGCCGCAGCGGACCCGAAGACGTCAAGCTGCCGGGGCGGATCGTAGATCAGAGGCTTGGAGTAGCTGGCGATGAACGCGTCGCCCTTGCGGCTGCGCAGCACTGGCCCAGCGAGGTCGTAGACGTCGGCGAGATTGTGCCAGTAGGTGAGCTTCCAGTTTGGCGTCTGATATTCGAGATTGGCGTGCAGCCGCTCGCCGCCGTGCACCTTATCGAACGGCGAGATGGCGAGGCTGGCGCTGAACTGACGGAACTGCAGCGGGTCGGCGAGGTGGACGTAATAACCGAATGCGGGCGATCGATCGTAGCCCGACGTGATCGGATAATGTGCATCGAAGCGCATGCGCTGGAACGGATCGTAGCTACCGCGCGACGTGATCAGCTGATCGAGTGGAACTTTGGCCGGTGAGCCGACGCCCCATTGCTTGAGCTCGGGCCAGGTTTTCACGACCTCGGTGCCAAGGAACTTGATGGTCCCGAGATCCTCACGGACCTGCGGCTGGACGATCGACGGATTGAAGCCGTCGCCGGCATAATCGTAGACGAGCAACGTGCCGTCGGGGCGCAGCTGCGGGCGGAAGAAGCCGCTCGAAGCGTTGGTCAGAACGTCATATTTGCCGGTCGCGATGTCGAGCCGAAAGACGTTCGAGACGCCCGTATAATAAGAATTGCCAAGCAGCGCCTTGCCGTCGGGCGCGAAAGTGAACATTTCCGGCACGGCCGGCGGGAGCGACAGTGCCGCCAAGGGCACGTCGGCATTGCCCTGCTCGAGGTCCGCCCGTTTCCACACCTTGACCGACTGCTTGCCGTCGAGTGCTCCGTAGGAGGCAGAGATGAGCTCGCCGTCGGGTGACACGTCGAGATCGAAGATGATCTCGCCGTAGCGGAAGGTCTTGATCTGGTTGAAGTCGGTGTAGGGTGGCGGGATTCGCACCAGAGTAACGAAACCGTTCTGATGGCGAATGCCCCACAAGCTTTTGTCCGCGCGATTGAAGGCGAGATCGCCGATGCGCGCGTCGGTGAGGAGGCGGCGTTTCCTGCCGGTGTCGACGTCGATCGCATTGATGTCGCGATAGGCGTAGTTCTGGTTGACGTAAAAAGCGGTGCGCGAGTCCGGGTCGAAGGCGACACTCGTCACTTTGTAGAGCATCATTCCGTCAAGATCGGTCAAATGCGTGATCTTGCCGGTGGCAAGGTCCATCTTGCCGAGGAAGCCGATCCGACCGGGGTAGCGGAACGCAGCGATGAGGCTGTTGGTCTTCTCGTCGACAAAGCCGCGGGACATCGAGCCGAGGCCGCGTGGGGACAGGTGCTTCACCTCTGTCAGTGGATATTTCCCGAGCGCGGCGAGATTGGCTTGCTGGAACTTGTGCTCGAACGCGATCCAGTCGTTCCACACATCATTGAGGGGCTTGCCGTACACATGCTCGAATTGGCTGGCGTAGAAGGCCTTCGAATCCTCTGATCGGCGAAGCCATTCGACAAGCTTCTCGGGCCCGTAGGTCAGCGCAATGTAGGACATGAAGCGCGTGCCATACTGGTAGGAGTTGGCGCCGACCTGGAAGTCGCTCTGGGTGCCTTCGCTTTCCAGGCCGAGCGGGGAATAGATGCGCGTGCCGTCGCGCACCTTCGCGCGGAACACCATCTCGTCGTAGGCGCCCTGCGCGCGGCCGAGGCCGCCCGCCATCCATGTTTCCATGAAGACCGCGCTGCCTTCCATGTACCAGCGCGGACTAAGGTTTCTCGGGCTGGTCAGGAAATTGTAGAGGATCGATTCCGGGTGCTTTTGAAGCGGTGTCGGCTTGCCGCCTAAAAAGCGGCGCCAGAACGCGTCGCGTGAGTTCCAAACGTCGATCGTCCCGACGTGCGTCAGCTCATGGTTCATGAGCGTGAAGAAGCGCTCGCCCGGCGAAAATGCCTCCATCGAGAGCGACAGCGGCGCTACGTCGAGGAGTACCATGTCGCTCGGCGAGCCGAGTGCTGCGGCGTTGCCGTAGTCGGAGAAGTCCTTGAGCAGGATCGTGACCGGCTCCCACGGCTTCCAGCGCAGGTTCTTCTCATGGAAAGCGAGCGAGTTTTCGAAAGCACGGGCGAGATAGGGCGTCAGGTAGGTTTGGGCCGGATCGAGATAGAGAAGCGAGAGGTTCTTCGTCTCGAGCGTCGACAGATGGAAGCCGGACGCATCCTGCGGGACGTGTTCGGTCTTCTGCTCGGCGGCGTTGGGCTTGGAAGGTGGGGGCGTGACCGGCTCCGCCGGAGGGGTCCCCTGCGGTTGAGGCGGGACTGCGTCCGGCTTCTCGACGATAGTGGTCGTGTCAGTCGGCGTGGGTGGAGGCGGCTGTTTCGTTGGCGTCTGGGCGAAAGCGACGGTTGAAGAGGAGGCGAGAACGGACGCCAGCATGCCAAAGACAAGCCGGCGCCCGCTCAAGTCGATCAACGGCCGTCCCCCCGACCGCTGCGTCAGTCGGAGTGCGACTGCGAAACGCCGGCCTGGTTGAGCGCTGCCGAGAAGCTCGGGTTGGCCATTAAGGCCGCGAGGTTCGGCTGCGCCGCAAGCGCCGCCCATGCCTTCTGGTTGGACGAAAGCGCCGCCAGTGCCGCCGAATTCTGGCTCGCCGCGGCGAATGCCTGCGGGTTGGCCAACATTGCAGAGAATGCCTGCGGGTTGGCAAGCACCGCCTGCGACGCGGCGCCGTTGAGCTTCCCGGCCGCCGCCGCGGAAGCGACGAGCGACTGAGCGTTCAGCGCCTGCAGCGCCTGCGACGCTGCACTGAGCTGGGCCGCATTGCTCGCCATGTTCGAAAATGCCGAGGCATTCTGCCCCATGGCCGACATCAGCTGCGGACTGAGCAGATGCGCGTTACTGGCGAGACTGGCGAAGGCGAGCGCGTTATTGCCGATCGCCGAGAAGAGCTTCGGATCGGCGTTGAGCGCCTGCATCGCCTTGTTGTCGGCTGCAAGGCTCTGGAAGGCCGAAGCCTTGCTCGCCATCAGCGCATTCGATGCCGCCTTCGACGCGGCATTCTGGAATGCGCTTGCGTTGCTCGCGAAGCTGCTGAAGGCGGAGCCCTGCGATAGAATTGCGGCCAGCGCCTGCGGATGCGAGGCGAGTGCAGCAAAGGCGTTGGAGTGCGATGCGATTGCTGCAAGCGCCTGCGGCTGGCCGGCAAGCAAAGCGAAGGCGGACGGGTTTGCGGCGAGTGCCGACAGCGAGGCATTCGACACCCCGGCCGACTGCAACTGATGCGCGGCTGAGGCCGCACTGTTGACGGCCGCGGCGAGCGCTTGCGGCTGACCCGAAAGCGCTTTGAAGGATGCTGCATTCGCCGCCAGCGCACTGAACACCTGCGGATCGGCGGCGAGCGCGCTCATCGCGGCTTTGTCGCTGGCCAGCTGCTGGAAGGCGGACGCATTGCTCGCCATGTTCGCGTTGGACGCGGCCTTGGACGCGGCGTTCTGGAACGCGTTCGCACTGGAGGCGAAGCTCGCAAAAGCCGCCGGGTTGGCGGCGATTGCGGCCAGCGCCTGCGGGTGACCGGCGAGTGCCTGCAGTGCTGCCGGGTGGCCAGCTGCGGCACTCAGCAGCGCCGCGCTTGCTTGGTGCGACTGGGAGGCGAGCGACGCAGCGCCTTGCGCCGACTGCGCCACTCCGGCGAACGCCTGCGGATTGGCAGCCAGCGCGGCGAAGGCTTTGGGATTCGACATGAGCGCCGCCATTACCTGCGGCTGTCCGGCAAGAGCCTGAAAGCCCGGGCTTGCGGCAAGCGCGCGGAATTGCGGGTCCTTGACCATCAGCTCGAACGCGTCGGTCTGCATCAGCTCTGGAACCGAAGTGTCGCCGAGCGTCACATCTTTGTCCCCGACCTGCGCAGAAACATAGCGGTCGGCCGGTACGATGGTGCCTGCACTCGGCCCGAGCGGCGGATAGACCCGCCCAAGACCATACGCCCCGACCCCAACGGCGAGGATCGCCGCGCTGGTCAGAATCATTCTGCGGTTGTTGGAAGTCGAAAGACTAGTTGCCATTGGTTGCCCCCTTGACAGAGTCAAGACGGCTCGAATGCAGTATGGTTAACGGAAAGTCAACAAACGTCGGCAGCAGAGCGGTTTGATCCAGATCTTCTATACCATTGAAAAACAATCGATTTTTCTGCGCTCATGAATAGCGGATTGCGATTCTTGCAATGCTATTAACCAGTTAGCGAAAGGTCGCCGAAACGACGTTTCGTTACACAATGCAGTGATGGAAAAGGTCCTGACCGTCTTCGCTGCGGCGCTGATCGCCGGGTCGGCCGCTGCCGAGCCGCCGAAGAACACCGACGCGAAGCCTGCGGAAGCCAAGTTGCGTCCGGCCGAGGTGGTATTAGCGTCCGCAGAGAGGCCGCGAGCAACGACAGCCGAAAATCAGCCCAATGCCGCGCCTGCGAAGCGCCGCGTCGCGCGGGTGACAACCTGCCGCTGCGGCGATCCGCAGACCGAACCAGACAGTCAGGAACAATAAGCCCTTACTGACTGGCCGCGGCGATCCGCTTGACCGGCCGGATCACCGGCATCTCCCCGTCGCCGACAGCCGCGAATGCTGACCAGTAGAAGGGATGCGACGTATTCGCATCGTCCATCAACTGGCGCTGCGAGAGGCGCAGCGCAGTCACAGTCGGAGTTCCTGGTGGTGCGGAAAAGAGGCCGGTGATCAGCCGCTGTGTCGCATTGTAATCATCGGGCACCGGCCAGTGACTGGCGATCACCAGCCGGCTTCCAGCGCCGACGAAGGCGCGCACGAGCCCATCGAGGGCGACGTCGCCGCCGGTCGAGAGGCCGGCCTGCTGTGTTGCAGCAGCGCTCGCCTTGCCAGCAGTATCGCATGCGGAAAGGATGATCAGGTCGGCGTCGAGGTGCAGGTCGAAAATCTCCTTGAAGGTCAAAAGACCGTCCGAGCCGTTGCCGCCGAAGCTGGTAAGCAGCGCCGGCTGGGCCGCGCATTTCGCGGCGCGCGCGGTGACTACCCCGTGAGTCGCGAAATGCAGGATGCGGTACTGATCGAGGTCACCGCGCGCTGCGAGGCCCGTGTCGGTGAACTGATCGCGAGTGACGATCTGGACTCCGTTCGGGTCGAACTGTCGAAGGATCGAGCCGGCGGTTTCAAGTTCCTTGGCTGAGATCGGGTGCGTCCATGAGGACAAAGGCAGGATGCAGTCGCGGTCGGCAGTCGCGGGCACTTGTCCTTCCGCCGACGCCGTGGGCGGCGTGTTTTCACCGAGGCCGAGATATTCCCGACGCCCTGCCGACGGACGAGCACTGCGCAGCTGCGCGAAGGAGCGCGGGCTCACCGCGGTACTGATATCACGGTCGCGGCCGAGCCAGCTGACTCCGCGGAAGTCGTAAGCGGCTTCATCGCTGGCTTTCGCGCGCTGCTCGTAGGCGTCGACCGAGGCCTGATCCATCACGAGCAGATTGGGCGGCAAGCGGAGCATCGCGCCGTCAGGTTCGAAGATCAGATGCCTTACCCCCGCCATTGCAGGACCGAACGGTCCGAACAGCTCGGCGTAAAGCTGATGTGCCAGCGCGACGTCGAACGGATAGGTCGTGCGTCGGCCGTTTTCGACCGTCGAGATCGTGTCACGTAGCGCAGCGACTTGCTCGTCGAGCTGCTTGCCGCTCGCCTCGAGCCTCACCGCGCGGGCCGAGGTCGGCGTGATCAGCATTGCATAGACGTGATCGCCGACGATGGTCATGCGATAGTAAGCCTCACCGGGCCTGAGGATCTTCTGCAGGTCGGGAAGCCCGATCGTGTCGCTGGCGACCGCACGGAACCGCGGAAAATCGGACAATGCGGCCTGGGTAGTGAGCTGTTCCTTGAGCGACGTATCGAGCGTAGCGCGGAGAACACGGGCGCGCACCGCGTCCTGCGGCGTCGGCTTGGCAAGGTCCTGCAGCCGGGCGAGCTCGATGCGGGCGCGCTCGGCTTGGCGGGTCAGGGTGACCGACTGGCGGAACAGGCGCGACGCCTCATCGGTGCCCCCGGTCAGCTCACGCGCGAGGACGGCTTGCGTCTGAGCAAGGCCGGGACGAACCATCAGCTGGGTCGCAGCGAAGGCTTCGGCGGTGGCCTTGGGATCGTCGCCCTTCTTGAGCAGCAGGTCGACGTAAGGGCGAAGGACGTTGGCGAAGCTCGGCGGCAGATTGCTGGTGTCGGGCTGCGAGTGGACGATGTCGCTGAACATGGCTTCGGCGGTCGCCTGCTGACCGCTGCGCGCCAAATAACCGGCAAGCCGGGCCTTCGTGTTCAGCAGCACAGCCGTTCCGGGGTAATTGACCTCGAGCAGGGAGACGGCCTGCATATAGAGCCGGCCGGCGCTGGCGCGGTCGCCGTCCTCCTCGGCGAGTGCGCCCAGGTCGGTGAAAATCTGCGCGCGCATCCACAGGATCGAAGCGACCTTGCCGCCGCGGACAGCAAGGAGCTCACCGTCGGCCTTGCGCAGCGCTGCACGCGCTCCTGCACGATCGCCGGTGAGGCGCAGCGAAGTGCCGCGCAACTGGCTTGCCTGGCCCTCGAGAATTTCGATCTTTTCATCCGGCAGAAGTTCGTCGCTGTGGGCGCCGAGCTGCTGGCCGAACTTCGAATCGGCGTTGAGGCGCTTTGAAAGCCCCTTGTCGATCTCGAGCTTGCCCGGATCGGTCGTCCGAATGCCAATAAGGGTCTTAGGCAGCGGCTTGTCGAGCTCCGCTAGAGCGGCCTTGGGATCGCCTTGGTTGAGGTCGTGAATCGCGCGATAGTTGCGTAGGCGGCGCGCGACGACTGGGTCCGAGCCGACTAGCTCGGCCGCGCGGGCAAAGAGCGCATCGGCTTCTGCGTACCGCGCGAGATTCGACTTTTGCAGTGCTTCGTTGACCAAAGCTTCCGCGCGGCCCAGCGGCGCATCGCCGCTGCCGCTGCTTGCGGCGGCGAAGAATTCGGCCGCTTCGGCATAGCTGCCGGCATTGTTGCGGCGATAGGCTTCCTCGAGCGCCTTGTCCGGCGCGAGCGTTCCGGCCTGGACGCGGGCGAAAGCGGCGGGATCGCCGAGGCCGGTAGTCGCGATCGAAATCTCGCCTTTCGCCGGCTGGTCAGCGACCAGGCTGCGAAGGCCGAGCTGCAGCGCGCTGTCGTAGCCCGCAAGGCCCTGCGCGGCGTAGACCAAGGTGCCGCGACGCAGCACATAAGCGCGGTAGCCGACGTTGGCGTCCTTCAGTCGGCAGTCAACGACGTCGACGGCACCCAAGCCGGCGAGATTTCCGCGGTGGGGTTGCTCGCAGGTTGCACGCTCGGCGCGATCGGCGGCGATGCGCTCCGCGGCGGACGATGAATCCTTGAGCTTGTAGAGCTTGCCGACCGGCAGGACGGCGTCGCGGCAGGTGATCGCATAGCCGGCGTCAAACATTCCAGTCAGCGCTTTGTCCGTCGTCAGGCTTTGCGCCGAGCAGAAGCTCGTCCCGCTGCTGCCGATGCGCCAGCTGTCGCGAACGCTGAGAGGCGTCGCTGCGAAGGACGCTGCGCCTCCGGCGAGAGCGGTAATGGCTGCCGTGATTGCAATTGCTGTCCTGCCCATCTGATTCTCCGATCAGTCCGGAGTTCCCGGATTTTCAATCATGGTGTCCATGCCGCCGCTCGTGACCGGCTGCTCGAGGTCGTTCTTCAGCTGGACAGGGCCGGAGTTGATCAGGCCCAGGGCGGCATCGACGCTGCCGTCATCATTGCCCTCGGCCTGATCCTTTTCCTGTTCCTGCTGCTGCTCTTGTTCCTGCTGCTGGCTCGTCGAGTCCCGAGTCGTGATCTGACCCGGGCTGCTGCCCTGCTGGATCGGCCCAAGCACCGAATCCGATCCCTGCGTCTCCGGTGGAGGTGGCGGCGGAGGCGGTGGTGGTGCCGGCGGGGGCGCGGGCGGTGGCGATGGCGGCGGCGG
>Ga0207674_10007451_pt1 | contig 12754 bp, 13 predicted proteins | sample KBSCornC72_FD_184303 | JGI IMG/M metagenome (GOLD analysis project Ga0207674, IMG submission 184303) | Corn rhizosphere microbial communities from Kellogg Biological Station, Michigan, USA - KBS Corn C7-2 (SPAdes) (version 2) | ecosystem: Host-associated > Plants > Roots > Rhizosphere > Soil ... | reverse complement strand
TTGGCGACATCTCCCTCAAGCATCCGCACCAAAAGGCCTGGTTCATTGGGTTTACGGCAGCATTCTCGCTGTTTCTGCTATTTTGCCTAGCGGTCGGTTACCTGCTGTATCGCGGTGTCGGTATTTGGGGCATCAACATCCCAGTCGCCTGGGGATTTGCCATCGTTAATTTCGTCTGGTGGATCGGCATTGGCCATGCCGGAACGTTCATTTCAGCAATTCTCCTTCTTCTGTTCCAAAAATGGCGCACAACAATCAATCGCTTCACTGAAGCTATGACACTATTCGCGGTCATTTGCGCCGGAGTCTATCCCTTGCTCCATCTCGGTCGGCCCTGGGTTTTTTATTTCCTGCTTCCCTATCCCGACACGATGGCCCTCTGGCCGCAATTTCGCAGCCCGCTGGTGTGGGATGTTTTTGCGGTCAGCACATATTTCACCGTGTCGCTGATTTTTTGGTACGTCGGCCTGATGCCCGATCTTGCGACATTGCGCGACAAAGCTGTAACCCGATGGAAGCAGGTTGTGTATGGCATCGGCGCATTGGGCTGGCGGGGCTCAGCGATTCATTGGCAACGGCATCAATCGGCTTACCTGCTCCTCGCCGGCCTCGCGACGCCGCTGGTGCTGTCAGTTCACAGCGTAGTCAGCTTCGATTTTGCCGTCGCGCAATTGCCGGGCTGGCACTCGACGATTTTCCCGCCGTACTTTGTCGCAGGCGCGATCTATTCAGGTTTCGCCATGGTTCTGAATCTTATCATTCCGATTCGCCGGATGTATGGCCTTCAAAATCTGATCACTATTCGGACGATGAACAACATGGCCAATGTGATGTTGGCGACTGGTTGGATGGTGACTTACGGCTACATCATGGAGGCTTTCATGGCCTGGTACAGCGGCGACGTTTTTGAAATGGCGATGATGAAGAACCGCGCCTTTGGCCCCTACGGCTGGATCTTTTGGGGGCTCATCACCTTGAACTGCGTGATTCCGCAATTGCTCTGGTCGCGAAATGTGCGGACGAACGACATTTGGCTCTTTTTGGTTGCGTTGTCCGTCAATATCGGGATGTGGGTGGAGCGATTCGTGATTGTTATCACCAGTTTGCATCGTGATTTCGTGCCGTCGAGTTGGGGTATGTATTTCCCAACTAAATGGGACTGGGCGACTCTGCTCGGGAGCATCGGTCTATTTTTGACCCTGCAATTTCTGTTCATCCGTTACCTACCGATGATTTCAATGTCCGAATCGCGAGAACTCATTGCGCAACGGAAAGAGGGGCGGTTGTGAAACTTCGAGCGCGAACAAGTCTGCATTGCGTACGGAGCGCGCCCGTCCTCGGGCGCGCTCCGATTAATGTCTTATGGATGCTCTAACACTTCCCGAAAGAACCATAACCGTAGAGGTCGAAGAGAAAACTCTCTATGGCTTGATGGCGGAGTTCGAGGAGCACGAGCAATTGCTCGAAGCGGCTAAGCGCGCTTACGCGGAAGGTTATCGGCGAATAGACGGCTTCTCTCCATTTCCGATCGAAGGATTAGCGGAGGCATTAGGACATGAAATGACACTCGTTCCACTGATCACATTGATGGGAGGAATCGCCGGAGGCCTGGGCGCATATTTTATGGAGTGGTATTCGATGGGTCCCTTGTATCCATTGAATGTGGGAGGCAGGCCACTGAATAGCTGGCCAAACTTCATTCCAGTTACATTCGAATTGACGGTATTGATAGCCTCGATTTCAGCCCTTGTTTCGATGATTGTGTTGAACAAATTACCTCAACCGCATCATCCCGTATTTAACGTGCCCGAGTTCAGGAGGGCCTCGATCGATCGGTTCTTTCTCTGCATCGAAGCTGCAGACCCAAAGTTCGACCACGAAAAAACCTGGAATTTTCTGGATAGCCTTAAGCCGATCATGGTTGCGGAGGTCGAAGAATGAGAAGAAAATTCGAAAGCCGCAATCCGCAGTCGGAACGAAATGCGGGACGCATTTGGAATTTGTCATTTGGATTTCCTTCGTCATTTGTCATTGATCATTCGGATTTTTTTCCTCGCACATTGTTTTTTCTCCTATTGCTGCTCCTTCCCGCCTGCCGTCGCGACATGTTCGACCAGCCATCCAGCAAACCACTGAGCAAGAATGATTTTTTTCAGGATAACCAAATGGCCTCGCGGCCTGTGGTAATGCACACGGTTGCGCGCGGGCAATTGAACGAGGACGAAGCGTTTTACACGGGCAAGATTGGAACAAATCTCGTAACGACTTTCCCTGTTCCGGTTACGCAGGAGTTGCTCGAACGCGGCCGCGAACGTTTCGAAATCTATTGCTCGGTATGTCATGGCCGCACCGGCGAAGGAAACGGAATGATTGTGCAACGCGGGTTTCCCGTACCGCCTTCGTACCACATCGATAGGCTGCGCCAGGCCCCCGTCGGCCACTTCTTCGACGTCATGACTCAAGGCTACGGAATCATGTATTCGTATGCGGAGAGAGTTAAACCCGAAGACCGCTGGGCTATTGCAGCTTATATCCGCGCGCTTCAACTCAGCCATAATGTAAAGCTCGCCGATCTCTCGGCAGAGCAGAAGGCAAGACTGGAGGAGAAATGATGAACCTCACCCTGCAATCGCGTATTAACCGGATTCAGTTCGTCGCCCTGATGATTGGTCTCATCGCTTCGGGATTCACCGCTTACGGTGTCATACTCGACAGGAAACAATTTTACTTTTCATACCTTTTCGCCTGGCTGTTTTGGATCGGGCTCACACTCGGCTGCTTCATGGTGACGATGATTCATCAACTGACGGGTGGTCGATGGGGATATCCGACGCGGCGGTTCCTCGAAGCCGGTTTCATGAATCTGCCGCTGATGCTGTTGCTATTTGTTCCAATCTTATTGGGACTCAAATTTATTTATCCCTGGGCTGAACCCAGCCAGGTGGCGCAAGAACCGGTTCTGCAACTAAGGAGCGGATATCAAAACACCTGGATGTTTATTCTTCGCGCGCTTGTCTTCTTTTCCATCGCCATTTGGATGACTCGACGCCTCCGCAGCTTGTCCTTGCAGCAAGACCTGACATCGGATGCCGCGCCGACCCGCAGGGCACGAACGTTAAGCGGACCCGGAGTGGTCCTCTATTCGTTGCTCGGAACGTTCATTTACGTGGACTGGATCTTGTCGCTCGAAAAGAAGTGGTACTCGACGATGTTCGCGGTGATCATGTTGATTGGCCAAATCCTCGTCGCATATGCGTTCTCCGTGATCATGCTGACGCTTTTCAAAAATCACGACCCAATCGCCAAAGCCGTAAATAAGACTCACTATCATCACCTTGGAAACTTGCTTCTCACATTTGTCCTTTTCTGGACTTACATTTCGTTCGGTCAATTGCTGATTATTTACTCCGGTGATATTCCACAAGAAATAGATTGGTATCTGCATCGGATGTCCGGCAATTGGAAATGGATAATAGCGGCGCTCGCTTTGTTCCATTTCTTTCTGCCGTTTTTCCTGTTGTTGTTTCGGACAGTAAAATTTCATGTCGTTTCGTTGACCACATTGGCACTGATGCTGTTCGTCATGCATGTCGTCGATGCCTATTGGCTGGTGATGCCGACGCTGCATCAAAATGGAGTCGCGATTAGTTGGATGGATTTCACCGCGCCGATAGGAATTGGCGGTTTGTGGCTGACTTTCTTTCTCGCCCAATTGAAATCCGTATCGCTACTGCCGCAACAAGACCCGGGAATGCAATTCGCTTTCGTTTATGGCCACTGAACCCGTTTCAAGACCTCAAGGCTGGCCCGAGCGCGACGCAAAAGGTTACGAGCAAAGCGACGCGCGCGCGAAATGGATTGGGGGCGTGGTCGCTTTCCTTATCATTGGCGCCATTGCGCTTCATTTTATCCTCGGATTCCAACTGCGGATTCTTGGAAAGAGCCCTCCGAAACAAGACGCATGGCCGGGGGCAGCGCATGGAGTCGGTCCCCAAATCCCGACCAATGCCCCAAAACTTCAAGTCTCGTCGACTGTGGATTTGGCCGAGTTCCGCTCTCGTGAAGATGTTGAACTGAACAGCTATAGCTGGATAAACAAAACTCAAGGCATCGTTCGAATTCCGATCCGGGAGGCGATGAATCTCATTGTCGAAAAGAATCTGCTGCCAGTTCGAAAAGATACGAATGCGCTTGGCACAGGACCGTCAACACTCCAACTGCAACAAGAACGCCCGGTTAATGCGGAAGGAGTGAAAAGGTGAATAATCGCACGGCAATAACATCGGATCAGAACCGTGTCAAAGCAGCAGAGGACAGCCGCACTCCAAGATGCTGGCGCGAGAAATTGCACGCTGTTTGTTCCGCGAGGTTTTGGAGTGCGGCTGTCCTCTGCCGCTTTTTCGTGCTGTGTTTGGCGTTGATTTTGTTTCGCGGCCTCACTTTCGCCGCATCATCGCCAACTTCCAGTTCACTTTCCGATTCGCAACTTGCCGAAATCAAATTCGATCAAAAGCTAAATGCTTCTATTTCTCTCGATCTGCATTTTCGCGATGAGAATGGTAAGGTTGTGCGTCTTGGCGATTATTTTTCTAAGAAACCGGTCATCCTCGTACTCGGTTATTACGGTTGTCCCATGCTTTGCACAATGGTGCTCAATGGAATGGTGGAGGGACTGCAAGACATGCGTTGGAGCATCGGCAAAGAGTACGATGTGGTTAATGTCAGCATTGATCCAAATGAAACTGCCGCTCTCGCCTTTGCAAAGAAGCGCTCATACATAAAACGATATGGTCGCGACAGTGCGGAAACAGGTTGGCATTTTTTGACCGGCGACTCCGAAGCCATTCAACGCCTCGCAAATGAAGTTGGCTTCCGATACGCCTACGATCCCATCTCAAAGCAATACGCGCATCCGAGCGGTATCGTGGTGCTTACGCCTGAAGGGAAAATTTCGCGCTACCTCTTTGGTGTCACATATTCGCCGAGAGAACTTTACGCAGCCGTGAATGCAGCGTCTTCCCGTAAGATTGGCTCGCGAATCCAGGATTTAATTCTTCTCTGCTTTCACTACCGGCCAATCACGGGGCGCTACGGCAACATGATTATGCTCACAGTGCGGGTGCTGGGAATTGTTACTCTGCTGGGTTTGCCGGCATTGATCGTCAAGATGAGCCGAAAACAGAAATTGCACGCAGCTAACCTTTCGCAGTCCGGCGAACGTCCACTCAATGAAACTTGTAGCAGCCGGCGTGAGGAGTCTCAAATCACATCGCCAGAAGGTCAGAGTCTCCTCACGTCGGCTGCTGCCAGTCGTAACAAGGAAGGCGGCGCATGAACTTTCCGATCTTCCCACCCCAGGGCTCGGCCTTTGCGCACCGGGTCGATCATCTTTATTTCGCGCTCGTTGCCTTCAGCCTTGCGATGATTCTGCTGATCTTGCTGCCGATGATTTATTTCCTGTTCAAATATCGCCGTGGCAAGAAGGCGAATCGCCGCGAGCCGCGCATTCCCGAAGTCACAATCGAGATTACCTGGATTTCGATCCCGCTTTTGTTGATGGTCGGGCTCTATGCCTGGGGCGCCGATCTTTATTTTCATGAACAGCGGCCCCCATCCAACGCACTTGAGATTAACGTAATCGGCAAGCAATGGATGTGGAAAACGCAGCATCCTGAAGGCAATCGCGAGATCAATGAACTCCACGTCCCACTTGGTCGCACAGTCAAACTCACGCTGGCGTCCCAGGATGTCATTCACAGTTTTTTCCTGCCAGCATTCCGCATCAAAAAGGACGTCATCCCTGGCTATTACACAACCGAGTGGTTTCAAGCCACCAGGCTGGGCACGTTCCACATTTTTTGCGCGGAATATTGCGGCACGCATCACTCCGGAATGATCGGGAAAGTGGTCGTCATGGATCCTGCCGAATACGAACGATGGCTGTCGGCGGGCCGTCCCACGACGTCCCTGGTCCAGGAAGGAGAAAAACGCTTTCGCGAACTTGGTTGCAGCGGTTGTCATATGGGCAGCTCGGTCATCCGTGCGCCGCCACTGGAAGGAGTTTTTGGAAAACCGGTTCCGTTGCAGACCGGCGGGACTACCATCGCCGATGAAGGTTATATTCGTGATTCCATCCTTCTGCCAAATTCCCAAATTGTTGCGGGCTATCAACCAGTCATGCCGAGCTTTCAAGGGCACGTCACGGAGGAAGAGGTGCTCGAACTGGTCGCATACATCAAGAGCCTTGGTTCGCGACCGCCATCTGAAAGTCTTGGCTCAAGAATTGAGGAACAAAGATGAGTGCCGTAATTGAAACGCGACCTGCGGACGTTTTGGTAACAGAAAGGACGGTCAAAAATTATCTGACGGAGGGCCGTACTCTTCGCTCATGGTTGCTCACCACCGACCATAAACGAATTGGCATTCTGTATCTATATTCGATTTTGATCTTCTTTGCCATCGCGGCAGCGGCTGCTGCTTTGATTCGAGCCGAACTTATCACGCCACAAGGTGACCTCGTCACTTCCGAGACCTACAACAAACTTTTTACCGTTCACGGCGTGCTGATGGTCTGGTTTTTCCTGATTCCCTCAATTCCAGCCGTGCTCGGCAATTTTGTCATTCCCATGATGATCGGCGCGCGCGATGTGGCCTTTCCGAAATTGAACCTGCTGAGTTGGTATTTGTTCAATGCCGGCGGATTGCTGGCGCTTTACTCGATCATTTTCGGAGGCGTGGATACTGGATGGACTTTCTATACGCCCTATAGCAGTGCGTTTTCCAATTCGCACGTCGTCAGCATGGCGGCTGGGGTCTTCGTCGCCGGTTTTGGTTCCATTCTGACTGGTCTAAACTTCATCATCACCGTCCACACCATGCGCGCGCCGGGATTGCGCTGGCACCGCTTGCCGCTATTCATCTGGTCGCTTTATTCAACCAGCGTAATCCTCGTGCTGGCGACGCCCGTGCTCGCTATCACCCTCGCGCTCATGGCGCTCGAACGAATTTGGCACCTTGGCCTGTTTGACCCAAAACTCGGTGGTGATCCGGTGTTGTTTCAACATCTGTTTTGGTTTTATTCGCATCCGGCTGTCTATATCATGATTCTGCCGGGGATGGCAGTGGTCAGCGAAACAATCACCTGTTTCGCTCGAAAGAAAATTTTCGGCTACTACTTCGTGGCTTATTCAAGCGTCGCCATCGCGATTCTCGGTTTCCTGGTTTGGGGACATCATATGTTTGTCACCAGCCAATCGGTTTATGCGGGATTCACTTTCTCTTTGCTCAGTTTTCTCGTGTCTGTTCCCTCTGGCGTGAAAGTGTTTAATTGGACCGCCACCCTTCATCGCGGGTCGATTTCACTCCAAACTCCGATGCTCTATGCGCTCGGTTTCATCGGCTTATTCGTGATCGGCGGACTTACCGGGCTCTTCCTCGCCGCGCTCGCGACCGACGTTCACCTCTCCGATACCTACTTTATCGTCGCGCACTTCCACTACGTCATGGTAGGCGGAATGGTCACAGCATTTATGGGCGGTTTGCATTATTGGTGGCCCAAAATCACAGGCAGAATGTATCCGGAAAAACTGGGTCAACTTGCCGCGCTCATCACTTATATCGGCTTCAACCTGACGTTCTTCCCGCAATTCATCATGGGTTATCTCGGCATGCCCCGTCGTTATCACGCTTATCCAGGCGAATTCCAAATTTATCACGTCCTCTCCAGCGCGGGCGCTTCGATTCTCGGCGTCGGCTATTTGCTGCCAGTCTGTTATTTCATCTGGTCGCTGAAACACGGCAAAAAAGCGCCACCTAATCCTTGGAATGCAACCGGTCTCGAATGGCAAACGCCTTCCCCGCCGCCGAAGCACAATTTCGAACATATTCCTGTTGTTACGGGTCCGCCGTATCAATACTCCGCCGAAGCCGAAGAGGAACTTCAACATGCCTGAAGTGCATACAGCTATCGCAGAACAGTTCGAAGACATGCCGCAACAAAAGTCTGCGGCAACGCTCGGTATGTGGACATTTCTCGCGACGGAAATTCTTTTTTTCGGCGGCATGTTCATGAGTTATATCACATACCGCCACGCCTATCCCGAAGCTTTTGCCGAAGCCAGCCGCCACACGATCGTCCTGTTTGGGACGATCAATACCGCGATCTTGCTAACGAGCAGTCTGACCATGGCCTTCGCCGTCCACGCTGCGCAAGTAAACAAAACAAAATCATTGGTCCGCTTCCTACTGCTTACTGTTTTTCTCGGATGCTGTTTCCTGGTCGTCAAAGGATTCGAATATCACGACGACATCACAGAAAATCTTTGGCCCGGCCCGCATTTCAAGAAGTCATTGCTACCCCAGGCTCAAATCTTTTGGTTTCTCTATTGGGCAATGACAGGCCTCCACGCCATCCACGTCACCGTCGGGATTGTGTTGCTTGCAATCATTGCTCGAATGGCAGCGCGGCTAAAATTTTCGGATTTCTATCATACTCCGGTCGAGATATCGGGACTCTACTGGCATTTCGTGGATATCGTTTGGATTTTCCTTTATCCCCTGCTCTACCTCATCAATCGTTACTCATGAATTCGCACATCGTCCCCCGCAAAATCTACGTGCTCATATGGGCCAGTCTCATGTTACTCCTCCTGCTGACGTGGGGCGTTGCCCAATTCAATCTGGGCGAGCTCAATGTCATCGCGGCACTGACGATTGCGGTCACCAAAATGCTCCTGGTTATTCTCTATTTCATGCACATCCGGTACAGCCCTCGGCGCACCTGGATATTCGTAGCCGCAGGTTTCATTTGGCTCCTCATTATGATCGATTTGGTGTTGGGCGACTACCTGACGCGAGAGATGGTTCGCAGTCTGTAAACGACAGGCAGTTCATTAGAGCGCTTGTCTCCTTTATGGGGTACATTTCGCTTCAAAATTTTCGGCAATTCACCTCTTTAACCCTTCCCTGCCCTGTGCTATCATTAGTCAACAACTATGGTATTGCACTTTTGGCTAATTCCGTTGTTGGTGGTGGTGTTCATCCTGCTAAGCACGTTCTACCTCGTGATCAAATTCAAAGGTGGCACTGGCGTACGCACAGAAGGCAGGACGCTCGTGCATAAAGCGGAAGACGACGAAGCGTCTCTTTAGGAATTTACACCCAACCGCTTAATGACCGGAGTTCGCGCTGAACCTCTTCAGCGTTGAAGCAGCGCGCAGTTGTATTCGGTCTCAAAACCCGAGTTGCCATCAGACACTCTCTAAAATCGCCACAGCCGCCGCATGTTCCTGTGTGTGACTCAGACTGATTAGCACGACTCTCGCCTTGCGCTCCTCCAACAATTTCTTCCCGCCGTCATGTAAAATCACGAACGGCTCGCCGCTTTCCTTTCGTCCGACCTCCATGTCCTGCCATCCAAGCTGCGCGCCGATTCCCGTTCCGAATGCTTTCGAAATTGCTTCCTTGGCCGCGAAACGGGCCGCTAAGAATGGCGCGGGCACTTTGTGCGACAGGCAGTAGGCAATCTCGTTTGGAAGCAGAATGCGATTCAGGAACCGCTCGCCAAATCGTTCGAATGAACTTCGAATTCGCGCGACTTCAATGATATCAATGCCAACGCCCAGAATCACGTTTTGTAACCCTCCATCAACCGAAGCATCTCTTTGACCGCAGTCGAAATTCCGACCGAAATGGCGCGACTCACAATGCTGTGGCCGATGTTTAATTCAACGAGATGGGGGACGCGACGCAGCAGAGGGAGATTGTCGTAATTCAATCCATGGCCAGCATTGATTTTCAGACCTAGAGAATGCGCCTGGTTTGCACCCTCGACCAGTAAATGTAATGGGAGGAGATTTGCGCCTTCTTTTGGCTGCCCTTTATGTTCCGCAGTCTTTTCGGCGAATCCTTCTGCGAATGCCCCTGTATGCAATTCAATAAACTGACTACCTGTTTTTGCCGCAGCTTCGATTTGCTTCGAATCCGGCGCGATGAATAAACTGACCTCAATTCCGGCATCGTTCATTTTCTTCCGCGTCTCAGTCAACGTTGCGAGATTTCCGACGACATCAAGGCCGCCTTCGGTCGTCACCTCCTGCCGGCGCTCTGGCACGAGACAGACAATGTCTGGTTTGAGCCTGAGCGCGATCGCGATAATCTCCAGCGCGTTTGCCATCTCGAGATTGAGGCGCGTTTTGATAACTTCGCGCAGCTTCCAAACATCGCGATCCTGAATATGCCGCCGATCTTCGCGCAGATGCGCCGTGATTCCGTGTGCCCCAGCGACTTCGCATTCGAGCGCTGCAGCGACCGGGTCCGGTTCCCCCCAGCCGCGACTTTTGTAACGCGCTTCGCGAATGGTCGCAACGTGATCGATGTTCACGCCTAGTTTCAACATATTTGCTCTCTCTCTGCCAAATTGCACAACGAATAGCAACTGGGTTCAGTTCGAATTTCGAATTTGTTTCGAGTTTTGAATTTCGAGCTTCGAATTTCAGGCGTTTGACATTTGCATTGCTCCCGTTGCACTCTCCTTGTTTCCATCCCGCGTGGCAAAGTTCCGATTCTTCATCATTTATTGGATGCCGGTCCTGCTCTGGACGATGATCATCTTTTCCGCTTCCAGCGATCAGATGTCGTTCAGCCACTCATCACGAGTCATCGCGCCGATTTTGCATTGGCTCTTTCCTCAAATGTCAGATCAGTCGATTCACGCGGCGGTTTTCGCCGTTCGAAAACTCGCCCATGTCACAGAATACGCGATTCTGGCATTGCTCGTTTGGCGGGCGTTGAGAGAGCCAAACGCGACCAAATCCGCTGGGTGGCTCCGGGCCCGCGCCGGTTATGCGCTGCTATTCGTCGCGCTCTACGCCACCAGCGACGAGATTCATCAGGCATTCGTGCCCACGCGGCAGGCCTCCGTCTGGGACGTGCTTCTCGACACGCTTGGTGGCGCTTTCGGATTGCTTTTTCTCTGGATTATTGGACGCTGGCGAAAACACTGGTAAGGGAATTTCTGTTGTTCCGCTGGCGAATGCGACTATGAAACGGCCGCTCCTAATCGCGGGGTTGGTTTACGTCGCCGGAATTCTCATTGGAAATTTCGTCTCTGCACCGCTTGCTATCCTCGCCCCCATCTCACTTGCCGTTACAATCACGGCAATCGTCTGGACCGCCACGAGGTCATATCTGTTGTATCCTGTGGTCCTTCTGACGGCCTGGACGGGCTATACCTTCCATACCGCAATCAATTCACCTTACGATCTTCGAAGAGTTCTTGGCGCCAGTCCGGAAATTGTCACCGTGCGAGGCGTACTTTCCGAAACTCCAAACATTCGATATTCACAAGCTAGTGACAAAACTTTGTGGCATACGATGGCGCGAATCAATGTCACCGGCCTGCGTCCAAACCGCGGCGAATGGAAATCGGCCACGGGTCGAATGGCAGTAACGACTCCCGGCGAACTCACCAATCTGTTTGCGGGGCAAACCGTTGAAATTTCTGGCGTTGCCGCAACACCAAAGTTCGCCGCAGCAGAAGGTTTGTTTGACTATCGCAATTACCTGCGGCGACTAGGCATCTACTATCAGCTTCAAACTTCAGGTGAGCCGGATTGGCAGGTCGTCAAATCACCACGAAAGCCCCTTGCCGATCGGTTTCGTTCGTGGGCACGAAACGCGCTCGCGATGGGCCTGCCGGCCGAAGACGAATCGCTGCGCCTCGAATGGGCCCTGACGCTCGGTTGGAAAACGGCATTGACGGAGGAAGTTTCTGAACCTTTTGTCCAGGCCGCTACTTATCACATTTTTGCGGTCGATGGTTTGCGCATGGCTATCGTGTTCGGAATTTGCTTCGGCCTTTTTCGCGCGATGGGTATCCCGCGCTCGATTTGCGGGTTGATTCTCATTCCGTTGATCTGGTTTTACGTTGCTCTCACCGGTTGGCCCGCATCTGCCATTCGCGCGACTGTGATGTTAACCATCATTATCATTGGCTGGATACTCAAACGGCCAAGCGACCTTATTAATTCGTTGTTTGCGGCGGCGCTGATCATTTTAGCTTGCGACCCGCAACAACTCTTTCAAGCCGGCTTTCAACTCTCGTTTTTCGTCGTTCTTTGCATCATCCTTATCGTCCCGCCTCTCCATAAGTATATTGAAGAATTTTTTGCCCCGGACCCCTTGCTGCCCAAGCAGTTGCACCGTAAATGGCCTCCCATCATTCGAGTGCCGGTCCGGTATGTTTTAGACGTGCTGGTAACTTCGTTTGCTGCCTGGGTTGGCGCGATTCCACTCGTGGCATATTATTTTAACATCGTCACCCCCGTCAGTACACCGGCGAACCTGCTGGCCGTGCCGCTGTGTGCTGTGGTCCTCATCAGCAATCTTGCAAGCCTGCTGTTGGCTCCATGGTTTCATGCCGCTGCGGAATTGTTTAATCACGCCGGATGGTTTTTGATGGAATGCATTCGAGTCACAAGCGATTGGTTCGCAGATTGGCCGGCGGCGTACTATTACGTTTCTGCTCCGACGGCGTTTACGACGTCACTCTATTACGCAATTTTTCTGGCGGTGGTGACCGGGTGGCTTTTCCAGCCGAGACTTCGCGCGTTGAAATTTACAGTGGTCACACTCAGTCTCCTGTTTTGGTCGTGGCAACATTGGGAATCAACTCGCGTCACACGACTCACGGTCCTCACGCTTAACGGCGGTTCGGCGGTCTATTTCGATGCACCAGGAAACAACACTGATCTCT
>Ga0207674_10007450_pt1 | contig 12755 bp, 10 predicted proteins | sample KBSCornC72_FD_184303 | JGI IMG/M metagenome (GOLD analysis project Ga0207674, IMG submission 184303) | Corn rhizosphere microbial communities from Kellogg Biological Station, Michigan, USA - KBS Corn C7-2 (SPAdes) (version 2) | ecosystem: Host-associated > Plants > Roots > Rhizosphere > Soil ... | reverse complement strand
GATCTCGGAGGGCTGCAATCACCGCTGCGCCTTCTGCATCATCCCGCACCTGCGCGGCGACCTCGTCAGCCGCCGCCCCGACGCGATCCTGCGCGAAGCGGAGAAGCTCGTCGCCGCCGGCACAAAAGAGCTGCTTGTCATCAGCCAGGATACCTCGGCCTACGGCGTCGACATCCGCCACCAGCCACGGACGTGGAAGGGCGAGGAAGTGCGCGCCCACATGACCGATCTGTCGCGCGAGCTCGGCAAGCTCGGCGGCGGCCCGGGCGAGGTCTGGGTGCGCCTCCACTACGTCTACCCCTATCCGCACGTCGACAACGTGATCCCCTTGATGGCCGAGGGTCTCGTCCTGCCCTACCTCGACATCCCCTTCCAGCACGCGAGCCCGTCGGTGCTCCGCGCGATGCGCCGACCGGCCAACGAGGCGAAGGTGCTCGAGCGCATCCGCAACTGGCGCTCGCAGGTTCCGGACCTCGCGATCCGCTCCAGCTTTGTCGTCGGCTTCCCCGGCGAGACGGACGACGATGTCGCCTACCTCCTTGCCTGGCTCGAGGAAGCACAGCTCGACCGCGTCGGAGCGTTCAAGTTCGAGCCCGTTGAAGGCGCGCCGGCGACCTCGATGGGCGAACAGGTCCCCGACGACATCAAGCAGGAGCGCTACGAGGCGGTGATGGCGCTGTCGGCGCGGATCAGCGCTGAGAAGCTCGCGGCCAGGGTCGGAAGCGACATCGCCGTGCTCATCGACCGAGTCGACGACGAAGGCGGCGCCAGCGGCCGCTCGAAGGCCGACGCGCCCGAGATCGACGGCGAAGTCCACCTGCGCGACGCAGGCGGACTTCAGCAGGGGGACATCGTCACCGTGCGGGTCGAGGATTCGGACCAGCACGACCTGTACGGCGTGCCGCTCTAGCTGAACGGGTTCTTCGGATTGGCCACGCAAGGCCGCCAGACGAGCCCATTCTTGCGATCGTCAGCAGCGTCGTCGGCCATCCAACGGTCAATCTCCGCTTTGTCGTTCCAGCCGAGGTCGCGCATCTGACCGGCAAGATTCTCGGGTCCCCAGACCGAGAAGACGAATCGCGTCCGGTCCAAATCGTAGAGCGCCTGGAGCAACTCGATTCGAGTCTGCGGCGTGAGACGCATCGGAAACGCCAGTGCCGACAATCTGGATGCTGCACGATCTTCGAGGTCCGCGGTCCGCTGAAGCAGGCGAATTTGGTCGTAGATCGAGACCAGCTTGCCAAAGCGCGTTCTATCCATCGGCGCCAACGCACCAGTCGAGAGTGCCGAGGTCCACGCAGAGTCGGTGAATATGTCGACCGGTCGAGTATAAACACTCGGGAAGACAGTGGGCGCGGCGAAGCGCCCTCCGGGACTTCTGGCAGTCAACGTGCCTTCGTCGAGACCGGGCCAGTCTTCGCTTTTGCCAATCAAACCGGCCTTGAGGCGGTTCGCTCGATCAAGATGGCACTGGCGGATTGCCTCGCGCCAGACCAGGCTTTTGAGGGTTTCGCGTATTTCGTCGTGAACAGCGTTCTCGGCGCTGTGCATCGTCGCGATCGCATGGCGCTGCTCGACCCATTGCTGCAGCCACATGGCGATGAGGACGCCGGCGACGACGATGACCAGCTCCATCACCCAGTGAAGCGCGGTCCGCCTCCGCTCGCCGCTCAGCTGTCGCAACAAGGCCATTTGTTGCCCTCCCTCGCCCGAGCGGTAGCTCAACACATTCCACCTCATAATACCAACGGCTTATGGTTAACGGCGGCCGCGCCTGCTGCGCTTTGCCGGCACTCGTCTAGGCTGCCCGCTCATCCTTAAGGGGCGGGGATTCCAGTGGCTTTTCGCAGATTGTTCAATTTTTCGTCGCGCGGCATCGCGATCGATCTCGGCACCGCCAACACGGTGGTTTACGTCCATGGCTCGGGCATCGTCACCAACGAGCCGTCGGTGGTCGCGATGGAGTTCCACAACGGCGTGCGCAAGGTGCGCGCGGTCGGCGACGACGCCAAGCTGATGATGGGCAAGACGCCCGAAGGCATCAAGACCATCCGGCCGCTGCGCAACGGAGTCATCGCTGACCTCGAGGTCGCCGAGGAGATGATCAAGCACTTCATCCGCAAAGCCCACGGCGGCCCCGGCCGCTTCTCGCGCGGGCCCGAGGTCGTGATCTGCATCCCGTCGGGCGCGACCTCGGTCGAGCGGCGCGCGATCCGCGACGCTGTGACCAATGCCGGCGCCGACCAGGTCCACCTGATCGAAGAGCCGATGGCCGCAGCGATCGGCGCCGGGCTACCAGTCAGCGAGCCGATCGGGTCGATGGTCGTCGACATCGGCGGCGGCACCACCGAAGTGGGCGTGATCTCGCTTCAGGGCCTCGCGTTTTGCCGCTCGGCCCGAGTCGGCGGAGACCGCATGGACGAAGCGATCAGCGCCTACGTCCGGCGCAACTTCAACCTGCTGATCGGCGAGGGAACCGCCGAGCGGGTGAAGATGGAGATCGGCATCGCACGGCCGCCCGAGGACGGCACCGGCCTCACTGCAACCGTCCGCGGCCGCGACGTCAGCCGCGGAGTCCCGGCCGAGATCACGCTCACTCAGGCGCAGGTCGCGGAAGCCGTCGCCGAACCGGTCAACCGGATCGTGGAGGTGGTCCGCTCGGCGCTCGAGAACACCCAGCCGGAAATCGCCGCCGACGTCATCGACCAGGGCATCACCATGACCGGCGGCGGCTCGCTGCTGCGCGACATCAGCGGCGTCATCGCCGACGAAACCGGGCTTCCCGTGCGCGTCGCCGACAATGCCATCGAGTGCGTTGCGCTCGGTGCTGGCCGGGCGCTCGAAGACGCGGTGTACCGGGGCGCGTTGATCCCCGCGTGAAGAAATCGGCTTAACCCCTGTCCCGATTAACAACCCTCCGGCACCTTCAACCGTTGGAAAAATCTGGCGATTGTCGCGTTGTGCGCCTGTGATTGGGGAGAGCTACCTGGGGCCAGCCAGGAGGATCGCCGGCTGCGCTATCATCTGCGCCGCCATTCTGCCGGCCAGCGCGGACGCAGGAATCCGCCAGCCGTTGCGCTTCTTCGAAGGCCACACCGAGATGCAGGCGGTGGTCAAGGTCATCATGAAGAAGCCGTATCGCTCCCGGACGCTCGGGAGCGGCCGGATCCTCGGCGACGGCTCGCTCGCCTTGCTCCAGCAAGTCTATGACGAAGGCCAGGCGCCCGAGCAGCGCCGCTGGGCCGTCCGCCAGGTCGCTCCGGGCCGTTACTCCGGAAGCATGACCGACGCGGTCGGCCCGGTCACCGTGGACGAGGTCAACGGCAGCTATCGCTTCCGCTTCAGGATGAAGGGCAATCTCGCTGTCGAGCAATGGCTGTTGCCCGCGCCCGACGGAAACAGCGCCCAGAGCAAGCTCACCGTTCGCAAATATGGAATGAAAGTCGCCAGCTCGGTCGGAACCGTCCGCCGGGTCTAAGCCGCCTACTTCGCGGTCGGCACTGCCGGCCCCGCCACCATCCGGTCGAGCCAGTCGAATTTGCCCGACAACTGGGCAAGCTCGCGATTGTCGACGTGATATTCGCCCATGTACGGTCGGTCGACGGTCAGGATGAACAGGAACACCAGGCCGAGCGCGATCGAAATCCCGGCGATCATCAACAGGTTGGTTCGCGAGCGCGGGAAGGTCGCGGTGTAGGCGACGATCAGCACTGAGCCGAACAGCCCGACGATCCACAGGATCATCGGCATTCCGGACTCGCTGTGGATCAGCCGATCGCGCCGGAGCTCGACCAGCTGGTTGAGGTTGGTGAAGATTTCGGCATAGATCGCGTTGCCGCGTCCGTCGTTCGGATGGACCTTGCCGATCGCCTGGAACAGTCGGAACAAGGCGGTCTCGGTCTGCGGGCTCGCCTCGCCCTTGGCCAGCATCGGCCATTCGTCATGGATGATGCTCCCGACATAGACGCGCAGCTCGCCGCGAGCCTCCCCCATCTCCGGCCCGTACGTAGCCATGTCGCGATAGAGCTGCGACGCTGACGCTGCCTCGCGGTGAACGGCATTTTCAGCGTCCGCGAAGTCCTGCCACACCTGAACCCCAGCGAAGGCGATGAGGATGCCGATATAGGCAGCGACGACCTGCATCAGGCTGACCGCGGTCTCGACCTCGTCGTCCCCGGGATTGAGCCGAAACGCCTTCCGCAATCCGAAGCTGCAGCCGAGCCCGACCGCGAGCGACAAGCCGAGCACCAGCACCGTCGCGAGCCAGATCGGCAAGCTGTAGAAGAAATCGACCATCCCGCCCCCGCGCTATGCGGCCGTTTGTTTCATGGCCCGCCGCGAACGGCAATGGCTCTCGACAGCGCCGCGGCGGCCGCTAGGCTGCAGTCATGCTCAAGCTCGCTTCCGCACTGCTCGCCTTCGCCGCCACATCCGCCGCCGCCCAGCAGCTTCCGCCGGCGCAGATCTCAGCGATCGATAAACTGGTGGCCAAGACTCTCGCAGACACCGGCGTTCCTTCGGCGGAGATCGCCGTCGTCCGCAACGGCACGCTCGTTCTCGACAAGGCCTACGGCAAGGCGAACGAAGGCCTGGCGGCGAACCCCGCCCTCCCCTACCAGATCGCGTCCAACTCGAAGCAGTTCACGGCGATGGCGCTGATGCTGCTCGAGGACGAGGGCAAGCTGAGCCTCGACGACCATGTCGCCAAATATATTCCAGGGATCACCGGCGGCGATCGCATCACCATCCGCCAGCTCCTTTCCCACACATCCGGGCTGCAGGACTTCTGGCCGCAGGACTATTCGTTCCAGGACATGGAGCAGCCGACGACTCCGCAGCACATCGTGGACAAATGGGCCAAGAAGCCGCTCGACTTCGAGCCCGGCACGCGCTGGCAGTACAGCAACACCGGCTATGTCGTCGCCGGGATGATTGCCGAAAAGGTCAGCGGCGAGCCGCTCCTCACCTATCTCCACCGCAAGGTGTTCGATCCGCTGCACATGACCAGCGTCATCGACCAGGACGACACCAACACGCCGGCCTTTCCCGCGGGATACAAGCGCAATGCCCTCGGGCCCGTGCGCGTCGCCCGCCAGCCGGGCCGCGGCTGGCTCTACGCCGCCGGCGAATTGTCGATGAACGCCGCCGACCTCGCCAAGTGGGACATCGCCCGGATGAATCGCGCTTTGATCCCCGCGAGCGACTGGACCGAGCAGGAAGCGCCTGTGATCCGCGCCGACGGCCGGACCAACGGCTACGGCCTCGGCGTGTTCAACCACTACGCGCGCGAGCGCCACGTGATCGATCACGGCGGCGAAGCGGTCGGCTTCCTCACCCAGAACACCATCTACCCCGACACCAAGGACGCGATCATCGTCTTCACCAACGCCGATTTTTCCGGCGCGACCAGTACGCTAACCGCCGGCATCGAGAAGATCGTCCTCAACCAGCCGGAACCGGCGCTGTCGGGCGAAGGCGACCGCCTCGCGGACGTGCGCACAATCTACGATGCGCTGGTCAAGGGAACGCCCGACCGGTCGAAGTTTACCACCGATCTCAATTACTATTTCGACCAGACCGTGCTCGGCGACTTCCGCTCGAGCCTAGCGCCGCTCGGAGCTCCAACTTCAATCGAACCGGCGGGCAGCCCGCGCCTCCGCGGCGGCTTCGTCAACCGCAACTTCAAGATCCATTACGCCGGGCATCCCGACCTCACTTTGATCACCTACGCCGAGCCGGGCGCGAGCGGACGGTGGGAGCAGTTCCTGGTCATGCCGGAGTGAGCTGCCGAGCGCTCCGCATAACTCAGCGAAACGTCGTTCAGCGCACATTGCCTTACCGAGGTTAAGTCACGAAACCACAAGCTTATTGTGCGGTTTTACCGCGGTATGAGTATCGACGATGTTGCGTACAGCCGGCGGGAATTCCATCGCCGCCGCGCCGAGATCGAGATGGAAAAAGCGCTTCACGCGGCCAAGCCGACGGTCGCGATGATCCACCTCGAGCTAGCCAAGATCCATCGCGAACGGCGTGACCAGCTCGCCCAGGGCGAACTCGCCGCGGCGCGCCTCGCCGCCCCGTCGATCACTCGCACCGACAAGGAAAGCTGACGCTAGACCCTAGCTCGGCAAAGCGAAGGCGACGACGCTGTCGCCCATGGGCGTCTCCATGAAATGGTGGCCGCCGGCGAAGATCACGAGATATTCGCGGCCGCCCTGCTGATAGACGATCGGAGTCGCCTGCCCGCCCGCCGGCAGCGGGGCCGACCAGAGCGTCTTGCCGGTGCGCAGGTCGATCGCGCGGATGAGATCGTCGGTCGCTGCGGCGATGAAGACGAGCCCGCTCGCGGTGGTCACCGCTCCGCCGTTGTTCGGCGTCCCGATGGTGAACGGCAGCATGGTCGGCAGGTTGAACGGCCCATTGCGCCGCGCGGTGCCCAGCGGCCGGTCCCAGATCGTCCTCCCGGTGGCGATGTCGACCGCGCGAATGCCGCCATAGGGCGGGCGCTTGCACATCAGCTTGGTGAATGGGATGCGCCACCCGGCATTGACCTTGACCGCGTATGGCACGCCCCATTGCGGGTCGATCTGGTGCGGCTTGCTCGGCGGCTCGCTCGACGCGAAGCGCGGGAAGATCTTCTCCTTGTTCGCTTCGGCGCGCGGCACCAGCCGCACGTAATTGGGCATGTCGTTGTAATTGGCGATGAGAATCCCGCGGACCGGGTCGACCGACACCCCGCCCCAGTCGCTGCCGCCGTTGTAGCCCGGGTACTGGACCGTGAAGCGGTCGGCGCTCGGCGGCGTGAAATAGCCGCGATAGTCGGCCTTCCGATACTGGATGCGGCAGATCATCTGGTCGATCGGCGACATGCCCCACATGTCCGATTCCTTGAGGTCGGGCTTGCGCAGCGTGTGCCACAGCGACACCGGCTGGACCGGCGAGCGCTCCTGCGGCTCGAGCCCGCCCGCCGGCGCGCGGATGGTCCCGACCGGGGTCAGCGGCCGCCCGGTCGCGCGGTCGAGGATGTAGATGTCGCCCTGCTTGGACGGGATCAGCACGCCTGGCGTGCCGCGATAGTCGACCAGGGTCGGCTGGCTGCCGAGGTCGTAATCCCACACGTCCTTGTGCACCGTCTGGAACGACCAGCGCGGCTTGCCCGTGGTGACGTCGATCGCGACGACCGAGCTCGAATATTGGTTCGCCTGGGGTGGCCGGCCGCTCGAGATGTAATCGTCGGCCATATTGCCCATCGGCACGAACACCAGCCCAAGCCGCTCGTCGCCGGTGCTGCTGGTCCAGCTGTTGGGCGTCCCGCGCGCCCAGGTCTGCCCCTTGGGCGGGTAGCCGTTCCAGTCGGGATGCATCATGTCCCACGCCCAGGCGAGCTTGCCGGTGCGGGCGTCGAAGCCCTGGATCACGCCCGACGGCGCGCAGCGGCACTGCCCGTCGAGGATCTGGTGCGGAACGACGATGATCCCGCGGACGATGGTCGGCGCCGAGTTGATCGCCGCCGATCCCGGCGGGACCCAGCCCATGCCGATCTTGGTGTCCTGCTGGCCGGTGCCGTTGAAGTCGGTGCACGGCCGCCCGGTCAGCGCGTCGAGGGCGATCAGCCGGCTGTCGAGCGTGCCCTCGATGATCCGGCTGGCGCACAACGTGTTCGCGGCGGCGTCCGGCACCTTGTACCAAGCGACGCCGCGGCACGCCGTTGTGTACGGAATCCACTTGTCCGGGACTTGCGGGTCGTAGCGCCACACCTGCTTGCCGGTGCCCGCGTCGAGCGCGACGATGACGTTCTTCGCGGTGCAGGTATAGAGCAGATTGCCGATTTTGAGCGGCGTGTTCTCGGTCCCGTAGAGCTTCTGGTAATCGGCGCTGGTCGGCATCCCGCCGGTGTGGACCTGCCACACCTGCTGCAGCTTGCCGACATTGTCGGGCGTGATTTGCGCCAGCGGCGAATAACGCTGCGCCGCTCCGGTCCCGCCGTAAGCCGGCCAGTCGGCGCCGGTAACGAGGCCCGACGGGTCGTCCATCGGCGCGCCAAGCGCGGGCAGCGCCGCGATCGCGGAACTATTGTTGCCGAGGACCGCGAAGCTGGCTGCGACGAACAGGATTCCGAGCGCGACGCCGCCGCCGGCGAGCTTCCACCGGTTCGGCGCTCCGGTTAGCGTCGGCATCACCAGCAGCACGGCGACCAGCAGCACCAGCGGCGCGACCAGCCACGGGATCATCGCCCAGGCGTTGCCCCGCGCCTCGGCAAAGCCCCAGATCGCCGAGAGGATGAACAGGCCGACATAGATCCATCCGCCGAGAAGGCGCCCGCGGAACAGCAACCAGGCCGAGGCGAGCATGGCGAGCCCGGCGATCAGATAATAAGGCGACCCGCCGAGGCTCAGCAGCAACCCGCCGCCGATCGTCAGCGTGATCCCGATCAGGGCCATGACGAACGCCAGAATCACGGCGGTCCAGCTGCGCTTCATTGCACCGCTCCATTCCTGCCCCGCGCCCGCGCAAACCAACGGATTTTCGCGGCGCGGCGTTCCAACAGCCGTAGCCGATCAGCCCGCTCGCCTTCGCCGCTCCGGCAATTAAGTGCCGGCCACCACCTTGACGAACCGCCGCTACTTCGCGTCCCATTCGTGAACGGTGACGGTCGAGCAACGCTCGAGGTGCAACGGGTCCTGCTCCGCCACGCGCCGCGCCTCCTCGAGACTGCCGGCCCGCACGACGTAAGCGCCGCCGCTCCTGTCGGTGAAAGGCCCCGCCTGCTCGAGCAGTCCTTGCGCGCGGAGATCGTCGAGAAATCGATAATGGGCGGGCACGACCTCAGGATCGAAGTCGGGACGGCGAATGGTGAGCACGAGATACTTCATCCGCGCCCCTTACCTCAGCACCTTGCGTCCGCAAGGTTGAGAGCGAGCAGTCCGAAACCCGACCTGACCAGGCCGTCCAGCGCGCCGGGAGCGCGCAACGCGTTAGAATTTCCATCTTCTCTCCCAAAGGAGCTATGGTGAGCCGCACCAAGGGGGCGCTTGCCTGAATGTCCGACATTTTCGTCTCCTACGCTCGACCGACGGAGCGCCAGGCCAGCCAGATCAGCGAGACGCTGCGCGGCCTTGGCTATGCCGTGTGGCGTGACGACGAGCTGCCCGCCCATCGCGCCTACAGCGAAGTCATCGAAGAACGGATCAAATCGGCCAAGGCGGTCCTCGTCCTGTGGTCGGCCGACGCCGTGAAGTCGCAGTGGGTGCGCGCCGAGGCGGACGCAGCGCGCGAGGCCGGGACACTGGTTCAAGTGACGGTCGACGGCGTGATCCCGCCGATGCCGTTCAACCAAATTCAGTGCGCCGACCTGTCGGGCTGGGCCGGCGACACGACCTCGGCCGGTTGGCGAAAGGTCGAAGCGAGTCTCTCGCTGTTGGCGGGCAACGGCGCGTCGGCAAGCGCGCCGGTCGCGTCGACTTCCTCGCAATCCCGCAAGCTGTCCGTCTGCGTGCTGCCGTTCGTCAACATGAGCGGCGACGTCGAGCAGGAATATTTCAGCGACGGAATCAGTGAAGACATCATTACCGATCTGTCGAAGATTTCGGCTCTCTCCGTGATCGCCCGCAACACCGCCTTCACCTTCAAAGGCAAAGTCCTCGACGTGACGGAAGTCGCCCGCCAGCTAAGAGTGACGCATGTTCTCGAAGGAAGCGTGCGCAAGGCCGGTTCCCGGGTGCGGATCACGGCGCAGCTGATCGACGGCAAAGCGGGCGATCACGTCTGGGCCGAGCGCTACGACCGTGACCTCGACGATATTTTCGCAATCCAGGACGAGATCTCGAAGGCGATCGCGAGCGCGCTGCAACTCAAGCTCCTGCCGAGAGAGAAGAAGGCGATCGAAGATCGCGGCACCGACAGTGCCGAGGCCTACAACCTCTACCTCATGGCGCGGCAGCAATGGATCAGCGGCAACGACGGCGACCCTCGACGGGATCAAGTGGTCGAGCGAATCTGCCGCCAGGCAATTGGCCTCGACCCGAATTACGCGCAGGCGTGGGCCTTGATGGCGCTCGCCCAGACGTCGCTTCAATTCAGGCACGACAGGCGCGACGACGAAGGTCTCGCGTCCGCCGAAAAGGCGCTGTCGCTCAACCTCAATCTCGCCGAAGCGCACTGCGTCAAGGCGACCTTCTTGCGCGAGCGCGGCGAGCAGGTCCGTGCCAATGCCGAGATGGATCTCGCCATCCGGCTCAATCCGGAGTCGTGGGAAGTCAACAAGGAAGCCGGCCTCCACGTCTTTCTGCAAGGCCGTTTCGTCGAAGCCGTGCCGTTCCTGGAAAAAGCTGCGGCCCTCATGGACACCGACAGCAATGCCGCAGGCTTGCTAATGTGCTGCCACAACGCCTTGGGCGATATCCCCGCACGCCAGCGCGCTGCGGTGATGACTCGCGAACGCTCGGAAAAGGCCGTGGCGCAGGACCCGACCAATGGTGCCGCTCTGGCCTACGGCGCCGGCGCCCTGGCCGTGCTTGGCGACTTCGATCGCGCACGGGAATGGATCCACCGCGCCCTGCTGATCGATCCGGAGAACATGACCGTCCGCTATAATCTTGCCTGCTGGATGGCGGCCTACCTGAACGATTCGGCGGGTGCGCTCGACCTGCTGGAGCTATATTTCACGACAGCGACAGAACTCGACGTGAAGTACGCGATGGTCGATCCGGAACTCGATTCGATCCGCGAGGAGTCAGGTTTCAAGAGCATGATCGCCGCCGCGGAGGGACGCTTGGCAGCTGATTTGACCAGCGTTCAAGTCGCGAACCCTCAATAGCCTCTGCTGGCTCGCTTCGCCTTCGCCTCAAACCGAATCCTCGCTAGAGCGCCGCAATGACCGATTTCGCCTCGCTCCTCGTCCCCGACCGCGGCCAGAAGGCCCACCTCATCCACCTCGTCGACAAGGGCAGCTTCGAGGCCTGGGCCAAGGGCCGCAGCCCTGAAGACCGCGCGCTGATCGAAGCGCACCGCTTCGACGGCAAGACCGGCTTCGCCTTCGTCCTGCTGCCGCGCGGCAACGGCTTCGAACTGGTGAGCGCGGTCAAGAATGCGGCCGAGCTGTCGCCCTGGTGCCTTGCCAAGCTGGCCGAGAGCCTGCCCGAAGGCACGTACCGGGTCGCCGACGGCGAACCGGGCAAGGCCGCGCTCGGCTGGCTTCTCGCCCAGCATCGGTTCGACGCCTACCGCTCGAAGTCCGACGAAGCGGAGCGCGGCCCGCGCGTCCTCGTCACCGCGGAGCCGGCGAAGATCGAGGAGACGGTGCGCCTCGCCGAAGCCACCGCGCTTGTCCGCGATCTCGTCAACACGCCCGCCGCCGACCTCGGCCCGGCCGAGATCGAGCAAGCCGTGCGCGACCAGGCGGCCCGGCTCGGCGCCAAGGTCCAGGTCACCTCGGGCGAAGCGCTTGCCGAGGGCTATCCGCTGATCGCCGCAGTCGGCGCGGCAGCGACCGAGGAGCGCGCCCCGCGGCTGGTCGAGCTCGAATGGGGCGACCCGTCGCAGGCCAGGTCCGGGCGGCCTCCGCTCGTGCTCACGCACGGGTGGATGGACGTGGGGGCGTCGTTCCAGTTCATCGTCGACGAACTCGCGCGCCTCGAGGGCGAGACGCGGCACGTGATCGCGGTCGACTGGCGCGGCTTCGGCGGCAGCACCGGCGGCGGCGTCGACGCGTACTGGTTCCACGACTACCTCGGCGACCTCGACGCGGTGCTGGACGCGGTGTCGCCCGCCACGGCGGTGGACCTCGGCGGCCACAGCATGGGCGGCAACGTGGTGATGAACTACGCCGGCGCGCGCCCGGGTCGCGTGCGGCGCCTCGTCAACCTCGAGGGCTTCGGCCTGCCAGACATGAAGCCCGACCAGGCGCTCGACCGCCTCGCCAAGTGGCTGGACGAGCTGAAGGCGCCGCCGTCGCTGCGGTCCTACGACACGGTCGAGGACGTCGCCGCGCGCCTGCGCGCCAACAATCCGCGGCTGTCCGCCGACAAGGCGGCCTGGCTCGCGCCGCACTGGGCGGAAAGGCGCGCGGACGGCCGCTGGCATATCCGCGCCGATCCCGCGCACAAGCTGACCAACCCGGTGCCGTACCGCGCCGCCGAGATCGTTGCGGGCTGGCGCCGCATCGCGGCGCCGGTCCTGTGGATCGAAGGCGCGAACACCGACGTCACGAAATACTGGGGCAACCGCTACCCGCGCGCGGAGTTCGAGGAACGCCTCGCGCAGGTGCCGCATGTCGAACGCGCGCTGCTGGACGACTGCGGCCACATGCTGCATCACGACCAGCCGGCCATCGTCGCGGCGCGCCTCGCGGCGTTCCTGGGCTGAGCGTCCGTCGCGCGGGAACGGCGGTTGCTCCAGTGAGCCGATGCGGCGCGCGCTGCGCCGCGCAGGAGCTCGAGATGACCAAGATCGTTCCGCTGGACCCCGTCCCCGCCCCGCCCGCCGAGGCCGACACCGGCGCCAACCGCGACCCGCTGTCCGGCGAGGTGGGCGCGCACCCGATCGGCGTCGGTCTGGGCGCCGCGGCCGCCGGCATGGCCTTCGGCGCTGCCGTCGCCTCGGTCGCCGGGCCGATCGGCACCGCCGTGGGCGCGGCCGTCGGCGCCATCGCCGGCGGGCTGGCCGGCAAGGGCGTGGCCGAGGCCATCGACCCGACCGCCGAGGACGCCTACTGGCGCGCCAACTACGCCTCGCGCGCCTACGCCACGCCGCGCGAC
>Ga0207674_10007449_pt1 | contig 12758 bp, 10 predicted proteins | sample KBSCornC72_FD_184303 | JGI IMG/M metagenome (GOLD analysis project Ga0207674, IMG submission 184303) | Corn rhizosphere microbial communities from Kellogg Biological Station, Michigan, USA - KBS Corn C7-2 (SPAdes) (version 2) | ecosystem: Host-associated > Plants > Roots > Rhizosphere > Soil ... | reverse complement strand
CCGGCCACGAACACGATGGCCAGCAGGCCGATCGAGGTGAACGCCGCGAAGCTGTCGGACGTGAGTTCGCCTTGCATGTAGCCGGTCAGCGCGCCGCCGATGCCGGCGATGAACGCGGCGAGCCCGAACGCCATCAGCTTGCCTTGGGCCACGTTGATCCCCACCGAGCCGGCCGCGCGCTCGTTGGACCGGATCGCCAGCAGCATGCGCCCGGCCGGTCCCCGTCTGAGCCGGGCGACGAGCAGCCCGAGCAGGATCACGACCACCAGTACGACCACGCCGAAGATTACCCGGGGATAGTCCCGGCCCTGGCCGATCCCCAGGCTCAGCCCAGGAAGGCGGGGAGCCGGGATCGGCAGGCCCGCCGTGCCCCCGATGAAGCTGTGGAGGTTGAATACCACGGCGTCCATTGCCGCGGCGAACCCGAGCGTCACCACGGCTAGGTTCACGCCGCGCAGCCGAAGGGCAGGCAGGCCGATGACCAGCCCGACGGGAACCGCGCACAGGCCGGCCAGGATCAGCGACCACGGGAAGCCGATTCCCCATCCGCTGGAGATGTGCCCGAGCATGAAACCGCCGATGCCGGCCAGCGACATCTGGGCCAGCGACACCTGGCCGACGTAGCCCGTCAGCACCACCACCGACAGGGCGATGCACGTGACGGTCAGCGAGGAGATGAACGCGAAGCGGAGGACGCCGCTCAGCGCGATCATCAGGATCACGCCGACGACGAAGCAGGCCGCCGCGGTGCGCAGCGGCGTGCGCGGCCGGCCGATCGACGGGTTGCGCTCGGTCGTCTCCCCGCCGCGGGCGAGCACGGTGCGGGAGCGGAGCGCCATCACCACGATGATGACGACGAACGGGATGGCGTCCCCGAGGCCCTGCTGGGGCAGCCAGGTCCACACGGTGATGAGCTTGGTGATCTCGGACTGGGCGCAGCCGATCAGCAGCCCGGCCAGCGCGGTAAGCCAGAACGACTGGAACCGGCCGACCAGCGCGGCGGCCAGGGCGGGCACGACGAACAGGGTGTAGGAGTTCGGGTCGAGGCTGGCGACCGGGGCGATCATGATGCCGGCCACGCCCGCCAGGACCGTGGCGATGACCCAGTTCTGCCCCGCCACCCGGTTGGCTGAGATGCCGGTCAGCGCGGCCCCCCGGGCGTTCTCCGCGCCGGCCCGGGTGGCCAGGCCGAACCGGGAGAAGCGGTAGGCGAGCGTCAGCGCGACCGCGATGACCGCCACCACCCCGGTGAAGTACAGGCGGTCCTCGGGAAAGGTGATCCCGGCGAGCGACAGTCCTGAGCTGGGGAAGATCGGGTTGGTGGCGACGGGCTGGGTGCTGAAGTTGAGGACCGCGATGGCCTCCAGGGCGAGCATGACGCCGACCGAGGCGCAGACGCGGGTGAGCGGCGAGGCGCTCCGGATCGGCCGGTAGATCAGCACGTAGAGCACGAGCCCGAACACCGCCGCGTACACCAGCGAGATGACGATGGCAAGCCACGTGCTCAGGCCGGCCCCGCCGTTCAGCGAGATCTGGTGCGGGATCAGCACCACGGGCAGTTCGAGCTGCCCGAAGCCGCGCAGGTTGATGAACACGTAGGCGATGAACATGGCCACGGCACCGTGGGCGAAGTCGACCACGCCAGCGCTGCGGTACTTGAGCACGAGCCCCTGGCCGAGGATGGCGTAGGTAGCGCCGGAGCCGAGCCCGAGGATCAGGAAGAGGAAGTAGCTGGACATGGTGTCTCTGGTGTCTGGTCGGTTAGGGTGGCCGCGGCCGGGCCCGTGGAGACGGGCCCGGCCGCGCTGTCAGCCGCTGAGGCCGGGGAAGTACCCCTTCGAGGTCACCCAGTCGGTCGAGTTCGGCTGGGTGATCGCGGTGTTCTGGACCTGGTTCATCAGGTAGTAGTCGCTGCAGATCGCCGGTGCGCCCTTCATCGCCTGCCCGTTGCACGTGTAGGGGTGGGACAGGAAGTTCTGATGGGTGCCCGACTTGAATGCGGCCAGGATGCTCGATGTGGTCGGGTTGCCCGAGATCGTGCTCAACATCTGCTGGACGTTGATGACGGTGGCGAAGCCGGCCGTGGAGATCGAGTCGATCAGGGTGCCCGGCGCGGCCCACTTCTTCATCGCCGCCTGGAACAGCTGCGCGTCGTGGCTGGTCCCGCTCTGCAGCAAGAACGGCGAGGCGATGTACATGCCGTTGGCCCCGCCCGCGGCGGCCTCGATGACCGGCGGCGCGCCGCACGGGTCGATGCCCATGATCTTGCCGGTGAAGCCGACGGACTTCAGCGCCTTCAGCATGTTGCCGCAGCCGTTCGGGACGTCAACGTAGGCGAGCTGGGCACCGCTGCTCTCGACCAGGGCCGCCTGCGGGCTCGGGTCGGGCGATGTCGGCGACAGCGGCACGTACTTGATCGTCGTCACCCCGGCCGCCTTGAACACCGGCGTGATCTGGGGAATGATCGACTCGCCCTGGGGATTGCTGAAGTACACCAGCGCCACGCTCTTGACGCCCAGCGTCTTGCCCGCGTACACGGCCGCGGCCGCGTTGTCCCCCACGCTGACCGACCAGAACTGGATGGAGTTCGGCGCGATCATGGGGACCGGGGTGAACGGGATACCGCCCAGGTAGGCCAGGTTGGCGTGCTGGTAAATCGGGATCGAGGCGGGCGCGCCGACGTCGGCCGCGCCGAGGATCGCGATCGGGTGCTTGGCGACGAGCTGGTTGGCGCACCGCGCGGCGGTGGCCGGCGTGCCGTCGCCGGTGCAGTTGTCGATCACGATCGGGTGCCCGTTGATGCCGCCGAGGTAGTTGTTGACGTAGTTGGCGGCGGCGATCGCTCCCTGGCGCGCCTCGGGGAAGGTGACCGCGCCGGTCTCGTCGTTGATCATCCCGAAGACATACGGGGTACCTGTCGCCTTCTTCGCGGTGCCGAACACGGAACTTCCGGCGCCGGCCGCCGCGGTGCCACCGGACGTGGCCGTGCCCGAACCGGCCGAGCTGCTCGAGCCACTCGAACTGCATCCGGCCGCGACCAGGCCGGTCACGGCGAGGGCGACCGCGCTAAGCCATATGGGATGTCTCATCTTTGCTTCTTTCGTGATGGTTGAATCCTCTGGTCAGGCATGGGGAAGCGGTCCGGTCAGGCGGCCGTCTCCCCGAGATAGCTGGCGGCGAGCAGTTCCCGGCGCTCGCGCAGCTCGGCGGCGGGACCCTCGAGCCCGATCCGGCCGTGCGTCAGTACGTAGGCGCGATCGGCGACCTCCAGCGCCAGCGCGACGTGCTGCTCCACGAACAGCACGCTCGAGCCCATCTCGTCGGCCGCGCGGCGCAGGACCGGGATCAGCCGGTCGACGATCACCGGCGCCAGCCCCAGGCTCATCTCGTCGACGAGCAGCAGCCGCGGCCGGGTCACCAGCGCGCGGCCGACGGCCAGCATCTGCTGCTCCCCGCCGGAGAGCAGGCCGGCCTTGCGTCCCAGGCACTTGCGCAGCTCGGGAAGCATCTCCAGCAGCTCGTCCTCCCGGCTGCCGGTCCGGCGGCTCTGCCCGCCCCGCCTGTCCCGCCCGCCGGGCCCGGCCCGCCCGCCGGGCGCGCCCCGTCCACCCCGTCCGCCGCGTCCGCCGGCCAGCCGCAGGTGCTCGCGGACGGTGAGCCCGGGAAACAAGGCGCGGCCCTCGGGCACGAGCGCCAGGCCCCGGCCGGCCAGCAGGTAGGCCGGGGTGCCGCCGATCTTCTCGCCGGACAGCTCGACCGAGCCCGAGATCGGGTGGTTCAGCCCGGCGATCGTCTCCAGCGTGGTGGTCTTCCCGGCGCCGTTCGGGCCGAGCAGCGCCACCACCTCGCCCGGGTGCACCTCCAGGTTGAGTTCGCGGACGACCGGAACTCCCCGGTAGCCGGCCGACAGCTCCCTGACCACGAGGGCGTGGCCGGAGGCGGCCTGATCAGTGGCTGGTGCCCGCATGGCGCCCTCCCAGGTAGGCCTCGATCACCTTCGGGTTGTCGCGAATCTGCGCTGGGGTCCCCTCCGCGATCTGCCGCCCGAAGTCCAGGACCATGAGGTGGTCGCACACGGACAGGACCAGCCCCATGTCGTGGTCGATGAGGAAGACCGTCACGCCGTGCTCTTCGGGCAGGGTGCGCAGCCGGCGCCCCAGCTCGAGGCTCTCGTCGGTGTCGAGCCCGGCCGCGGGTTCGTCCAGCAGGACCAGGCGGGGCTGCCGGGCGAGCGCCCGGCCGATGCCCACCAGCTTGCGCCTGCCCAGCGAGATCTCCGACGGGTAGCGGGCCGCGACATCCTCCAGGCCGCAGACCGAGATCGCCCAGTCGACGCCGGTCCGGTCCGGCGGCCGCTGCGGCCCGAACAGGTCCCTCAGCGCCGAGGCCACGGTCACGTGCTCGCTCGCCACCAGCAGGTTCTCCTCGACGGTGAGGTCGTCGAACAGCTCAACCGACTGGAAGGTCCGGGCCAGGCCGAGGCGCGCCCGCCGGTAGGGGCGCAGGGCCCCGATGTCGCGGCCGTTGAAGGTGATCCGCCCGGCGGCGGGCCTGGTGTATCCGGTCAGGGCGTCGACCATCGAGGTCTTGCCGGCGCCGTTGGGCCCGATGAGGCCGTAGATAGTGCCCTCGGCGATCTGCAGGTCGACATCGGAGACAGCGACCACACCCCCGTAGGTCACGCGCAGGCCGGCGACATCGAGCAGCGGCTCTCGCGGGGTCGGTGCGGTCATGGTTCTCCCTAACTTTCATACAATGAAAGTTATTTTCATTTCGATTACGTTACGGGAAACGAGGACGGTTGTCCATCCCCTCCGGGGTCACGAATTGGCGACGCCCCGGCGTTCCCCCCGCTCGGCTGGCCGTCAACGGGACCAGGACTTCTCCAGCCCTTTGACCAGGGCAACCATGCTGTCGTGCCGCGGGGTGGGGACCCCGGCCCTCCGGCCTTCGGCGGCGATGCCGCCGTTGAGTACGTCGATCTCGGTCGGCCGCCGCGCCAGCACGTCCTGCAGCATGCTGGGCTTGTGGTCGTACGCCTCCGCGATGGCCTCGTCGACTGCTTTCCCCGGCGGTCGCACCGGTACGATCCCGGCCCGCTCGCAGACCGCCAGTGCCTCCGCGACCAGCGCGTCGACCTGGCCGCGCAGGGCGCGGTCGGTGCAGAGGGGGCCCATCGGGAGCCCGGTCAGCGCGGCGAGCGGGCTCGTGGCTGAGTTGAAAATGACTTTCGTCCACTGCGGGCCCCGGGCGTCCGCGAGCGCATGCGTGCGCAGCCCGCCCGCGCCGAGCAGCCCGGCCAGCCGCTCGATCTCGCCCATCGGCGCGGGCCGCGGCTCGAACGGCCCGAACCAGGAGTCCCCGTGCGCGTCGTATCGCACCACGCCGGGCGCCACGATCGCCCCGGCCGTTACGATGCTGCCGCGGATGACCCGCGGCACCAGTTCGGCGATCACCTCCTCGTTGCCGAGCCCGTTCTGCACGCTGACCACGGCGGCGTCGGCCAGGGCCGTCCGCGCGCCCGCGACCGCGGCCCGCGTGTGCAGCGCCTTGGTGGCGACCAGGCCGAAGTCGCACGCGGGCAGGTCACGCCCGTCGGTGCTGGCGCGGATCTCGGCGGTGAAGTCCGCCAGCCCGGTGACCCGCAGGCCGCGGGACCCGATCGCGTCCACGTGCTCGGCCCAGGGGTCGACGGCCCATACCTCGACGCCGGGCACACGCGCCAGGTGCGCGGCGTACAGGCTCCCGATCGCGCCGCAGCCGATGACGGCGACGCGGGTCACGAGGCGTCCAGCGCGATCCGGGCGATCTGGTCGCAGACGGCGGGATCGCCGCCGCCGACGCCCAGGCCGGCTACCACCTGCCCGCCGTCACGGACCGGCAGCGCGCCGGGAACGCCGAGCACCGGCGGCACTACCAGCGCCGCCAGCGCCGCGACCGCGCGCCCGTCCGGCAGCCCGAAGCGGGCACCGAGGTCGCCGCTGCAACAGTCGAACAGGGCCGCCGCGCCCGCCACCGCCTGCGCGACGGCCACCCCGCCGGCCGGGGCGCCGTCCATCAGGTCCTGCTGGATCGGGTCGCCGCCCCGGTCCACCACGGCCACCGCCACCCCGACCCCGCGGCGGGTCGCCGCGTCCATGGCGGCATCGCACAGCCCCCGGGCCCAGTCGAGCTGGGCCTGGCGGCCCGCCGGGGGAGCGGGGGCCATGCCGAGGCTGTCGGCGGGGTCGACGGTCAGGTCACCGAAGCGCTGCTCCCAGCGCTTCTGGTCGTCCCCGTGCTGCCCGGCGTAGGGGATGCCGAGGGCGTAGGCGATCAGCAGGTCCTCGGGGTTGGCCGGCCTGCCGTCCGCGCTCACCACGCGCGGGTCGACGCCCTCGGGGAAGAACGGGCTCACGGTCGCGCCCGAGGCCGCGATACCGGCCACGACCACGCCGCCGGCGCCCGCCACGCCGCCGGCGCTCACTGGCATCCCGCCCGCGCCGGGGAACAGCGCCTCCGGCGACGCCTGGACGAATCCGGCGGCGACCGGCGGGGCGATCGTCGTCATCCGGTGCAGGTGCTCCGAGCTCGGGATCTGCTGCGTCGCCGAGATCCAGGCCTTGGACCTGGCGCGCGCCATCCCGCCCGGCCCGCCCGCGTCCATCCGGGACGCGGTGATAAGGGTCCCCGACGCCCCGACCACGGCCACCGCCCCGCGCAGCCCGAGCTGCTCGGCCTTGTCCACGGCGCGCTGCACCAGCGCGCGGGCCTCGGCCAGGCCGAGGTCCCGCGGGTGCGGAACCGAAGGCCCCGCAGGCCCGGCAGGGCCCGCAGACCCGGCCATGGCTAAGCGCCCACCATGTTGTAGCCGCCGTCGGCGACCATGTACCCGCCGGTCATGTGCGAGGCGTCGTCGGTGGCCAGGAACAGGGCGGTGCCCGCGAGTTCGGCCGGCCCGGGGATCCGCCCCATCGGGGTGAGCGACCGCAGCTGGTCGCCCCGGCCGGACTGCCAGTCCTTGCGACCCAGGGTGGCCTCGGTCTCGATGAACCCGGGGGCGAAGACGTTGACCCGGACCGTGGGCGCGAAGGCATGCGCGTAGGACTTGGTCAGGCCCAGGATCCCGTATTTCGCCGCGGCGTACTGGGGCGCCCGCGCGCTGCCGCGCACGATGACGGTCGACCCGATGTTCACGATGGCCCCGTGGCCCGCCTCCAGCATTCGCGCGCCGAACTCGTGCACGCACAGCATCGTGCCCTTGATGTCGACCGCGAGGACGTGGTCGATCGAGGACTCGGTGATGTCGCGCCAGGACATCTGCTCGCGGGCGACGTCGCCGACGTTGTTCACCAGGGCGTCGACGCCGCCGAGCTGCTCGAACGCGGCATCGGCCATGGCCTTGATCTGCTCCCAGTCGACGATGTCGGCCTGGAGCAGCACGGCAGTGCTGCCTGCCGCCGCGACCCGGTCGGCCGTCCGCTTGGCCCCGTCGGCGGAGCTGCGGTAGTGGACGCCGACCGCGCGGGCCCCCTCCTGGGCGGCGCGTACCGCGATCTCGGCGCCGAAGCCGGTGCCGGCGCCGGTGACGACGACGGACCGCCCCTCGAAGCGGCGCGGTACGGGAACGGGTGCTGCGGGCACGGAATGTCCTTCCTGAGTAGGGTCAGACCAGGACGCGGCCGCCGTCGACGTACAGGACCTGGCCGGTGATGAAGCGGGCGCGGTCGGACGCGAGGAAGGTGACCGCGTCGGCCACCTCCTCGGGACGCCCGAGCCGTTCGGCCGGGACGAGCGATTCCAGGCTCTCCCGGTTGCTGTCCTTGTCGAGGTAGTCCTTGGTCAGGTCGGTTTCGATATAGCCGGGCGCGACGGCGTTGACCGTCACGCCGTGCCGGGCCCATTCACGCGCCATGACCCGGAGCATCTGGTTCATTCCGCCCTTGGTCGCCGCGTAGGGCCCGTGGTGCGGGTGGGCGAGCAGCCCGGAGACCGAGGACACGAAGACCATCCGGCCGTACCGCTGCTCGACCATCAGCCGCCCGACGGCCTGGCCGAGCCAGTACGCCGAGGACAGGTTCAGGCTGAGGGTGTCCTCCCAGTCGGCGTCGCCCAGGTCGAGAATCGCCTTGCGCTCGTTGCGGCCGATCGCGTGCAGGAAGACCTGCGGCGTGCCCACCAGTTCGACGCCTTCGCGGACGGCCGCCCGGCAGGCCTCCGCCGTCCGCAGGTCGGCGACCAGCGGCTTGATCTCGCAGCCGGCCTCCTTCGCGGCCCGCACGACCGCGTCGAGCTTGTCCTGATTCACGTCGACGAGCGCGACCCGCGCGCCTTGGGCGGCCAGGCTCAGCGCGCAGGCCCCGCCGAGCCCGCCGGCTCCGAAGACCAGGGTCGGCCGTCGGTCGAGCGTGAGCCAGTCCTGCATGGGGCCTATCCTTAGCCTAAGAGTTCTCGTATTATGAAAGTCGCTTTCTGAATACCGTAGCCGACCCGTCGCACGCCTGTCCAGGATCCTCTGTCCGGGGTCCGCCGGGGCCACCCGTAGGCTGAGGACGGGCCCCCGTCACCGAGGAGGAAGGCCATCATGCCGCGCCGCACCGCCAGCTCCTCATCCGCGACGCTCCGTTCGAACTCTGCGGGGGGGCGCGGGCCCGCCGCCGCAGGCGGCCAGGCTGGCCGCGCCGTCCCCCCCGGAGCCAGGACAGAGTCCGCCGAACGCCCGGAGTACCGGGTCGAGGCCCTGGCCAAGGGCCTGCGGATCCTGTCGCTGTTCAGTGAGCAGCGCCCCTCCTGGCGGGTCAGCGACCTCGCCACCGCCGCGGGCCTGCCGATGCCGACGGTCTACCGGGTGGTGATGACGCTGGCGTCCGAGGGCTACCTCGACCACCTGCCGAACGGCGACTACCGGCCCGGCGTTCGCACGCTGACGCTCGGCACGGCCGCGCTGCGCAGCCTGGACCTCGTCGCGATCGCCACGCCGAAGCTTCAGGAGCTCGGCGAGCGCACCGGGGAGACGGTGAACCTGGCGGTGCTCAGCGCCGACCGCGTGCTCTACCTGATCCGGCTGCGCAATTCCGACCTGGTGACCGCGAACATCCAGGTGGGTTCCACCCTGCCCGCCGTGCACACCTCGATCGGCAAGCTGCTGCTCGCGCACCTCGACGACGCCGACCTTCAGTCCCGGATCACCGATGCCTCGTTCGCCGCCAACTCGGGGCCCAACGCCAAGGTCTCGCTGGCCGAGCTGCGCGACGAGCTGCGCACCATCCGCGAACAGGGCTGGGCCATGCAGGACGAGGAACTGGCCTACGGGCTCCGGTCGGTCGCCGCCCCGATCACCGCGCCGGACGGCCGCGTGCTGGCCGGCGTCAACCTGGCCGTCCAGGCTCAAGACTGGTCTACCCAGCGGATCATCCGCGAGCTCAGGCCCGCCGTGCTGGCCACCTGCGCCGAGATCTCAGCGCTGCTGTCCGACACCACCGCCGGCTCGCTGTGACGTCCGGGGCGCGCCTCCCCAAGTTCGAGCCGCCGGCGCTCGACGCCGAGCAGCGGTCGCTCTACGACGCGATCGCCGGAGGCCGCCGGGCCCAGGGGCCGCAGCTGTTCCGGCTGGCCGACGCCGACGGGCGGCTGGAGGGCCCGTTCAACGCCTTCCTGCTGCAGCCGCGGCTGGGGTCGGCCCTGCAGGCCCTCGGCGCCTCGGTGCGCTACGACACCGGGCTCGATGACCGGTGCCGAGAGATCGCGATCCTGATCGTGGCCGCGCACTGGCGGTCTGACTTCGAGTGGCACGCCCACGAGGCGGTTGGCCGCGCGGCTGGCCTGGGAGACGCCGAGCTGGCCGCCCTGCGCGAGGGCCGTCACGCCGAGCTGGCCGGGCACGAGTCCGTGGTCGCGCGCACGGCTGCCGCGCTCGTGACGCGCGGCGACCTGGACGACGCCGAGTACGGCGAGGCTGTCGGCCACCTCGGCCCGGCCGGGCTGTTCGAGCTGCTCACCCTGGTCGGCTACTACGCAACCCTCGCGCTCCAGCTCCGCGTGTTCCGCGTCCCCGCCCCCGACAGCCCCGCTGCCGATAGTCCCGCTGCCGATAGTCCCGCTGCACCAGCTTGACACCACGCCGGCCGACGGCCGAAGATGGACGAAAGCCACTTTCGTAGAACGAGAGCGAGTCCATCACCATGAAGCTGGTCACCTTCGACGCCGGCCGCGTGGGGCGCCTGGAGGGTGAGGGTGACGACGCGGTCGTCGTCGAGCTCGACTGCGCCTCGACGCGGGAATGGTTCCAATGCGGCGGCCGGGTCGGCGAGACGGGGGAGCGTCTCCCGCTGGCGCAGGTCAGGCTGCGGGCGCCAATCGTGCCGAAGAAGTTCTTCCACACCGCCGGCAACTTCGCCGACCACCACGAGGAACTGCAGGCCGTCGACTGGTCGCACCCGGTGCACAAGGGGATCGTGTTCTTCCAGAACGTCGACGCGATCATCGGCCCGGACGACGCCATCGTCTACCCGGAAGGGCTGACCAAAGAGCTCGACTACGAGCTCGAGCTCGCGATCATCATCGGCAAGGCCGGCAAGTTCTTCGGCCCGGACGACGCCGCGGACTACGTCGCGGGGTACACGGTCTTCAACGACATCACCGCCCGCGACATCCAGCGCCGGGAGATGCAGTCCGGCGTGTTCTCGTTCTCCAAGGCGATCGACACCTTCTGCCCGATCGGCCCGTGGATCGTGACCGCCGACGAGGTGCCCGACGCCCAGGCGCTGGCCATGGAACTGCGGGTCAACGGCCAGGTACGGCAGCGCGGCAACACGGCCAAGATGCTCATCTCCATCCCGCACCTGGTCGCGTACCACTCGGCGCAGGGCTACTCGGCCGGGGACATCCTCACCACCGGGACGATCTCGGGCGTGGCCGCGGTCCAGCCGAACCCGTTCGAGTTCTACCTGCAGCCCGGGGACAGCATCGAGGCCGAGATCGAGGGCGTCGGCGTGCTCCGCAACCACGTCGTCCCCTGGGCCGCCGCCCACAGCACCCCGCCCTACTCCACCGACCTGTACTCCTCGACGGGCTGACTCGTGAGCACCGCGAAACCGCTGCACGTGCTCATCGCCGGGGGAGGGCTGTCCGGCCTGGCCCTGGCCCAGGGCCTGATCAAGGACGGACATACCTGCGAGGTCTTCGAGCGCGACGCCGACGACACCCGCAAGATCGGCTACTACCTGCACATGAACGCCGACGGCGGCGAGGCGCTGCGCCGCTGCCTGCCGGGCGACCTGTTCGAGCTGTACGCGCAGACCTCGCGCCGAACCTACGACCGGCGCGAGTCGGTCGTCCTGGACGACCAGCTCAACGAGCTGAGCTCGCAGCCGCACCTGGGGCCGCCGAACGAGGGCGAGCGCCCGCACACCGGCGTCCACCGGCGGACGCTGCGCGCCATCCTGCGGGCCCGGCTGGGCGATTCCTTCCACCCCGGCCGGGTCGTCACCGGTTACCGGGAGACACCGGACAAGGTAACCGTGACGCTGGCCGACGGCGGCACGGCCGTGGGTGACGTCCTAGCCGGCGCGGACGGCATCCGCTCGGCGGTCCGCGGGCAGAAGCTCCCCGGCACCACGGTCATCGACACCGGCGTCCGCGGCCTGGGCGTCTTCGGCCGCACGCCGCTGACCCCCGAGCTGGCCGCGCAGCTGCCGCCGCATCTGTTCGAGGGCGTGATCATCGCCGCGGACCGCGCGGGCGCCCGGCTGCTCATCGCGGTCTACCGGCCCCGGCAGCGCCCGCAGGACGCGGCGGCCGCGATCGCGCCCGACGTGGCGCTGGAGCCGGTCGAGGACTACGTGATGATCAGCTGCAGCGTGCCGCCGGGGACGGAGATCCCGCCCGCGCCGCAGTGGACCGACGGCACGCCGGCCATGCTCCGCGACGCCATGCTGGCCTCGATCGAGGGCTGGCACCCCGCCGCGCGCGCCCTCGTCGCAAGCGTGGACCTGAATTCGATCTTCGTGATCCCGTTCGGCTTCCTCGAGCCCGCCCCACCCTGGGGTCCTTCCCGGGTCACGCTGGCCGGCGACGCCGCCCACGCCATGCTCCCCACCCTCGGCCTGGGCGCCAACCTCGCGCTGCGCGACGCCGCGCACCTGCTCGACCGGCTCTCCGCTGCCGCCCGCGGCGAGCAGGCCCTCGTCCCGGCCATCGGGGCGTACGAGCAGGACATGCGCGACTACGTCTACCCGTTCATGCGGATGACCATGGAGCACGACAAGCAGTTCGGCGGCGGCGCGCTCGAAGGCCGCTGATGTACCCCCTGCACCACGTCGGCTACTGGGTCGATGACCTGGACGCCGCGATGAAGCAGTGGCACCGGGACCTCGGTGTCGGCCCGTTCGACGTCATCGAGCACGTGCCGTTCCAGGAGTTCGTGCTCACCGAGGACGGCCAGGTCCGCGACGACGTCGTGTTCGACCACTCGGCCGCGTTCGCCGCCTGGGGGCCGATCGTGGTCGAACTCGGCCAGGTCCACGCGGCTGACGACCGCCTCGCGGCCGCGTACCGCATCGCGCCCGGCGCGATCAGCCACGTCTCCTGGGTGGTGCCCGACCTGCACCAGGAGAGCGCCCGGCTGGCCCGGCTGGGGTGCCGGCTGATCAACACGGCCAGGACCGGCCCGGTCTCGGTCGCCTGGCACGATGGCGGGCCGCTGTTCCCGCACCCGGTCGAGGTGCACCAGCACAACGACGTCATCGCCGGCATGCACGCCCGGCTATGCGCGCTGCGCG
>Ga0207674_10007448_pt1 | contig 12758 bp, 8 predicted proteins | sample KBSCornC72_FD_184303 | JGI IMG/M metagenome (GOLD analysis project Ga0207674, IMG submission 184303) | Corn rhizosphere microbial communities from Kellogg Biological Station, Michigan, USA - KBS Corn C7-2 (SPAdes) (version 2) | ecosystem: Host-associated > Plants > Roots > Rhizosphere > Soil ... | reverse complement strand
TTCAACGCGGCCATGGTGGCGGTGAAAATGGTCGTAATCGTTTTCTTTCTGGTCGTGGGCGCATTTTATATCAAGCCCGAAAACTGGAGCCCTTTTGCGCCAAACGGTTTCACGGGGATCTCTAAAGGCGCGGCCATCATCTTTTTCGCTTACATTGGGTTCGACGCAGTCAGCACGGTCGCCGAAGAAACGAAGAATCCCGCCAGAGATCTGCCCATCGGAATTATTGCGTCGCTGATAGTTTGCACGATTTTGTATGTGCTCGTGGCGGCCGTATTCACGGGCATGGTGCCGTGGGAAACGGTGCGTGGCTGGACCGCCGCGCAACGCGGCGAATCCCTTACGATGGCGCTGGAAACTGTTGCGCCACAGGCTTTGTGGCAAAACACGGTGATTGCTTTCGGCTCGGTGGTCGCGCACACAGCCGTGCTGCTCGTGTTTCAGCTTGGTCAGCCGCGCATCTTTTTCTCGATGGCGCGCGATGGTCTGCTTCCCAAATGGGCCGCGACGGTGCATCCGAAATATCGCACGCCGCACATCACCACGATTATCACCGGCGCGGCGGTGGCGTTGTTCGGCGGGATCGCCAACATCAACGAAGTCGTCGATCTGACAAACATCGGAACGTTGTTCGCGTTCGTGCTTGTGTGCATCGGCGTGACCGTGCTGCGCTTTCAGGACCCGGGGCGTGAGCGGCCCTTCCGCGTGCCCGGCGGCGCGTGGATACTGCCGATGCTGGGTGTCGCCTCGTGCGTGTTCCTCATGATTCATCTGCCGCCGGCGTCGTGGTGGCGCTTCATCGGCTGGCTCGTGCTGGGTATGTCGATCTATTTCTCGTTCGGATACAACCACTCGCAGATCGGCCAGGCCGCGGGGCGGCCGCTCAGGCCCTCGCGCGTGCAGCTTGCGGTGGCGTGGGGATTCCTGCTGGCGGGCGCCGGGCTGTTCGTGATTCCGCACGATGCCAGTGCGGCGCGTCTGGTTCAGATGGCGGGCGAGTCCAATGTGCGCGCGTCGTCGGGCCTGATCATGATCTTCGTCGGACTCGTGATTGCGGTGGCCGGCGGCTTCCGTCTCGGCGCGGCGCGGCGCGCGACGTAGAACCACAGCATGTCACTGGCACTGCTCGCGATCGCATTCATGGTGTTGCTCACGGCCGGCTACCGTTTGTACGGCGGCTGGGTGGCGAGGCAGTTTCGCCCCGATGATGCGCGCGAAACGCCGGCGCACCGCTTCCAAGACGGCATCGATTTCGTTCCCACCAAACCGTTCTATCTCTTCGCCCAGCATTTCTCCGCCATTGCCGCGGCCGGTCCGATTGCGGGACCGATCCTCGCGTGCCAGTCGTTCGGGTGGCTCCCGTGTCTGGTGTGGATCAGCCTCGGTGTGGTGCTGATCGGCGCGGTGCACGATTTCTCCACGCTGACCGCGAGTGTGCGTCACGGCGCGACGTCGATCGCCGAGATCGCCCGCGAGCACCTGGGCACGCGCGCCGGACGCGCCCTGATGGCGTTCATCTGGCTCGCACTCATCTATGTGATCGTCGCGTTCACGGACATCACGGCCGCGACCTTCGTTGCGGGTACCGAAGAATTGCAGCAGGGAGGCGTGGCCTTCAACGCGGGTGGTGCGGTGGCGGCGGCGAGCACGATGTACCTGATTCTCGCCATCGTGATGGGGTGCATCCAGCGCTTCGCGCCCAGAGTTCCGTTGTGGCTGCTCACGATCGTGTTCGTGCCGGCGACCTTTGGAGTGGCGTGGCTCGGCACGCACATCTCGCATCTGCTCGTGCTCGACCACCGCGTGTGGGGAGTTCTGATTCTCGCCTATTGTTGCATTGCCAGTGTGGCGCCCGTGTGGGCGCTGCTGCAGCCGCGCGGCTACCTGGGCGGGTTCGTCCTGTACTCGGCGCTGCTCGTGGGCGTGATCGGTGTGCTCTTCGGCCACTATGAAGTGCAGCAGCCCGCGTTCAAGGGCTTCAACGTGGGCGGCATGACGGGAGCGATGTTCCCGTTTCTGTTCGTGACCATCGCATGCGGCGCGTGTTCCGGATTCCACGGCCTCGTGTGCAGCGGCACCACGTGCAAGCAGGTGGAGAAAGAATCGCACATGCAGCCCATCGGCTACGGCGCAATGCTGGCGGAGGCCTTCGTGGCGTTGATCGCGCTGGTGACCATCATGATCGCCGCGCCGGACTCGACCAAAGGACTCGCGCCGGGAACCATCTACGGCAATGGCATTGGGCGTTTTCTTACGCTTGTAATCGGCCAGGACAAGCTCGCGTTCGCGGTGACCTTCGGTGCCATGGCGTTCTCGACATTTGTATTCGACACGCTGGACGTGTCGCTTCGCCTGGGACGTTACCTGCTGCAGGAACTGTTCGGCTGGCGCTCGCGCTTCGCGGGTTTTCTGCTGACGCTGGCCACCGTGGCGATTCCTGTCTACTTCCTGGCCTTCGGCGAGAAGGGAAGCTGGCTCAAGTTCTGGACGCTATTCGGCGCATCCAACCAGCTTCTGGCCGCACTTTCACTGCTTGTCATCACTGTGTGGCTGCACCAGGCGCGCCGGCGGATTTCGTTTACCCTGATTCCGATGCTGTTCGTTCTCATCATCACGGTGTGGTCCCTGATCAAGCTCATGCTGGCCAATGCCTCCCTGTCCAAAGGCGTCGACGTGGCCCTTTTCAATGCGATGTCGGCACTGGCCCTGATGCTCCTGGCCCTGTACCTGGTGGTTAGCGCGATCGTAAAGGTTCGCAAAGTACCCGCTGGCAAGTTGGTTACAGATTAGCAAGAGAAACTCATCCTTTTGGACTAGATCGGAATTCAACCCGTCATGGCGTAACTATTGCTTTGACTCACCATGCGAGAAACGTCATTGTTGGGATGCGGCGCATGACGCGCCGATAAGACACAGGTCAGTCATTCGAGTTAACGGCTGGGACGTGCTTATCGCACGCCCCGTTTTTGTTTGCCGCGATGACGAAATGAGGCACTCATGAAGCAACCCAATGCGCCCTCAAGCATCGTCGGGTGGCAACAGACGCTCGCGAAATACCGGCGTCCACACCACGGACGTAGCATCTGGCAGGTCATAAACACCGTCGGACCGTATCTGGCCCTGTGGGTGTTCATGGTCCTCTCATACAAAGTTTCCTACTGGCTCACACTGGGCCTCGTCCCCCTCGCCGCCTGCTTCCTGATGCGCTCGTTCATCATTGCGCACGACTGCGGGCATGGCGCTTTTTTCCGCTCGCGGACGGCCAATACCATCGTCGGAACCGTCACCTCGCTCTTCGCGTTCACGCCCTACGACCAGTGGCGCCACGAGCACGCCGTGCACCATGCGTCCGGCGGTGACCTGGATGGGCGGGGCATCGGCGATGTCTGGACCATGACTGTCGCCGAGTATGCACGCGCACCGCTGCGCCGGCGTTTCCGCTACCGTCTCCATCGCAGCCCCTGGGTGATGCTGACCATCGGACCGCTGCTCCAGTTCGTGATCCTCCAGCGCTTCGCGCGCCGGCCCATGACGCGGCGCGAGCACGTGAGCATCTGGCAGACCAACGGCTATATCGCCGCGGTCGCATTGGTCATGTGTCTCACCGTGGGCTGGAAGGTATACCTGTTGATTCAGCTCCCGGTGATGTTCCTGGCCGGTGTGCTGGGCATCTGGCTCTTCTACGTTCAGCACCAGTTCGAAGACGTGCAGTGGGAGCGCCATCCGGACTGGGATTTTGCGCACGGTGCTGTGGAGGGAAGCTCGTTCTACAAGCTGCCCAAGATCCTGCAGTGGTTCAGCGGCAGCATCGGCTTCCACCACATCCATCACCTGAGCCCGAAGATTCCGAACTACTACCTCGAGCGGGTCTACAAAGAGAATCCCATGTTTCAGAACGTGAAGCACATCACTCTAAAGACCAGCCTCAAATCGCTCACGTTCCGTTTGTGGGACGAGGAACAGCGCAAGCTCGTGGGCTACCGCGCGGTGGCCGAGTATCGCAAGCGCCACGGACTGGACCGACAGAGCGCGGCCGCCTAGCAGGCGTCAACCAAGCCGCAAAAAAAAAGCGCAGCGGACGACCGCTGCGCTTTTTTTATTTTCAGTACCCAACGACGCTTACTTCAAAAGCACCATCTTGCGCGATACATCTGTGGTGCGCGTGCGCAGATGGGCGAAATACACACCGCTCGCCATGCCGTCTGCATTCCACGTGACCTGCTGGGCGCCGGCCGGGCGCACCTCATCCAACAACGTGGCCACCACGCGCCCGCTGATATCGTGCACCAGAATGGTGACCCGCATCTCTGCGGGCAGAACGTAACGAACGGTGGTGTTCGGATTGAACGGGTTCGGGTGGTTGGGAAGGAGCTGGGCGACAGGAGCCCGCGTCGCTCCGGAAACGCATGCTTGTGATTGCTCCGCGAGTGTCGCCAGGCAACACCCTGCCAGTAATAGTGCGAGACAGACCTGTCGTTTCATGACTTCAAGATATCGCATAGGGTCCCCCACGTCGATGGCTTTCCCGGGCTTCGATCTCACTTCAAGAGCACCATCTTGCGCGATACGTCAGTCTTGCCGGCGTGCATACGGGCGAAGTAAACACCGCTCGCCACCCCGGTTGCGTTCCAGGTGAGCTCGTGAATACCCGGCTCACGCACGTCGTCAGACAACATGGCCACCAGACGTCCGGCCACATCGTGAATGGAAATGGTGACGCGCATCTTATCCGGAACCACGAAACGAATGGTGGTCACCGGGTTGAACGGGTTGGGCTGGTTGGGAAGCAGCTCGACGGATGCCCGCGGGATCGTCACCTTGACCGGCATCGACTGGGTGTACGAGCCATCACGATCAACGGCAACCAGCTGGTACTCGTAGGTCTTGCCGGGTGTCAGATCCCTGTCGCTGAACGAGCGCGTGCTGACCGCGAGATCGGAAGCGATCGTCTCGCGCTGCGAACCCACAGAGCGCGTAATCGAAAAGCTCGAGAGATTGTTGTCGGGCACGACGTCCCAGCGCAGCTCTGCGCCGAAGGGGATCGCGGTCGCATCCATTGAGCGAACAAGTGTGGGCACTGGTAGCTCGCCGAAGCGGAACAAGGTTGATTGTGTGCCCGACACGAAGGCGAGATTCGGTGAAATCATCGTCACATGGTTGAGCGGTGGCCCGAACGTCGGCGAGGGAACTTCTCCCCACGTAGTTCCGCCGTTGCTGGTGATAAGAATGTGCTCGCCGACCGCCATGCCGTGGTCCGAATCTGAGAAAGCGACGTCTTGGAGCCACCCGTTGCCGATACCGGGTACATTGACCCAATTGTCGCCCGCATCATCACTGCGCAACAATCCCGTCGGCGCGACGCCAAACGCAGTCACAGGATTCGCAAAGGCGAGCGCGGTCACGAACGAGGGCGGACCCGAGACGGGACTCCAGGTCTTCCCTCCATCAGTACTACGCCGGTCAGTGCCGTTAAACGCAAGATCAACGGCAAGAACAACTGACGAAGTGGCAAACGCAACATCGCCAAGCGACTGGCCGCCCGTGGGTACGACCGTGACCACGCCGTTGTCGATGAGGAGCGCACTGCTTCCGCCCACAGCGACGGCGTGCGTCGAAGAGCCTGCCGCGATGGCCGCAATGTTATTCGGTGTGGACTGTCCCCAGATGTTGGACCAGGTCGTCCCACCGTTTGTCGATCGCAGCACCGCGCCGATCGGACCCACTCCGGATCCGACACCAATCATCTCCGTTGCGGAGAGGCACACGATGTCATTGCACTGGCCCGAGCCCGTCGGGTGAATCCAGCTTTGTCCACCATCGTGAGTCACTGCGAAGTAGGTGGAAGAGCCGCCCTGCTGATAGCTGTAGCCATCGTTGTTGAGAACCACACCAACCTGCGAGTTGAAGAACGACGAGCTCCCGCCGGCGTTCGACAAATCATATCCCTGCGTTGGAGGGGGTCCTGCGACGGTCGGAATAGGGCCCGGAGTGGGGCCCGGACGACGGTGAATCCTCCCGTTCTGTCCCACGATAATCACAACACCTGCGCTGTTGCGCGCGAGGCCGTACATGGGGAAATTGCCAGTGTTTGCATTGCTGAACGATGCACCGGTGTCGGTAGAAATCGCGAGCAGTCCGAACGCGGGAGGGTCGAATGCGCTCGTGTAGCAGCATCGAGCCCGGCTGGCGAGCATGATGGTTCCGGCATCCGGATAAATCAATTCATTAGGGGAGTATTCGAAATTCGAGGAGAACAGTTCTGTCTTGCTCCATGTGACTCCGCCGTTCGCCGTGACGTAGCAACTCGGGGCTGCGTCAGGAGCGGTAGGGTCAAGTCCGACAGACGTCGCGATCGCGCCGTGTAACGCATCGATATAGTCAATCGCGGTAAGGTTATAACTGCCGCTGCTTGGCTTGTTCGCGGGAACCCACGACACCCCACCATCGTGCGTTTGCAAAAAATCGAATCGTCCGTGATGACCCACCGCATACGCGTCGGTGGCAGATACCATGTCGACGTCCTCAAGAGTCGGAAAGACAAACACGGGCCACCAAACAGAACCTCCATCGTTCGTGTAAAGCGCGTAACCGCCGCCCACCGCGATTCCATGCATAGCATCGCCGAACGATACGTCGAGCAGGTTCACTGATGTAACTAGCGAATAAACCGAAACCCACGTCGCACCTTGATTGAAAGTCATCACGATCGTGCCCAAATTGCCAACGGCCACCGCTCGGTTCGCATCGATACGCTCCACGCTGTTGAGCGGCTGCACCGTCGGGGACACCGAAAGCGCCCACGTGTTTCCCGAGTCGTGGCTCACCACGATGGTGCCGACGTCGCCCACAGCAATGGCGTTGTTATCATCGAGGAAAACCACATCGCGAAGGGTGTGGCCCTGTGGCTGAGGATGTGCCCAATGCCATTGGGCGTTGGCGGGAACGGCGAAGGCAACAACCACGAGTCCGATCGAGAGTGGGAGGCGCATGGGAACTACCTCGTGCGTGGGCATAGTGCAATGCGGGCCGGGGCTCTCGAGTTTACCATTTGCCCAACAGCGCCTCAACCCACTACATTCGGTTGCAAGTTCAGGTGTTATCCGGGAGGGAAGATGAATTCGTTGCGCGTGTCTCTGCTGCTGTCCGGGCTTCTTGTCGCGACCCCGTTATTCGCTGCCACACCCCAGCTTACCGAAAAGGTGATGGTGACCGGCACCTTCGGCGCCGCGCCGGAGCAGTACGGCCGCGCCAACCTGGGAGCTTCGTCGAAGACGGTGAGGTTGGTGAATTGCTTCGCGGCGAGTCCGAATTACGTCGCCGTGCACGATCGCATCAAGCGCGACGTGAAGCTGTACACGACGGCGGGCGCGTTCGACAAGGCGATCCGCCTGCGCATGGCGGGGGCCGGCGCCGACACCGTGCGCGCGCGCGATATCGCGCTGGGCGGCGACGTGCTCTACGTTCTTGTCGACGATCAGAGCGATGGCTCGAAGACGATGCCATCGTCGATGCGCATCGCAAGCTTTGATATCGCCTCGGGTGCGTGCCGCGATGTGCGCAAGCTGGATACCGCGACACTCGCGCAGGGTCCGGCCACGGCGCGCGGCGCCGACGCATACTTCCTGCATCCGGACGGCAAGACCTTGTGGTTCGTGGATTCCATCCGTCAGATGACGTTCGAGATCTCGACCGCGAATCCCGCGCAGTTGTCGCACCGCCCCGTGTTCGGATGGGGGAGCACACACCGCGTGCGCACCGACGACAATACGTCGACGATCAATCTGTGCGATGCGACGGGAAAAATCCTGCGCCGTATGCCGGGCGCGGGCGTGCTGGTCGCGGTGTCCGCGGACGGAAGCGACTTCGCGTTGATGCAGACGGCGGGTGGCTCGGATTGGAAGATAACGGTGTTCGATTCGGACGGCGACGCGCTGGCGCAGGCCCCGCGTCCCAATCGCACGTGGAAGCCCTTCAAAGCACCGGTGATGGAGCGCAAATACGAGCTCGTCGCCAACGCCGCAGGCGCCGACCTCTACGAGCTCTACGCCAATGCCGGCGGCGTCCGCATCGTGCGCTGGGTCAAGTAGGCCCGGTCACGAGGTTGACCCACGGGGGGTGAAAATGATAAGCTAAGTGCCGTTGTCCCTGTCCTGCCGCCTTCTGGTGGTCGTTCCTTATAGTTCCTCGTTGTTCCAGCGCGCCTGGCCATCCGCCCCGCGCGCTTTTGATTAATAGACTGAGGTAGTCAAACCCCGATGAAGCTAATTTTGGATTTCTTCAAGCTCCTCTGGAAGGGCTGGAAAAAGTTCGCCCACATCCTCGGAGTCGTCAACACTCGCATTCTTCTCACCGCTACTTACTTCGTCATTTTCGCGGTCGCGTTCATCGGCGTCCTGATATCGCGCGCGGACCTGCTTGACCGCAAGATGGACAAGAAGGCGTCCTACTATCACAATCGCGAACCGTTCAAGGACACACTCCAGACGGTCAAGCGCACGTTCTCGTTTTAGCGCAACGCGCGCAGGAGACCAACGATGTACATTCTCGGCATCTCGTGTTACTACCACGATTCCGCGGCCGCGCTTCTCAAAGACGGCGAAATCATCGCGGCGGCGCAGGAAGAGCGCTTCACGCGCATCCGCCACGACCAGGACTTTCCGGAACAGGCGGTCAAGTACTGCCTGAAGGAAGCCGGCATCACCATCGAGCAGGTGGACTACATCGGTTTCTATGACAAGCCGATGGTCAAGTTCGAGCGCATCCTACAGACATATATCGCGACGTGGCCGCGCTCGTTCCCGTCGTTCATCAAGTCGGTGCCGATGTGGCTCCAGAAGAAGCTCTGGATCCCGAGCCTCATCAAGAAAGAGCTCGGCTACGAGGGCGACGTGCTCATGATCGAGCACCACCTTTCGCACGCGGCCAGCAGCTACCTGGTGTCACCGTACGACGACGCCGCCATCGTCACCGTCGACGGCGTGGGCGAATGGGCCACGTCGACCATCTGCCACGGCGTCGGCAGCGATATCAAGATCTTGAAGGAGATCCGTTTTCCGCACTCGCTGGGCCTCCTTTATAGCGCGTACACCTACTACCTCGGCTTCAAGGTCAACAGCGCCGAGTACAAGGTGATGGGCCTGGCACCCTACGGCGAGCCGAAGTACGTCGACAAGGTGATGGAGACGATCACTTACAACGACGACGGTTCGTTCAAGATGAACATGAAGTACTTCGCGTACGACTACGGTCTGCGCATGACCAACAAGGAGTTCGAGAAACTCTTCGGCCAGCCCACGCGCGAGCCGGAATCCAAGCTCGAGCAGTTCCACAAGGACGTCGCCATGAGCGTCCAGGTTGTGACCGAGGAAATCGTGCTGCGCATGGTCCGTCACGCGGCCGAGCTCACCGGTTCCAAGAACCTGTGCATGGCGGGCGGCGTGGCGCTCAACTGCGTGGCCAACGGCCGCGTAGTGAAAGAGACGCCGTACAAGGACGTGTTCATCCAGCCCGCCGCGGGTGACGCCGGCGGTGCGGTGGGTGTCGCGACGTACCTCTACCACACCGTGCTCGGCAACGAGCGCAAGTGGAAGTGGGAGCACGCGTACCTCGGACCCGAGTACAAGACGGACGAGATCCGCAAGTTCCTGGACGAGAACGGCATCGTGTACAAGGAATTCGACGAGAACGGCATGCTCGATGCCACCGTGCAGGCGCTCATCGATCAGAAAACGATCGGATGGTTCCAGGGCCGCATGGAGTTCGGACCGCGCGCACTCGGTGCACGCTCGATCATCGCGGATGCGCGTAATCCCGAGAACAAAACGGTCGTGAACCTGAAGATCAAGTTCCGCGAGAGCTTCCGTCCCTTCGCACCGTCGGTGCTGGAGGAGAAGTGCAATGAGTGGTTCGAGCTCGACATTCCTTCTCCTTACATGCTGCTGGTTGCGGATGTGCGCGAAGGCAAGCGCACCATTCCGGCGGTGACGCACGTCGATCAGTCGGCGCGCATCCAGACCGTGAACGAGAAAGAGCACGCGCGTTACTACAACCTGATCAAGCGCTTCGATGAGAAGACGGGCTGCCCGCTGATCATCAATACGTCGTTCAACGTGCGCGGCGAGCCCATCGTGTGCAAGCCGGACGAGGCGTACACGTGTTTCATGCGCACCAACATGGACGTGCTCGTGCTCGACAAGTTCGTGATGTACAAGCCCGACCAGAAGCCGTTCAACGACGACGTTGATTGGCGCACGCAATTCGCGCTGGATTAGCGCAAGCGCTTCCAGCCGACCGAACGCGGCGTCGTGAAGCAGGGCGGGAACGGGGCGCGTTCTTGCCACGCGACGCGACGCTGTGATAACCTCCGGGTCCTGTTTGTTTCCAGCGACCCGGAGGTTTTTTCATGCATCTCGCCAGCGGAACCATCGACAACTATCTGTGCACGGCAACCACCGCCGTCTCCACGGCCACGGTGATTTTCGCTGCCACGCGCGTGCGCTCAATCGTGACGCGCGAGCGTCTGCTCAAAGCCGCGGCGGGCGCGGCGATCGTGTTGGTTGCGCAGATGTTCGACGTGCCGTTGTTCGGCGGCGTGGTTGTGCATCCCATCGGGGCCGCGTTTCTAACCCTCCTCGCGGGGCCGGAGCTGGCACTGTTGGCCATGACCGCTGTCATCGCGTCGCAGGCGCTGTTCATGAATGACGGTGGGCTCGCCGAGCTCGGCGCAAATGTGCTCAATATGGCCGTTGTTGGGGTCTTCGTTGCTGGGTTTGCGCTGAAATTCACTCGCTCGCGCCTTACGGGATTCACCGGATTGCTTGTGGGGGCTGCGCTCGCGAGTGTGTTGTCTGTTTTCGCCGCGGCCGCGGCGATGTCAATCGAGCTGGCGCTGTCCGGAACGCCGGCCCTGTCCGCGTTCGGACTGACCATGCCCGCGCACGCAGGGTTTGCAGCGTGGGAAACGCTGACCACGCTCGCGATCGTTCTCGCGGCCGTGCGCGTACGCGCAATCGAGCCGGTCACGACGGCATCCTGATTCACTAGAAGGGCTCCTTCCACATGGCGACCAAGGGCCGCACGGCGAGTCCGATCTCGCGCCTTGAAATGAAGCCGGACGACCTGCGCTGGCAATGCGATCCCGACGGACTCGGGTTCGAAACCACCGCCTCGCTCGAAAGCAAGCCGAACATCATCGGTCAGGATCGCGCGCTCCACGCCATCCGCCTCGGGCTCGAGCTGCGCAGCCCGGGCTACAACATCTTCGTCTCCGGTCTCACCGGTGTCGGCAAGCTGACCGCGATCCGCTCCGAGCTCGAGGCGATGGATCTTTCCCGGAGCGATCTCAAGGACATCTGCTACGTCCACAACTTCCACGATCCGGATGCGCCCCAGTACCTCATGCTCAAGAAGGGGCAGGGCAATGCGCTCAAGGAAAAGCTGCAGGAACTGCTGCGCACGATCACGGAAGTGATTCCGGTCGCGCTCGCGAGCGACAGCTTCAAGCGCAAGCAGGCGCTGATCGCGGACGAGATCAAGAAGCGCCGCGACGAATTGCAGCAGACGCTGGAGAGGGATGTGGTCAAAAACGGTTTCTCGGTGCAGCAGATCGAGTACGGCGACTACAGCCGCCCCGAGATCGTGCCCGTGGTCACCAACGAGCCCGTGCCCATCGACCGGCTGCCGAGTCTTCTCGCGCAGGGGAAAATCAAGCAGGCGGAATACGACCGCCTGCAGTCGGCCTATCCGTCGTTGTCGCGACGCCTCGACGATCTGTTGATCGCGGGTCGTGAGCTACAGCGCGAGCTCGACCACCGCACCGCCGAGCTCGAGAGGAAGCAGCTCTCGCCGCTGGTCGATTATTCGATCAAGGACATCGCGGAAGAATTCAAGTATCCGAAGCTGAAGCACTTTCTCGACAACCTGCGCGGCTTCATCCTCGAGCACCTGCCGCTGTTCGCGGTGCCGCGCCAGGACGAAGACCGCCGCCGCGCCACGCTCCCGTTCCAGGTCAACGTGCTCGTCGACAACACCGGTCGCACCGAAGCGCCGGTCGTCATCGATACGTCACCGTCGTACACCAATGTGTTCGGCTCGATCGAACGCATGGCCACCAGTGAGGGAGACCGCGTTACCGATCACATGGCGATTCGCGGTGGCTCGCTCCTCAGTGCCAACGGCGGCTATCTCGTGCTCAACCTGATCGACGTGTTCGAGGAGCCCATGGTGTGGAGTGCGCTCAAGCGCGCTCTCAAGAGCCAGCGCCACACCATCCGCGGTTTCGATTCGCTGCTGCTCATGCCGGTCGCATCTCTCAAGCCCGAGGCCATCGAGCTCGACCTGAAAATCGTGCTCATCGGCGACCAGTGGAGCTACCAGAACCTCTACGAGTACGACGAGGATTTTCGCACCATCTTCAAGGTGAAAGCCGATTTCGACACGGTGATGGAGAACAGCCCGGCCAACCGCAAGAAATACGGGCGCTTTGTACGCACCCTCTCGGAGCAGGAGTCGCTGCCGCATTTCCACAAGAGTGCGGTGGCCGCGATCATCGAAGAAGGCGTGCGTCTCGCGGGGCGGCGCAACAAGCTCTCCACGCGTTTCAGCGACGTGGGCGACATCTCGCGCGAGGCCGCGCACTGGGCGCGCCGGCGCCGCGCCACGCTCGTGCGCGAAGAGGACGTCGGCACCGCCGTTCGCGAGCGTCGCCGGCGTATCAATCTCTCCGAGGACAAGGTGCAGGAATTCTTCGAAGAGGGAAC
>Ga0207674_10007446_pt1 | contig 12761 bp, 13 predicted proteins | sample KBSCornC72_FD_184303 | JGI IMG/M metagenome (GOLD analysis project Ga0207674, IMG submission 184303) | Corn rhizosphere microbial communities from Kellogg Biological Station, Michigan, USA - KBS Corn C7-2 (SPAdes) (version 2) | ecosystem: Host-associated > Plants > Roots > Rhizosphere > Soil ... | reverse complement strand
ACGGTACCGGCCGCATGGCCGCTTCCGCGGCGACGCGGCGCTGCGCGCGCTGCAGGATCAGACCGGTCAGCAGCGCCGAGCCGGCCAACCCGGCGAGCACCGCGTTCGGCGCGATGAGGTAGGCGGACAGCTGCTCGTCGGCCTGCACGCCGACCAGCTTCGGCGCGGCGAGGAAATAGGCGGCCTCGACGACCAACGGACCGAACGCCCCAGATGCCGCCACGCCGAGCAGGTTGTCGCCGCGGCGGCCGGCCGGCCACGCCGCGAGCAGGCCGATCAGCAACGCGCTGCCCATCATGAGCGCGGCGCCGGGCAGCGAGAAGACCTTCTGCAGGAAGTACTGGTTGCCGAACCGCCACACGTCCAGCCGAGCCGTGGTGAGCCCCTCACCGATGGCGACTCCGTTGATGACGGAGGCGACGGCCAACGCCCAGATCCAACCGGTGGTGGCCACCACGTTGGCCGCGACCGCGCGGGCAGACAGCGCCGCGATCGCGATGAGCAGACCGACGACCACCCCGACGATCGCGTACCCGCCGGCGATCAGTTGCGGCGCGGAGGTCTCCGGCCGGTGCGCCGCCCGGGCCGGCACCGCGACCAGTGGCACGGTGAGCAGCCCACCGAGCGCCGCGCTGAGCGCGATGACCAGCCGCCACGCGGTGGTGGCGATGGCACCCGGGGCCCTCGAACTGTCCACTGTGGAGCGTCGGCTCGGCGGAGCGGCACCCGCCTCGCCCGCTGAGAGCCGGTCGGCGACGATCGCGCCGAGGATCGTCGACGTCGCGGCGATCCACGTGGTCCACGCGAGGCTTGCCAGCCAGGTGCTCTGGCCGGTGACGTCCAGGTCCGGCGTCCAGACCAGCACGCCCAGCCCGTAGCCCACGCCCAATTGGGCGGCGGCGCTGCCCGCGGCAACCCCGACCGCCAACGCGATCGAACCTCCCCAGCCACGTGTGGCCATGCGGGGGAGCCTAGCGGCGACGCCCGCGGAGCCGCTACCGGAGGTCGTTCCGCGGCGACGCCCGCGGAGCCGCTACCGGAGGTCGATCACCGTCGGGGAGGATCCGGCGCGGCTTCGCCGGGTCCGCCCTCCGCTATTTACCCGGCGTGGTGTGATGGACAGGTGGCCGATGATCCGCACCCGCCCGAGCCGACCACCCCGGAACCAGCCACCCCGGACCCGGAAGCGCCGCAGGAGGCCGCCTCCGCACCGGTGACGCCGGGGCCGGACGACGCCACCGTCGTGCACCGCCCGGACGGCCCCGGTCGGCCCGGCGCGGGCGGGGACGAGACCTCCGTGCTGCCGCCGGCCAGGACCGGTGACACCACCGTCTTTCAACCGCTGCGGCCCGGTGACACCGCCATGATGCCGCCCGCCACCGACCGTCCCGGTGGTGAGGGCGCGCGGTGGTCCGCCCGGGCGGGGGTACCGGCGGCCGAGGCGGCCGACGAGGAGTGGGTACCGCCGGAGGAGCCCGGGGGCGCCTGGTGGCTGCCCCTCGCGCTCGGGATCGGCGGGCTGATCCTGCTGGCCCTGGTGGGACTCGGCGTGTGGTTCGCGGTACGGCACAGCGGGAACACCCCGGCTCCGGTGGCCACCCAGTCGCCCAGCCCCGCGCCGAGCCCGACGCCGTCGCCCACTCCGTCCCCGACACGGAGCCCGTCGCCGCCGCCGAGCCCCACCGCGGCGACGGTCAGCCTTCCCAACCTGCGCGGGACATCGCTGCGCGACGCGCAGCAGGTGCTGACCGGCCTCGGCCTCGTACCGGCGGTGAGCAACCAGGTCGACGGCTCGGCACCGGCCGGCACCGTCGTCGGTACCAACCCGCCCGCGGACAGCGTGGTCCCGGTGGGCAGCACGGTGACTCTGCTGGTCGCGGTACCGCCGGCACCGTCGCCGACTCCGTCGGACCGACCGTCGGCGGACGCCAGTCCGACTCCGACGAACAGGTGACGTTCAGCGCGCGACGCGCGAAGGTACCGGGCGGGAAGCCCCCCGGTACCGGTTGGGTGGCGGCCCCACCTGCGCCCGCTGCAGCCCGTCGACCTGAACGAAGATGGAGCGGCGGGCGACCGCGTCGCCAGCGGTGTTGAGCTCGTACCCGTCGAGCCAGCACCAGCCGTCGTAGGTGGACCAGTCGTGCACCCGGATGACGCGGAACAGCAGTGGGCTGGCGAACTGGACGCTCGCGGCCCGGGTCACCCGCAGGACGTCACCGGATCGCGGCAACATCGTCAGCAACCCCGGCCTCGGCACCCATGGGCACCAGCGTGCCGCATGATGATGATCAATGCAAGTTGCAGTTGGCAGAGCCGCCTTCTAAGGTTTGCGGCAGTCGCCGAAGATATGTGTCGACCGGACCGGCCGACTATGCTCCGATCCGATCAGGTACCGCCGTGCCGCCCCTCCCCGGATGTCAGGCTCGGCTGGTCGCTGCCTCGGTCAAATTCGATCATCGTCACCGTGCCGGTGGCCGCCCCCTGGCGGGAGGTGAACCGTGAGTGCGCGCCGCAGTCCGACCGTCGGACGGCGCCGGCTTGGCCTTGAGTTGCGCCGGCTCCGTGAGTCCGCGGGGGTGACCATCGACATCGTCGCCGAGCGGTTGGAGTGCTCGGCGTCGAAGATCTCGCGCATCGAGACCGGGCACACCGGTGCCACGCCGCGGGATGTGCGGGACATGCTGGCCGTCTACGGGGTCGGCGGGAAGCCCGCCGACGACCTGGTGCAGGTCGCCCGGGACTCTCGGCAAAAGGGCTGGTGGCACCTGTATGGAGCGGTGCTCACCGGGGCATACGTGGGGCTGGAGGCGGCCGCATCATCGATTCACGCCTATGAAGTTCAGGTCGTACCGGGTCTGTTGCAGACGGAGGAGTACGCCCGGACGCTGATTAACGTTGGTCGACCGGGGATCCCGGAGGCCGATGCGCAGCGGCGGGTGCATGTCCGGATGGCTCGCCAATCGTTACTGGTACAGGATGATCCACTCGATTTCTGGGTGGTGTTGGATGAGACGGTCTTCCGCCGCCTTGTGGGTGGCGCTACGGTAATGCGCGCCCAACTCGATCGTCTCGTCGCGGCCTGCCGGCTGCCGAACATCACCATCCAGGTGCTGCCGTTCTCGGTCGGTGCGCACGTCGCGATGGAGGGTTCCTTCGCGATCCTCGGGTACGACGATCCGGCCGATCCCGACGTGGTATTCGCGGAGAACGCCGCGGGCGGACTGTTTCTGGAGAAGGAAGAAGAGCTCAGGCAGTACCACGAAATTTTTGATCATCTACGGGCGACCGCACTGCCGCCGGACGAGTCAGCGGCGTTCATCGCCAAACGGTTGGAGGAACTTTGATGGAGATCGAGTCCAAGGGGCTCCGGGTGGATCTGGGCCGCGCGAACTGGCGCAAGAGCTCGGCCAGCGGACCCAACTGCGACAACTGTGTCGAGGTCGCCTTCGTCGACGGCGCGATCGCGGTACGCGACTCGAAGGACCCGCAAGGCCCAGCCCTCATCTTTACCCAGGCCGAGTGGGACGCCTTCGTCGGCGGCGCCAAGGACGGGGAGTTCGACCTGTAACGGACCGGGAACCGCGGTCGGCGTGTCGCGTCGCCGGTTCCGGTGAGCCTCGTTGTACCCGTCGGCTGCGGCGCATGCCGGGCCATCGCCCGGGAGGGGCAGCGGCATGGCGGTACCAAAACGGAGGCAGAGGCAGGCGGTCAGTATGCAGAACGGAGTGGACGGTGTGGGCACCGGTACGGCGGCGATCGAGGACAGGTTCGCCGGCCAGCTCGGGTACCGGATGAACAACCGGCGGGAGATCGGCGGGGTGCCGACGGCGACAGGTACCGCACCGGCGCCGGCCGGTTCGGTGCTGGACGGCCCGTTGCCGCCCTCGCCGAGCATGTCCCTCGGCGGGCTGGACGAGCTTGCCGAACCGGTGTTCCAGCCCGACGACGACTGGATGGACAACCCGTCCGGGTCGCTGGCCGACCACCCGTTGCTGCGCGGCCTGCTGCTGGAGTTGCCGGCGAAGGGTGCCATGCCGACCGCGGCCTGGCTGGACCGCTGGTTCGAGGCGGCCCGGTCCATCCTGGAGCTGCTGTACGTGCAGAACAGCGACCCGATGAACCGCCGCTGAGCGTGGCAGACTAGCCCGGGTGACCCTGCCGAAGATTGAGCTGCACGTTCACTTGGAAGGGTCGATCCGGCCCGCCACCCTGCTGGAGCTCGCCCGGCGCAACGGCGAATCGTTGCCCGCCGACTCGGTGGAGGGCCTGGAGAAGCTCTACGAGTTCACCGACTTCAGCCACTTCGTCGAGGTCTGGATCCTGACCACCAACTGCCTGCGTACCGGCGACGACTTCCGGCGCGTGGTGGTCGACTACGCCGCCGAGGCGGCCTCGTTCGGCGCGGTGTACCTGGAGGGCATCTTCTCGCCGTGCGAGCGGGTACAGCGCGGCATCGGCTGGGACCAGATCTTCGGCGGGTACTGCGACGGAGCCGTCGAGGCGTACGAGCGGCACGGCGTGACGGTGCGGTTCACCCCCGACCTGACCCGCGGCCTGGATCCGGAGCTGGCCGAGGAGGCCGCCCGGATGTCGGTGCGTTACGCCGAACGGGGTGTGGTCGGCCTCGGCCTGGGCGGCATCGAGAGCCGGCCGGCCGCGCCGTACCGGAAGGCCTTCCACATCGCCCGGGACGGCGGGCTGGGGCTGGTACCGCACGCCGGCGAGGCGGCCGGCCCGGACTCGATCCGCGAGGTACTGGCGTTGAATCCTGCCCGGATCCGGCACGGGTTCCGCGCGGTCGAGGACCGTGCGCTGCTCGCCGAGATCGTCGCCCGCAACATCGTGCTGGACGTGTGCCCGACCTCGAACCTGCGCACCGGCGTCGTCCGGACGCTGGACGAGCACCCGCTGCCGGCCCTGCGCGCGGCCGGCGCGCTGTGCACCATCAACACGGACGACCCGGCGATGTTCGGTACCGACCTGGGCCGGGAGTACGAGCTCGCGGCCGGGCTCGGGGTCACGCCGGCCGAGGCGTTCGCCGCCGGGGTCACCGGTGCGCTGTGCGATGAGGAGACCCGCCGGCGTCTCGATGGTTTGTGGATGACCGGGTAGAGTCGTCGCGAAATTCGCCGGGGGACGGAGGGTACCCATGTCCACGACCGAGATGATCGTGTTCTACCTGAGCGGGTTCGGCACGTTGGCGATGGTGATCGGAGCCTTCGGTCTGCTGGACGCCTTCAACGGTGAGAACCGGGGTGCCCGCCGGGTCACCTGGCTGATCGGGCTGTACGCGCTCGGCGTGGTGATGAACGTCGCCGGCCTGACCGTGCTCGGCAGGTGGTACTTCGCGATGGCGATGGCGCTCATGCTGGTACCGGTCGACACCGCGCTGCACCGTCGCCGCACGGCCCCCGCCGGCGAGTAGCTCAGACCGGGAAGCTCTCCGGGCGGGTCGTCGCCGCGGCGGGCGGAGTCGCCGAGTAGATGCGCAGCCGCTGAGCGGCCAGCCGCACCACATAGCTGGGGTTCAGCAGCAGGTACCGCCGCCACAGCCGGCTCGGCTCCAGGCCCAGCCGCCACAGCCACTCCAGCCCGCGCCGCTGCATCCAGGCGGGCGGGGTACGCAGGGATCCGGCGTGGTAGTCGAAGGCGGCGCCGACCGCGAGCAGCGGCATCGGCAGCCGCGAGCGCATCGCGTAGGCGAACGTCTCCTGCCGTGGGCAGCCGAGGCCGACCAGTACGATCCGAGCGCCGGAGCCGACGATCCGGGCCGCGATCTCCTCCGCCTCGCCCGGCTGGGCGGACCGGAACTTGGACGCCTCGCGACCGGCGATCTTCAGCGCCGGGTACCGCTCCTGCAGCCGAGTCACGAGCCGGTCGAGCGTCTGCTCGGTGGAGCCGTACAGGTACACCGGAAGCCCCTCGGCCGCGGCCCGCTCCAGCACCTTCAGGGTCAGCGTCGGGCCGTAGACCCGGTCGCTCAGCCCGGTGTGGTACAGCAGGTTGAGCGCCCAGCGCACCGGCTGCCCGTCCGGGGTCACCAGGTCGAAGGCGTTGAGCCGGGCGTTGTACGCGTGGTCATGGACGCCGGTCATCACGCCGTGTACGGCGAGCGCGGTGAGTGCGAACGGCCGGCCCTCCCGGGCAGCGTTCAGCACCGCGTCAGTGGCCTCGGCGTAGCTGGTCGGGTCGACGAGCACGCCCAGCACGCTGTACTTCACGATGCTGGTATCCATTTGTCCACGTTGGCCTGGTAGATCTCGGCAAGGATCATCGGTACGTCATAGACCTGTTTCCACTCCGGGTAGTCCGCCTGGAAGGCGGCGTTGGAGCCGATCCACCAGATGTGGTCGCCTACCCGGTTCGCTTCATGGTACTCGGTGATCATCGGCTGCCCGGTGATCTGTTCGGCGATCTTGAATGCCTCGAGGTGTGAACAGTTGGAGTGCCGGCCGCCGCCGAGGTTGTAGACCGCCGCGCTGCGCGGGTTGCGGAAGAAAGCCTCGAACGCGCCGACCACGTCGTGGCTGTGGATCGCGTCGCGCACCATCTTCCCCTTGTACCCAAAAATCTTGTAAGTGCGACGCTCCATGTTGCACCGCATCACGTAGCCGAGGAAGCCGTGCAGCTCCGTGGCTGAGTGTGCGGGACCGGTGAGGGTCCCACCACGGAAGCACGCCGTCTTCATGCCGAAGTAGCGGCCATACTCCTGCACCATGACGTCCGCGGCAACCTTTGAGGCCCCGAAAACGGAGTGCAGGCAGGCGTCGATCGACATGTCCTCGCGGATGCCCTGCTCGTACGGGTGGCCGGGCTCGATCTCCCAGCGGCTGTCCAGCTCGACGTAGGGCAGGTAGTTGGGGCGGTCGCCGTACACCTTGTTGGTCGAGCAGTGGATCACCGGGGCGTCGATGCAGTACTCCCGGACGTTCTGCAGCACGTTCAGGGTGCCACCGGCGTTGACGTCGAAATCGGTGTACGGGTCTCGCAGGGCCCAGTCGTGGGACGGCTGCGCGGCGGTGTGGATCACCACCGCGATGTTCCCCAGATACCGGCGAAAGATGCCCGATAGCGCGTCCCGGTTCCGGATGTCCACGTCGTGATGGGTGTACGCGTTGCCCAGCTCGTTGGACAGCCGCAGCACGTTCCAGGCGGTGGACGCCTCCGGTCCGAAGAACCGGGCCCGCATGTCGTTGTCGATGCCCACGACGTCCAGGCCCAGACCGGCGAAGTGGCGGACCGCCTCGGAGCCGATCAGACCGGCCGATCCGGTCACCAGCGCGACACTCACCTGGGATGCTCCTGTTCTCTGGGTGGTTCCTGGCCCCAGGGAGCATAGCGTCGCCAGCTCGTGATTCTTCCAGCGCGCAGACAAACGGCCGGCTCAGCTGAGCCGGCCGTTGCTGGTGGGGAAGGAGGGAGTTGAACCCTCACGCCCTTTCGGGCACACGGACCTGAACCGTGCGCGTCTGCCATTCCGCCACTTCCCCGCGGTGCTGGTGAGGCGCTTGCAGCGCTACTGTCCAGCGGCGGGGGAAACTGTAGCACGAGTCAAACCGATCGGTGCGCGTGCGCGCGTGCGGCGTCCGGATACCATCAGACCTCGGAACCCGAGGAGGAGCCGGTGAGTGTGCTGCAACGCTTCGAGAAGCGTCTAGAGGGCCTGGTTGAGGGGGCCTTTGCCAAGGTCTTCAAGGGTGTGGTCCACCCTGTGGAGATCCTTAACGCCATGCAGCGGGAGGCGGAGGCGCACAAGGCGATCCTCGCCGGCGGGCGCACACTCGTGCCGAACCGCTACGTCATCGACCTGTCGCCGTACGACCACAGCCGTCTCGCGCCGTACGCCGCCGCGCTGGCCCAGGAGCTGGCCCAGTCGCAGGCCGAGTTCATCGGCGAGCAGGGCTGGACGGTGTACGGGGACGTGATCGTCGAGATCGAGCGCGGCGACGGTCTGGACACCGGGATGTTCCGGGTGACCGCCGAGGTCTACACCGGCGGGGACGTGCCGCCCATGCAGTCCTACGAGCAGCCTCCTCCTCCCCAGTACCCGCCGTACGACCAGCAGCACGCGTACCAGCAGCAGGGCCGGCCGGTCAGCGGCCCGCCCGGCGGCCGCACTGTGCGGCTTATGGCCAACGACGGGCGCACCTACCCGCTGTCCATCGGCTCGACCGTCATCGGCCGCGGCGACCAGGCCAACCTGCGCCTGCCCGACGTCGGCATCTCCCGCCGGCACGCCCGGCTCGACTACGACGGTGCCCAGGTCGTGCTGACCGATCTCGGCTCGACGAACGGCACGATGGTCAACGGCCAGCGGGTGTCCGCGGTCGCCCTCAACCCGGGCGACATGATCCAGCTCGGTACCACGACGCTGACGTTCCGCGTGGACGGCTAGACCTTGCCTCAGGAACTTGTCCTCACGGTCGCCCGGATCGGCTTCCTCGTCCTTCTGTGGATCTTCGTGTTCACGGTGGTCGGGGTGGTCCGGCGCGACCTGTTCGCGGGTTCCCGTACAAGACTCGTCGCGGCGCCCCGGGGGGTTGGCGTCTCGACGGCCGGCGGCCGGCCGGCCAAGACCAAGCGCGGTCGGGCCGCGCGCCAGTTGGTGGTGACCGCCGGTGCTCTCGCCGGTACCAAGATCACCCTCGGTGAACAGTCGATAACGATCGGCCGGGCCGAGGACTCCACGCTGGTGATCACCGATGACTACGCGTCGGCCCGGCATGCTCGGCTCCTTCCCCGAGACGGGCAGTGGCTCCTGGAGGACATGGGATCCACCAACGGGACCTACCTCGACCGCGATAAAGTCACCGGCCCCACCCCTGTACCCCTCGGCGTGCCGATCCGGATCGGCCGCACGGCTCTCGAGTTGCGACCATGACCCTCTTCAGGCGAGCGCCGAGCGCTCCCACCCCCTGCAGGCGAGCGCGGTGCGCTCCATGACTCTGACCCTGCGCTACGCCGCGCGTAGCGACCGCGGCCTGATCCGCGACGGAAACCAGGACTCCGTCTACGCGGGTCCCCGGCTGCTCGCCGTGGCCGACGGCATGGGCGGCATGGCCGCCGGTGACGTCGCCAGCAACATCACCATCGGCGCCATGGCGCCGCTCGACGAGGACGTCCCGGGCGACGCCCTCGTCGACGCGCTGCGCTCCGCGGTGGACACGGCCAACCAGCAACTGCGCGACGTGGTGGACGCCAATCCCTCGCTGGAGGGCATGGGTACCACGCTGACCGCGATGCTCTTCTCGGGCAGCAAGTTCGCCATGGTGCACGTCGGGGACTCCCGCGCGTACCTGCTGCGCGACGGCGAGTTCGTCCAGGTCACCAAGGACGACACGTACGTGCAGATGCTCGTCGACGAGGGCCGCATCAGCGCGGAGGAGGCGAGCAGCCATCCGCAGCGCTCCCTGCTGACCCGGGCGCTGGACGGCCGGGACATCGACCCGGAGTACTCGGTACGCCAGGCCGTGGCTGGCGACCGGTACCTGCTGTGCAGCGACGGCCTGACCGCGGTCGTGCACGCCGAGACGATCGCGCAGACCATGCGGGAGTACAGCGACCCGGCGCAGTGCGTCGAGCGGCTCATCCAGTTGGCCCTGCGCGGCGGCGGGCCGGACAACATCACGGTCATCATCGCCGACGTCACCGACAGCGGGGACATTCGCGAGCAGCGCCCCATGGTCGGCGGCGCCGCCGCCCGCGACCGCGGGATGTCGCCCAGCGTCGAGGGCTCGACGCCGGCGTCGCGGGCCTCGGCCCTCAACGCTCCCCGGCCGGCCGCTCCCGAACCGCCGCAGGAGGAGGACAACGCCCGACCCAAGCGGCACCCGATGCGTACCACCGTCCTGCTGGTGGTCCTGCTGGCGATCCTCGGCGGCCTGCTCTGGGGCGGCTGGGCCTGGAGCCAGCAGCAGTACTACGTCGGCGCCACGCCGGACGGGCTCGTCGCGGTCTACCAGGGGATACCGGGGCAGATCGCCGGGGTTCACCTGTCCCGGGTGCACGAGTCGAGCGACATGCACGTCGGCGACCTCACCAAGGTGGCTCAGGACAAGGTCAAGCAGGGCATCACGGCCGACAACGAGGCCGACGCCCGGCGCAAGCTGGCCGACCTGATCAACCCGGCCAACGGCAACGTCGTGGTCAACTGCCCGTCGGCGACCGCGTCGGTGTCCTCGTCCCCGTCCGTCACGCCGAGTCCGACGGCCACCGCGTCGCCGGATGCGGGTCCCAGCCCGTCGCCGACCACGCCACAGGGAACCGAGACCAGCGGACCGTCCGTCGAACCTTCCGGGACCGGCTCACCGGTCCCAACGCCGAGCCTGTCCAGCGGCTGCTGACCGCGGTACGAGACAAGGGGTTGCACCGAACGTGACTGCGCCGAACGCGCCCGCCGCGCCGCGCACGCCCAGCGTGGCGGCGGGCTCGCGCGTGCCCACCCGGCGCGGCACGGAGCTGGCGCTGATCATCGTCGCGATGGTGCTCGTGCTGGCCTACTCCGCGTCGGCCGAGTACGGGCTGGTGGGCCGGGTCACCGGGGACGTCTGGGTGGTACCGGCGCTGCTGGGGATCCTGTTCGTGGGCATGCACGTGGTGGCGCGGATCCTGGTACCGCACGCGGACCCGGTGATCCTGCCCTGCGTCGCCTTCCTCAACGGGCTCGGCGTGGTGTTCCTGCGCCGCCTGGACCTGGGCTCGCTGGACCCGGCGAAGCGGGCCGGCTACTCGATCTTCGCGGGCCTCGGCTTCCGCCAGCTGCTGTGGACCATGGTGGCGCTGGTGGTCGCCTCGGTGGCGCTCGCTCTGGTCAAGGACCACCGGACGCTGTCCAGCTACGCGTACACCCTCGGTCTGATCGGCATCGTGCTGGTGCTGATCCCGGCGGTACTGCCGGCCCGGTTCTCCACGGTCAACGGCGCGAAGCTGTGGATCCGGTTCGGCGGCTTCTTCCAGATCCAGCCCGGTGAGTTCGCCAAGCTGGCGCTGCTGGCCTTCTTCGCGTACTACCTGGTCCGCAAGCGGGAGGTGCTCTCGCTGGCCAGCCGCCGGTTCCTCGGCATCGACTTCCCGCGCGGGCGCGACCTCGGCCCGGTGCTCCTGGTGTGGGCGCTGAGCCTCATGGTTCTGGTGTTCGAGAAGGACCTGGGCACCGCGCTGCTGTACTTCGGCATGTTCGTGGTGACGCTGTACGTCGCGACCGAGCGGGTCAGCTGGCTGATCATCGGTCTGCTGCTGTTCAGCGGCGGGGCGTTCCTCGCGTACACGCTGGGTGCCACCGTCGGCGGGCCGTTCGCCAACTTCCACGAGCGGGTCGACATCTGGCTGGACCCGTTCGCGGACGCCAACGGCACCGGCTTCCAGCTCGTCCAGTCGCTACTCGGCCTCGGTACCGGCGGACTGTTCGGTACCGGTCCGGGGCTCGGTACGCCGTACATCTCGCAGCTGCACCGGTTCATCCTTCCCGAGGTCGAGAACGACTTCATCTTCGCCGGCCTCGGCGAGGAGATCGGCCTGTTCGGGCTCACCGCGCTGCTCGCCGTGTACCTGATCATCGTGGAGCGCGGGCTGCGCGCGGCCATCGCGGTGCGCGACTCGTTCGGCAAGCTGCTGGCCGGCGGCCTGGCGTTCACGCTGGGCCTGCAGGTGTTCGTGATCGTCGGCGGGGTCACCAAGCTGATCCCGCTGACCGGCCAGACCACGCCGTTCCTGTCCGCCGGCGGCTCCTCGCTGATGGCCAACTGGCTGCTCATCGTGCTGCTGCTGCGGATCTCCGACGCGGCCCGCCGGCCGGTCGGAGCGTCCATCTCGTCCGGACAGCCGGTCAAGCTGGCCGGCATGACCACGGAGATCGTCCGATGAACGCCCCGCTGCGCCGAGCAGGCGTCGTCGTGCTGATCCTGTTCGGGTTGCTCTTCGTCAACCTCAACTGGGTGCAGGGCTACAAGGCCCAGTCGTACCGGACCGATCCGCACAACGCCCGCGTGCAGCTGTCCGAGTACCAGCGCCAGCGCGGCTCCATCGCGGTCTCCAAGGGGCAGGTCATCGTGGCGCAGAGCGTGCCGACCGATGACGAGCTCAAGTACCAGCGCACCTACCCGCTGGGCGCCGCCTACGAGCCGATCGTCGGGTACGTGCCGGTCAGCGGGCTGGCCACGGGCGTGGAGCGCGCCGAGAACGACTTCCTCACCGGTAACGCCCCGGAGCTGTTCGCCGATCGTCTCAAGGAGATGTTCACCGGGCACAAGGCGAGCGGCGGCAACATCCTGCTGACGATCAACAAGACCGTGCAGGAGCGCGCGTACAACGACATCGTGAACAACCGCCAGGGCGCGAAGAACGCGGCCGCGGTCGTGCTCGATCCGCACACCGGGGCCGTCCTGGCCATGGCCTCCACCCCGAGCTACGACCCGAACCCGCTGGTCAGCCACGACACCGGCGCCGCGCTGGAGGACTACGACAAGCTCAACAACGACCCGGGCAAGCCGCTGCTGAACCTGGCCACCCAGGACAACTTCCCACCCGGCTCGACCATGAAGGTGCTCATCTCGGCCGCCGCGCTGAGCAACGGGTACAACACGCAGACGGTGATCCCGGCGGGGTCGAGCTACACCCCGGTGCCGGGGAACCCCAATGCCTTCACGATGCACAACGCCGAGCCGAGCATCTGCCCGGACCCGACGATCACGCTGATCGACGCGCTGACCGTGTCGTGCAACACCGGCTTCGCGCAGCTCGGGGTCAAGCTGGGCAGCGATAAC
>Ga0207674_10007444_pt1 | contig 12762 bp, 11 predicted proteins | sample KBSCornC72_FD_184303 | JGI IMG/M metagenome (GOLD analysis project Ga0207674, IMG submission 184303) | Corn rhizosphere microbial communities from Kellogg Biological Station, Michigan, USA - KBS Corn C7-2 (SPAdes) (version 2) | ecosystem: Host-associated > Plants > Roots > Rhizosphere > Soil ... | reverse complement strand
CATCCTGAGCTTGCGAAGGATCTGGCTTGGAACGTCGAGGCCAGATGTTTCGCTGCGCTCAACATGACAGTCACTTACGCGCGGTTGACAATGCGCAAACGCGCACCGTTGTAAAGCGGACCCTACACGTTGCTTTTCGTTACACCGCCCCCGCCCCCGCCGCCGACGGCTTGCTCGCCGCCTCCTCCTCCTTAGCCCACTGAAGCTTCTTCCAAAGCGACTCGAGTAACGGGTCCACACCCTGCCGCGTCGCCCCCGAGATCGAAAAGATCTCCTTCCCCGGCAACTCCCGCCGCAGCGCCTCAATCGGCTCATCGTCCATCGCCAGGTCAATCTTGTTCGCCGCGATAATCTCCACCTTGTTCGCCAGCGCAGGACTAAACGCCTCCAACTCCCGCCGAATCGTGCGATAATTCTCCGCCGGATCCGACCCATCCGGCGGCACCAGATCGAGCAGGTGCACGATCACCTTCGTCCGTTCAATATGCCGCAGAAAGTCATGCCCCAGCCCGGCGCCGGAATGAGCCCCTTCGATCAACCCCGGAATATCCGCCACCACCATCCGTCGGTCCCCCGGCAACACCGCGATCCCCAACTCCGGGTTCAGCGTCGTGAACGGATACGGCGCGATCTTCGGCCGCGCCGCCGACACCACGCTCAGCAGCGTGCTCTTCCCCGCATTCGGCATCCCCACCAAACCGATGTCGGCGATCAGCTTCAGCTCCAACTTCAGCATCCGCTCCTGCCCCAGCGTCCCCGGCTCTGCATATCGCGGCGTCTGATTCGTCGCCGACCGAAAATGCCAGTTCCCCAAACCGCCTCGCCCCCCCTTGGCTATCGTCACCTCCCGCCCCGGCTCGTTCAGGTCCGCCAGCAGGATCATGTCATACGCTTCGTCATAAATCAGCGTGCCGATCGGGACGGGGATGACCAGATCCTCCCCATTATGCCCCGCCATCTTCTTCCCCTTCCCATCCTCCCCGCGCGGCGCCTTCCAATGATGCTTCCCGGCGAAGTCCATCAGCGTGTTCTTCGACGAGTCGGCGACAAAACGAATGGTGCCACCGTTCCCCCCGTCCCCCCCGTCCGGCCCACCCTTCGGGATGTACTTCTCACGTCGGAAAGAAACGCACCCGTTCCCACCGTCGCCAGCCTTCACATGGATGTGTGCTTCATCAACAAACATGGGTGACCAATCATAGCGATGAAGGAACAAAGCGACGGAGCGACGAAGGAAATAAGAGCCCTTCGTCGCTCCGTCGCTATTCGCTTCGTCGCTTCTGCTATACCGTCCGAATGTGCACTTTCCGCCCCTGGAACTCCACCGTCCCATCCTTCAGGGCGAATAGCGTGTAATCCTTGCCCAAGCCGACATTAAACCCGGCATGGAACTTGGTGCCACGCTGGCGGATGATGATCGAGCCGGCCGTAACCGTTTGCCCGCCATAAGCCTTGACGCCCAGGTACTGCGGATTGGAATCGCGCCCGTTGCTCGACGAGCCGGCGCCTTTCTTATGAGCCATAAATCACCTTCCGGTAAGCCTCAGTGCTAAACAAAGCCCCCGCGCTTTTCGCGCGGGGGGAGGAATGTATCGAAAATGGGGATTGGTTGCAAGGCGACAGTTACCGCAATTCCCGTCATCGGACTCGGCCGACCCACGCGATACCGAAAACGGTGACCATGCACATCACGCCGAGCGACCCCGGTTCGGGCACGGTCGCAAATGCCCTCGCCAAGTCGACCCGAAAAGTACCGCTGTCGAATGCAATCGGCTGACTTGGCAGCGTTGTGTTATATCCTTGGGCCAATAGCACCAAGTCGTTAAAATCAACGTTTCCGTCAAAATTAAAGTCTCCCTGGGACCACCGCCGCTGGCCATCGTTGACGTTATAGCTCTGGGCGAGGGCGACCAGGTCATTAAAATCGACCCGACCGTCGGCATTAGCGTCACCGGGACGGGCCAAATCCCATCCAATATCGGAGAGTGCGGCCCAATCGAGGGAGGTCAAGCGGCCTCCATAGTTGGGAGTCATAATCGCGGTTTGCGGTTGCGTTCCAGCCAGGCCCGTGGTCCCCAGAGCCCAGTGAGACAGATCGGAGGAGAGGGCGACCGAACCCGCCGCCGGACCGGTGAAGACGCCTCCGGCGACGCGGGCGTTAAACGACGGGGCGGTGCCAAAGCCAAGGACGTGGATCAATTCGTGCAACGCGACCGAATAAAAGTCGATGCCGAGAGAATTATTGCGGAAACTGTAGCCGGTTGTCGTGTTAAAGGCGATCGATCCACCCCACGGGCCGAAATCGCGCGCCGGGTTGCTCAAGGCGCCGGCTTGTCCGCGCGCCGCTGCGGCATCGCGAAATGCCTGCGATCCCGCATTTACAGCGTAAACACCTGGCCCACCAAGTCCGACGGACGTGCCCCCCAGCACGTAAGCGCCGGCGTTCACGATGATCGTGTTGGCTGGGACGTTCAGGTTCTCATGCACGGCGAGTTGGCTGCCGCCACCCGGGTCAAATGCGTAGGCCGCGCCGGAATCCGGCCCGTTGGGGGTAATCGCGCTGAGATTGTCGCGCAAGCGATCCGTGAGCGACTGCGCCGCGAGCGTCAGCATTGGCTTGGCGGCGGCCCATGTCGTGAAAAATCCATTTTTGTCATAAGTGTAGTCGAAGGTTATGGTGATCTTCGCGTAGAGCGGCGCCGCAAAGAGCAGGCTCAAAAGCAAAGCCTCGCTGCGGACGATTAGAGCCCGGCGACGAATGGTCATAATGCCTCCCAACTTGCGTCGTGGTCTGGCTGTCGATCACGCCGTTCGATCGCTCTTCTTCCACCGCCGGTGGGCAAATAAATACATCAGTCCGATCCCCAGCGGCGCCAGCGCCACCGGCTCGGGAATGGGGTCAATGCCGGCAACCGCGAGTGCGCCGTCATAGATTTCGCCGGGGGCGTAATAGCGCACGCTCGCCGCCGGAAGCTCGCCCTCGGGTCCGAGGTCCGACGCGACCTCGGGCAGTCCGGCAATCTGCCCTGTTACCAGGGGCAGGATGTCCCCGTTAGGCCGTTTGATCTGGTAATTGCCAGCGTAGAAGTCCGCCGTGGACAACCCGTCCGCGCTGGCGACTTGTGTGACCAAGGTCATCGAATAGCTGAACGGTTGCCCAAAGGTGAATTGCACTTCGAACGAGCCGGTATAGGGGAATGGTCCAAGGTCCTGGGTCTTGGCGAGACTGCCGACCTGGCGGAGAATAACCGCCTCTGAATCAACTCCCAGCAGCGGGTAATTCAGCGTTGCATCGGCCCAGGCGATCGTAGACCGGCCGGGGGCGTTAACGGCGACATCGGCGGGCATCCGACCCACGATCTGAAAATAGCCGGTCTGTCCGGTCAACCCTGGACTGTCGACCACGAATGTGGCATCGACCGTTGCCTTGGCAGCGTTGATAAGCTCGGCGGCGCCGGCGTAATTCGTGTCGGCGTGCAGGCCAAATGCATAGCCGACCCCAGAAATCCGCGCGATGGCTGCGCTGGCGTTCGAGGTACCACCAATGCCAATCTGCGAGACCGACGAGTCGGCGCCGACGGCCACGGTCGCGCTCGTGAATTGATTCTCACCGGGCTCGTAAGCGACCAGATGGGCGGTTAGTCCGCTGGTTGCCGCGGCGCCCACCGGGAGTCCAATCCCGGCCGCCGCCAACGCGATTGCCATCAAGCAGCTTCGCATTCGCCACCCGCTTCCGCTCGCGTTGATTGAACAGCCGAGGCCCATATGAACTCCTCGTTCAATGGGGATCGCCGGCCCCTTCCCGGCGATCCCACCTGTTTCATGGTGCACGTGTGCGGACCCGATCGCGAAAACGTCACTCGGCACTAATTCGGGCGCGTCGGGCGCCATCGACGGCCGCTGAGACCGGCACACCCCAGAATCCCCAACCCCGCGATCGCGGTCGACGGGAGCGGAACCGCTGATGCCGCTTCGGCGGTTTGCACGTTCAGTGAGACCTCGTCAATGCCAAATTGGAAGAAACCCTGGTTGTCTGCCTCGGCAAAGCGCAGGCGAAGGGTTTGCCCCGCATGGGCGGCCAGCAGCGCGCTCACGTCCGTCGTGACGGTTGTATAGCCGGCGACGGGCACGTCACCCGGGTGTGTCTGAAAGATGTTCGCCAACACGCCGCCGGTCACGCTAAAGGGATCGGCGCTGGTGGTGAGAATATCTACGCGGGCCTGTTGATTGGGTGTGACGTTGAAATCCAGAGTGTTTGGCGTAAAAAATGCTCCGGCGCGGTTCCCGAGGAATCGATCAAACCGCAGTGACGCGATCTGGACGTCCGCCGGAACCAAAAAGTCCTGGAAAAGAATGTGAGAACCTGGCCCAGACTGATCGGTCATCGCGGCATGAGTCGGACCCGACGGCGACTGGACCAGGAAGCCACTTTGCGGGCTGATCGTCCCGGACTGCGTATAAACCGTCCCATTACTCCCGGGCTGATTCGATACCGTCCAGCCGGCGAGACTGCCGCCGCCCACCTCGAATCCACCGTTGTTGATGAGCTGGAAGCTGTCGGCCTTGGCAATTGCAGGGATGAACGCCAATGCCAAGATGGATAGTGCCAGCCGCCTTGTTCCGCTTCCCATGTTTTCCTCGTTCGTATGGTGGCTCAGGCGCCAACACCCACAATGTCAGTTGATGCCGCACAAAGCCGACGTGTCGCCGTGATCCGATACGGCGAGACTCCTTCTAGCGGTCGCTCGCATCCACTTCCATTCCCCTAATCAGGGAACGGATATCCCCTACGCATAAATGCGTGATTCAACATACTTGGATTTTAAGATTTGGTCGGAGATAACCCAGTGATCGGTCGTCCATACCCCCCAATGGGAGGCAAGCGATGAGCAAATCCAGCGCGATCCGCGAACGCGACGTGCGGTCGTTGTTGCGGCTGGCGGCGGAGCTGTCCGAATTGCCGCGCGACACCGTCACGCGCAGCACCCACATGCTCGGGGGCCTTTGCCGCATCGTCGGGGCGCGGTGGGGAGTCTACGTGGCCAGTGAGGGGATCTTGCCCAACGGGCAGGCGAAGGTCTTCTTCTTCAGCAATACCGAAATGGACACCTCCGAGCAACTTGTCCTCGGGGAGTTCCTATTGAGCGGAGAGCCTTGCGATCCCCTGAGTCCGAAGATGCACGCGCAAATCGCCGACGCGCCGGTCGGACCGTTGACGCAGACGCGAGAACAGGTCATCGATGACGCGGCCTGGTATGGCTCGGACCACTTCAACGTGGTCCGCCGCGGGTGCCGGGTGGACGACGTGATCAACACCAAGCTTCATCTCCCGGATCGACGCACCGTCGTGCAGAGCTTCGGCATTCACCGGGAGCTTCACGACAAGCGGTTCGGGGAGCGCGAACGGCTGCTCGTGGAGATTTTCCATCAGGAGGTCGGGTCGGTCATGGTAGAGCAGCTAACTCACCTGACACCGAATACGTCATCGCTGCCGCCGCGGCTCAAGCAGGTGCTGGCCGGGCTGCTCCAAGGTCGCTCGGAGAAGCAATTGGCGCTAGCGCTGGCATTAAGCCAACATACGGTACATGACTACGCGAAGGCGCTGTATCGCCGTTTCGGAGTTAATGGGCGGACTGAATTGCTGGCCTTGTGGATCGATCCACGGTGACAAACTTCGCGGTAACCGATGGCCGCAGCGATGGCCATGCCTACCGCATCACCCAAGTCTCATTCTTTTGCAAAACCTTGTCCTGCCCCTGATAGTGCTCATCGCCCGGCACTTGAAAATCGATCTGCAACGTCTTTCGCAGTATCGCCCCAGCCTGATCGGGCTTGGTCTTGGTCCAGTCCGCCTTCGACAGCGGCGTCTCCTTGCCATCCTTGTACCACACCGCCTCACCCGACAATCCCGTCACGAAAACGCTGAAACTCCCCATGCGCTCCAGCGGCTCCTCCCAGATCGCCACGCTGTCCTTCGCCTGGTCGGGCCCGACCAACAGTCGGCCAGTCACCTTGTCCAGCGGCTCCATCAGCCGCTTCCCCTCGCGCTTCTTGATCGCGTCGAAGACCTGGGTCGGAATGTTCTGATCCGAACGGTGAACGTTGCCGCGGTCATCCACCATTTCAAAGACCGGCAGGAACTGCTGCTCGTCATTCGTGTTGTTGGTGACCGTGAACGGAACGTACCAGTACGCCTTGGGAGCGCTGGCGCCCGGCGTCTGCACGGTGATCCGGCTGGCAATGCCGTGTTGGAAATCCAATTCCCACGAAACCTTGCTCACGCTCGGCTTGGGATAAGCCCCGGCCGGACGCGCGGTGGGAAACAGGAAGAACCCGATGGCTGCGGCGGCGAGACAGGCGAGAAGTCGTTTCATAGGTGTGAATCTCCGCGGGGCAGGAAACGCTGAACCGAACGATCATACGCCGAAGATTTGGCCCTTGATCGGTGGGTGGTTATTCTGGCTTTGCGTGGGACTGCTGTCAAATCTTCTCTCTTTTCGGGACGGCCGGGGGGACGACGCCGCCGCGTGCACAATCCGCCCCGCGACACCCGACGATTTCCAGGCCGCGTTCGGGTTGATCCTCTCGCCGCCGGGCGCGTCCGCGGACCAGCGGGCGGTGCAGGATTTCATCGGCTTCGCGCGCGACCGCGCCATCGCCTTCGACGGCCTCCACGTCGCCACCCGCGGGGGAAAAATCGTCTCCGCGATGTTGCCGGTCGTCAGCCCCGGACGCACCGCCTTGATCCTCTGCCCGCCCGGCGGCCTGGGCAAGGCGAGCGACGCCGCCACCGCACAACTCATCGCACCCGTTTGCCACCACTGCGCCGCCAACCACATCGAACTCGCCCAAACCCTCGTAGACCCCCAGGACGAAACGCTCCAGCACGTCTTCACCGGCGAGGGCTTCGAACGGATGGCCGAACTCTTTTACCTCCAGTGCCCCTCCCCCGCGACGCCCGACACCGCCCCGCCCCCCCCGCCCCCCGGCGCCCACTGGATCACCTATTCGCAAGAGACTCACGACCTCTTCGGCCGCACCATCCTCGCCTCCTACGAGAACAGCCTCGATTGCCCCGCGCTCAACGGCCGCAGAAACATCCACGACATCATCGCCGGCCACCAGGCCAGCGGCAGCTTCGACCCGCAGCTCTGGTTCCTCCTCCGCGAGGGCGATACGGCGCTGGGCGTCCTCCTCCTCAGCACCAGCCTTCGCAGCGACGCGATCGAACTGGTCTACCTCGGCCTCGTGCCCGCCGCTCGCGGCCGAAAGCTGGGCGAACTCATGATGCGCCACGCCCTGGCGACCTTGGCGGCGCGGAAACTCCCGCGCCTCTGCCTCGCCGTCGACTCGCGAAACACCCCCGCCCTCAAGCTCTATTACCGCCACGGAATGCACCGCCTCACGAGCAAGGTGGCGCTCCTGCGTGACCTGCGCAACCCCGCCGGCGCGACCACCGAAAATCGCGCTGATTTTGTTGGGAAAGTCGGCGGGTGACCGATAACCTATGGGCGACGTCGTTCTCCACACGCCCTCCACACGACCGATAACCCGGTGGACTGCCGGTGAATAAAAAAAACTTTCACCCAGAGAACGCAATCCCTACCGACGTTTGCGGCGTTGTGAACGGAAAATCCGATAAGTTCACCCTTGCCAGTATAGATCGGCCTCGCTAATTTCTCCCCTGTTGGATTCAGGGACGGTTAAGGGTCTTTGAGGAACTCGTTTTGGGCTACGGGCTATCAAGGGGGAACGGGAATGACGCAAGGTCGCCCGCAAGGTTTCTCGAAGTGCATCTCTCGGCATCGCAGGATGCGATAACTCACGGACGAACTAGTGTTGTGGCAGGACGCCCGACTCCGCCAGGGAAAGTGCTGACGGAATGGCCGATCAGATTTCGGTCGTTTCGTTAAACGGTGGAGATGGATCTCGAGGCGCACGGGCTTTCGGAGAGGCCCGCGCGACGCGAGCAGGGAACGGGATGGTTCGGCGCGCGTCTCGACTGGCGCGCGCAGGACTTTCGGGTGCTCTAGTTCAAGGAGATCGCTAGTGAGCTGTATCAGCGCACACGATCCCCAGCTCGTGCGACTCGCTGACGCGATCGCACAGCGGGTAGGACCGCAACGGTTTCACGTCTGGTTCAATAACTCCACACGCCTCGACCTGAAGCAGGACGGCCTCGAAATCGCCGTCCCCAACGACTTCATCAGCGAGTGGATCGGCACCCACTTCACCAAGCCAATCCAGGAGGCGGCCCACGAGGTGCTCGGCTGCCCACTGGCGGTTCGGTTCAACGTGATGCCGCAACTCTTCGAGGTGGACACCCCCGCCACCGACGCCGCCGCCAACGCCAACGGCCCCAAGGTCCAGGCCCAGGCGAAGGTCGTGCGCGGCCCGATCGGCTACGTCGCGCCCATCGTCGGCGCCACCGTGCCCACCAAAGCCGTCGCACAGGTCCGCCCCACGCCCGTCAACGGCAACGCCCGCGCCGCGGTCGCGACCTTCACGCCCGCCCCGATGCCCAACGTCCCCCCGGCGGCCCCCAAGCCCCGCCTCCGCCACGACCTCGAATCCTTCGTCGTCGGCGCCTCCAACCAACTCGCCTACAACGCCGCAACCTACGTCGCCGAATTCCCCGGCGTCCAATACAACCCCCTCTTCATCCACGGCAATTGCGGCCTCGGTAAAACCCACCTCCTCCAAGGCCTCTGCAAACGCTTCATCGAGCACCACCCCACCAAGCGCTGGGCCTACATGACCGGCGAGGAATTCACCAACGAGTTCCTCACCTGCATGCGCCAGAACAAGCTCGACGTCTTCCGCCGCAAAATGCGCGACCTCGACCTCCTCGTCATCGACGACGTCCACTTCCTCTCCGGCAAGAAGGTCACCCAGGAAGAATTCCTCCACACCTTCAACGCCATCGAAGCCATGGGCCGCCAGGTCGTCCTCGTCAGCGACGAGCACCCCAAGATGATCGAAGAGTTCGGCGAATCCCTCATCAACCGCTTCGTCAGCGGCATGGTCGTCCGCATCGACCCGCCCAACTACGCCACCCGCTGCGAGATCCTGCGCAGCCTCTCACACCGAAACGGCGTCACCGTGTCCGAAGAGGTCATCGGCTGGATCGCCCGCCGCGTGACGCAAAACGTCCGCGAGCTCGAAGGCGCCCTCAACCGCATCGCCGCCCACGTAAAACTCACCGGCCGCGCCGCCAGCGCCGAAATGGCCCAGGAAGCCCTCGGCGATCTCGACCGCCAGCTCGTCGCACCCGTCAAGCCCGAGAACATCATGCAGGCCGTCTGCAACTACTTCAGCCTCGACCAAAAGGACCTGATGTCCGGCCGCCGCCAGCGCACCATCAGCCTCGCCCGCAGCGTCGCCATGTTCCTCGTCCGCAAGACCGCCAAGCTCAGCTTCCCCGAGATCGGCGTCCGCATGGGCAAGCGCAACCACAGCACCGTCATCAGCGCCTGCCGCCGCATCGAACGCGCCGTCCTGAAAAACGAAGCCCTCATCTGGACCAGCAGCGTCGGCGACCGCACCGAAGAGGCCGCCGAACTCATCCAACGCCTCGAAGAACACTCGCGGGCGCTGAACTAAAGATCGAGCTTGAAGAATTAAGGCGCGGCGCCAGGAAACAATTGGCTCCTGGCGCCGCGTTCTAGTTAGCAAGTTTGTAGACCGCCGGAAAAGTATCGTAAGTGAAAGGATGTCATCCTGAGGTACTCCGAAGGATCTGCGTGACACTTCGACGCCACGCATTTCGCAATCCGATGCCAGATTCTTCGCTGCGCTCAGAATGACGGCTGGCGCCGTCGACTGACAAGACTTTTCTGACCCTCAATAGCCGGCCCGCTTGCGGGCCGTGTCCCGCGACTATCGATACCTCACCGCCCAATGAACCTCCCGGCCCGCCGGCGAACGAACCGTCACGCGCCCCGTCTCCCCGGAGTCTTCCACCATAATTGCCACGCCGCCCGCACGCTCCTCTTCCGAAACCTCCGCCCCAATGATCTGCATGCCTTTCGGCGCCGCAATTCGGATCTGATAAGGATCGTCCCCCACAACCCGGCTCCGCCCCCGCAACGACTTCGTCTCCCCATCCCACGATTCATCGCGAAGATCGATCACTCCCTGCGTCACATGCCGCGACGTCCCCACAACCACCGGCCGATCCGCCGCCGGCCGCAGCGAAATAACCCGGCACGACGCCGGCGGAAGCGTAACGCGCAGCGACCCCGTGACGGGGGCAACAAACCGATTCGCCCAATAATCAAACCCGACAAACGCCCCCCGTCCGCCCGCCGGCAGATCAAGTCGCTCTAACGGAACCTCAATCGTCGCCGCCTCCTTCGCGTCCCAATTGAACAGTGCCACCACGTCCCGCCGATCCTCCCCCTTCCCGCTGGTCAACTGCCAGACCCGCGGATGCTCCCCCGCTTCAAACAGATCAATCGGCCGCCCGCACAACCCCGTCCCCGGCATCGTCCGCTTCACGATCTCCAACCGCTCCGCCGGCAAACCCGGCAGCCACTCGCTCACCAGGTTCAACTGCCCGCTGATCGCGATCCACGACCCCCACGCCCGCGCCTGCTCCAGCGTCAGCGGCTCACGCAGCATCAGGCAGTCCGGGTCGTTGTGCCACACCCGGCCGTTATAGAAATACAGCCGCGTCGCCATCGTCATGCTCGGGAGGATCTTCTCCCAGCTCGCCCCGATGTCGCGCCCCACCCGCATCGCGTCCACCAGCCCGTACGACGCCGCCAGCGTCCGCATGTTCTGCGCGACGTTGCACCCGTCGATAAACACGTCCGCGCCCGCCGCCTTCCGCACCAGCCGCAGCCCATCCCGGTACGCCTCGACGTTCGTCTTCCGCGGGTCGTGAAAGACCGCCGTGCCGATCTTGTCGTCCCGGTATTCCGGCTTCGGATAAAGGATGTCCACCGCCAGCCCCGTCCACAGCCCGTCGATCTTCAAATACCGGTACCCCCACTCGTGCGTCATCCGCGACACCGTCTGCTCCAGCAGCCCCCGCGCTCCCGGATGCGTCATGTCCAAACACGTCCCCGCCCACTTCACCTCGTACAGCGAACCGTCCGGCCGGTGAACGAAATAATCCTGGTGATCCTTGAACGTCTCGCTCTTCGGATCCCAGCCGAACGGGATAAACCAGAGCCCCGCCGTCATCCCAAGCTTATTGAGCGTCTCGGCCGTCCCCTTCATTCCACTCGGATAAGCCCCCTTCGGTTTATACGTCGTGTAGTCGCGCGGCAGGACCTGCCAATGATCGTCGATCTGCACCAGGTTAAACCCGAACGGCCCAAGCTTGTCGTGCGCAAACGCCGCCAGCTCCGCCAAACTCTTCTCATCCGCCGCCCCGCCATGCGGCTTGGAATACCACGTGCAATACCCACTCGGCGCCGGCTTGAGCTTCACGTTGTTCATCTTGGCGACCGCATCGGCGTACGCCTCCAACCCGCGAAGGCAGTCGTCGAAATGGCCCACCGCAAACAATTCCCCCTCCGCCGTCTCGCCCACACCCAGATTCAGCTTCCCATAATCAACCTGACCCTCGATCGTCAGCCCACCCGCGCCCGCCTTCGAGCGCACGATCCCACTCCCCCGCTCGTCCGTCAGCCACCCCGCCACAACGCCGCCGCGCGTCTTAGGATCAGCCGCGGCCAAAAACGCATAACTCGCCCGCGCCTCATCCGCCGCCGTCAGCCCGTCGCACCCCAGCACCCGAAGGTCCGCTAGCGCCCGGCCCTTCAGCACCGACACGCTCACCGGCGCCGTCCGATCGATCACGCGATTCGTCCCGCCCGCCACCAATCGCTCGCCGAACACGACGAACGGAACACCGGGATAAAGCGCAACGCGGCGCACCGAATGATCCGCGCGCGTTAACTCGACCGCGCGCCCGCCGCGCATCGCCCCACCAACTTCGACCAGTTCAACCTTTGAAACGTCTTGCCCAAACTTCCCATCGCTCAGAAATGCCCCGCCGCCGGCGCTGGCGACAAGGGTTCCGCCCGCCCCATCGAAGGTTACGACGATCAACCCGTTCCGAAGCGTATACCGCTCACCGGTTTTCTCCCCCCGAACGCCAACCTCATCCGCCGTGACCGCCCGCCCTAGAAAGGCCACCGCGACAATCACCCACGCAACCATCCTGACCATAAATCCCGCCGTTCGCCGTGCAAAACCTCTCCAGCCGCGTCAACACCGACCCGGCCAAGCGAACATTCTGCATCCGACAAGGCGTCGCCGTCAAAACGGCGAATTGGCGTCAATTGTGCTTCCGGTGCCCATGGTCATTCGCCTCCGCCGCCCCCGGCATCGCCCGCATCCCCACGTCCTCGCCCGATTCCCCCGTCCCGCCCGTCTGCCCCGGCAACTTCCGAGCCGCAATCCGCCGCGGGTCCGTCTCCACCGAACCGCGCTCATCCGCAAATTCCGAAGCCTCCGCCCCCTCGATCGACGTCGGCCCCGTCGCATGACCCGTATCCACGTCCGGACTATTCGGTTGATGTCGCTTCTCTGACATGAACATCTCCTTTGGAAAAACCAAATGAGAATGCCCTTGCAACCCCCGTGCCCCCGCCCCAAGGTTATTGAGAGTCAGAAAAGTCTTGCCCGGTTCGAAGTCCCGGTATTCGCGGGTGCCACAGGTCGCGGTACTCCGAGACCTGTGTTTTCCGGCATGCGGCGGAGCACAGGTCTGCGAGTACGCCGACCTGTGGCACCCAGACCGGACAG
>Ga0207674_10007442_pt1 | contig 12762 bp, 15 predicted proteins | sample KBSCornC72_FD_184303 | JGI IMG/M metagenome (GOLD analysis project Ga0207674, IMG submission 184303) | Corn rhizosphere microbial communities from Kellogg Biological Station, Michigan, USA - KBS Corn C7-2 (SPAdes) (version 2) | ecosystem: Host-associated > Plants > Roots > Rhizosphere > Soil ... | reverse complement strand
CGCTCATGTCTGTCTCCTTGGCTCACTCCTGCGAACGAGCGCAGGTAAGCGGAAGACAGCGGTATAGCAGGGCTTGGGAGTCGCGCAATTGGCAAAAGCCTGATGCCGGCTCACCGTACAGAGGACGATAGCCCGCCCGATGGTGCAGCCGGAAGTTGCTGGCGGCATGGCGGTCGTCTAGGTTTACTCCAAGGAACCCCTGATCAGACCGCATCCATGAAGCTTCGTCCGCTGCTCCTTGCCTGCCTGTGTTTCATACCGAGCTGGCTCACGGCCGCGCCGCTGCCGGCGGGGCCGGATTTTTCGTCGAACCTGACGTTCTACCTGGCCAAAGGTCCGCTCAATTCCTGCGGTCCCGGTTGTGATCACTGGATCGCGGTGGAGGGCACCGTCGACAAGAGCGCCGCAGGTCGTTTCCGGCGGTTTCTGGACAGCGTGAGAGACGCTCAACGCCCGATCTATTTTCATTCGCCAGGTGGGATCGTGGACCAGGCTTACAGCATCGGCCGGTATTTGCGGGGTCGGAAGGCGGTGGCTCGTGTCGGGCGGACCGTCGTCAGTGCCTGCAAAGCAGAGGCACAGACCGATGAGGCCTGCATGAAGATCAAGCAGGCCGGCGGCGAGGTCGAGGCCACCATCGAAACCGCGCGCTCCATGTGCAATTCGGCCTGCGTTTACATGTTCCTGGGCGCCAGCTCGCGCGAGGTGGCTCCCGACGCCACCATGGCGGTGCATAATTCAAGGTTGACGCTCATGATAACAAGCGGTCATCCGACCGCACAGCAGATGGCCGAGTTCAAACGTCAGCGAACAGCCCAGGCCGCCCGCGACATGACAACCTATATTTACGCGATGGGCATCAGTCCCGGACTCGATAGCCTCATCAAGAGCGTGAAGTTTGAAAGCGTGCATCCGCTTACCCGTGCGGAGCTCTATCGGTTCGGTATCGACAGGCGGACGCTGGTCGAAACGGCATGGACTTTCGAGGCCGCAGCACGCCCCTTTATCCGGAAGGTCGCGTTGGCCCTTGGAGAGAACGCGTCTTTTCGGCCGATGCAGTGGCGCCTGTTTTGCGACAATAACAATCGCGGGCGACTAGTGTTCGTGCGGCAACATGATGCCGGCAGCGTCGGCAAAAGCTCCATGGTGCTGTTGGCGGGCAAGGTGCGATCGGTGACGCTCGGCACGATCGCTGGGCAGGCTGGAGAGCTTGAAGTCTGGAACGGTGTCGTTTTGCCCGACGTCATGAAGGCAGCGCTCGCCGAAACCCATTTGCAGATGGGCGAGTTGAACCCGCTTTCGGAGGGCGCGGATACCACTCGGCTGTTTGCTATCGACACCGTGGGGCTGGCCACCGCTTGGGACCGGCTCACCGCCTCCTGTGGCGTTCCCGCTAACCGCACGGCCCCGCCGGCGATGACATCTCCTCCGGCGGCATCCGCGCCGGCACCTTAGTTCCATCGTGCTGCGTTCCGGTGCGATGCTCTTTGACACCGCCAATCCCTACTTAAAGACGCTTTCCATCGTGCCCCTCTTGGTCTAGATGCAGGTGCATGGAAAATCGCCAATATCCGCGCTTCGCGCCCACAGCCCTGCTGATGGGAAATTTCGTCACGGGCTGCACCATCCTGGCGCCGGTTGGGATGTTGCCGGAACTGGCGGAGGGCTTTGGCGTCACCATCACCCTTGCGGGCGCGCTGCTCACCTTTGGCGCGGTCGTGCTTTGCATCTGTTCGCCGCTCACGGCGTGGCTGACCAGCAGGTTTGATCGCCGCGCCTTGCTGTCCGTCACTGTATTGGTGCTTGCGGTCGGTAATCTGCTGTCGGCCTGGGCGCCCAATTACGCCACACTCTTGATCGTTCGGCTGTTGATGCTCTCGGCCGCCGCGCTGTTTACGCCGCAGGCTACCGCCGCATCGGGAGTTCTCGTTCCACCCAACAAGCGCGGCGCGGTGGTTGCCTTCATTTTTCTGGGGTGGTCGTTTGCGACCTTGTTCGGGTTGCCTGCCATTACCTTCGTGGCCAGCCGATATGGTTGGCAATCCGCTTTCTTGATCGTTGCACTGCTTTCCGCCGTGACGTTCTTTTTGCTGGTCTGGCGGATACCCAAAGGCCTGAAGGGCATGCCGGTCGACGTTCGCACCTGGATCAGGCTCGGGCGCGATCCGGTGATCCTGTTGCTGCTGGCGGTCACGGCGCTTCTGACGTCGGGACAGTTTGCTTTGACGAGTTATTTGGGACCGTTGTTGCTTCGTTTGGTTGGAGCGGGACCTGACCAGATCGGCTTTATGTTCATCGTCAACGGCGTTTTCGGGGTGGTCGGCAATTTGATCGCCAGTCGGGTGGTGGACCCCTGGGGCAGCTATCGCACCGCCCTAGTATTCAACACACTACTCATCGTCGGATCGATCATGTGGCTTCTTGCGGCGGGTAATTTCACCGGCATGGTGTTTGCCATCATGTTTGTCGGCCTAGGCTTCGCATCCACCAGCTCCCTGCAGCAGATCCGGCTGATGATTTCCGGCAAGGAAGCTGGCGCGGCAGCAGTGTCCTTGAATACCTCCGGCATCTATGTCGGTCAGGCGGTCGGGTCGGCAACCACGGGCCTGCTCTATGCGCAGGACTGGCTGACCGCTATCGGACTGGCGTCGGTGGGATTTTTTGTCATCGCCGTGACGCTTGCGGTCTGGGCCGGGTGGTTGTCCGGCGAGTGGGGCCGCCGCTTTAGCTCCGCGCCCGCCTTCAAGGACATCGCCAGCTAGTTGTGAGATTCAAACACCAAGTAGTTAGGCGTAAAGGCGCGCTTCGACACTGTTACGCAAGACCTTGAGTTCTTCGATGATCTCGCGTTCCGAACGCGGTGGCGTCTGCTCGGTTGATGTCGAAAGCGCGCATTCGACACGGCCTGCGGGACCCCGCACCGGCATCGCGACGCATCTCAAGCCTTCCTTGACCTCCTCATCGTCGACCGCAAATCCCTGCCGCGCCACGCGAGCGAGCTCCCGGCGTAGATGGTCCGGCGAGACAATCGTCCGCGGCGTCAGTCGGACGAAAGGACCGGTCGCCAGATAAGCGTCCTGTGCCTCAGTGGGTAAGTTCGCAAGCAAGACCTTGCCGATTGCCGAACTATAGCCCTCGAGTTTCATGCGCTCGCGGGTAAAGATCGCGGGCCCGGAGGAAGCCTTGGCGACATAGGTGACCATTTCGCCATCCCATATGCCGAGATGCACGGCGGTGCGGTGCTTCCGCGCGAACCGGCGCAGATAGGGCAGGGCGGCAGCCCGCATCACCTCGTCGCGATCGAAATGCTGGATCAGCGATAACAGCCCAAGACCCGGCGCGCGGCGGCCCCGGCTAGTCTGGACCAGCACATTCTGGCGCTCGAACATCGCCATCCAGCGCTGCGCGGTAGACAGGGGAACGCCGCGCTCGGCTGCGATCGCAGCTAGCGGCCGTGCGCCGCCATCGGCGAGCACTGCCTTGAACAGGGCCAGCGCCTTCTCGATTACACCGGGGTCGTGATTTTCCATCGCCTCATTCTATGAGGTGATTTAAAGAGTACAACCTTTCGGCCTCGCCGGGGATCGCATAATTAGGAGGCGAGAACGTAGGGGATTCACCCCCCGGGAATTGGAGGATCGTTCATGTCCGGCAAAGTCAAAGCGGCAATCATCGGCTCCGGCAATATCGGCACCGATCTGATGATCAAGATCATGCGGATGTCCGACGTACTTGAAATGGGGGCCTTTGTCGGCATTGATCCGGAATCCGATGGCCTGAAGCGCGCCGCCCGGCTGGGCATAGCCACGACCGCGGAAGGCATGGACGGGCTGGTGAAACTGCCGGTCTGGAAGGACATCGGCATCGTGTTCGACGCCACCTCCGCCGGCGCCCATAAGCGCCATAGCGAGATTGTCACGGCCGCCGGCAAGGTAATGGTGGACCTGACGCCGGCTGCGATCGGCCCGTATGTCATTCCCGTGGTCAATGGCGATGCGCATCTGGATGCGCCGAACGTCAACATGGTGACCTGCGGCGGCCAGGCGACGATTCCGATCGTGGCGGCTGTGTCCTCGGTCGCCAAGGTGCATTACGGCGAGATCGTCGCCTCGATCGCCTCGAAGAGCGCGGGACCCGGCACGCGCGCCAACATCGACGAGTTCACCGAAACCACCGCAAAGGGCATCGAAGATGTCGGTGGCGCGGCGAAAGGTAAGGCCATCATCATTCTCAATCCGGCCGAGCCGCCGATGATCATGCGCGACACCGTGATGACGCTTTCATCGGGTGCCGACGAAGCCACCATCGAAGCCGCCGTCGAAGCCATGGTCGCGAAGGTCCAGACTTATGTTCCCGGCTATAAGCTGAAGCAGAAGGTGCAATTCGAACGCTTTGGCTCGAACAATCCCATCAAGATTCCCGGCTTTGGCGAATTCGAGGGCATCAAGACCAGCGTGTTCCTCGAAGTCACGGGCGCTGCGCATTACCTCCCGGCCTATGCCGGCAATCTCGATATCATGACGTCGGCGGCGCTGCGTACGGGCGAGAAGATCGTGGCCCGCAAGGCCGCTACGGTCGCTGCCTGATTGCATTAAAGCCACGGCCCGGTGGTTTGCGCCGGGCCGTGTTCGTCTCAGGGCTCCTGATCAGTCCGCAAGATGTGTCAGAACGGCCTTGAAATGAAGGCCCGGCGCTTGAAGCGCGGTCCCCTCGAAATCCACCAAGTCGCCATCCGCACGGCCCTTAAGGGTCAAGGTGATCATATCTGTGCCGAATAGCGGGCGGATCGAGGGATCATCATTGTGGCGTCGGGTGGAAATCTTGACGTGGATTTCTCCATCGCGGGTCGCGTAATTGCCGATAAAGGCAAAACCGGTGTTGCCGCCTCTCAGCTTTCCGGCGGTCGCGTACACCACGCCGTTGCCGCTGCCATGCACGGTATGAAATTCAACCTTGTACAAGCCGTCGCGCAACGCCATCCCCTGTCGCGAGAAACGCGTCACCCTTAACTTCCGGCGCCGGCATCGACAATGCTGAGCTTGCGGCCTGCACAAACAATCCTATTCAACCGACAAGTGGAGGTATCTTTTCACCATCGAACGCTCTGACTCGGCACGATGAAGGCGGTCTGACTCGGCGGAGGCGGTTCTGATGTGAAGATGTGATAGGCCGTCCCGATCGTGAGCAGCAAAACGAGCACCGCGATCAAATCCGTTTGCCGGGGATCGCGATCGGGTTTGATCTTCCAGCGCATGTCTCCTCCCGATTTATTGTTATTTGGGAGCAAAACTTGAATGCAGAACATGCCGCTGAGGTTCCCCAGGGCTGGCGGATGACTAGGATGCGTTGACGCCGCGCCATCTCGCAAAGCGCCACGGCAAATACCATCGTGCATTCGACGGCGCTCGTTGCGGGACGTTGTCGATGCCGGACGTGCCCCAGGGCTGGCAGCGCAACAGCCGCGCCAGCGTCATCCAGCCGCCCGCCCACAGACCGAAACGCTCGATGGCCTCGTCGGCATAGGCCGAACAGGTGGGCAGATGGCGGCATTGGTAGCCGACCAGAGACGACAGCGTGTGACGATAAATCCAGATCATGCCGCGGCCGGCGAGACGCGGCAGGCGAACCGCCGAGACATGACAGCTGCAACCCGGTGACAATTTCATAGGCGTCTGGCTCTGTTGAGGGCAGCGTTTGCCCGGTTCCGTTGCGTGGAACTCTCGCGCACGCCAAAACCACACTCTGCTGTCGAAAATATCAGCGGATTTCCTCGCATTGCAACAAAAGTGAATGGACGATTTTCTTGCCTCAAGTTATTTTTGTAACGGCTGGATGACGGATTCGGTCGGTTGGTCCGATTTTCGCATTTCACATTTTGCGTTGATCGTGTGCCGGCCGGTGGTCGTTGCTCGACGCCGAGCGGGGGAAGGAACCAAGTTGCAACACGTGGGGTCGCTTTTTTCACGCGGCTGGACGGTGGTGTGTGCCGGCCTGCTTTGCCTTGCACTCATGCTCGTGTTCGGGCAGGGAGGAACCGCCCGTGCCGGCGGTAGCCTCGAAGCGCGGAAGCAACCCATGCGCTTTAGTTGGTTCGATTGCCAGCCCGACTGTCGCGGCTGGGTTAGCGCCGTCGGTGTCATTACTGCCGACAGTCCCGGCGTGTTCGAAGATTTCGCGCGTGGGCGCCCACTGGAGGGCGCAACCATCGTGCTCGATTCCAGCGGTGGCTCGGTCAACGATGCGATCCTGCTCGGACGACGATGGCGGCAGCTGGGTATACGCACCACTGTTGGCGTCAGCGTCGAGAGCCCGACCACGCATGGCATTCAGGCCCGCGTGGCGCCGGATGCCTATTGCGAGTCGATGTGCGTGTTTCTGCTGCTCGCCGGAAAGTCGCGCTATGTTCCCGAGGGCGCGCATGTTCGGGTTCATCAAATCTGGATGGGCGATCGCGCCGAAGACGCCAAGGCGGCAAGTTACACGGCCCAGGACATGATGATCGTCGAGCGCGACATCGGCCGGTTGGCCAAATACACCTTCGACATGGGCGGCGCCGGGGATCTGCTCTCGCTGGCGCTGAATGTTCCGCCTTGGGAGGATCTGCACGAACTGTCCTCCGCCGAACTGCAGACGACGCACCTTTCCACTACGGACATCATGGCGGAGGTATTGCCGGGTTTGAGCGCTCCAGGGGCGAGCCGTCAGGAAACGCCGGTCGCGGAGCTTTCCAGCAAGCCGGTGCAGGACCGGGTGGTCAGTCACGGAGCTTCGCAGGCGGAGGCCTCGCTGAAATCGACGCGCACGGCGGAAGCCGCTGCACCAACCGGTGCCGCACCGCCGGCGAATAACGCCGGACGCTGATCAGGCAACAGTGGTGGCTTCGCTCTTTTTGGCGTGCGCTGCCTTGGCCTCGATCTGACCAATCGCATCGACCACGGCGTCAAAGGTCAGCAGTGTCGACGCGTGGCGGGCCTTGTAGTCGCGTACGGGCTCCAGCAGGGCGATGTCCCCCCATTTGCCCTGGGGCGGCGCGCCGTTTTCCTTCAGCATGCGGCGGACCGTCTCGCGCAGCTCACGTAATTCGGTCGCGCTCGATCCCACCACATGGCGGGCCATGATCGAGGACGAAGCCTGCCCGAGCGCGCAGGCCTTCACGTCGTGGGCGAAATCGGAGACCACATCGCCGTCCATCTTCAGGTCGATTTTCACCGTGGAGCCACAGAGCTTCGAATGCGCGGTTGCGCTGGCATCGGGGGAAGCAAGCCGGCCGAGGCGGGGTATATTCCCGGCCAGTTCGATAATCCGCTTGCTGTAGATGTCGTTCATCATAAAACGGGACCCCAGGGAGCGGGCCGATCAGCCCACCTGCCGCTCTTGGCGACGGCTCGCCGGGGTCTTATATAGGTCGGGTAAGGCGGAAATACATCCCGGCACGCGATTGAGGCACGCTAACGAGCGTTTGCGGCCTTCAAATGCCGGGTAGGGGCTCGATGAGCCGCCCGTCTCTGCCGGTGACACTCCCGGTTTCCTGCGAGACCGGTCGAACGGAGTTGACATGGACGCTTTGATCAAACCGCTGCGCCCCGGCGCGCCATCGGACCTGAAATCCACCGAAACCAAAAATTCGGAACTCAAATCGGCAGAAGCTCGCCCGGGCGAACTCGACCCCGCCGAATATTTGGCGGTGGCTGTCCGGCCTGACCAGCCGCGGCCGTCACGGGCCGAAGCCGAGCAGGCGGTTCGCACCCTGCTTGGCTATATCGGCGAGAACCCGCAACGCGAAGGTCTGCTGGACACGCCACGCCGTGTGGTGGAAGCCTATGACGAACTCTTCCAAGGCTATCACCAATGCCCCGCCGAAGTGCTCAACCGGACGTTCGGTGAAACCGCTGGCTACGACGATTTCGTGCTGATCCGGGATATTGAATTCACCTCGCAATGTGAGCACCACATGATGCCGTTTTACGGCAGGGCGCACATCGCCTATACGCCGGTCGAACGCGTGGTCGGCCTGTCGAAGCTGGCGCGCCTGACGGACATCTTCGCCCGCAGGCTGCAGACCCAGGAGCATCTCACCGCGCAGATTGCAGCGGCCGTCGACGAGGTACTCAAGCCACGCGGCGTTGCCGTGATGATCGAGGCGGAGCATACCTGCATGTCGGTGCGAGGCGTTGCCAAGCATGGCGCGATCACCTTCACCAGCCGCTTCACCGGCATGTTCCGCGATAATCCGGCGGAGCAGGCCCGGTTTCTGTCCATGGTCCGACAGGGGCAGCGCTAGCGCCCAAGGGGGCTAGATCGTGATGGGTTTAGTTGGAATCGTCATGCCCGGCCTTGTGCCGGGCATCCACGTCTTCAAAGCGAGCAGAAGCAAAGACGTGGATGGCCGGGACAGGCAAGCGTAAGCGACGCCGTCCTTTAGACCGCTATGGCGCGGCCATGACGGAGGCTGGATCTACTAAAGACTACATCCTCTAGATCTTTCGAAGGAAGCCCGGTGTCCAGTTCAGCTGAAAGCCACGAGATCGAGGAGGGGCTGACATTTCGCCCCAGATTTGATGCCGCCGGTCTTCTGACCTGCGTCGCAACCGATGCCGCCAGTGGTGATGTGCTGATGGTGGCGCACATGAATGAAGAGGCGCTCCGGCGCACCATCGAGACCGGCGAGGCCTGGTATTTCAGCCGTTCGCGCAAGCAGTTATGGCGAAAAGGTGAGACATCAGGTCACGTTCAGCGCGTGGTCGAGATACGGACCGATTGCGATCAGGATGCGATCTGGATTCGCGTCGAGCAGTCGGGTGGCGCCTGCCACACCGGCCGGCACTCCTGCTTTTACCGTCTCGTGAAGACCGGCGAAAATGACGCGCGCCTGGAATTCATCGAGGCGGACAAACTGTTCGATCCGAACGCGGTCTATCGCAAATAGGGCTGGCCCCGCCTTTAACCCGAAATTAACCATACCTGTTCCACCTTCGAAGCCTGCTTGTACGACGGTGGGAGCTCTCGAACAGGCCGAAAGGTCATTCGTGGGGAGCGGGACCAGGCATGTCGGTCGACGCATCAGGCGCGACAATATCAGGCGTCGATCCGACGCGGCTCAGGGTCGCGGGCGCGATCAAGCAGGCTGCGGTCTCTACCGGCGCCAGCTTCGAATATTTGCTGGCTACCGCCAAGATGGAATCCAACTTCAATCCACGCGCCACCGCCACGACCTCCTCGGCCCGCGGGCTCTATCAATTCATCGATCAGACCTGGCTCGGCACGGTGAAAGAAGCCGGTGCGCAGCTCGGCTATGGCCAATATGCCGCCGCGATCACGCGGTCGTCCTCCGGTCTCTATTCGGTCGGCGATCCCTCGGCACATGCCGCCATCATGAAGCTTCGGGACAATCCCGAGGCAAGTTCGGCGATGGCAGCCGTTCTGACGAAGTCCAACAGTTTCAAGCTGACGGGAAAGATCGGCCGCCGTCCGACCGACGCCGAACTTTACATGGCGCATTTCATGGGGGTCGGCGGCGCCGCCAGGCTGATCCTGAATGCCGAAGACAATCCTGGCGCTTCCGGTGCCCGGCTTTTCCCCAAAGCTGCCAGCGCCAATCGGCCGATCTTCTTTGACCGAAGCGGGCGCGAGCGCAGCGTGTCGGAAGTCTATTCGGTATTGACCTCGCGCTATGCCAGCGCAGCCAATTCGCAGGCGACGCGCTCGGCCATGGCATCGGTCGGCGAGGCGCCAACCAGTTCGGCCGTTGCCAGCGCGGCAATGACCTCAACCAATGCGGCCTATCTCGCCGGCTTCCCCGAAATGCGTCCCGCGCAAGCGACGACCACGGTTGCTTCCACATCACCGGTCGCCTCGGGCGAACCGGTGTCGTTTCAACCCGGCGAGCGGGCCCAACCGTTGTCATCGGCGGTGCACGCGCTGTGGGGACGTTCGACGTCACTGACATCGGTCACGGCCGACAGCCCTGCACCTGAGCTGCGGCAAGCGCCGGAGGTTCGCGCGCCCCGCGCGCTCGATCTGTTCAGCGATCGCAGCGGCACATTCAGCGGTTGAGGCGTTTCGATCCTTAACAAAACGTCAATCAAACCGGCCCGTTATGGTGAACGCTTTGTTAAGCGTCATGGTTTATTTTGTGTGACAGGGGCATCGCGTCATGGTGTCATTCAAGTTGCGTAGGCCGGCAAGGACATGATCGTTCGGCAGTTCATAAGCTGGATTCGAACCGCTCCGGCGGGTGAACGGGCGGAGGCTACCCGTTGCCTGGCACGCGCCTGGCTGATTTCGGATTTGTCGGCGGATGATCGCGCCGCCGCCGAAGGCGCGCTGCTGATGCTCCTGGACGATCCGTCGCCGCTGGTGCGTCAGGCGATGGCGGAAGTGTTCGCCCGCAGCGCCGATGCGCCGGCCGCCATCGTCCAGGCACTTTCGCTCGATCAGCCTTCGGTCGCGCTCCCGGTTCTCGAATATTCGCCGCTGCTGATCGATGCCGACCTCGTCGACATCGTCGCGAGCGCGGACGAGACCATCCAATGCGCAATCGCCCGCCGCCTGCACCTGCCGGCGTCGGTCGGCGCGGCCATTGCCGAAGTCGGCTGTGCGGCGGCTGCACTCGAACTGATTGAAAATCCTCATGCGGAGCTCGCGCCATTTTCGTGGGACCGCATCGTCGAGCGGCATGGGCACTTGGGAGCAATTCGTGAAGCCATGCTGGTGCTGGAGGATCTGCCTTCCGTGACCCGCGCCGCGCTGGTGGCCAAGCTCTCCGATACGCTCGTCCGTTTCGTGGTGGGACGAAACTGGCTGAGCACCGAACGCGCCCGGCGCGTCACTGGGGAGGCGGTCGAGCGCTCGACGCTCGATATCGCCGCGCAGTCGCAGGACCACGACCTGCGCGGCCTCGTGAATCATTTGAGGGTGACCGGCCAACTGACCGCAGGCCTGATCCTGCGCTCGCTGTTGTCGGGCGGGATAGGATTGTTCGAGGCTTCATTGGCCGAACTTTCCGGCCTGCCGCTGTCGCGGGTCTCGGCATTGATCGAGGATCGCGGTGGCACCGGCCTTCGGGCGCTGCTATCGCGCGCGGGATTGCCGGAATCGACCTTCGGCGCATTTGGCGCGGCTCTGCAGGCTCGTCAGGAAATCGGCTTTGTCGCTACCGAGCATGGCGGCGCCCGGTTGCGCCGGCGCATGGTCGAACGGGTCCTGACCCATTGCGAAACCGATCCCTTGGCGGCCGAGCCGCTCCTCATTCTTCTGAGGCGCTTCGCCACTGAATCCGCCCGCGAGGAAGCGCGTGTGTTCTGTGACGAGCTGATGGCCGAAGAAGATATCGCGGTCTGGGCAATGCCGATCGCAGCGTAACGATTCGAAAAGAGGCTAGCAGGGGAGTGCTGGCGAACGCTGGTGGGGCCTATAAGCTATTTCGGCCTGATCGAAGCAGAACCGAACCTCCAGGTAATTGTTGACACGTTGCTTGCCCCCCGGATCCACCCCGGGTCGCGGCCGGGGCGGGCTTCCGCTCGAACCGCTATTACGATGCCCTCAGTCGCCGGGCGCGATGCTCGGCGCCAGCACGGCTTCGAGATGTTCGGGGCGGTCGCGATTGACGCGAGTGAGAAATTCGTCGGCGACGCCGCGAAGCTGGCGGCTGAGCTCGCTGGCGGTGGTCACCGTGTCGAGTCTGGTGTGGTTGCGAACGATGGCCTGGATGGCATTGATATGATGCACGATCAGTTCGGATGGCACCTGCGCCAGGTCAGGGGCGTGCTCGATGATCCGGCACAAGCTTTCCGCGACTGCTGCGGCCGAGGGATAACCGAAAGTGGCGGCGTCACCCTTGATATCGTGGGCAGCACGAAACAGTTCGTCGCGGGAGGCTGCATTCACGCCCTGCTTGAGCAAGGCGGCTTGGGCCGCAGCCAGTCGATCGACCTCGGTCAGCATCCAGTTCTTGAACTCGCCCGAGAGAGAGGCGAGCGCCTTTTCGGCGCGGGCGACGGGATCGTCGAGATCCTTTTCCGAGACCCGCCGCAACACCTTGCGCAGCGGATTGGGCTGCGTGATCACATGATGATCGCGAAAGGTCTCGACGTGGAGCGAGTCGCGCTTGTCGTTGGCCATTTTGTTCTCTCGCGCTAGATGCTGCTGCGGGCCTTCTCGAGTAGCGAGGGCTGCGAAACCACCTCGGACTCGCCATTGCCCCGGCGCTCCGGCCCGATATAGGTCGCGGTGGTGTTTCGCCGGCGGTCCGGGCCGAAATAGGTCTTGGTCTTGATGAAGGGGCGGGGATTGGCGATCACATTCAGGATTCGCTGGTAGAGCGCCTTGGCCGAGATCGGCTTGGCGAGGAATTCGGTCACGCCGGCATCGCGCGCCACGGTGACCCGCCGCTTTTCGGAGTGGCCGGTCAGCATGATGATCGGGGCGAACGGATTGCCCTTGGATTCCGGCTGCCGGATCATCTGCGTCAGTTCCAGCCCGTCAAAGATCGGCATCGACCAGTCGGTGATGACGATGTCGGGCGCGTAATGGCTGTACATCTCGAGCGCGGTGGCGCCGTCTTCCGATTCGTAGACTTCACGTGCCCCGAAGGAATGCAGCAGCGTGCGCAGGATGCGCCGCATATGCGGATTGTCGTCACAGACAAGGAAGCGCAGCTTGTTGAAGTCGATGCGAAACATGGTCGCTCTCTGAACGCGTCAAAGGAGGGCGATAAACGTCGCATTAACCATAGGCGGCGGCCGTTAAGGAATGGTTGCGGCT
>Ga0207674_10007441_pt1 | contig 12762 bp, 11 predicted proteins | sample KBSCornC72_FD_184303 | JGI IMG/M metagenome (GOLD analysis project Ga0207674, IMG submission 184303) | Corn rhizosphere microbial communities from Kellogg Biological Station, Michigan, USA - KBS Corn C7-2 (SPAdes) (version 2) | ecosystem: Host-associated > Plants > Roots > Rhizosphere > Soil ... | reverse complement strand
AAGAAGGCTTTCTGGATATCGAGCGCACCGGCCCGTTGCTTCCCGATGCCGCCACACTGTGGATCTCCGACTTCATAGACCTCTACGAGAACAACACCGTCCTGCCCAAACCGCGCGTAGCCAAGGTGCTGTTGTCGCTGCCGTCGGACCGGTCCTTTACGGCCTACGACGCAGCCATGGCGCACGTCACCGGCCCGGAGCTCGATAACAACGTGTTCTGGGACCAGGTGATGTTGGACGTCCTGTTTGAATATCCCATCCAGTCCGATCGATCCAGATTTTCCATTGCCCCCGGCGGCCTGAACCGTTTGGGCCTCAATGTAGTCACCGTGCTTAGCTACGTGCTGCCCAACGGCACGATTCGGGCGTTCGAATTCACCAGCGATCCTGGATTGGTTCGGCTGGACCCGCAGTGGTATCAGGCGGCCGGGAGATTTGTGGATCTCGGATTCAGACATATTTTGGACGGAACCGATCATTTGCTGTTCCTGTTTTGCCTGGTCATCCCGTTCCGGAGATTCCGGGCCCTGATCCCGGTGGTGACTGCTTTCACGGTGGCGCACTCCATCACCCTGATCGCGTCCGCGTATAATCTCGCGCCCGACGCGTCATGGTTCCCGCCGCTGATCGAAACTCTCATCGCAGTTTCCATCGTCTACATGGCGCTCGAAAATATCGTCGGCGGCGCCACCGTAACACGCCGCTGGATGATTGCATTCGGCTTCGGACTGGTGCACGGATTCGGCTTCTCCTTTGCGCTCCGGCAGACGCTGCAGCTGGCAGGGTCACATATGCTGACTTCGCTGTTATCGTTTAACATCGGCGTCGAGCTGGGCCAACTGCTGGTGCTGGCGATGCTGATCCCCGCGCTCGAACTTCTTTTCCGCTATGCGGTGGCGGAACGCACGGGCACCATCATTTTATCCGCGCTGGTGGCGCATACCGCCTGGCATTGGATGATGGACCGTTGGGGAGTGCTGAGCAAGTATCACATCGAAATGCCGGCCTTCGACGCGGCCCTGTGGGCAAGTCTCTTGCGATGGCTTATGTTCATCGTCATCGGCGGCGGCGCAGCCTGGTTTATCGCAGGGCTGGTGCGCGATCGCAATGCGCAGCGGACAGCCGTCAGGGTCCAAGAGGACCGGTAGTACAGGCCCTATGGCCTGTCATTCCTAATGGGTCGATCGCGTACTGGCTACGGACGCACGGCCTCGGCGGGCAGGATTATCATAAGAGAGAGCCCGCCTTCATGATTCAAACCACGCCCCGCGGCATTGCGTTAAGGTTCGCCCTCACGGCGGCGCTGCTGGTTCCAGTACTTTTTCTCTCGGCGTGCAACTCCGCGCCGGCCAAACCCGAGACGCCTCTCGTAGGCTGGCGCCATATAGCGGACTTCTCGGGGCGCGGCAGCACGCAGACCGAGTCCTTTAATATCGAGAGCACCCAATGGCGCATCAAGTGGGAAACCAAGGGCGACACTACGCCCAGTACCGGAACGCTGCTCCTTATGGTGAACAGCGCGGTGAGTGGACGCCCCATCGCCCTGGGCCTCGAGCACAAGGGCAACGGCAAGGGTGTCGCGTATGTTACTGAAGATCCCCGCTACTACTACTTGGTCATTACTTCCGAGAATTTGGATTGGTCCTTTAGTATCGACGAAGAAGTCCTCGGCCAACCCAAGGGCTCTTAGAAACTGGCTGAAAACATCCCTTTCATATCCCCTCTCGACGGGACCTAAATCTTTTCCCGACCCCCTTGCGGCTTTTCCCCGAGGGTGTATAATTGTTCCCGTATTGACGCCAACTAACTTTGTGACTTGATCCGCGTCTTCCGTTTTCGGAGCAAGCTATTCTGGTTGCAGAGATACTGGCCATTCGATCGTTGACGGCATGACATCTGATCGCGTAACATTGTTTCGCACGAACGGGTTCGCCCCGGCAGGTTGGCATAAAGCCAGGTTTGCATAAAGCATGATTTGCGTAAACACGATTCACGTAACAGCGTTGCACGGCCTAAGCTGTGCGACCATCGAGGTGATCTAAATTATGGCGGATAAGAATAATATGGAAGACGCCCCCAAAGGGATCTCTAGACGCAGTGCGATAAAAGGCGTGATTGCGGCAGGCGCCGTTTCATCGTCTGGCGCTTACCTGTTCCGTACGTCCACCGTGCGGGCGCAACAGTCGGCGGCGGGCTCCGTCGAGCGTCTGGTCACTCTCAATGTCAATGGACAGCAGCGGCGCGTGGATGTGATGAAGCAGGAAACCCTCAACACCACGCTGCGCTATAAACTAGGTCTCACCGGCTCGAAGCTGGGCTGCGACCGCTCGGAATGCGGAGCATGCACCGTCCTGATCGACGATGTGCCCCATTATTCGTGCTCGATCTTGACCCACACGACACGCGGAAAGAACATCGTCACCATTGAAGGCCTGGCTAGTGCGAACGGCAAGCTTCACCCGGTCCAGCAGGGCGTGGTCGACGAGCAAGGCTTCCAGTGCGCCTTCTGCATGCCGGGCTTCGTCATGGCGACAGTTGGGTTCCTGAAAGTGAATCCCTCGCCGACGCGGGCCGAGCTGGCTCACGGTGTTTCCGGCAACCTGTGCCGGTGTCAGGACTACGACAAGATCCTCACTGCTCTGATGAAGGGCGCCGAGAACTTAAGGAAGGTAAGCTAACATGCCAGCAGCCAAGACCACTCCGATCGAATCTACCCACAAGCTGGTTGGAAAGAATTACCAAACCCCGGACTTGGTCGCCAAAGTGACGGGAAAGGCAAAATATGCCGAGGACTATCGTGTCGACGGCATGCTGTTCGCCAGGCTGCTGCTGAGCCCCATGCCGCATGCACGGGTGGTCAGCATCGACGCTTCCGAAGCTCTGGCGATGCCAGGCGTGAAGGCGATTCTGACGGCGGACGACCTTCCGGCTCCCGCCGACGGCATGACCGATCTGGGCCAGGTCATCCCGGCTAACAAGCTGGCGGACCGCAGCCTTACGATGGAGCCCATGTATCAGGGCGAGCCGATTCTGGCGGTGTGCGCCGTCGACGAATTGACTTGCGCCGAAGCCATCGAGAAGATTCACATTACTTACGAGCGTCTGCCGCATGTGGTAGATCCCTTCGTGAGTCTGCGCCCGGGTGGGCCGAATGCGCGCGTGCAAGGCAACGTCTGGATCCGGCCTGAAACTCCCAAGGCAGTGCCCGGCCAGCCGCCGCCACTTCCGCCGGCGGCCCAGGTCCAGGAACTGAAATGGACCGAAGAAGATTTCGCGGCCGCCAAGGATGGGCAGATGCCCATGGGCAAGCCTGCCGAAGAATGGTCCTTCGGCGATTGGGAAGCGGGACTGAAGAAGGCCGACCTGGTGCTGGATGAGACCTTCGTTTCGCCCAACACCAGCCACCAGCCGCTTGAAACCCGCACCACTATGGCGTACTGGCAGAACGGGAAAGTTTACGTTCACACCGGCACCCAGAGCACGGCGCAAACGGTCCCCGCGATCGCGCGTTGGTTAGGCCCGAACATCAAGAGTCCAGATGACGTGGTGGTCATCAGTGAATACACTGGCGGCGGATTCGGCAGCAAGATCACCAGTTCAATTTCCGCAATCATCCCGTGCATCCTTTCCAAAAAGGTCGGTGCTCCGGTGATGATGCGGATCAGCCGCGAGGAAGAGCACTTTATCGGACGCGCGCGCCCTAGCGTGCATGGCCGCATGAAGGTCGGGTTCACCAAGGACGGCCGGATCACCGCCATCGACATGTACACGGTCTGCGACAACGGATCGTATGACGCCCAGGGCGATGGCATGACCTCCGGACGCATCGTTTCCCTTATGTATCAGCCGCCGGCCATGCGTATGCGCGGCGTCAGCGTGATTACGAATACTTCGCCTCGCGTTTCGCAGAGCCAGCCGGGCGGGTTCCAGGGCATCGTGATGATGGAGCCGATTTTGTCCAAGGCGGCGCGCAAGCTAAACATCGATGCAGTGGAGATTCACAAGATCAATTCCCCGACGGGCAAGGCCGAAGTGGGCCCCCCGGTACGCGGGAAGCGGCCCTATATCACCAGCAGCTTCATTCGCGAAGCGCTCGACCGGGGGCGTGAGTTGTTCAGCTGGGATGAGCGCAAGAAACAAGTCAAGCGCAGCGGCACCAAAGTGCGCGGTATCGGTGTTGCCACCAGCGCCTTCGTGGGCGGATCCATCGGGTTCGATGGACTGTTTGTGATTAAGCCGGACGGCCGGATGTACGTGCAGAGCGGCATCGGCAATCTGGGTACGGAATCCGTGCACGATTGCAATCGCGTCGCGGCTGAAATGCTCGGCGTGCCGTGGGATAAAGTTGAAATCGCTTGGGGCCACACTGGTCGCAATCTGCCCTGGGCCTGCCCCTCGGGTGGTAGCCAGACGACCCACGCCATGACGCGGGCGGCCTACATTACCGCCACCGATGCCATCCAGAAGCTGCAGCAGATTGCTGCCAAGGACCTGGGTGGGAAGCCGGACGATTACGTGGTCGCCAACGAGCGCGTCTTCCGCAAGGGAGGTGGCGCGGGCATGAGTCTCGCGCAGGCCGCCAAGCGGGCGATCGAACTCGGCGGCATCTACGATGGCCACGAACTGCCCAAGGGCATCAACAAAATGACGGCGGCTTCGGCTACCGCGCTGGCCGGGCAGGGATTGCTGGCCGTAGCTCGCGACACCATGCCGCGCGACGGCCTGACTCACTCCTTCGTGGCGGGTTTCGCAGAGGTGGAAGTCGATCTTGAAACCGGCAAGTACGCTGTGACGGACTACATGGCAGTTGCCGACGTGGGAACCGTGCTCCACCCGCACGCTCTCGGTGGCCAGGTTCTCGGCCGTTCGGTGCTGGGAATGGGTCACGCGCTCGGGCAGAAGTGGGTTTACGATCAGCATTACGGTGTTCCGCTGGCCAAGCGGTTCCACCATAACCGCCCGCCCACAATCCTGGATGTTCCGGTGGACATGAAGTGGGATGCGGTGAATATCCCGGATCCTGAAACTCCGATCGGCGCGCGCGGTATCGGCGAGCCTCCGGTCGGCGCCGGCTGCATGGCGATTCTGAACGCGCTTTCTGACGCTCTGGGAGACGACGTTTTCCGCCGCGCTCCGGTAATGGCAGATACAATTCTGGCTTCTCTCGAAGCTGGGCACCCCATGGAAGAGGGCCTGACGGCTCACATTTAGGAGACTTGAATATATGGCTATCATTCGCGACATCATGCCGGCGTTCGAGCTCTTCCAGCCGGCAACCGTTGGAGACGCTCTGGGCTTGCTCGATCAGCACCGCAGCGACGCCTGGGTGCTGGCGGGCGGACTCGACAGTTTCGACTGGCTGAAAGACCGCATTAAGCGGCCCAAAGTAGTCATCGACCTTAGTCAGGTCAGCGAGCTGCGCGGGATAAAAGAAGTGGCGGGCGGCCTGGAGATCGGCGCCATGACCACGCTCACCGAAGTGGTGCGCAACCCCATCGTGAAGGAAAAATTCAGTATCCTTTCGCAGGGCGCGGAGCTGGCCGCATCGCCGCAGATCCGCAATCAGGGCACCATCGGCGGCAACGTATCGCAGGACGCGCGCTGCTGGTATTATCGTGGCGGCTGGAAGTGCTATCGCGCCGGCGGCAACATCTGCTTCGCGGATACCCCGACGGCCGTCAATCGTGAACACGCCATCCTGCACGCCGACCGTTGCGTGGCCGTGAACCCGTCTGACAGCGCTCCGGCGCTGATCGCTCTGGAAGCGCAGATGGTGATTCGCAGCGTCAAGGGCGAGCGCGTGGTCAACGCCGAAGATTACTTCGTCGGCCCGGCCATCGACATCACCCACATGACCGTACTGAAGCCGGGCGAGTTGTTGACGGCCATCCGTATCCCGGCCACCTGGGCCGGCGCGCAGTTCTACTTCGAGAAGGTCCGTGACCGCCAGGTGTGGGACTTCCCGCTGATGAATGTTGCCTCTGCCATGGTAGTGAATGGCGGCAACATCGAAAAGATTCGTATCGTAGTGAACGCCGCCGCGGCAACGCCGCTGCGTTTGACGGCAGTCGAGGATGCCGTACGCGGTAAGCCTCGCAGTGTCGCCACCGGCGAGATGGCCGGCAAGCTCGCTATCGTGGGCGCCGAGCCTCTGCGGTACAACGGCTACAAGGTTCCCCTCATGCGGAACCTGGTGAAGCGCGCAATTAGCGGCGTGGAGGAACCAAAGTGGGCTTAATTGAAACTGCAGTCAATCCGTGGGGGCAGACCGTACCTATTCACATCGAGTTTTACCTGATGTGGGTGGCCGCTATCGGCGGATTGGCATTCTTAATGGTGCACGCGATCTACGTGCAGTTTGTGGCCGCGAAGGCGTCTCACGCGGCGCGCATTTCTCCGGCGCTCGAAGCCCAGTATCCGCCGAAGATCAAACGGCATAGCCTGGTCGCCCGCCTGTTTCACTGGGTGATGTCGGTAGCCATGTTCGCGCTCCTGATCACGGCATTTCTCCCGCGCATGGGGTATCCGTTTGCCTGGGTCGAGTATCACTGGATCGCCGGTCTGGTGTTGACGGCGTCCATCATCTTCCATATCTTCCATGCGACCTTCTGGATGGATTTCTGGTCCATCTGGCCGGACAAAGAAGACATTCAAGAGGCTAAGTGGCGCTTTCTGCGGGCCACCGGGAAAGACGCACCGGAGCCACGGAAGTTCGGGAAGTATCCGTTTGAAAATAAGATGTACCACCTGGTCATCGTGCTATCCGGCCTGGCAGTTACCTTGACCGGCGTCTTCATGATGAAGCGGGTGCGTACTCCGTTCTTCACGCGGAATCCTTACCTCTTCGGCGACATGACCTGGGGCATGATGTACATCCTGCATGGGCTCGCAGGCGTGGGTCTGATCGGTTTGGTCATGGTCCATGTCTACTTCGCGCTCCGGCCGGAGAAGTTCGTGATTACCAAGTCGATGATCGGCGGCGACCTGGATCGTGATTTCTACCTGGAACATTACGATCAAGAACGCTGGAAAGTCCCTGCGGCGAAATAGCGGTCGTCTCGATCATCAATGTTCAAAGAACTAGCGGCGCGCTGCGACGTTATTGAAGAGTGCTACGAGTACATGCTGGCCTTCGCCGGGCAGGGTCTGCCCGGTGAAGCTGGCAAAGGCGCAGTGATCCGAGACTTCCTGGGCCGTGCCTCTACCGCGCTCACTGGCCTTTCTGAGGTCTGTGCCGACGCCGTCAAGCAGGAAGGCTTGGAGCACCCCGAACGCTACCAGGCTTTCATACGGGTGGTGGAGCGGGACGCGCAGGACTCGCTCGCCGCGATCGAAATCGTGCTCGCCCAACCCATCATCAGTTCGCAGTTAATCGACAATCTGAACGCTTCGATCCATCTTCGCGCCTTGCTCACCGACCTGTTCTTGATCGACGAGATCATCAAGGCGCATCAAATCGCCGAGGAACCCGCCAGCGCCAACTAGCCCTGTCCTTGGCATCCGCGCGCATCCGGGCTTACAATAATCAAAGTGCCCAGAGCCCTCGAATAGAGTGAGTGTCTGACCGTGCGCTTTCGAACTCATACGCAAAGAAGGAAGGGAATTTACCATGGCTAAAATTGCATTTGTCGGACTCGGAATCATGGGCAAGCCCATGTCGAAGAACCTGCTCAAGGCGGGACATTCAGTGGTGGTTTTTGACGTCGCGCCGGCTCCCGTCGCTGATGTTGTAGCGGCTGGTGGAACCGCCGCGAAGAGCAGTAAGGAAGCCGCGTCGCAGGCAGACGTAATCATCACCATGCTTCCCGACGGACCCGAGGTGGAAGCCGCGGTGCTTGGTCCCGGAGGGATTTTGGAGGGCGCCGCGAAGGGCTCGACGGTCGTCGACATGAGCTCCATCAGCCCCGTGGTGGCGCAGAAAGTGGGCGCGGCGTGCGCGGCAAAGGGCGTCGAGTTCCTGGACGCACCCGTGAGCGGCGGCGAGCCCAAAGCCATCGAGGGTACGCTGGCCATTATGGTCGGCGGCGATGCCAAGACATTTGAGAAGATCGAGCCCATCCTGAGGAACATGGGCGCCTCCGTTACGCTTACCGGACCCGTCGGAGCGGGCAACGTGACCAAACTCGCCAATCAGATCATAGTGGCCTGTAACATCGCCGCCATGGGCGAGGCCCTGACTTTAGCCACCAAGGCTGGTCTCGATCCTGAAGTGGTGTTTAACGCTATCAAGGGCGGTCTGGCGGGCAGCAACGTCCTCAATGCCAAGGCTCCGATGGTGATCTCCCGCAATTTCCAGCCGGGCTTCCGCATCGCGCTGCACCAGAAAGACCTGCGCAACGCGCTTTTGGCGGCCGAATCCATGAAGGTCTCCCTTCCGCTCACCAGCACGGTGCAGAACGTTCTGATGGCCCTCATGAATGACGGCAAGGGCGCTCTGGATCACTCCGCCATCGTGACCTTCACTGAAAAGATGGCCGGCGTCGAGATCAAGAAGGCCGCCACCGCCAAGGCCTAGCGCTCCACTATGTGCCCCTCCAGCCTCCCGCCGGAGGGGCCGTTTTCCGCCCAAAACTGGAATCCCGAAGTAGTGCGTTTTTTCTGGCGATTTAGTTACCGGAAACTGGACGCGTCGAGTATAATACAAGACCATGTGGCCACAAACCTACGATCCTGTTGGCGGTAGTCTCCAACTTTCCGCGCTGGTTGCGGTGTTGCCTGTATTTGTAGTTCTGGTGGTTCTCGGCGTGTTCCGCAAACCCGCCTGGGTCGCGGCTATGAGCGGATTTGTCACGTCCGCGATCGTCTCGGTGACCGCCTATCACATGCCGTTCTCGCTGGCCATCAGTTCGGCCCTCTACGGAGCGGCTTACGGCATTCTGCCCATCGGCTGGATTGTATTCACCGCGATCCTGCTTTACCGGATCACGGTCGAGACCGGCAAGTTTGAAATCATCAAGGATTCGCTGGGGCACATCACCAAGGACCGTCCCGTGCAGGCTCTGCTGATCGCGTTCTGCTTCAGCGGATTCATCGAAGCAGCCGCCGGATTCGGCACCCCGGTGGCCATCGCCGCCGCCATGCTGGTTGGTCTGGGATTCGAGCCGTTCTTCGCCGCCAGCATTTGCCTGCTGGCGAACACAGTGCCAGTCGCGTTCGGCTCCATCGGCATTCCCATTGTCATGCTGGGCGGAGTCACCAAGCTGCCCCTGGAAGCCCTTTCGGCGGATGTCGGCCGCCTCTGCGCGCCTTTTTCCTTGATCCTGCCGTCGTATTTGATGCTGGTCATGGGCGGCTTGCCGGCTTTGCGTGCGGCGCTCCCCGCGGCTCTGGTGTGCGGCTTGGCATTCTCGGGCATCCAACTGGTGGTTTCGACTTATATTGGCCCCTTACTCACCGGCATCCTCAGCGCGGTCGGCGCGATGTGCGCGATGCTGCTGTTGCTGAAGTTCTGGACCCCGCCCGGCGAACGCGGTGATGAGCGCGTTGCTTCGCGCCATACACCCGGCGAGGTCTTCCTGGCGTGGAGTCCATATCTGATGCTCGTGATCTTCGTGTTGATATGGGGGAACGCCAGCACCAAGGCGATTTTGGATAAGGTCACGGTCATCATCCCCTGGCCGGGTCTGCATAACATGGTTCAGCGCATGCCGCCTATTACGCCTGCGCCTGCACCCTATGCGGCAACTTACACGCTAAACCTTTTATCCGCCGCGGGAACGTCGTGCCTGTTCGCGGTATTTGCGTCGTGCATCATCCTGCGCGTGAGTCCGGCAAGATTCTTTAAGGTACTCGGAGCCACGGCCCGCCAGCTCGCTCTACCATTGCTCACGATTGCCAGCGTGCTTGCTCTCGCGTACATCATGAACTACTCGGGACAAACCGCCACGCTGGGGCTGGTCATGTCGGCGACGGGAGTTGCCTTCCCGTTCTTCAGCGCGCTGCTCGGATGGCTCGGCGTTTTCCTCACAGGCAGCGATACCGCAGCCAACGGGCTGTTTGGAACCTTGCAGGTAGTAACGGGTACCAGCTTGGGCTTGAATCCCGCACTGATGGCCTCGGCGAATTCCGCGGGCGGCGTGTTAGGCAAGATGATCAGCTTGCAGAGCATCGCAGTGGCGGCCGCGGCCACCGGCATGGCGCGCAGCGAAGAATCGAAACTGCTGCGATTTACGCTGCGGCACAGCGTGTTCCTGGTTTGCCTGATGGGCCTGCTGACATTGTTCTTTGCCTACGTCGAGCCGGGCTGGGTCCGTTAGCCGCGCAGTTTTGCGGCGAACGCGTCAAGCGCAATCGACTTCTGTATGTTGCGCCGCACCAGGAGCGCCATCTCGTCTACTCGCGCCACGGCCAAACGTAGCCAATCGAACGATACGCGGCGGGCGAGCGGCTCCAGTTGTCCCCGCACATCCTCATTGCGTAGCGGCGTCACGCCGTTAGCCGCGCGCAATACGTCTTCGAGCAGCACGTACAGCACTTCCAGATAGGAATCCAGTTTCTCGGTGCGGCGCGCTGCAATCGAATCGGAATGTTTCAGCCAGGTCCCAAAGGGCTCCAGGCCGCTGGCGACGCGCAGTAGCGCCAGCATGGCATCCCGGCGGCGGTCGTAAGTCTCCAGATCAAGCGATATCGCGATGCCCGGCGAACCTTCAGCCAGCCGCAAGCGGCGCTCGGCATGATCCAACTGGCGGGCGGCAGCGAAGGCTCGCATCTCCGGGTCAGTCAGCCGTGACAGTCCAAACGGGACGGCGCGAGAGCGAATCGTCGGCAGCAAATCATAAGGATTGCGCGCGGTCATGATCAGGACCAGGTGCGGCGGCGGCTCCTCCAGAGTCTTCAGCAGGGAATTGGCGGCCTGCTCATTGGCGCGATCGATATCGTCGATCAGGAACACGCGCCAAGAACCTTTAAGCGGCTTGAGCGAGGCGCGGTCTTTCAGCAGGCGCATCTGCTGGATGGTGAGCTGGCGCAGAGGGCCATCTGGAGCGAAAGTTAGTACATCCGGATGCGATCCGAAGAACAGCGGGTCTTCGTTGCGCTTGTCCGATGGCCACTTTTCCCGATCCGCAATGATATCGAGGTTGGATGCAAGGCTCAGGTCATCCTGCTCGATCTTGGCGAAGTCTGCTGGTGTCGCCGCGCCTACCAGCAGAGCCGCGAAGCGCCGCGCCAAGGTAGCTTTGCCCACGCCTTCGGGCCCTGAAAGCAGCAGCGTCTGCGCGACCCGTCCGCTCGCCGCCATCTCCGTGAGAGCCGTCACCACTGCAGAGTTGCCGAAAAAGTTGTCCAAGACTAAAAAGTACCACTTTGATATACTTCGCTCGGCAGCATGCTTGCAAATTCCTCAATCGTCGCGTTCGTAGCCACCACTGACCCCTCCCGCGCGAAAGCGTTCTATCGCGACGTGCTAGGTTTGCTGCTAATTTCCGAAGACGAATACGCGCTGGTATTCGATGCGCATGGCAACATGCTGCGAGTCGTGATCGCGGCCGAAGTCGTACGGGCGCCATACACTGTTTTGGGCTGGCAAGTGAGCGACATCGCCGCTACAGTGCGTGGCCTTGCAGCCAAGGGGGTGACGTTCGAGCGCTATCCCTGGATGGAGCAGGACGACCTCGGCATCTGGTGCGCGCCCAGCGGCGCGAAAGTGGCCTGGTTTAAAGACCCCGACGGCAATCTGCTGAGCGTGAGCCGGCATTGATCCCACTCTGATATACTCCCTCTGAGCCTGTGACGATTTTCGCCGTCCGCTAAATTCTCCTTCGCGGCCCTTCGCTGGCCGGACTCCAGACGCTCGTGGTGTGTCTTGAATCCGGCGCCTACGTGTCACAGGAGAACCCAATTGCACCCTGAATGGTTTGAAACTTTTTTTCAGGGCGTCGCCGTGGAGTTTTGGAATCGCGCCATCCCGCCCGCCCTTACTTTGATGGATGTGGACTTCTTGGAGAAAGCGCTCGCACCGCCGCCGCGAGCGAGCCTGCTGGACATCCCATGCGGCAGCGGCCGCCATTCGGTCGAGCTGGCCCGGCGCGGATATCGCCTGACCGCCATCGATCTTTCGGCCGAATTTTTGCGCTTAGCCCAAGCGAACGCCGCAGACGCTCACGTTCAATTGGACCTGCGCCAGGGCGACATGCGTGACCCAGGCCTCGACGCGGATGTGTTCTATGGCGCCTTCTGTTTCGGTAACAGCTTCCCCTATCTGGACCGGCCGGGCGTAACTGCATTTCTCGCCGCGATCGGCAGAGCCATCCGGCCAGGAGGCAGGCTGGTGATCGACACCGGATGCGCTGCGGAGTCCATCCTGCCGACATTACTTCCGCAGCGCTGGCACCGCTTCGACGACATCATCGTGATGAGCAAAGCCAGCTACATCGCCAGCGCCAGCCGCCTGGATGTAGACTACACGTTCATCCAGGGAGGCAAGATCGAGACGCGCCCCTCGTCCAGCTACGTGTTCACCGTCGCAGAACTGACTCGAATGCTCGCCGAAGCGGGATTCGAAGTCCTTTCCCTGAATGGTGGCTTCGCAGGCGAGCCCTACGAACTCGGATCGCCGCGCCTGGTGCTCACCGCGCAGCGCGCGTAATACGTACAGGAATCCTGTACAATAAAATCTAAGGCGAAATCAAAATGGAGACCACCTACACACAGCTTCGCGAAACGCTTGCGTCAGTGCTGGATCGCGTCACGGCGGAGCAAGAAGTGGTCATTGTCCGTCGTAAAGGCGCCAGGGACGTGGCTCTTATTCCCGCAGACGAACTG
>Ga0207674_10007440_pt1 | contig 12762 bp, 8 predicted proteins | sample KBSCornC72_FD_184303 | JGI IMG/M metagenome (GOLD analysis project Ga0207674, IMG submission 184303) | Corn rhizosphere microbial communities from Kellogg Biological Station, Michigan, USA - KBS Corn C7-2 (SPAdes) (version 2) | ecosystem: Host-associated > Plants > Roots > Rhizosphere > Soil ... | reverse complement strand
CACTTGGACCGAGGCCGGTGGATTGGCGCCGATCCGTCCACTCTCCCACATCGACTCGACCATCTGACGCGGTGTGTTGCAGCGATAGTAGCGGGGGTCCGTCCACGAGGCCTTGTCCTTATAAAAATTCTTGGACGTGAAGAGGTCGACTGCAAGGGGTTGAATGCCCTCAGGCGGTGGCTCCGAGACAGGCTTGGCCACCGGACGCGGGCCTCGAACACCGGTTGGCGGAGCTCCTGGATTGGGCACCGGCGTCAGGACCGCTGGGGGCGGTTCTGGCTGTCCGGTCAGGACCGGATTCCCGCCCGCTGCGGTCGCCCCTGGTGCTTGCTCCTGCGCGATGCCGGTTTGGACTGCCAAGAGGCAGGTGGCGATCGCCGCAGCGAGTAGGCCCCAAAACTTAATCATGATTGTCGCTCCTATTTACAGTTAGCCTTCGGCCAAAATAGCATACTGCGGCAAACGTTTCGGGCAGGCAAGGAAAGCGCCAAGGGCAGCCCTCGTGACGATCACCGTGGATAATTGTGCGCTGGCTCGCGGTGCCGTTTCTTGACGGCCTCCGCCTCGCTGGATACTGCGGTGAACACTAGGCCAGATCCACGCTGCGTATCGGCAGTCTCCGAAGGCGCTTACCGGTTGCCGCGAAAACCGCGTTGGCAAGGGCGGGGGCGATCCCAGGGACACTCGCTTCACCAATGCCGCCCGGCGCTTCCGTACTGGGCACGATATGCACTTCGATCTGCGGCATTTCGTCGATGCGGATCATGTCATAGGTGTTGAAATTCGCCTGTTGCACGCGTCCGCGATCGATGGTGATCGCGCCCTTGAGCGCTGCCGTCAGGCCGTAGACGATACCGCCTTCGATTTGTTGTTGTGTAATCGCGGGATTCACGTTGTAGCCGCAATCGACGGCGCAAACCACACGCTGCACGCGCAATTTGCCTTGGTTCACGGAAATCTCAACCACTTGCGCGTTAAAGCTCCCGATGTTGCTGACCGCTGCGATGCCGCGGAATCTTCCCGCCGGAAGCGGTTTACCCCAACCTGCTTTTTCAGCCGCAACATTCAGTACGCCCAGCAGCCGGGGAGTTCCCGTCAACAGTCGACGGCGGAACTCCAGTGGATCCTTGCCGGCCGCGGCCGCCAGTTCGTCGATAAATCCTTCCACAAAAAACGTATTTTGTGAGTGGCCGACGGAGCGCCAATAACTGACCGGCACATGCGTCTCGGCAAGATGATAATCGACACGGATATTTGGAATCGCGTAATGGAGGTCATCGATCCCCTGTACAGCTGTTCGCGCCATTCCGTTCACCACCGCCGGGAACGGAGGGCACGCAACATCCGCGCTGAAGGCCGTCGGCCAGCCGTCTCCATCTAATACCGCCGCGAACTTTACGTAGGAGGCAGGCCGGTAGTAATCATGCTGCATATCGTCTTCGCGCGACCATGTCAGTTTCACCGGAGCACCCACCGCCTTGGCGATTTCGACCGTCTCTCCGACGTAATCCACGCGAGCGCGCCGCCCGAATCCCCCGCCCATGAAGAGCGTGTGAACTTTGACTCTCTCCGGAGGTAGTCCCGTCAACTGCGCGGCGATGTCGCGTGAAGGTGTTTGCATCTGCGTGGAGGCCCACACTTCGCAACTGTCCGCGCGCACCACTGCGGTACAGTTCATCGGTTCCATCGAAGCATGCGCGAGGAAAGGAGCTTCGTAAACCGCCTCGACCTTTTTCCCCGCTCCGGCCAGTGCGCTGGCCGCGTCGCCTTCCTTGCGCGCGGATACACCTGGCTGTTCCGCTCGCTGGGCGAACAACTGGCGGATGCTCGCGCTGTTCACGGCGGCGCCGGCGCCTTCGTCCCACTTGATGTCCAGCACCTTGCGGCCTTGCATCGCCGCCCAGGTATTCTCCGCGACCACGGCCACGCCGTAGGAAATCTGCACTACATTTTTGACGCCTGGGACGGCCTTAGTCTTCGACGCGTCGAAGCTAGCCACTTTGCCGCCGAAGACCGGACAGCGTTCGACAACCGCGTACAGCATTCCCGGCAGCTGAGTATCGATCCCGAATTGCGCGCGGCCATTGATTTTGTCGGGAGTATCCAGGCGCTTCACCGCTGTTCCGATCAGCCTGAATTGTTTCGGATCTTTCGGACGGACCCCCACTGGCACCGGAAGGTTCGCTGCCGCCTCCGCCACACTGCCGTAGTTGAGGCGAGCGTTATTCGCCGAGTTGATCACGAATCCGTTTTCCGTACGAATCTGCGCGGCAGGTACGCCCCACTTCTGCGCGGCAGCCTCGACCAGCATGGCGCGTCCTGTTGCCCCCACGGTGCGCAGCGGGGTCCACAAGGTGCGAACGCTCTGGCTGCCCACCACCCCTTGCAGCGGTCCATAAGACGCGGGATCGACCGGCGCGAATTCCGTGCGGACCTTTTTCCAATCGCAGTCGAGTTCCTCAGCAAGGATCTGCGATAGCGAGGTGACCGTGCCCTGCCCCATCTCGGCTTTAGTGATCATGAAGGTCACCGTGTCATCGGTGCCAATGTGAATGTACGCGCCCGGCTTGCCCACCGGCGGCGGACCCATTTGAACTCCACCCGCAAACTGAGCGTCCAGTCTCGACCGCTCCGGCAGCGCGAATCCCAAGACCAGCCCCGCGGCTCCCGCGCCTGCGGTCCGGAAAAATCCTCGCCGGCTTTGATTGGTGATGGGGTTCATGATTTCGGGCGCTCCTGATCTTCTTAATGCTGCTACAGGCCGAACACGAGCACAACCGGCTGGCCGTGGCTATCCAGGATGCGGTCTTCCAGTCCAGCGGCCACGCCGATTCGCTGCTTGCCGCCGGACTGATAGGTGATCACGCCACCGCCGCCCGGCTGCTTGGTCGCGATGCGGTGGACTAACTTGCCGCTGGCGGCATCGTAGGCCACAAAATCGCCGTTGAGATCGGCAGTCATCACCAGGCCACTGGCGGTTACCGCGATACCGGCCACCATCGGAGTCGCCATCTGGTTGCGCCAGCGGACGACGCCAGAGTCGGCATCGACCGCAGTCACCCAGCCGAGCTTTCGCGCATCCTTATCGCCGAAGGCATTGGCCGAGCCCAGGAATTGCTTGCCATCCTCAAATTCGGGCAGTTTCGAATCGAGCTTCAAGGTGGAGCACCAGTCCACGCTGTTCACGTAGACCAAGTTCGTGACCGGCGAATACGCCGGGCCGTTCCATTGCACACCGCCCGCAGTACCAGGGCAAAAGTGAGTGCCTTGCGGAGTCAGCGGAGCATCCGTGTTCTCGATCGTGGTTACTGGAGTTTTCCATGCTACTTTTCCGGCGGTGATGTCGATCGAGTGCAGGAATCCGTCTTTGCCTGCTGCCATGGCGCGGCGCTGGCCTGCTTTAGTGACGATCAGCGCCGGAGCCGCCGCTTGATCCCAATCGTGAACGTCGTGAGGCACAAGTTGATACCAGGTTCGCAGGGACCCTTTTTTCGCATCCAGCACAACAATCGAACCGGTGTAGAGATTCGCACCCGGGCGATATGCGCCCGAAAAATCGGGCCCGGGGTTGCCCGTCGGCACGTAAAGCGCTCCGGAATCCGGATCGAGGGTGAGGCTGGTCCACACGGAACCGCCGCCCACGTGTACTCCCTTGGGCCACGATTCCGCGCCGGGTGCATTCCCGGTGGGCACCAGCGCGAAGGTCCACACCACTTTCCCGGTCGCGGCGTCGAGTCCGGCGATGACACAGCCGCAGGCTCTCTCGGCCCCGGATGTGCCGATGAACACCATCCCGTTCCACACCAGTGGCGATGCGGCGATGGTCGCCGGCTTGCCATCGGATTCCTTCAGTTCCGTCGACCAGATCTGCTCGCCGTTCAGCGCATCATAAGCGATCATATATCCGTCGCGAAACCCCCGATAGATCCGATTCCCGTCCAGCGCCACCCCGCGTACGGTGCCACCGGGCCCTTTGAGCTCATGCCGGACCCGCCACTTTAGACGGCAATCGCCGGCATCGATCGCATAGGTGTATTCGGAACTGGTGAAGTACAGAGTCCCGTCGGCCTCAATCAGGCTGCTCTCAAAGGTGGCCATCTCCGGCAGAGGATAGGAACACACCTGTCGCAGGTTCGCGACATTCTTCGGAGTGATCTCAGAGAGTCCGGAAAATCCCGTAGACCCGTAGTCCCCGCTATGCATCGGCCAGTCGGCTGACCGAGTGAGGGCTTGCCACCCCCACGCCGTCACGAATGCAAACAGGAACGCCGCACAATACCGGATCGAACGCATAGTCGATTGTGCTAGAAGGTATATTTCAGCGCAAACTGAATCTTACGAGTCGGCTGAGCTCCCAAAATCTGGCCGAACTGGGCACTGTTGACTAACGAAAACGTAGGACCGGTTGCGGGGTTTCCGTAGTTGGTCCCGAACTCAGTGGTGTCGGCCATTTTCGAAATGTAGCTATTGGTGAGATTGAAGGCGTCGGCGCGAATTTCCAGCCCTTGCCGTTCAGTGATGCGGAACGCTCTGGATAGTCCCATGTCCAAATCCCAATATGTGGGGCTCACGATGCTGTTCCAGCCGAGATTGCCCGTGAAGACACCGGGCGCTTGCGTTTTGAAGGCGGCCTTGTTCAAGTAGAAACATCCACCACAGGACTGGCCCGTGTAGACATGGGTTGGATCCACCAGGTCGGGTTGCTGGTGATTGATGCCGCTGAGTGCGATATCGGTACCGTCCTGAATCATTAGCGGAGTGCCGGACCTGAAGCGGTAGATGCCTGAAAGCTTCCAATCCGAAGCAACCAGTTTCAGCGCGCGGTTGGAAAACGTTGGCGACTGCGCCACTGCCGTAACCCCAACCACATTCCGCCGGTCGCTATCGCAATTTCCCACTTTGTTGTAATTGATGGGATCGGTGGTGGTCTGTTCCGCTTTGGTGTTGTACCCCAGAACTTGTCCGATGCAGTGGGACAGCGTCCAGTTGGCGCTCATACTCACATTCCGCGTAAGCCGGCGCTGAATTGAAAGTAGCAGGGCGTTGTAGTGCTGATTTCCCCCAGCATTCCAATCCATCGTTGGGCCAAAGAATTTTCCTTGCGCTGGATTCAGCAAGCGAAGACGCCGGCGCGCGTCGGTGTTTCCCGTAGTTGAGGGCGTAGTGCCTGCGCCGAAGACTGCATAGTTAATGGGAATACTGATGTACAGATGCGAGACTTTGCTCCCCATGTAGGTGGCCGAAAGTAACCAGGCGGAGCCGATTTGCCTTTGTACCGCCAGATTCCAAGTGGAATAACTCGGCGAAGGCGTATCATACGGAGTCGTGGCAAACAGTCCGTTGGGCGTGAACGTAATGTTAGGGTTGACGGTGTACGGGTAGGGGTTATTAGCGGCGCTCCCAAAGGGATTCCGGAAATCCACAAACGTGAGCCCGGGGCTATTCGTGATGATCTGCCGCCCGCCCCAGGGATTCTGGCCCTGCTGGTCTTCTCGCGTTAAGCCAGGGACGAAGGCATAGCCGTAACCAAACGACGCGCGCACGGAAGTCTTCCCGTCGCCCTTGGGATCCCACGCGAAACCCAAGCGCGGCGCGAAGTTTTTCCAATAGGTCTTCACTCCGCTGTTGCCCGGGAACCCTGGATCGCCCGGATAGTAGAACCCCGGCGGCGCATTCACGAACTGGGTGCTCTTCACGTTATTCAGAAAACGGGCGGTGTCGAAGTTGAAGATCACTCCAGTGGGAACGGTGATGGGCAGGTAGGGCTCCCAGCGGATCCCGGCATTCACGGTGAGCCGCGAACTCACCTTCCAGGTATCCGTAAAATACAAGTTGGGAAATGTCTCGTGCATCGATTGCGTATTAGGAAGGCCATCCTGCATTTGGCTGGCCTGCCCCAGCAGGAAGTTGTTGAGCCCCACAAAGTTGAACTGACCGTTACTGGCGAAATTGTTTCGCGAAGTGAAACGGCCGTGCGTGACCGCGCCGCCAAAGTTCATCTGATGGGCGCCCTTCACCCAATTCACATCGTCGTTCAGGATGTAATTGGCGCTGCGATACCACGATCCACCTCCGTTGGGCGGCGGATCAGAATAATTAACGCCTCCCGAGAAACCATTGACGATGAGAAGCGCTCCAAACTGGGCCTTGTTTTCTCCGCACCAAAAGTTTTGCACCCCCGCCGTGCAGTAGTTGAAAAAGTCATTGTCCAGCCTGGTTTCATTGATCCGCGAGAACCCAACGCGCAACGAATTCACCATGCTGGGGTTGACCACCCAGGTTTCACCGATCGCGTAGGCATAGGACGGTGTGTTAAAGCCAGTACTGTTGGAAAGCAGCAGATTCGGCTCTACGTCGGTCAAGGTGGGCTGCCGTTCCTTACTGAACTGATCGCGGAAAAACAGGGAGTGGTTGGCGTTGATCTGATAATCGATCTTGAAAACATATTCGTAATTATTCTGATACACCGGCGTGTTGTAGGTGATTTTGCCGCACGGGTCTGGGGTTACTCCGACCGCCGCCAGGCTCTTGCCGAATTTGTCAGTGATGTAAAGGGCAGGCGCGGCAAACAAGGCAGGGTTCACCCGATTGGGTCCAAAGCCACCCGTCCCGAAGGGCGCCGCGAGGGGAGCCGGTCGACCGCAAGCCGCCGACTCAAATGCAGTAAAGTCGCCATTCACCATCGCTTGAGTGGGAAAGAATCCTACTGTGCTGTTGGGACTGGCGCGCTGCGTCGTCTCCTGAGCGCCGCCAAAGAAAAAGAGCTTGTTTTTCTTGATCGCTCCACCCACCACTCCGCCAAACTGGTGCCGCTTATAAGTACTGTCTTTCGTCGCCAGATATTCACGGGCACTGCCAAAGCCATCGTTGCGGATGAACTCGAAGAGACTCCCATGCAGACTGTTGGTGCCGGACCTGGTCACAATCTCTACCGATGAATTATTTCCACGCGCAGCGGCGAGGCCGCTGGTTTCCACCTTGAATTCCTGAACCGCGTCCGGAAAGGAGATCGGTAGCGTTGTCCCCGACATGAAGTCGTAGTGGCTCGCGCCATCCAGCAGCCAGTCCGTGGCGCCGCCTCCGATGGGAAGCGATGCCATGCCTCCGATCGAAAGATACGGACGTCCGCTAAAGATTCGGCTGTCGCTGGTGCCGGTCTGCACCGCACCGCCGTTCAGCGTCACCAAGTCGGTGACTTGACGGCCATTAAGCGGCAACTCGACGATTCGCTGTGTTTCGGTCACAGACCCGATTCCCGAACTGCGAGTTTCCACCAGAGCTGCGTTTGCTTCCACTTTCACTTGTTCATTCACCGCGCCCACTTTCAGCGCGATTTCGATCGCCGGGTCGGCATTCACCTGCAGCACCACACCGGTCTGAACAGCTTTCGCAAAACCGTCCTTGGTCACTTCAATCTGGTACGGACCAATGGGTAGGTTGGTAAGGACGTAGCCGCCATCGCCGCCGCTGGCGACGGTTCGAGACGCTCCCGTATCGGTTTGCGTCACTTTTACCTCGGCCCCCGGAACCGCGGAGCCGCTGCTGTCCTGAACCGTGCCGTGGATCTGGGCTGTCCCCTGCGCCCAAGCCGTCGCGCAAGCCAGCAGGAAAATAAGCGAAATACCAGCGAGCTGTTTCATGTGGAGGGTTCCCCTATTCTTGAATCATTCAAACGCAATCCCCTTGGCCCAGACTCAGGCCGTTTGAGTGGGCTTAGTCTTTCACGCGTCGTCGATGGTGTCAAGCCCACGAACGTAATGTTTCGTTAAGGCAGCAGGCAAGGAAACTCTAGACAATTCACGGCAGATTGCGCGCAATGGCGAGCCACGTACGCATCGGCGCAGGCGGATTTCCTGGGACGGGCTCTGCGGGAACAAGGCCACGACGCTCGATTGATGCCGGCTCAGTATGTGAAGCCTTACGTAAAGCCGAACAAGAGCGATTACATCGATGCGGAGGCCGTGGCCGAAGCCGTCCAGCGGCCGACGATGCGATTTGTGTCGATTAAAACCGAGGAGCAGTTGGATCTGCAAGCCGTGCACCGCGTGCGGGAGCGCTGGGTCATGCGGAGAACCGCGGTGATCAACCAGATTCGCAGCCTCCTGCTCGAACGTGGCGTTACCTTATCCAAGGGCGGAGTCATCTTGAGCAGGCGCTTCCGCCGATTCTGGTAGAGGCCAACTTGAAACTCTCTGACTCTTTCCGCATACTGCTGGCTCAGCTAAAGCTGGAACTCGAACAACTGACGGCACGCATCGAACAGATGAACTCAGTGATCCAGCACACGGTGAAAAGAGAACGAGGCTTGCCAGCGGCTCACGACCATCCCCGGAGTCGGCGACAGCTCTGGTCGCGGCGATCGGCAACGGGAGTGGATTCCGGAGAGGTATCTACGAAGATTGTTTGTCCAAGGAGCGCGCACCGTAATGCAGCATCGAGCCAAACAGTCTCCTGGACTGAGCAGCTGGTTAGCTCAGCTGCTGGCCCGCACTCACGAGAATGCCGCCATTGTGGCGCTGGCGAATAAGCTGCTGCGTATGGCTTGGGCGGTCTTATGTAAAAACGAAGTGTATCGGGGTCCCATTCTGGCAAGGTCGAGTTTAAGTCAAGGATGAGCTAAAACTTTCTTGCCAGGTCTGCTGGCGAATACTGAGATGGCACAACGGTCGACCCGGCGCTTTCTAAACCTGATATCGGTAGGGTCCCTCAAGACCGTCTAGCTTGTGCTGCGTGGAAGGAATTGTAGCGGCGCCGAAAGAAGGAGAATTAGAGCATGAGCACTCCTCAAGAGCCTCCCTATCCAAATCCGGTCCCGCCGTTCCCGTTCCAGGATCCACCAAAAGAACCAGAGCCGAAATTTCCCGAGCCCGATCCAGACCCGGAGAAAGGCCCGCCAGGCGTGTCGCCGGTTCCTACACGCGAACCCGACGAACCCGGCCCGGACGTCGTTGATCCAGGGATGGAGCCATTGCCGGCCTGATTCCTATGACTACTCGCCATCCCGGTTCCGATCCACAACCCGGCGACGAACTGCGCGACACGGGACATATCCGGCGCGCGGTTAGGTCGACTGGCTCATCTCGATCTTGCAATATTGATTCTCGGCTGCGTCGAGCGCCGGCCGCAACATTCGTCGAATCGCCAACGCTTTAAACCGTTTCAGCAGTGCTTTCCGCACTCTCGGTGTGAAACCATTCGGGTTCCGGAAGCATACGGGAAGTGGGACGTAACGCGGTGCTGCGCCGGTTGGGGATCGTCGGAGCCTTAGAATTCGCGCAGCGCGCGGGCGTTGTCGCGATTACGGTCCGGTCTCGAATGACGAGGGACATCATCTCCCTCAACGCCAGCCGACAGCCAGCGTTTCTATTCGATTTCTAGCCTGAATCCAGCGCTTGGGTATGATATAACGGACCGTATTTGATACAGGAGATAACCACCCACAGCCTTGTGGGATTGGCGCCATGAACGTTCTGGTCAGTTCTTACGACTATCATTTCGTCGCCTTGTCGGTCGTAATCGCGATACTCGCAGCTTATGCGGCGCTTGATTTGGCTGGCCGAGTAACCTCTGCACGGTCCCAGATCCGCTTTGTTTGGTTGACGGGCGGGTCCTTGGCCATGGGGATCGGCATTTGGTCCATGCATTATATCGGGATGCTTGCCTTTCATTTGCCAATTCCCGTGCTGTACGACTGGCCCACAGTACTGCTATCGCTTCTGGCTGCGATCGTTGCATCTGCAATCGCTCTGTTTGTCGTAAGCCGGGAGAAAATGGGCCTACTTCGCGCCTCAATCGGCAGTATTTTCATGGGAGGTGGGATCGCCACCATGCATTACACCGGGATGGCCGCCATGCGACTCTCCGCTATGTGCCAGTGGTCTCCATCTCTTGTCGTTCTTTCGGTCGTTGTTGCCGTAGCTATCTCCTTCGTGGCTCTATTGTTGACGTTCTATTTTCGCGGGGATTTGTCGGCGTGGAGCTGGCTCAAGATTTCAAGCGCCGTCGTTATGGGTGCAGCGATTCCCATAATGCATTACACCGGGATGGCAGCAGCAACATTCATGGGTACCACTTTAACTCTGGCTCAATCCGACACAGCCCACGCCGTAAGCGTCTCTTCTTTGAGCATCGCCGGAATCATTGTCGTCACATTCCTGGTCCTGGGTCTTGCAGTCTTAACATCGCTGGCAGGCCGGCGTTTTGCCGCGCAAGCCGTGGAACTCGAGGCCAGCGCTCGCTTAGCGGCTATCGTCGAATCATCTGACGATGCGATCATCGGCAAATCTTTAGACGGTATCATTCTCAGCTGGAATTCTGGCGCAGAAAAAATGTTCGCCTACTCGGCGCAGGAAGCCGTGGGCAAACCGATGCTAATGCTTATTCCCTTCGAGCGCCGTTCGGAAGAACCGGGTATTTTGGCCCGAATCGCTCGTGGTGAAAGGGTGAATAGTTTCGAAACGCGGCGAATCCGAAAAGACGGAAGAGGAGTCGACGTTTCTGTGACTATCTCTCCAATGAAGGACAGTCAGGGCAAGATTGTGGGAGCCTCGAACATTGCCCGCGACATCACTGAGCACAAGGTCGCGGAGAAAAAGGCAATTGCGCAGTTGGCACGACTGAACCTGCTCAACCAGATCACGCGAGCGATCGGCGGCCGAGAGGACTTGGGTACCATTTATCGCGTTGTGCTGCACAGTCTAGAGGAAGACTTAGGTTTCGATTTTGGCTGCTTCTGCGACTATGAGCCGACAAGCGGAGGATTGACCGTCCTTCACGTGGGTGTGCGAAGCCAGGCATTGGCACTGGAGTTGGCCCTCACCGAGCAGGCCCACATTCCCATCGATACCAATGGTCTCAGCCGTTGCGTCCGCGGGCAGTTCGTCTACGAGCCGGATATCACGGAGGTGAAGTTGCCATTCCCGCAGAAACTTGCTGCGGCTGGGTTGCGTTCCTTTGTGGCGGCGCCACTCCTGATCGATAGCAAAGTCTTCGGTGTCTTTATTGCCGCTCGTGCGGCACGGGAAAGCTTCAGCAGCGGCGAATGTGAGTTCTTGCAACAATTGAACGAACACATCGCGCTCGCCGCGCATCAAGCGCAACTCTATGCATCGCTGCAAGGGGCGTATGACGATTTGCGGCAGACCCAGCAGGCTGTGATGCAGCAGGAGCGCTTTCGTGCTCTGGGTCAGATGGCTAGCGGCATTGCCCACGACATCAACAACGCTCTCTCGCCGATGGCCCTCTCTACGGAAATGCTGCTGGAAAATGAGTTGGAGCTGAGTCCTCGGACCCGCAAACACCTGGAAATGATTCAGCGAGCTACTGACGATGTGGCGCAGACAGTCGCACGGATGACCGAATTTTACCGTCAGCGTCCGCTGCAGATGACCCTCTCGCCTATACATATAAACTCCTTAGTGCAACAAGTAGCTGACCTGACGCGCGCCCGCTGGAGCGACATCCCGCTTCGGCAGGGCGTTGTGATCGAGATGCACAAAGAGTTTGAGCCAGACCTCCCGGCCATAATGGGGGTCGAAAGCGAAATTCGCGAATCTCTTATCAATCTCATTTTCAATGCAGTGGATGCCATGCCGAGCGGCGGGGTGTTGACGTTACGCACACGAATTGTGGAACGCTCGTTAGATCCGGCCAAACTCCGCAGTGTGGTAGTGGAAGTGGCCGACAGTGGCATCGGCATGGATGATGACACGCGACGGCGCTGCCTGGAACCGTTTTTCACTACAAAAGGAGAGCGTGGCACGGGCCTGGGCCTTGCGATGGTGTATGGGACGATGCAACGACATGGCGCAGATATTGAGATCGAAAGCACGGCGGGCAAGGGTGCCACCATGCGATTGATTTTTGCGGTTCCTGTTGACTTCGCCCCTGATCGTGCTCCTGAGACTCAACGACCAAAGCCTTCAAGGTTCCGCATTCTGGTGGTTGATGACGATCCGCTGGTTATTCGAGTGCTCTGCAATTCGCTCGAGAAGGATGGCCATGATGTGATTACTGCGAATGGAGGTGAAGCGGGGATTGAGGCGTTTACCGCCGCCCAAAGGCAGGGCAAACCCTTTACCGTTGTAATTACGGATTTAGGCATGCCTCGCGTGGACGGTCGTAAAGTTGCCAGCTTTGTGAAGAGCGCGTCCGAGTCCACTCCCGTGATTCTTCTGACCGGATGGGGGCAGAGTCTGATCGCCGAAAGTGACGTTTCGCCTCACGTCGATCTCGTACTCAGCAAGCCACCCAAGCTCAGTGACCTCCGACAAGCGTTGCGCTCTGTTGTCCCCTCATCTACCAGATAACGAGTGAATTTGCGAGAATCCAAAGCGCATGGGCACTAAGACCTGAAATATTGTGCGCGTTTCGGAAGTCGGCTGGAAGTGGCTTTTCTTGGGAAATAGCTCTCGCAAAGGAGAAGTTCCAGAGTGAGCCACCCCGCAAGCTTGATTAATTACGTGACGTCAGGAAGAGCAAAAGATCGGTTCGGGCTCGAAAGGTATCCGCAAATGCCGCTCTTGCCAACCGCTCCCGCAATGAGACGACCCTCGAGTCTTGATGTTCCTCCTCGCCAAGCTCCTCAAGGAGATTGGGAAGCGAGACAGGAGCACTTCAGAGTTTGGGCCCACCCCTTCCACGCTGAGAAGGTTGAACACGTACGCCCATATGTCATGAACGGCGTCGTAAAGGCTTGGATTGATCGGAGTGAACACAAAGTGTGGAGTCCGCTTGGAGTCCAAAACGCCTCCGGCGTCCAAA
>Ga0207674_10007439_pt1 | contig 12764 bp, 14 predicted proteins | sample KBSCornC72_FD_184303 | JGI IMG/M metagenome (GOLD analysis project Ga0207674, IMG submission 184303) | Corn rhizosphere microbial communities from Kellogg Biological Station, Michigan, USA - KBS Corn C7-2 (SPAdes) (version 2) | ecosystem: Host-associated > Plants > Roots > Rhizosphere > Soil ... | reverse complement strand
GAAGGAGCATCATGGCTGTCACAACTGCGGGTCTGGAAGGCATCGTCGCGGCTGAATCCAAGATTTGTTATATCGATGGCGACGCGGGCATCTTAAGTTATCAGGGCTATAACATTCATACGCTGGCCGAGCACGCCACTTTTGAGGAAGTGATCTACCTCCTGTGGTACGGGCGCTTGCCCAAGCAAGCCGAGCTCGATCAGTTGAAGGCCTCGCTGGTGGCCAATCGCGCCATCCCCGCCGAGGTCACTGCGTTTTTGAAAGGCGCCGGCAAAGCAGTTCCCATGGATGTGCTGCGCACTGCGGTTTCCATGCTGTCGCTCTACGATCCGGAAGTCAAAGACACTTCCATCGAAGCCAGCGAGCGCAAAGCCGTCCGCCTGATGTCGCAAACCGCCACCATCGTCACCACCTTCGACCGGCTCCGCAAAGGCCAGGAAGTGGTCCCGGGCGATCCCAAGCTGAACATGGCGGCCAATTTCCTCTACACTTTGACCGGCAAGAAACCCGACGAAGTGATGGAGCGCGTCTTCGACATCGCCCTCACCCTCCACGCCGATCATGAATTGAACGCCTCCACCTTCGCCGCCCGCGTAGTGGCCGCGACCCTTTCCGACATTTACTCCGCCGCCACCGCCGGCGTGGCCGCACTCAAAGGCCCGCTGCACGGCGGCGCCAACGAGGACGTCATGAAGATGCTGCTCGAAGCCGGCTCGGCCGACAAAGCCATGGACATGGTCAAGAACCGCCTGGCCAACAAAATCAAGATCCCCGGCTTCGGACACCGCGTGTATCACACCACCGATCCCCGCGCCACGCACTTGAGCGCGCTCTCCGAGGAACTCGGCAAGCGCACCGGCCACGTGGATCTCTATCTCACGTCGAGCAAAATCGAAAAATACATGAAGGAAACCAAGAATCTGAACGCGAATGTGGACTTCTACTCCGCCTCCACCTACTATTCGCTAGGGATTCCCATCGATCTGTTCACGCCCATCTTCGCCGTCAGCCGCATGTCCGGCTGGACCGCGCACGTGCTCGAACAATATCGCAACAACCGTCTGATCCGCCCGCGCGCGGATTACATCGGCACCGCCGTGGGCCAACCGTGGGTCCCTATCGCCGAGCGCTAGATAAATGGGGACAGATAACATTTCTACCAGTGCCTGTCCCCCCTTTCGAGCCTATTTCCGAAACGAGCGGAGACCACGTACCGCAGCGAAGCTCAACAGAGGCCATGCGAGAATAAATGAGCCATGCGCAAGCGCCCAACCGTTAAAGAACGGCCAGCTCATCGCATCAAAAACAATCGCTAACGGGATCATCAAAAAGAATCCCGCAATCCAGGAAATCACAACGGAGATCCATCCCGTGGTTATCTTGTCGAGGGTACGTTCATTCATGCCGCTCGCTGCCGCCTCAGTTCTTTGGTAACGCATTGTTATTATGTACGATCTCTCCTTCTTCCGCCAGAATCTAGACGCCATCGCCTCTAAATTGGAGGCCCGCGGCTTCACGCTCGATATCGAAGCGTTCCGCCAACTCGACGCCGAGCGTCGCGGAGCGCTCACCGAATCCGAACAACTCAAAGCCCAGCGCAAGAGCGAATCGCAGGAGATCGGCAAACTGATCAAAGCGGGTCAGGACGCGACCGAACGCCAGCAAAAAGTCCGCGAAATGGGCGACCGCGCCACCGCCCTCGACGAACGCGCCAAAGAGCTCGACGAAAAATACCGCCAGTTGCTGGCCGGCGTTCCCAACACTCCGCACCCATCCGTCCCCAACGGTAAAAGCGCCGAAGACAACGTTGAAGTGCGCCGCTGGGGAACGCCCCCCGCGTTCTCTTTCACGCCGCAACCCCATTGGGATCTGGGCCCGGCGCTCGGCATCCTCGATTTCGAGCGCGCCTCCAAGATCACCGGTGCCCGCTTCGCCGTCTACTGGGGCCTCGGCGCTAAGCTCGAACGCGCGCTCATCAATTTCATGCTGGACGTCCACACCCAGCACCACGGCTACACCGAAGTTCTACCGCCCTTCATGGCCAACACCGCCAGCTTCTACGGCACCGGTCAACTCCCGAAATTCGAAGCCGATTTGTTCAAAGTCCAAAACACGGATTACTATCTGATCCCCACCGCCGAAGTCCCGGTAACCAATCTCTACCGCGATGAAACGCTGGACTTCGACAAACTCCCCATCAAGCTCTGCGCCTATACACCGTGCTTCCGCAGCGAAGCCGGCTCCTATGGACGCGACGTGCGCGGCATCATCCGCCAGCACCAGTTCCAGAAAGTCGAGCTAGTGAAGTTCTCGCCGCCCGAAACCAGCTACATCGAGCTCGAAGCGCTCACGCTCGACGCCGAAGACATCCTGCAGCGTCTGGGCCTCGCATACCGCACTGTTGTCCTCTGCACCGGCGACATGAGCGCCACCTCGGCGAAGACTTACGACATCGAAGTCTGGCTCCCCGGCCAGAACGCCTACAAAGAAATTTCATCCTGCTCCAACTTCGAGGCCTACCAGGCCCGCCGCGCGTCGATCAAGTCCAAGTCCGGCAGCGGCAAAGCCGATTTCGTCCACACTCTCAACGGCAGCGGACTCGCCGTCGGCCGCACCTGGCTAGCGATCCTCGAAAACTACCAACAAGCCGACGGCAGCGTGGTCGTGCCCGAAGCTTTGCGCCCGTACCTTGGCGTCGAAGTGATTCGCGCGGCTTGAAATCAAACACATAGCACTTTAAGTCGGCCTTTTCTAGTCCCTTCCATCCCTAAACTGTGGGGCGACTGGGAGGCGAGTCGATGCTTTTTGTAAGACGGTTGTTGATGCTGCTAATGGCAGCGGCTTTGGGGTATGCGCAGCCAGCGCTCACCACCATTCAAGATATTCTCTATCGCGCCGACGGAACGCGCTTTAGCGGCACGATGTTCATTTCCTGGAGCAGCTTTCTCGCAGGAGACACCTCCAATATCGCCACGGCGAATCTTACGTTGCCCATCGTCAACGGAGTCCTGCGCGTGCAGCTAGTACCCACCACCACAGCCTCCGCCGGAGCACAGTACAACGTTACCTACCAAAGCGGCGGAATAAACCAATTCACTGAGGTGTGGGCCGTACCGCCCAGCGCACCCAAGCTGCGGGTTCGCGACGTGCGTCTGTCCAGCGGAGTAGTGATCGGGCCCGCGCCTTCCACTGCCCCCATCCAGATTGGCGACGTAACTGGCCTGGCCAACGCATTGGCCGTCCGTGCCACCGAGGGCGCCGGTTTCAGCATCGGCCGCACCGCCATCATCAACCCCTCGGGACAGATCGACGCCGCCGCCGGGAACCTGGGCGATTGCATGCACGTAGACGGCAGCTCCGGAGCCTGCGGAACGGGAACTTCCGGCGGAACCAGCGGAATCCTGCCGCTGTTCTCCGACGCCGAAACCCCTACTGGCACTGTCAATGGAATCAACGCGGCGTTCACACTCCTGTTCGCGCCTTCACCCATCGATAGCCTGATCATTTTCCGCAACGGCGTGCTGCAGACGCACGGCATTGATTATTCAATCGCCAGCAATGTCGTCACGTTTCTCGCAGGCTCCCTGCCGCAGACCGGTGACGCGTTGATCGCCAGCTACCGCTACGCGAATCCCAACAATATTCTGGGAACGCTCACCGCCGCGCAGGTGATTTGCAGCAGCGCCGGTACAGCCACCAGCGCTACCGTCTCAACGTCGCTCGGAAGCTGCACCATCCCCGCCGGGCTGCTCACTACCGGTGATCGCATCGAAGTGCAGTTTTACTACCGCCACACCGGCACGGCCACAGCCTTCACTACGGAATTCCACTGGGGCTCCACTACGGTTCTTTCGCGAACGTCCGTCGCCAGCGAGCTCGCGCTGACTGGGCATGCAACCCTCGGGATTCTCACCAGCGGCCAGTCCTGGGATGCGCAGAGCTGGGGCAACACGGTCGCCTTGGCCAACGCCGTCGGCCTGGCTGCGGAAAACACTTCCCTCAGTTTGACCATCACCTTCCCCGCCCGCATGGCTGCAACCACTGGCGACGTAATTACACTGAGTAACTTCACCGTGATTCGCTACCCCGCGCAGACCAATCCCTAGAGTGAACACCTGAGACAGGGCTACGAAAGGCGGCATAGAACTGTTAAGTAAGGGTTTTCGGGCTTATCTTTGGGGTGATATTACTCTTGTCATTTCCGGGTACCTCGTCGAATATAGAAACAGAAGTTCAGTACAACGAGACGAGGAATCGCAAAATGAAAGCGACACTTTACGCATGGGTTTACCGGCTGCGCTACGATCGCCGCGGACAAGACCTGGTGGAATACGCCCTGATGGCCGGATTCGTGGCCGTGGCAGGGGGAGCCATCTTCCCGACGACGCTGATGCCCGGCGTAAGCGCAATCTTCTCGAAAATTAATACCTACACCGCGTCCGCCGCCAGCCAAGGCAGCTAGTGACGCAGATGGATCAAACAAAAAGTCTAAAACGGGTCAAAACGGGGAAGGGTTTCCCCGTTTTCTACATCGGTTTGTTAACCCGGGGCGGCTCTGCCGGACGAAATGTTATGCTGAGCCCATCCCGTGAAAGCTGTTTCCTCCGCTCGAGCAATTTCCTTTCGCATCCTTGTTAAAGTACACGCCGGCGGCTACGCCTCGGATCTACTGCGCCAGGAAACCGCCGCGCTCGATTCCCGCGATGCCGCGCTCGCCGAAACTCTGGTCTTCGGATGCCTGCGCTATCAAAGCCAGCTCGATTTCCTGATCGCTCATTTCTCGGGGCGTCCTCAGCCTAAGCTCGACATCGAAGTCCGCGTCGCCCTGCGCATGGGCATATTCCAATTGCGTTATCTCGACCGCATCCCCGCCCACGCCGCCGTGGCCGAGAGTGTGGAACTGGTCAAGAACGCGCATAAGCGCTCCGCCGCGCCATTTGTGAATGCCGTGCTGCGCAAGGTAAACCGCGCTCCAGTGCATTGGCCGGATCGCGCGACCGGGCTCTCCATCCCGGCATGGATGCTCGAACGCTGGGAGCGCCACTTCGGACGCGACCTGGCCACCGGCATAGCGCAAACCGCGCTCGCCGAGCCCGAGGCTTTTATCAATCCGGTTACCGGACGGCAACAAGACGTTGGCGCACAATCCATCGTGCCGCTCCTCGAGATCGAACCCGGAATGACCGTTTTGGACCTCTGCGCCGCCCCCGGCAACAAAACCGCCCAAGTCATCGCCGCGGGGGGACGCGTCATCGCCGGCGACCGTTATCTGCGCCGCCTGGCCGAAGTGCCCGAGCAAGCCGCCCGGGTAGTCCTCGACGCCACCGAGCCGCTTCCCTTCTCCGGGCTCTTTGACCGCGTCCTGATCGATGCCCCCTGCTCCGGCACCGGCACCCTGGCGCGGAATCCTGAAATCAAATGGCGCCTGGAGCCGTCAGACCTACCAGTGTTTCAGGCGCGGCAGCGTAAGATGATCGAAAGAGCCCTCCCGCATCTACTCCCGGGGGGCCGCTTAGTCTACGCCACCTGTGCCCTGGAACAAGAAGAGAATGAAGGAGTTGTAAAAGGTTTTCCGGTAGTCGAAACGCATTCGCGCATCCCCGGCCGCGACCCCGGGGATGGCTTTTTCGCTGCCGTGATAAAATAAAAACAGTGCTTTTCGGCCGGGTTTGAGCTTCCACAATGACCGAAATCCTCCCGTCCATCCTTTCCGCCGACTTCGCCCGTCTGGGCGAGCAGGTGGCCGCGCTCGAACAAGCCGGCTGCCGGATTCTGCACGTAGACATCATGGATGGCCACTTCGTTCCCAACCTCACCATCGGACCTCCGGTGGTGGCGTCGCTCCGTAAGGCCACGCGCCTGACCCTGGACGTTCACCTGATGATTACCGACCCCGACCGCTACGCGCCTCTGTTCATTGAAGCTGGGGCGAATCACGTGTCGGTACATCAGGAAACTTGCCCTCACTTAGACCGCACCCTGAAAATGATCCAAGGCCTGGGAGCCCTCGCTGGCGTGGTCGTCAATCCGTCTACGCCAATCGCAACCCTTGACGAAGTATTGGGTTTCGTCGATTACGTTCTGGTCATGAGCGTCAATCCAGGATTCGGCGGGCAGAAGTTCATCCCCTACACCCTTGATAAGGTCCGGGGCTTGGCACAAAAGAGGCGTGAAAGAAGCTTGACGTTCGCCATTGAAATCGACGGCGGCGTAACCTTGGATAACGTAGGCGAGATGGTCAAGGCAGGCGTCGATTGGGCAGTCGCCGGGTCCGCCATTTTTGGCGCCGGAAACCCGGCAGAGGCGTTCACTGAAATGCGGCAGCACGCGCATACGGCCGGCATGGTACAGGTTTAGAACAGATTCGGGTATAGTCGTAAGGAACAAACGATGACTTTCAACACCAAGAGACTCGGAATAGCGGCTCTGGCGGCAGTCGTGCTCATCAGCGGCTGCGGGTTCCACCGTAAGAAGTACGAGAACCCCATCACCAAGGAAACGGAACAGCCCGACAAGGTCCTGTTCGATAAAGCCATCAAGGACATCGAGAAGGGTCGCTATGAAGTGGCGCGGCTGACGCTGAATACCCTGATCAACACTTACGATTCGAGTGAATTCCTGGCCAAAGCCAAGCTGGCCATCGCCGATAGCTGGATGCGGCAGAGCGGTCCCGAGGGTATGGCGCAGGCCGAAGCCGAATTCAAGGATTTCCAGTTGTTCTATCCCACCATGGAAGAAGCGCCCGAGGCTCAGTCGAAAATCTGCGAGATTCACATCCGCCAGATGGAGAAAGCCGACCGCGATCCCAACAACGCCCTGCGCGCCGAACAGGAATGCCGCGACTTGCTCACCAAATATCCCAACAGCAAGTTTGCCCCGCAGACCGAGCAGCGGCTGCGCGAGATTCAGCAGGCTTTGGCCGAATCCGAAATGGTGGCTGCCTCGTATTACAACAACAAGGGCGCGCTCGCCGCGGCCACTAACCGCTATACCGGCTTGGTAGGTCAATATCCGCTGTATAGCCGCGCCGCCGAAGCGCTATGGCTGAACGCCAACGCCTATGCCAAAATGGGCGCGCGCTTCCGCCAGAAGGTTGGCGACGCCTACACGCGCATCGTGCGCGATTATCCACTGAGTTCCTACGCCGAACTCGCCAAGAAGAAATTGCAGGAAATGGAATTGCCGGTGCCCGATCCCGATCCTTCGGCTGTGGCGCGCATGAAGTATGAAGCCGCCAACCACGAAGAGCCCAGCCGCTTCCGCAAGCTCACCGATTTCATGCGCCGCAACCCGGACGTAAGCGATGCCGCCAAGACCGGCTCGCCCACCATGGATCCTCCCAAGCGCGAAATTCCGGAGAGCGTCCCGAAGACCGCCGACGCCGCAGCGCCCGGCTTCAGTGGAGACGTGACCGTGGCGCCGGTGACAGGGCCTTCCGCGCTCGATACCCAACCGGACGCGCGCCCGACCCCGCCAGGGACTACGCCGGCTCCGGCTACCCCGGACAGCACGAAGAAAAAGCCATAGCACTCTCATGAGCGTGATCCTGCTGGCGGATGACAGTCCGCACGCGCAACGCATGGGCGAGCGCATTCTGTCGGGCGAAGGCTATCGAGTAGTGTGGGTCGGCGATGGCGAGGCCGCGGCGCTGCGCCTCCCTGAAATAGACCCGGACGTGGTGATCGCCGACGCCAACTTGCCCGGGCTGAGCGGCATCGAACTGTGCCGTTACATCAAATCCAGTTGCCGCCACGTGCGCGTGATCCTTACCGCAGGCCAGATCGAGGAAGTAGACGAGAGCGCCGCGCGCCGCGCCGGCTGCGACGCCATTCTGCGCAAGCCGTTTGAAGCATCGGTGATGCTCGAGACGCTAAGGCCGTTGGCAGTGAAAGCGCAAGAAGGCCGCAAGACCCCGCCGCCCGCCACGACCCTACGAACCGACGACATTCGCGCCGCCGTCGAGCATGCCGTCGAAGCGGAACTGCCGCGTTTTCTCGACGAACTCACGCAGAAAGTATTGATGGCCCTGGGCCACTAGTTTATGCCAGATAACAGTTTCGACATCGTATCCAAGATCGATTTGCCGGAAGTCGGCAACGCCGTGCAGCAGGCGGTGAAAGAGATACAGCAGCGCTTTGACTTGAAGGACAGCCACTCTTCCATCGAGCTACGCGAGAAAGAGAACAAGATTCTGCTCGCCAGTTCGGACGAGTTCAAGCTGAAGGCCGTCACCGACGTGCTGCAAGCCAAGCTGGTCAAGCGCAGCGTGCCGCTCAAGGGTTTGAGCTACGGTGTCATTACCCCGGCCGGCGGTTCCACCGTGCGCCAAGAGATCACGCTACAACAGGGCATCGTTATCGAGAAAGCGCGCGACATCGTCAAGCTCATCAAGGACTCAAAGAAGAAAGCGCAAGCCTCGATCCAAGGCGATCTGGTGCGCGTATCCGCCAAGGACCGCGATACCCTGCAGGATATTATTGCCTTGCTGCGCGGCCACGACTTCGGCATCGACATGCAGTTCACCAACTACCGGACGAATTAGCGTCGCATGCCGCGTAAGATCGAGAGCCTGTTTCTGGCCGGCCCCGCCGGACGCCTGGAAGCTCTGCTAGAAGAACCCGACGAAGCCGCCACTGGCATAGCGCTAGTGTGCCATCCGCACCCGCAGCATGGCGGGACGATGCACAACAAAGTGGTCTTCCGCATCGCGCGCGGTCTGCGTCGCTCCGGGAATGTAGTCCTGCGCTTCAACTATCGCGGCGTCAATCAAAGTGAAGGCGAGTACGCACATGGTGAAGGAGAACTCGACGATGCCGGCGTGGCACTCGACCTCTTGCGCAGCCGCTACCCTGGTTTGCCGCTTACACTTGCAGGTTTCTCGTTCGGATCGAGAATCGCTCTTCGTCTGGGTTGCGAAAATTACGAAACGAACCCAAGCCTGCGGCGCGTCATTGCCGTTGGCTTCCCCACGGTCTATAAGAACCGTTCGTTTTTAGACACTTGCACAGTGCCGCGCATCTTCGTCCAAAGCACGCACGATCAGTTCGGGCCCGTCGTAGAGTTGCAACCTCTGGTGGACGGCCTGCCCGAGCCCAAACAGTTGATCTGGATCGAAGCGCAAGATCACTTCTTCGTGGACGCGCTGGAGAAACTCGAGGAGACGATTTCGGGGTTGAATTAGACTCCGGCGAGCCGAAGTTCCCGCTGCAGACGCCGGGTGGCGCGTTCACTGATCAGGTCAGCAACCTTACCGAGCAGTCCGGGAATGTCTACCGGCTTGATAAACATGGAGTTCTCACGCCGGGGCAGGTTCGGACGCTCATTCTCGTAGGTAGTCAGTAGGGCGGTGGCGGGCTTATAATCCATCATCTTGGCATGGGCCAAGACCTGCAAGCCAGCCTGCGGGGACTCCATCTGCAAGTCACTCAAAACAAGCTCGTATTCGCCCTCTTCGAGCTTCCCTACGGCTTCGGCGGCGCTCGCGGCGGAATCCACATTATAGCCGCCCGCCTCAAGAACTGTCTTTAAGGTGAGCCGGGAAGCCGGGTCGTCGTCCACTAAGAGGACGCGCGCCAGATCATATTCGAAGCTACGTGGCAGTTGGCTCATCTCGTTTGGGGCCTGAGTTTTTATACTCAAGTCACGAACCAACTATAGTTTAACCCCGAAAGGCAGTTTTTTGACCCGGAGATTTTAATAGTACGTACTGAGAAGGAATAATCCCCTGGAATCAAGAGAGTCCGGGGAAAACCCGCGCGAAGATGCGATCCACGTGGACCAAGTAGCGGCCCACGGAAAACGCCTGCTGAATCTGTGCAAGCGAAAGAAAGGAAAGAATTTCTTTGTCGGACTCGACACTGGCCCGGAAATTGCCGCCTGACTCCCAAGCGCGCATGGCATGCACCTGCACCACCCGATAAGCCTGCTCCCGCAGCATCCCAGCGGCCGCTAAATCCAGCAGAAGCTGTCCCGAAAAAATGAGGCCGTGAGTGCTTTCGAGATTCTTCAGCATGCGCTCGGGGTAAACGCGCATGCCGTCGATCAGCCAGATGGTTTTGGCCAGCAGGTAGTCGCTGAGGATCGCCGAATCGGCGAGAATCACGCGCTCGACCGACGAATGTGAGATATCACGTTCGTGCCACAGCGCGACGTCTTCAATGGCCGCGTTCAGATTGCCGCGAACCACGCGCGCCAGTCCGCAGATTTGCTCCGAAGTTACGGGGTTGCGTTTGTGCGGCATCGCCGAGGAACCTTTTTGCCCCGCCGAGAAGGGTTCTTCCACTTCACGCACCTCGGTGCGCTGCAGATGGCGGACTTCGAGCGCAATCTTTTCGAGCGTGGCGGTGACCAGTGCCAGCGCGGCGATCCAGGCGGCGTGCCGGTCGCGCGCAATCACCTGCGAGGCGATATCGGCGGGCTGCAATCCCAGACGCACACAGATCTTTTCTTCCGCTTCCGGGCCAATGTGGCCGAACGCTCCCACGGCGCCCGAAATCTTGCCGACGCGCAGGTCTTCGGACGCCGCATTGAACCGCGCGAGATTGCGCTTCATCTCGTCGTACCACAGCGCCAGTTTCAGGCCGAAGGTGATGGGCTCGGCGTGCATACCGTGCGTGCGCCCGATCTCGACCGTGTGCTTAAACTCAAACGCGCGGCGCTGGAGACACGCGAGCAGCGTTTCGCAGTCTCTCTTGAGTACCCCGGAGGCTTGCTGGAGCACCAGCGCCTGCGCGGTATCCACGACGTCGTTCGAAGTCAGCCCGTAGTGCAGCCAGCGCGATGCGTCGGCCTGGCCCGCGGCCGCCATCTTTTCGGCGACAGCGGTAGTGAAGGCGATCACGTCGTGCTTTACTTCGCGCTCGATGTCATGAATACGCGCGACATCGAAGGCGGCATACTGGCGCAAAGCGCGCGCGGCTTCCACAGGGACTTCGCCGGTCTCGGCTAACGCTTCGCTTGCGGCCAGTTCCACAGCGAGCCACTGCGCAAAGCGGTTTTCGTCATTAAAGATGCGGCCCATTTCGGGCCGCGTGTAGCGTGGGATCATTTTTCTTCAGTACACAAAACTTTCGCAGGGCTGATCGAGGGGACGCTTGGTCTCGGCGATCACCAGGCGCGTGAACAGGTTCCGGCCATCGAGCGCCTGCTCTGCCATCAAGCGCACGATTTCAGGATGATTGTTCTGTGCACTCAAGTGGCCCAGGATCAGAGTGGATGTGCGCGTGTCCAACTCGTCGCGAATGAAGTTACAGGCGACGTCGTTCGATAGATGCCCGTTGCGCCCCATGATGCGCTGCTTCAGCGCCCACGGGTAGGGGCCGACCTTGAGCATTTCCACATCGTGATTGGATTCGAGCAGCAATGCATCCGAGCCGCGCAGATGGAAGCGGATCGAATCCGGCATATAACCGAGGTCCGTGGCGATCGAAATCTTGACCCCTTCAGCGCGAAAGGAGAAGCCCACGGGGTCGGCCGCATCATGCGGGATGGTGAAGCTGGTAACGTCGATATCGCCTACTTGAAAATACGAACCCGCTGCGAACAGTTCGAGTTTGGGCGTGTAGTCTTCCGGCCATTGCGTGTCTTTGCCAAAGATGGCCGGCGCGGTCAGGCGCGACATGTAAATCGGGATGTCGAGCTTGCGGGCGATCACCTGCAATCCGGCGATGTGATCGCTATGCTCGTGCGTAATCAGGATCGCGGTGAGGGTTTCCGAGGCCACGCCCACGGCGGCCAGGCGCTCAAAAGTTTCCTTGCGCGAGAGCCCCGCATCCACCAGCAGGCGCGTCCGTTCGGTGGCAACTAAAGCGCAATTGCCGGAACTAGACGACGCGAGTACAGTGAGCTTGACGATGACGGAGCCTCCTCCCTATTAGACGCGGAAACGGAGGGGCGAAGCAAGCGTGGCTTAGGCAGCCGCCGCCATCAGCGCTTTGACATGGATCTGGGCCGTGTCGAGAAACGGAATGCCGACGTCATTGTCGCCGCGCAGGATCAAAGGCAGCTCGGTGCCCCCAAGAATCATCGCCTCAATGCCGTCGCGTGTTTTCATGAGTTGTGCGATTGCCGACAGGCTCGCACGAGTTTCGGGCAGCAGGACGCCGGCCACCAATTCGCCCATATACTTCTCGTGAATGTAGTCCTGCTCCTCAGGCTGCGGCGCAACTACTTCCATGCCGGCTTGCGCGAAGGCGTCGGCGTAGAAACTTGCTTGCATGGTGAAGCGAGTGCCGAACAATCCCACGCGTTTCAACCCTAGCGCCGACGCTCTGTCGCGGGCGCTCTCGACAATGCTCACCAGCGGAATCGGTGCGCGGCGGGCGATTTCGTCGAACACTAAATGCGGCGTGTTGGACGCCAAGAACCCGACTTCCGCTCCAGCGCGCGCCAAGGCGTCGACCGCAGCGCCCAGGAATTCGACCAGCCGGTCACGTTGATTCGCTCCGACCAGGTCGAGCACGGTCTTCAAGTCCACACTATTGATGACAATCGCGGGATAGCTGCCATCCGGGTGCGATGCGCGATAGGCGGCGATCAGCAACCGGTAGTAATCGATGGTCGATTCGGGCCCAATACCGCCCACCATGCCGATGGTCTTCATCCTGCCATCATAGGCCAGCGGAGCAGGGCGCGGGTCAAATCCAGTAGAGTAGGAATATGAAGGCTCGCGTATACGTTTCCTTCAAGCCCACCGTGCTCGATCCGCAAGGCCAGACCATTCGCGGCGCGCTCAACAGCTTGGGACATTCCTCCATCGCCGCCGT
>Ga0207674_10007437_pt1 | contig 12765 bp, 8 predicted proteins | sample KBSCornC72_FD_184303 | JGI IMG/M metagenome (GOLD analysis project Ga0207674, IMG submission 184303) | Corn rhizosphere microbial communities from Kellogg Biological Station, Michigan, USA - KBS Corn C7-2 (SPAdes) (version 2) | ecosystem: Host-associated > Plants > Roots > Rhizosphere > Soil ... | reverse complement strand
GGTTGCTTGATCGAGTAAAAAACCGGGGTCCGGTACTGCAGCGCACCGCTTCGTGCTGCGCTGCGCCCGGGACATGCGTCAGCCTATCGCGGCGGAATCTGAATCAGCTCCGTGAGCTGCTCTTTCGTCAGCGGCGCCGTCGTGAACTTCAGGTCCACCGCATCCTTCACGATCACATCGAGCCCGACGATCTTGTCCGGCTCGATCGCCGGCGTCGGGAAGAACTCGTCGCGCGTGCGCTTCGCCTTCGCCTCGGTGATGCCGAGCCAGTCGGCGTAGATCTTCAGTGCGGCCGGGTCCTTGTACATGTAGTCGACCGTCTCGCGGTACGCCTTCATGTAGCGCGCCACCACGTCCTTGTGTGCCGCGAAGTAGCTCGCGTTCGCGATGTTGAGCCGCACGGTCTGTCCCTTGAACACCGCGGCGTCATTGCCGGTCGCGATGCGGCGGATCTCGCCTTTGTCGAGCTGGTCGAGCCCGAACGGCGGCGCCGCCCAGCCGACATCGACCTGGCCGGACATCACGGCGGTGAGGTTCGCGGCAGGTCCTCCCATCGCGGTCGGCTTCGCCTTCAGTTCGTATTGTCTCATGAAGGCCGTCACGACACCATGCGTCGAGGAGCCGTTGGTCGAATAGGCAAGCGTCTTGCCGTCGGTGTCCTTCAGCGTCTTGATCGGCGAATCGCCCTTCACGTACCAGTAGAGATCGCCCGCCCCGGTGGTCTCCGCCGCGATCACGCGCACCGGCGCGCCCTTCGAATAGGCGCTCAGCACGCCCATCACGCCGGCCGCGACGCCGATATCGACGCTGCCGGAGATCACCGCCTGCTGCGTCTCGCCGGCGCCCTGGGTGTAGACGATGTCGAGCGTCAGTCCGTGTTTCTTGAAGATGCCGGCGCGCTGGCCGACCTCCGACACGGAGGTGTCCCAGTTGCCGCGCTGGCCGATCGCGAGCTTGACCGCATCCTGCGCCGACGCAGCGCCGCCGAGCAGCGCAAACGCGAGCGCGCAGGCAATGGTTTTCGCCTTCATAATTCTCCCTCCCGGAATACTTTATTTTGATGCCGTCTCAGGCCACGCGTTCGCGCGGCTGCTCGCTCCCGCCGCCGAGCGTACGCCAGTTGACGGACTTGGGTACTACACCTTCGTAGGAGCTTATCGTCGCATGCGGCACGCGCGGACTGGTGGTGCCGATCGCAGGTCCCCCGTTCTGCATCGCGCGCGCGGCCTCCACCATCAGGCGGCGGAACGCGACGACCGCCACGTCGGATGCGCCGACGCGCTCGCTCGAGCGGTCGCTGATCGGCCCCATGCCTTCCCACATCGCGATGTCCTGGTTGGGGATGCCCGCGATGCCGGTGAAGTTGCCGGCCTTCATGGCGGCGCGGTCCTGCAAATAGTTGTTCGCGCGCGTGCGGATGCCGTCGAAGTTCGCGTCGACGTCGACGCCCCACTCGAGCACGTTGAATTTGCGCCACGCATCCGCGCCGATGCCGGGTTTGTCGGCGCCGTTCCACGCGATGAAGTAGAAGATCGTGGTGTGGTCGTCCTCGGGCGTCAGCAGCGTCGCGACGTTGTGCACGTTGTTCGGCGGGATCAGCGCCGTGAACGGCGCGATGTAGACGGTGGTGCGGATGTAGTCGTGCGTCGCCTCGTTCTGGATCGGGCGGCGGATCGCCGCATAGCGGAAGCCGTAGCTGGTGCGCTCGATCTGGAAGCGCGGCGCCTTGTCGGTCGACGGCCGCAGCCAGTTGGTGTCGGTCGCCTTCGCGCCCTCGACCTGCGCCGGCACCATGTCGGAGGAGTGCAGGCTCGAGGAATGCGCCGAGTCGATCTGGCCCTCGAGGATCTGCGCCCAGTTGCAGCGCACCCGCACTTTCGTCGCGCTGACGCGCGCATCCGGTGTCGGCGCGAACGCCGGAGCCTCGAACACCGGCATCTCGTCGGCCGGGCCCATGTAGCACCACACGAAGCCGCCGGCCTCGCGCGCCGGATAGGCCTTGTGCTTCACTCGCTGCGGGATGTTGCTCTCGGCCGGCTCCGAGGCCATCTCGACCACGTTGCCCTCCACGTCGAACTTCCAGCCGTGATAGAGGCAGCGCAGCCCGCACTCCTCGTTGCGCGCATAGAGCAACGAGGCGCGGCGGTGCGAGCAGTATTCGTCGAGCACGCCGAGCCGCCCCTTCGAGTCGCGGAACACCACGAGGTTCTCGCCCAGCAGCTTCACCCGCACCGGCGCGCCGTCCGGCTCGGCGACCTCTTCGGACAGGCACGCCGCGATCCAGTGGCGGCGCATGATCGCCCCCATCGGCGCTTCGCCCTCGACGCGGCACAGCAGGTCGTTTTCCTCGGGGGTCATCGGGCGTCTCCCTTGCGTGCGCATTCTTGTGGCGCGCGCCAGCTTAGATATCTAAGATCATTCTAGAGAAGAACCGCGCACGAGGCAACGATGGGAGAGGGGACACGCAGGCTGCGGCTCGGCGTCGCGGGATTGGGCCGTGCGTTCACCGTGATGCTGCCGACGTTCCTCGCGGATAGCCGCGTGACGCTGATCGCGGCCGCCGACGCGCGGCCGGAAGCGCGCGAGCGGTTCGCGGCGGACTTCTCCGCAAAGACATACGGGACGGTCGAGGAACTCTGCGCCGATCCGGCGGTCGAAATCGTCTACGTGGCGACGCCGCACCAGCATCATGCCGCGCACGCGATCCTTGCGGCGCAGCACGGCAAGCACGTGCTGGTCGAAAAGCCGATGGCGATCACGCTCGACGATTGCGCCGCGATGATCGACGCGGCCAGGCGCGCCGGCGTGCACCTCGTCGTCGGCCACAGCCATTCGTTCGACGCGCCGATCCTGCGCACACGCGAACTGATCATGAGCGGGGCTTACGGCGCGGTGCGCATGATCCACGCGATGAACTACACCGACTTCCTGCGCCGCCCGCGCCGCCCCGAGGAACTCGACACTGTGCAGGGCGGCGGCGCGGTGTTCAATCAGGCGGCGCATCAGGTCGACATCGTGCGTCTGCTCGGCGGCGGGCGCGTCAAAACGGTGCGTGCCGCGACCGGCGCATGGGACGCGATGCGTCCGACCGAAGGTGCATACACGGCGCTGCTCACGTTCGAGAATGGCGCGTTCGCGTCGCTCAGCTACAGCGGCTACGGCCATTTCGACTCGGATGAGTTTCAGGGCTGGATCGGCGAGATGGGGCAGACAAAAACGCCCTATGCGCGCACGCCGCAATCCTTCGCAAGCGCCGCCGAGGAAGCCACCTTCAAGAATGCCCGCAACTACGGCGGCGCCGCGTATCAGCCGGCCGCCGCGCAAAATCTCGCGCACCAGCACTTCGGCACCATTATGGTGAGCTGTGAGCACGCCGATCTGCGGCCCGTTCCGACCGGCGTGATGATCTACCAGAACGGCGCCACGCGGCTCGATCCGCTCTCCCCCCCGCCTGTCCCCCGCGCCGAGGTGATCGACGAGCTTTACGCCGCAGTGGTCAATGGCACGCCGCCGCTCCACGACGGCGCATGGGCGATGGCGACGCTCGAAGTCTGCCGCGCGATCCTCCAGTCCTCGCGCGAGAGCCGCGACGTCGCGCTCGCGCATCAGGTCGCACCGTGAGCGCGCGCACGCAGACCATCCTGCGCCACTGGCGCGAGGCCGTTCCGGACGACCGCCTCGCGCATCTGGTGAAGGACGCGACGCGTGCGCTCGTTCGCGCGCTGCAGATGCGCCTTGCCGCCCACAAGGTCTCGTTCGGCCACTGGACCTTCCTGCGCGTCCTCTGGGAGGGTGACGGGCTGACCCAGCGCGAATTGAGCGACGAGGCCGGCGTCACCGAGCCGACGACCTTCTCGGCACTCAAGGCCATGGAGCGGCTCGGCTATATCCGCCGCACCGGCGGCCGCCAGAAGGTCCATGTGTTCCTTACGCCGAGAGGCCGCGCGCTGAAACGGGTGCTGGTGCCGCACGCCGAGGAGGTGAACGCGGTCGCGGCGCGCGGCCTGCGCAAGGCCGACATCGCGGCTGCGCGCGCCGTGCTGCTCGCCATCATCGAAAATCTTGCGCGCGAGGAAGCCGCGCAGGACAAGCGGATGCCTTCCACGCGGGCGCTGGCTCGCTTCGGGACAAAGCCGAAACGGCCGCGCAAACGCGCCTAGATTTGTCCGGTTTTCGGGACTACATCAGGGCGCATGAACTGGCTCACCAACGTCGTCCGGCCGAAGATCCGCTCGCTGCTGAAGCGCGAAGTGCCGGAGAACATGTGGATCAAGTGTCCCGACACCGGGCAGCTTGTGTTCTACAAGGACGTCGAGGCGAACCAGTTCGTCATCCCCTCGTCGAACTACCACATGCGCATGGGCGCGGCCGCGCGCCTCAAATCGATGTTCGACGGCGAGACCTGGTTCGACATCGGCGTGCCCGAGGTGGCGGTCGACCCGCTCAAGTTTCGCGACGAGCGCCGCTACACCGACCGGCTGAAGGATGCGCGCACCAAGACCGGCCTGAACGACGCGATCAAGCTCGGCTTCGGCAAGCTCGACGGCCTCGGTGTCGTGATCGGCGTGCAGGACTTCGACTTCATGGGCGGCTCGCTCGGCATGGCGGCGGGCGAGGCGGTGGTCAAAGGGCTGGAGACTGCGGCGCAGAAGGGCACGCCCTTCATCATGTTCGCGGCCTCCGGCGGCGCGCGCATGCAGGAGGGCATCCTCTCGCTGATGCAGTTGCCGCGCACCACGGTGGCGGTGGAGATGCTGCGCGAGGCGCGCAAGCCCTACATCGTGGTGCTGACCAATCCGACCACCGGCGGCGTGACGGCCTCCTACGCGATGCTCGGCGACGTGCATATCGCGGAGCCCGGTGCGCTGGTCGGCTTCGCCGGCCCGCGCGTGATCGAGCAAACCATCCGCGAGAAGCTCCCTGAAGGCTTCCAGCGCGCCGAATATCTCAAGGACCACGGCATGGTCGACATGGTGGTGCATCGCCATGAGCTGCGTGCGACGCTGGCGCGGCTCTGCCGGCTGTTGTCCCGCGCGCCGACGACCGCGACGGCCGCGCCCGTGCCGCCTCCCGTGCAGGACGCGCTCCCGGCTCCGGCTCCTGCCCAGGCGGAATGACGCCGCGCCAGATGACTCAGGTCGACTCCATCCTGACGCGGCTGCTGGCGCTGCATCCCAAGCGCATCGATCTGTCGCTCGAGCGGATATGGCGCGTGCTCGACCGGCTTGGGTCGCCGCAGCGCCGCGTGCCGCCGGTCATTCACGTCGCCGGCACCAACGGCAAGGGATCGACCATCGCTTTCCTGCGCGCGATGCTCGAGGCGGCCGGCAAGAACGTGCACGTCTATACCTCGCCCAACCTGGTTCGGGTGAATGAGCGTTTCCGTCTCGGCGGTCCGGGCGGCGGCACGCTCGTCTCCGATACCGAGCTCGCCGACGCGCTTGCCGAGTGCGAGAAGGCAAACGGCGATGCGCCGATCACGCTGTTCGAGATCGAAACCGCGGCGGCATTCGTGCTGTTCGCGCGGCATCCGGCCGACATGCTGCTGCTCGAGGTCGGTCTCGGCGGCCGGCTCGATGCCACCAACGTGGTCGATCGGCCGCTCGCCAGCATCGTGACGCCGGTCTCGATGGATCACATCGAATTCCTCGGCGACACGCTGGAGAAGATCGCCGCCGAGAAGGCCGGGATTTTCCGCAACGGCGTTCCCGCCGTGATCGCGCCGCAGACAGCCGCGGCGTCGGCCGTGCTCGAACGTCTCGCCGAGAAAGCGCGCGCGCCGCTGCATGTCGCCGGCCAGCACTGGCACGCCAATGTCGAGAATGGGCGGCTGGTTTACTCGGACGAGCAGGGCCTGTTCGACCTGCCGCCGCCCAAGCTGTTCGGGCGCCATCAGTTCGACAATGCCGGGACCGCGATCGCGGCGCTGCGCGCGGCCGGCGTGCGCGTTCCGATCAAGGCGGTCGAGCAGGGCCTGATGCGCGCCGAGTGGCCGGCGCGGCTGCAGCGGCTCACCACGGGCCGGCTGGTCGCGCTCGCGCCCGCGGGGGCGGAGATCTGGCTCGACGGCGGGCACAACGCCGAGGGCGGTCGCGCGGTCGCGGCTGCGCTCGGCGACCTGGAAGAGCGCGTGTCGCGCCCGCTGGTGCTGGTCGTCGGCATGCTGGCGAACAAGGACCGCGACGGCTTCCTGCGCAACTTCACCGGGCTGGTGCGCCGCGTCTACGGCGTGCGCGTCCACCAGGACAAAGGTGCGCCCGCCGGCGAGATCGCCGCCGCCGCGCAATCCGCCGGCATGCCGGCGGATGCCGCCGACAGCATCGAGGATGCGTTCGCGGCGATCGGGCGGCTCGGCTTCGATCCGCCGCCGCGCATCCTGATCACCGGCTCGCTCTATCTCGCCGGCGAGGTGCTTGCCGCCAACGGCACCGCGCCCGTGTAGGGCGAGATCATCCGCGGAGAAAGAAAAGCCACCCATAAACGCAGACGGCCGGCTTTCGCGCCGGCCGTCCGTCAAAGAAAATTGTCGGCGCAGGGTCAGGCTGCGGTCGACGCGGTGATCCACTGCTCCAGCTTCTGCTTCGACGCGGCGCCGACCTGGCGCGATGCGAGTTCGCCGTTCTTGAACAGCATCAGGGTTGGGATCGACATGACGCCATACTTCGCCGCCGTCGCCGGGTTCCGGTCCACGTCGAGCTTCACGATCTTCACCTTGCCGTTCATCGCGCCGGCGATCTCGTCGAGCGCGGGCGCGATCTGCTTGCACGGGCCGCACCACTCGGCCCAGAAGTCGACCACCACCGGCTCATTGCTCTTCAACACCTCGGTGTCGAAATCCGCGTCGGAAACCTTTGAGACGCTCATGGCGCACCTCTGTATTCTGGGTTGGCAGTTGGCGGGCGGCGCGCGCCCTTGGTTGGCTTTGCGGGCGCGACGCGCCCGTTGGATCGCTCGAAGCTATGCACGCGCCTCAGGAGCGTCAAGGCACCATCACGCGACGGTGTTTTGCGCTGCAGGAAGCCTTGACATTGCAGCGTCGAGCAGCGCTTGGGGTAGCTCCATGAGAGCCGGCCCGGAGGTCCACACCAGCGCCGCGCGCACGGCGTGATTCGGATAGAGCGTGCCCAGCACGGCGCGATAGAGCGCAAGTTGCGTGATGTAATGCGGCGCAATCCGGTCGATGCCGTCGGGGACGATCCGGTCCGATTTGTAGTCGGCGATCAGCACGTCTTTTGACGTGATCGCCAGACGGTCGGCCTGTCCGGACACCGCCCGGCCATCGGGAAGAATGCCGACGATCGGGACCTCGGCGCGCGAGCCCGGCGCGAACAGGGCGGCGAAACGCGCATCGTCGATGAGCCTCAGCACCTCGTCGAGGACCTGCTCGGCATCCGCGACCTTTGCGCGCGCGAGCGTTTGCCGCGCGGCATCGCGTCGCCGTTCGGGCGGCAGCGCCGGCAGCGCCTGCAGCAGCCGGTGCAGGATGCGGCCGCGCGCGAGCGCCTGCGCGTCGCCTTTCGCTGCCCCGAGCGCGAGCGATGGCGCGATCGCGCGGCCGCTGCGTGTTTCGGACGGCACCGCCTGGTGCAGCCACTGCGGCACGTCGTGGCGTTCGGCGGCGGCAGCCGTGGGCGCGCCTGCAGCCGCGTCCGGCCCCGTCTTGCGCCAGCGCCAGACCGCGCCCTCGGCGGTCGTTTCCTCCACCGCCTCGGGCTTGAGCGCGGCGCTCACGAGCTCATACCAGCAACCGGGCGGGATGCGGTTCACGCCGCGCGAGCCCGCGATGACGAGACGATCCGCCGCGCGCGTCATCCCCACATAGAGGAGGCGGCGGTGCTCGTCCTCGGCCTCGCGCACCGCGACTGCGCGCGCTTTCGCGACCGGCTCGGGATCGTCCGCCTTCCGTCCGGCCCAGACCAGCGCCTCCGGCGTGCCGGGCGCCGCTTTCGCGACCGGCAGCGGCACCATGCGCGGCTCGCGCGGACCCTTCGGCATCGTCGTGGTGTCGGCCAGGATCACGATCGGCGCCTCGAGGCCTTTGGCGCCGTGCACCGTCATCACGCGCACTTCGTCGCGCGCGATATCCATGTCGCGCTTCACCTGTGCGATCCCGCCGCGCAGCCATGCGACGAAGCCCTGCAGCGTCGGCGCCTCGTCGCGCTCGTAGATCAGCGCATGCTCGAGAAACTCGTCGAGCGCATCGGCGGCTTCCGGTCCGAGCCGCGCGTAGAAGCGCGCGCGGCCTTTGTCGGTGCCGAGAATGCGCGAATAGAACGCGAAGGGCGATTCGGCCGCCCACGCGGCGTAGCGCGTGAGCCGCGCCTGCGCCTCGATGAACTCGAGGTCTGCGGCCTTCCCGTTCAGCGCGGCGCGCAGCGTGCCCTTTCGCGCATGCGCGAGCGCGAAGAGCTGCTCTTCGGTGACGCCGAACAGCGGGCTTTTCAGCACGCTCGCCAGCGCGAGGTCATCATCCGGACACAGCAGCGCGTCGGCGAGCACCATCAGGTCCATCACGGCGATATGCTCGGTCAGCACCAGTCGATCGGCGCCCGCGACCTCGATGCCCTCCTTCTTCAGTTCGCTGATGACGGCCTCGAACAGCGCGCCGCGCTGGCGCACCAGCACCAGGATGTCGCCGGCCCGCACCGCGCGGCCCTCGCCGACCGGCACGCGCTCCGCGATCCAGCGCTTCACGCTGCGCGCGATCCGTTGCGCCAGGCGCACGCGCGGGCTGGTCTCCTGCATCTCGTCGAACGGCGCGTCCCAGCCCTCGATCTCGCGCTTCTCGTCGGGCTCGATCATCGGCCACAGCTCGACCACGCCCGGCGCGTTGGCGCGCACCGCCTCATGTACGGTCCCGCCCGGCACCTCGCTCAATCCCGCATGGGCCTGCTCGCGGCTGAACACTTCATCGACCGCCTGCAGCACGAGCGGCGCGGAGCGGAACGAGTAGAGGAACTTCACCTCCTCGAAGCGCATGCCGGCCTGCTCGAACTTGGTCGCAAAACGGTGGTGCATTCTTGCGAACTGCTTCGGCTCCGCGCCCTGGAACGAGAAGATCGACTGCTTTTCGTCGCCGACCGCGAACACCGAGCGGGTGACCTCGCGCGCACCCTGGCCGGTCGTGAACTCGGCGGTGAGGCGCTGAACGATCTGCCACTGCGGGTCGCTGGTGTCCTGTGCCTCGTCGATCAGCACGTGATCGACGCCGAGATCGAGCTTGTAATGCACCCATTGGGCGCGCGGCTCGGCGAGCAGGTGCAGCGCCTTGTCGATCAGGTCGTCGTAGTCGAGCAGCCCGCGCCGGATTTTCTCGGCGCGATAACGCGCGATCACCTCGTGCGCGATGGTGACGAGCGCTGCGGTACGCTCGCGCGTCTCGATCGCGCGGCGGCGCACGACCAGATCGCACAGCCGCTGCTGTTCATCCGCAAGGCGTTGAGCCAGCGCAGGATACTGTCTGGCAAGGGAGGCGGTGACGATCGTCTTTCGCTTTTCGAGCTTGTCGGTCAGGAAGACCGACAAATACTCGCGAACGCGCTCGCTCCCGCTCGCCACAGCGGCGCTCGTCAGTCGATCGCACTGTTTCTGGTCGTTTGCCGAGCTTGCACGGCAGAGCGCCGCAACGCTTGGCCATTCGGCCGCGGGCAGGTGGGGTCCGTCAACGATCGCAGCATCTATTTGCGCTGACGTTTCCTCCGATTTGACTCCGAGCGCACGCGACAGCCCGGCGATCGCCGCCGCCACGCTGCCGGCATGCGCGATCCACGCCTCCAGCTCTTCGTGCCTGGCGATCGCCTCGTCGATCGCTTCGGCAAAGGTCTGGTCGGCCGCGACCGTGATCGCGGTTGCGAGCGCGCGGCCGAGATCGCTGTCGGGCTTTGCGGCGGCTTCCGTGAGCACGCCCATGCGCAGCCGATCGATCAGCTCGGAGCGGGTGCGGTCTTCCAGCACCTCGAAGCGCGCTGCGACGTCGGCCTCGAACGGAAACTGATGCAACAGCCGCGTGCAGAACGCGTGGATGGTCTGCACCTTCAGCCCGCCCGGCGTGTCGAGCGCTTGCGCGAACAGCCGCCTCGCGTGCGTGCGCTGCCGCGCGTCCGGCCTGCGGCCCTCGATCTTGGCGATCTCGGCGTCGAGTGCCGCGTCCGAGAGCGGTATCCATGTCGCAAGCGTCTCGAACACCCGGTTCGCCATGTTGGCGGCGGCCGCCTTGGTATAGGTGAGGCAGAGGATCTTCTCCGGCGGCGTGCCGCGCAGCAGCAGCCGGATCACGCGCTGCGCCAGCACATGCGTCTTGCCCGAGCCGGCATTCGCCGCGACCCAGGCCGACGTCGCCGGGTCGGATGCAGTGTGCTGGACGCCGAGCACATTGGCGGGGATTTTCATTCCACGCTGTCCTCGTCCTCGCCGCCCGCCGACCACTCCGCCACCCGCGCGAGATGGTCGTAGTCGCCATAGCGCGTCTTCCACATCGGGCTGACCAGCGCGCGATAGGGCTCGGCTTCCTTCGAAAAGCGCGCGATGATTCCCTTGAGCTTCGACAGCGCCCGCTCGGCATGCTGATCCGGTGTCAGCCCATCCTTGAACTCGATCGGCGTTGCTTCGCCCGCCGGATCGCGGCCGCGCAGCGCCACATAGGCGAGTTCGCCGAGCGATCCCTGCACGTCCTTGAACTTGCCGGCGCGCAGGATCGCGCCTTCGAGCGTCAATTGCGGCGACAGGCCGGTGCGCACCTGCTTCTCGGTCGGCAGCGCGCCGGTTTTGTAGTCGAGGATCGCGAACGTGCCGTCACCCAATTGCTCGATGCGGTCGGCGCGCGTCCGCAGCTTGAAAACCCGCTTGTCGATCTCGATCTCCAGCACCGCAGGCACCTCGGCGTGCAGCGCGGTCGCACTGGCGCGGCGTTGCGCCTCCCAGGCGACGAACCATTGCGCGATGCGTGCGAAGCGCGGCCACCAAAATGCGCGCGCCTCGGGAAAATCCTGCAGCGGCGCGAAATGCTTCTCCCCGAGCGCGAGCAGCGCGGCGAGCGGGTCGGGCGGCAGGCCCTTCGCGTAGGTCTCGGTGAACTCGCCGATCGCGCCGTGGATCACGGTGCCGCGGTCGCGCGCGCCGGGCGGCGTGTCGACCGCGTCGAGCGGCAGGAGTTTCAGGATGTGCTTGGCATAGATCGTGTACGGATCGCGCAGCCAGTGCTCGATCTCGGTGACGCTGAGCTGCGCCGGCCGCGCGTCGAGCGGCGGGCGCGGGCGCGGCCGCTCGGTCGCCTTCACCTTGTCGGCGTGATCGAGATTGCGCGCCCAGGCGAGATATTTTTTGCCGCGGCCGACCGCGTCATCCCAATGCTTCTCGCCCGCGACCGCTGTCAGACGCTGCGTGAAGCGCGAGGCGACCGTCGGCGCGCCGCCGAGCTTGGCTGCGCGCGCGAGAATCACCTCGGGCGTGCCGAGCAGTTGCGCGAAGTCGTGCGCCGACAGCCCGACGCGCCGCTCGGGGAGGTCGAGCCCGAGGTCGAGCCGCATCGGGCGCGACAGCCACGGATCGCTGCGCGTCTCCGGCGGCCACACGCTCTCGACCAGTGCGCCGAGCACGACTCGGTCGACGCTGACGAGGCGCGCTTCGAGCGGTCCGAGGATCTGCACGCGCGCGCCCGGCCGTCCGGCGCGCCGGCAGACGCGATCCGCGATCGCCGCCTCGAACAGCTCGGGATAGTCGCCGCGCGCGACGGAAAACTCGTCGCGCTGTTCGGCGATCTCGACGAAGGCCTTCGCGAGTTCATCGCCGTCGCGTCCCGCGAACGCGATGTCCGCGCCCCGATCGTCGCGCGACAATTCGCCGAGCGCCGCGGCATGCAGCGCCGCGATGCCGGTGAACGATTGCGCGCGTGTGACGCCTTCGAGCGGTGCCAGCGCGGCACCGAGCGCGCCGATCAGCGCCAGTGCGGCGTCGAGGTCGGCGCCCTTCAGCCTGTTGCGCAGATCGGAGCGGTGCAGCGCGGTCGAGCGGAATGTCGCGAGCGCGTGCGCAAGCCCGGCCGTGCCGGGCCGCGGCCGCGGACCGCGCAGGATCGCGAGCTCCAGCGTCGCGATGCCTCTGGCGTGCGCGCCTGACGCCGCCCCGAGGCGGAAGCGCTCGTGCTTGAGCATCGCGAGCAGTTTCACCGGCGGCAGGTCGCCAAGCGCGGCTTCGGCGACGAGCCGCGCGAACACACCGGCCTCGGTGTCGGGCAGCGCATCGCCGCCCGAGTCGTCGGCCTCGATCGCCCAGCGGCCAAGCGCGGCGCTGACGCGACGCGCGAGCGCGCGGTCCGGCGTCACCAGCGCGGCGCTCTTGCCGTCATGCACCGCCTCGCGCAACGCGACCGCGACGGCGAGTGCCTCGTCTTCGGCGTTCGCGGCTTCGATCACCGCGACGTTGGCCAGCGCCGACTGACGCGCGGCTTCGTCGATGCGCTGCGCCCAGCGTTCGGTCGCCTGCGACGGCCGCATCGCCTCGGAGACAAGCCGCGCGCGGGCGGAGCTTGCGCTGAGCACCGATACGTCGGCGCGCCCGATGCCGATCCGTTGCAACAGCGCGTGCAGGGCGAATTGCGGATGCCCCGAGGTGGGCGGCGCATTGCCGCCGCCACCGATCAGGGTCCAGGCGTCGTCATCGAGATCGGTGTCGAGACCGGGCAGCACCACGGCGCCGCGCGGCAGGCCTGCGATGGTCGCGAGCAGCTTCGCGGTCGCGGGCATCGAGCCGGTCGAGCCCGCGGCGATC
>Ga0207674_10007435_pt1 | contig 12767 bp, 10 predicted proteins | sample KBSCornC72_FD_184303 | JGI IMG/M metagenome (GOLD analysis project Ga0207674, IMG submission 184303) | Corn rhizosphere microbial communities from Kellogg Biological Station, Michigan, USA - KBS Corn C7-2 (SPAdes) (version 2) | ecosystem: Host-associated > Plants > Roots > Rhizosphere > Soil ... | reverse complement strand
GATCTCATCGCTTCGCTGGTGACGCTGTGGGGTGTCCGCGTCGCCGCCGAACCCGCTGACTGGAACCACCGCTTCGGCCACGGCAAGGCCGAAGCCATCGCCGCCTTGTTCCAGGTCGTGCTGATCACGGTGTCAGCCGTCGGGATCGCGTGGCGCGCGATCGATCGCCTGTTCAACAACCTGCCCACCGCGAATGCCGAATATGGCGTCGGCGTCTCGCTGATCGCGATCGCGGCGACCCTCATGCTCGTCGCCTATCAGCGCCGTGTGATCCGGGCGACCGGATCAGTCGCGATTCATGCCGACAATGTCCATTACCAGAGCGATTTGCTGCTCAACGGATCAGTGATCGCAGCCCTTCTGCTCGATCAATATGCCGGGCTGTACGGGATCGATCCGCTGTTCGGCGTCGGGATCGCCTTGTGGCTTGCCTGGGGGGCCTATCGTGCGTCGAACCAGGCCATAAATCAGCTGATGGACCGGGAATGGCCGGAGGAGCGGCGCCAGCATTTCCTCCGCGTCGCATCCCAGCATCCCCAGCTCAAGGGCATCCATGACCTGCGCACCCGCACCAGCGGCGCGCATGATTTCGTCCAGTTCCACGTCTGGGTCGCGCCGGAAATGACCGTGCTTGAGGCGCACCGCGTAATGGACGAGATCGAGGCCAAGCTCGAACAGGAATTCCCCGGCGTCGAGGTGCTGATCCACCCGGACCCCGAAGGCCATGTCGATCCGGAGGTGATCAGGTGAAGATTCGCATCGTCCAGGTCGACGCCTTTGCCGACCGTCCATTCACCGGCAATCCCGCGGCCGTGATGCCCCTCGAAAGCTGGCTTGAGGACAATGTGCTGCAAGCCATCGCGGCCGAGAACAACCTCGCCGAGACAGCTTTCTATGTCCCGGCTGAAGGCGATGCTGATTATGAGCTTCGCTGGTTCACACCAGAGGTGGAAGTGGCACTATGCGGCCATGCAACGCTCGCAAGCGGCCATGTCGTCCTGACCGACGACCCGGCCCGCCAGTCAGTCCGCTTCCGCACCCGCCAGCGCGGCGTGCTGGAGGTGCAGCGTTCGGCCGGCGGCTATGAACTCGATCTTCCGGCCCTGGCTCCGTCACCGTCGGACGATACACGCAGCGCCGACGCGCTGGGCGTGAAGCCGGTTGCTACATTGTTCCACAACGACGGCTATTTCGTCACTGTCCTCGAATCGGAGGCTGAGCTGCGCGCGTTGAAGCCGGATTTCCGTGCCGTCGGCGCAGCGGTGCCGGGTGATCCCAGCCACATCTTCACCGCGCCCGGCAACAACACCGATTTCGTCAGCCGCATGTTCGCGCCCAATGCGGGGATCGACGAGGATCCCGTTACCGGCAGCGCCCATGCCGTGCTGACCCCCTATTGGGCCGACCGCCTCGGCAAGACCGAACTGACCGCCTTTCAGGCCAGCAAGCGCGGCGGGCACCTCACTTGCCGGTTGGCAGGCGACCGCGTTGTTCTTGGCGGCAAATGCATAACGGTGATCGAGGGCGAGTTCATTCTCGCCAATTGAATGTCATCCCAGCGAAAGCTGGGATCTCACTTATCTTTAAGCTACTGAAGAAGAGAGATTCCAGCTTTCGCTGGAATGACGATGTCTTGGTTTGACCTACGCTGTAGCCAGTTCGGCAGGCACAGTCTCGGCGATCCAGCCGCCGCCAAGTACCCGGTCGCCGGCGTAAAGCACCGCCGCCTGCCCCGGTGAGACGCCGAAGGCCGGCGTTTCGAACTGCACCGATTCGCCGTCGAATCGCGCCGCCTCGGGCTTCGCCAGCGAGCGGACCTTGACGGTCATCGGCCCCTCATAGGCCCCGCCAATCCAGTTGATATCTTCCAGCCGCGCGGCGCGCACCGCCAGCGCTGCCTTCGGCCCGACGACCAGCCGACGGCTTTCGGGCTCCAACCGTACGACATACAGCGGCTCGGGGCTCCCCCCGATCTCGATCCCGCGCCGCTGTCCGACGGTGAAGTGGATCAGTCCACGATGCTGGCCAAGCACCCGGCCTTCACGATCGACGATCTCACCGGCCTCGGCGGCGTCGGGCCGGACCTTGGAGACGATTTTCGCATAGTCGCCATCCGGCACGAAGCAGATGTCCTGACTGTCGGGCTTCGCCGCGACGCCCAGCCCGATGCTTGCGGCGATCTCCCGCACCCGCGCCTTGGGAAGATCACCAAGCGGAAAGCGCAGGAAATCGAGCTGCGCGGCGGTAGTCGCGAACAGGAAATAGCTCTGGTCACGCGCGGGATCAGCGCCGCGATGCAGTTCCGGTCCATTCGCTGCCAGGATCCGGCGCACATAATGGCCGGTGGCGAGGCAATCGGCACCCAGATCGCGCGCCATGCCGAGCAGATCCGTGAACTTCACCCCCTGATTGCAGCGCACGCAAGGGATCGGCGTCCTCCCCCGTGCATATTCGTCAGCGAAATCGGCAATCACCGAATCCCGGAAACGGCTCTCATAATCAAACACATAATGCGCGATGCCGAGCTTGTCGGCGACGGCGCGCGCATCGCGGATATCCTGTCCGGCGCAGCAGCTGCCGGTCCGCCCCGTCGCCGCACCATGATCATAAAGCTGGAGCGTGATCCCGATCGTCTCGGCCCCGCTCGCGGCCGCCAGCGCCGCCACGACCGAACTGTCGACGCCGCCCGACATCGCCACGACGATCCGCCGCCCGGCAAGCGACCCGCCGCCCATCTGAAAATCAACGTCCATCGCGCCGCCCATAGGCCAGATACGGTAATTTCGGAACCGCGGGATTTACCGGACCTTTATTTATTCCGCCTATGCAACGGCCTTCACGTCGCAAAATAGCGGACAACGGGCGCATGCAGATAGACCATGGATCAATCCTGAAAGGGGCCCGGCCTGCGCCGGTCGAGTTTCCCGTGATGATCGCGAATCTGCTGGCTACCCAGTGTCAAAGCCCGGCTGCTGCCGCGCAGATACATCATGATGTGACCTGCCGCATCGCCCATTCGCATGAAGAAGCGCTGACCACGCTGGTTCAGGCCCAGCCCGGCTGGCGCGCGGCGGCCGGCGTGCTGGAGGGCAGCTTCCATGCGGGCGTCGCAAAACTCGTCCGCGATAACTGCTTGTAAACGAAACTATCCTACACGTTTACCTTGGCATTTTAGGCTTCTTTCAATGGCTATGGCCTACAGCCTGATCAGGGGGACGAAGTTGGGTCGCGAAGGCCAGATTGAAGGTTAGGTGATGATTGAGAATCAGAAGATACGCCCCGCTCAAGTGATTGGCCCGCTCGGCGAGCCACTGACGCTTGACTCGCTGCCGCCGCCGAGCACGACCCGCTGGGTCGTTCGACGGAAGGCTGAAGTCGTGGCCGCCGTGAATGGTGGGCTGCTGACGGTCGATGAGGTCTGCGAGCGTTACAGCCTCACCGTCGAGGAATTTGCTACCTGGCAGCGCGCGATCGACCGTTCGGGCATGCCTGGCCTGCGGGTCACGCGCATTCAGCACTACAAGTCGCTGTACGAGCGCCAGCAGAATTACTGATCCCGATCACGGGCACGCTCATGCCCGTGATCCAGCGAAACGCCCCCGGGGACCCCTTGCCCCGGGGGCGTTTCTTATTTTCATTCCAGCTCGAAACTGACCGCTACGTTGACGGTGAGCTTCTGCTCGCCCGGCTCGATAGCGGTATCGGCTGCCTTCTCGACGCGGGCCGACATCATCATCGGCACGGGATAGGGCGGCGGCGCATAGCCCTGCGATTCGCTGATCGAAATGATCCGTTTTACCTTCAGCCCGGCGGCCTGCGCATAGAGATCGGCCCGCGACCGCGCCGTCCTGATCGCCGCCACGCGCGCCTCGTCGATCGCCGCATCCGCCTTCTCGACCGAGAAGACCGGCCCGTTGATCTGGTTGGCCCCCTGCGCGACCAGCGTGTCGAGGATTTTCCCAGCCTTCCTGATATCGCGGAAGCGGACGCTGACCTGATTCGACGCCTGATAGCCGGTAACTTCCGGCGCCTTGTTCTCGGCGTAGCGATATTGCGGGCTGAGGTTCAGCGACGCGGTCTGGATGTCACGATCGACCACGCCCGCCGCCTTCAGCGCCGCGATCGTCTTCGTCATCCGGGTGGCATTGTCCTGCATCGCCGCCGCCGCGGTCGGCGCCTGCGTGACGACCCCAGCGCTGATCGTGGCGATATCCGGCGCGCGGCTGACCGAGCCTTCGGCTGACACGTCCAGCCGCGTCCCGTTGATCACCGGCTGGGCCACCGTCTGTGCGTCCGCCTGGGTGGCGGCCAGGATCAGGCCGGCCAAGGGCAGGGGCAAGATGTGCGACTTGGAAATCATGGGCTCTCCTCCGTCAGGCTGCCATGGCGGCAGCGGGTGTCCTCTATCATCTCAGGACTGCTTGATGGCGGCTGAACGGTGCATTTTTCAAGGGTGCTTGAGGGAGGTGATTTATTCGTATAATACAGCCTCGCCAGGACAGAGCACTACTTAGGTTATAGCGATGAACATCGAACCGGGCTTCAGCAAGGAAGCGCTGGATACTGCCGTGCCCGCCGAGGACGATGACGCCATGGCCCGCAAGCGCAAGATGATCGTCATCGGCGCGGTGATCCTGTTTGTGCTCGTGGTGGCATGGATGTTCATGCGCGGTGGCGGCGAGCCTGCGGCCACCCCCGAGGCACCGCCCCGCGTCACCGTGATCGTTCCGGGCGCGACTCAGGTCGCCCGCACCCTCTCGGCAACCGGTACGCTTGCTGCCCGGCGCGAAATGCCCGTCGGCGTCGCTGGCGAGGGCGGATCGATCGCGCGCGTCTATGTCGATGCGGGCGACTGGGTCCGCGCCGGCCAGACGCTGGCGATGATCGACAGCTCGGTCCAGGTTCAGGAAGCCGCCCAGCTGCGCGCGCAGATCTCTGCCGCCCGTGCCGACGCCCAGCTTGCGGAAGCTCAGCTGAAACGCGCCTCGGCCCTGGTGTCACGCGGCTTCGTCTCGCGCGCCGATGTCGACCAGCGCACCGCCACCCGTGATGCCGCCCGCGCGCGCGTTGCTGTCGCGCAGGCCCAGCTTGGCGAGGTCAATGCCCGCATCGGACGGCTCGCGATCCGCGCGCCTTCCGCAGGTCTAGTCCTGACCCGCGAAGTCGAGCCCGGCCAGGTCGTCGCGCCCACGGCAGGCGTCCTGTTCCGCCTCGCCAAGGATGGCGAGATGGAGCTGCGCGCCAAGCTCGCCGAAAATGACCTCGCCCGCCTCAAGGTCGGCGACGGTGCCGAGGTGCGCCCTGTTGGATCGGCCGAAACCTATTCGGGCCGCATCTGGCAGATCGCCCCGGTCATCAGCAATGAGACGCGCCAGGGCGAGGCCCGCATCGCGCTCGCCTACAACAAGGCGCTCCGCCCCGGCGGTTTTGCGAGTGCCGAACTGCACACCGGCAACACGCTGGCGCCGATGCTGCCGGAATCGGCCGTGCAGAGCGACGAGCAAGGCAATTTCGTCTATGTCGTGGGGCCCGACAAGAAGGTCGTCCGCCGCAACGTGAAGGTGGGTGACGTCACCGCTAAGGGGCTGCCCATCCTGTCCGGCCTTACCGGCAAGGAGCAGATCGTGCTTTCGGCAGGCGCCTTCCTGAGCCCGGGTGACGAGGTGGTTCCGATCCGGAACCAGCCCGCGAAATGAACTTCCGCAACATATCGGCGTGGTCGATCCGCAACCCGATCACGCCGATCGTCCTGTTCGTGGCACTGACGCTGGCGGGCATCGTCAGCTTCATACGCATGGACGTGAACGACAATCCGGACATCGAATTCCCGGCGGCGGAGATCAGCGTCACCCAGCCCGGCGCCGCGCCGACGGAGCTTGAGACGCAGGTCACCCAGCGTGTCGAGGCGGCCGTGCGCGGGATCACCGGCGTCGACGAAGTCACCTCCTATGTGAGCGAGGGCAATTCGAACACGGTGGTGCAGTTCACCATCGGCACGCCGGTCGACCGCGCCGTCAACGATGTGCGCGAAGCGGTGTCCCGCGTCCGCAGCGAGTTGCCCGACGGCATCCTCGAACCCCAGATCACGCGCGTCGACATCGCCGGCGGCCCGCTTGCCTATTTCTCGGTCGAGGCAGTCGACATGACGCTCGAGCAGCTGAGCTGGTTCGTCGATGACCGCGTCGCCAAGCGACTGCTCGCGATCGAGGGCATGGCGGAAGTGAAGCGCGGCGGCGGGGTCAGCCGCGAGATACGCGTCATCCTTGATCCAGTGAAGATGCAGGCCCAGGGCCTGACAGCGGTCGAGGTCAACAGCCAGCTGCGCCAGGTCAACGTCAATGCCGCCGGCGGGCGCGCCGAGATCGGCGGTTCGGAGCAGTCAGTGCGCGTGCTCGGCAACGCCATCGACGCGCGCACGCTGGGCGAGACCCAGATCAGCGTCGGCGGCGGGCGCTCGATCCGCCTTGCCGACATCGCCGACGTGCGCGATCTCTATGCCGAGCAGCGTCAGCTTTCGACCATGAACGGGCGCCAGGTGCTGAGCTTCGGCATTTCGAAGGCCAAAGGCTATTCCGACGTCACCGTCTATGAGGAGGCGGTCAAGGCGATCGAGGAACTCCACAAGGAGAACCCGAAGGTCAAGTTCACCCAGCTCTTCACCAAGGTCGATTATGTGAAGGGTCAGTATCATTCCGCGATCGATGCGATGATCGAAGGCGCGGTGCTGGCGGTGCTGGTCGTGTTCATCTTCCTGCGCGACTGGCGCGCGACCGCCATCTCCGCGCTCGCCATCCCGCTGTCGGCGATACCGACCTTCTGGTTCATGGACCTGATGGGCTTCAACCTGAACGGGCTCAGCCTGCTCGCGCTCAGCCTGGTGGCCGGCGTGCTGGTCGACGATGCGATCGTGGAGATCGAGAATATCGTCAGGCATATGCGCATGGGCAAGACCGCCTATCAGGCCGCGATCGACGCCGCCGACGAGATCGGCCTCGCCGTGCTGGCGACCACCATGTCGATCGTCGCGGTGTTCCTGCCGGTTGGCCTGATGCCCGGCATTTCGGGACAGTTCTTCAAGAATTTCGGCCTGACCGTCGTCGCCGCCGTGCTGATGAGCCTTGCCGTCGCCCGCATGATCACCCCGATGGTTGCCGCCTATTTTCTGAAGGCTCATGGCAACGCCGAGCATGGCGAAGGCCGGCTGATGGATTTCTACATGGCGACGCTGCGCTGGACGCTGGTGCATCGTTGGAAGACGGTGGCGATCGGCGCGGGCGCCTTCGTCGCGACCATATTGGCCTTCGCGACCCTGCCGGTCACGTTCCAGCCGGCGATCAACACCGATTACAGCCAGGTCGCGATCGAAATGGCGCCTGGCACCACGGTCGAGCAGACTCGCGACATGGCCAACCGCGTCGCCGCTGTCCTGCAAAAGGAACCCGACGTCCAGGCTGCGTTCGCGGACATGGAAGAGGTCGGCAAGGTCAATATCTACCTGACGCTGGACAAGGAGCGGAAGCGCACGAGCGTCGAATTCGAACGGGCTACGGCTCCCAAGCTGCATGAAATCCCCGACGCCCGTATCAACTTCGTGTCGCAGGCAGGCGGCGGCATGACCAACGGCCGCGATCTCAACGTGACGCTGGTCGGCAGCGATCCGGTTGCGCTCAACGCCGCAGCGCAGGACGTCGTCCGGGAACTGAGCACGCTCAAGGAGGTGCGCGCGCCGCGCATCAACGGCGATCTCCAGCGTCCCGAGATCACGATCAAGCCCCGGCTCGATCTCGCCGCCGATCTCGGCGTCACGACTGCCGCGCTCAGCGAGACGATCCGTATCGCGACGCTCGGCGACATCGATCAGAATGTCGCCAAATTCTCGCTGTCCGATCGCCAGATTCCCATCCGCGTCTCGATCGACGAGTTATCGCGCCGGTCGCTCTCGACCATCGAGAACATGCCTGTGCCGACCGCCAATGGCGGCTCGGTGCCGCTCAAGGTTGTCGCCGACATCAGCTTCGGCGCGGGGCCGAGCGCGATCCGGCGCTACAATCAGGAACGTCGCATCTCGATCGGCGCCGATCTCGCGCCGGGACTGGTGAGCGGCGATGCCCAGCCCAAGATCGATGCGATGAAGTCGCTTCAGAACCTGCCGTCGGGGGTGAAGAAGGTCGCGGTCGGCGATGCCAAGTGGCAAGCCGAACTCCTCGTCAATTTCATGATCGCGGTCATCTCCGGCGTGTTGATGGTGTTCGCGGTACTGGTGCTGCTTTACAAGCGCGTGCTGCCGCCGCTGGTGAACATGGGCTCGCTGCTGCTCGCGCCGCTGGGCGGGGCGCTCGCGCTCCATCTGACCGGCAATGCGATTTCGATGCCGGTTTTGATCGGCCTGCTGATGCTGCTCGGCATCGTCGCCAAGAATTCGATTCTGCTGGTCGATTTCGCGATCGAGGAAATCGCCCAGGGTGTCGAGAAGAATGCCGCGATCATGGATGCGGGCCACAAGCGCGCCCAACCGATCGTCATGACCACGGTCGCGATGGTCGCGGGCATGATCCCGATCGCGCTGTCCATGTCGGGCGACGGAAGCTGGCGTTCGCCGATGGGTATTACCGTCATCGGTGGCCTGATCCTGTCGACGCTGCTAACCCTGCTCATCATCCCGCCGAGCTTCAGCATCGCCGAGGATGTGGAGGATTGGCTGGGCCCCAGGCTGCGCCGCTGGCTCACCAATGGCGGCGAAGAAGGGCATCATCCGTCCGCGCATCCTGCGGAATAACTTGAACCTTCTGTCGCGCTGGTCATTGTCGGCGACATGAACCTGTTCGCCGCCGCCGGTTTGGAACGCTTCAACCCCGCCCAGGGCGGCGCGCGGGGCATGCGCGTGGTGGCGACCGGGCTGCTGCTTGCGATGGCGATGGTCTACATCGCCGCCCGCTCGTTCGAGCCGCGCTATCCCGCGCTCGGCTATCTCCGCGCCTTTGCGGAGGCTGCGATGGTGGGCGGTCTTGCCGACTGGTTCGCCGTCACGGCCCTCTTCCGTCACCCGCTTGGCTTGCCGATCCCGCACACGGCAATCATTCCGCGCAACAAGGATCGCATCGGCGATATGCTCGCGCTGTTCCTGCGCGACAATTTCCTGATTCCGGCGGTGGTTGCCCGGCGCATGCGCGGCGTCGATATCGCCTCGGCGCTTGGCAAATGGCTGGCCGCCCCCTCGATCAATGGCCGCGTCCGCGAAGGCACGGGCCGCCTGCTCGGCGACGTGGTCGAGGCGCTGGCCGACGAGCGGCTCGGCACGATGATCAAGGGCGCGATCGTGGCCCGGCTGCGCGCGCTGGATCTTGCCCCGCTGATCGGCGGCGCGCTCGATAGTGCGATCGACGAGCAACGCCATGTCCCGCTGCTGGAAGCCTTCGTCCGCTGGGCCGATCGCGCTCTGGCCGAAAATGCCGACATGATCCGGCAGATGGTCCACGACAAGGCGGGCACGCTGATGCGCCTGACCGGCCTCGACGAGCGGCTTGCCGAGGCGATCATCGACGGTCTTACCAAGCTGCTCGCCGAAATGGCCGAGAATCCCGAGCACCCGATCCGCATCAAGGCCGAGGAAGGCTTGCAGAAGCTCGCCGACGACCTGCGGGGCGATCCCGCGATGCGCAACAAGGTCGCCAAATTGCGCGACGGGATCATCAGCAATCCGGCGATCGCGGCGTGGATCGATTCGATGTGGCAGTCACTGCGCGCCAGCATCCTGAAAGCCGCCCGCGAGCCGGGCTCTGCCGGCGACGGCCGCATCGGGGCCACGATCCGTCAGTTCGGCGAGACCCTGCAGAACGACGCCGAACTGCGCACCGTCCTCAACCGCTTCGCCCGCCGCACCATCGTCGGCGTCGCGGCGAGCTATGGTGGCGGGATCGTCAAGCTCGTGTCGGAAACCGTGCGCGGCTGGGATGCGGAGACCGTCACGGGCCGCCTCGAGTCCGCAGTCGGCCGCGACCTTCAATATATCCGGATCAATGGCACGCTGGTCGGCGGTCTCGTCGGCCTGACCCTGCATTTGCTCAACAATATTTTCTGAGGTTAATCTCGTCATCCCAGCGAAAGCTGGAATCTCTTTTCTTCCGACGGATCAAGAAGTGAGATCCCAGCTTTCGCTGGGATGACGTTAGGGATCAATGCTCGGGAAGCCCGGCATCCACGCGCATCGCCACCGCTGAATCCTGATGCACTTCCCGATCCATGGCCTTGTCGCTCATCGGAGCGCCGCCATTCTCCCCGCCCCAGGCGAGCGTGATCGACATGCGCCGGTTGCGCGGATCGTAGATATCCTCGGGCACGTACGGCTCGCGGTCCGCGACGCCTTCGATGCGAGCGAACTGGCTGTTCGGCACGCCGCTTTCCATCAGCGCCTGCCGGGTCGCTTCGGCACGGAAGCTCGACAGCGTCCAGTTGTTCGCCATCCGGCCCTTGGCATAGGGCAGCGCGTCGGTATGGCCGCGGATGATCACGTCGTTCGGCGCTGACCGGATCAAAGTCGCCACTTCCTTGATCAGCTTGCGCGCATCGGGCAGCAGCGTGTTGGTGCCGAGCGAGAACATCGAGAAGTCAGCCTCGTCCACCAGATCGATGCGCAGACCCTCGCGCGTTTCGGTGAAGCGGATGTTCTTCGCCAGCTTGGCGAGGCCAGCATCCTTCTTCATCCGCTCCATGAGTTCCTGCTTCATCTCCTTCATCCGCGCCTTGTCGCTGGAGCGCAGCGCAGAAGCGCCTTCCTTCTGCCCGCCGGTGGTGTCCTTCGGAATTGTGAGGCTCTTGGTGCCGGTCTGCTGCGGCTTGTGCGGGTAATTATCCTTCGCGATGATGGAGTCACCGCCGAACGGGCCGTTCGAACCCGCGCTCTTCTGCCGCATCTCGACCAGCGTCGGTGTGAAATAGTCGGCGATGCCCTTGCGCTGTTTCTCGGTGGTGGCACCCAGAATCCACAGCAGCAGAAAGAACGCCATCATCGCGGTCACGAAATCGGCGTAGGCGACCTTCCACGCACCGCCGTGATGGCCGCCATGGCCATCGGCAATGATTTTCTTGATGATTATCGGTCTGGGCTCGGGCTCGTTCTTCCCGCGCTTTGCTGGCTGTGCCATGGTCCTGGTCCGGCCTAGCTCTTAGCGGCCGCGCATGCCGTCGAAGACGTCGGCGAATGCGGGTTGGTTCTCATGAGCGATGCTCGAGCGCGCGGCTTCGATCACCAGCGGCAGCGGGTGGCCGTGGAGCGACGCGATGATGATCTGCTTCACGACATGATAGATCGACGCATCCGCCTCGATCACCGTACGGCAGCGACCGGAGAAGGGCGCGACGATACCGTAGGCGAGCAAAACGCCGAGGAAGGTACCTACGAGCGCCGAACCGATCATGCCGCCGAGGATGGACGGCGGCTGGTCGATCGAACCCATCGTCTTCACGACGCCGAGAACGGCCGCGACAATGCCGAGCGCGGGGAGCGCATCAGCGAGATTTTGAAGCATGTCGGCGGGCTTGATCGCGTCATGATGGTGCGTCTTGAGCGAATTATCCATGACGTCCTCGACCGCATGCGGATCGAGATTGCCCGACGAGATGACGACGAGGCGCAGCGTGTCCGTGATCAGGTGGATCAAGGTGCTGTCCTTCATCAGCTTGGGATATTCAGCGAAGATCGAGCTGGTCTTCGGGTCCTCGATATGCGGTTCGAGCGCGACCGGGCCTTCGGTGCGCAGCATCTTCATCAGGCTCGACACCAGGAAGATGACGTCGAGGAAATCCTTCTTCTTGTAGGCCGGTCCCTTGAACACCTTGCCGAAGCCGCCGCCGAGCGCCTTCAGCTCCTTCATGGAGTTACCGGCGACGACAGCGCCGACCGCGGCGCCGCCGATGATGAGCATTTCGTGGGGTATAGCGTGTAGCACAGGCTCCAGGTCACCGCCGGTGAAGGCGAAGCCGCCGAACACCATGCCGAGAAGGATGACCAGGCCGATTGCTGCAAACATTATTCGATTACCCCACTCTTATCGACCTGGCCCGGACGGCGAACATCTGACCATCGTCGTAAATGGAATAACGGTAGAGATGGTGAGGATTTATAGTTGCGCGGAAATTAAGATGATTTTTTATCCATCGCGCGCGGTGGATTTCGGTGTGTGCGGGCATTTATACTCGTCATGCCGGAACAAGTCCGGCATGGCAAAAAGAATGAGATTAGGCGGATTACTTGATCAGGTCGAACAAGGTCGACTGGTTGATCCGCGCGAAGATCGCCTGGGCGGCCTGCAGCGACAGCAGATTCGCCTGAAGCTTCGCCACCGTGCCGGTGATGTCGGTGCCTTCAAGATCGCCGCGCTCTTCCTCCAATGAGGAGGCGTTGGTCTGAAGCTGTTCCTTGATGTCGTCGATCCGGCCGGCGCGGACGCCGTGCTGGCCGACGAGCGCGGTGATATGGGTAATCGCGGCCTGGACCGCGTCATTGGAGGTAGCGCTGTCAGTGGCGCGCAGCGCATCGTCCGGATTGGTGATGGCGGCAGCGGCGTCGCGCAGGATTTGCGACAGCGAGACCACGCCGGCGGTGGTCGTCACATTGTCGAAGACGTTGGCCTTGGTATCAGTCGCGCTGATCTGGAGCACGCGGCTGATCGGGATCGGCAGCGGCGTATCCGCTGGGAAAAGGGGCAGGCCGCGCGAATCCACCGTCGTCGCGGCGGCGTCGATATCGTCGGCAATGCCCAGAAGCTCGG
>Ga0207674_10007433_pt1 | contig 12769 bp, 9 predicted proteins | sample KBSCornC72_FD_184303 | JGI IMG/M metagenome (GOLD analysis project Ga0207674, IMG submission 184303) | Corn rhizosphere microbial communities from Kellogg Biological Station, Michigan, USA - KBS Corn C7-2 (SPAdes) (version 2) | ecosystem: Host-associated > Plants > Roots > Rhizosphere > Soil ... | reverse complement strand
GCCTGCGCCCGCAAGAGGACGGGTCGGCCCGGCCCGAAGGCGATCGCCCAGGCATCCCGCGCGGTCGCGATGAGGCCGCGACCCGCCGGGCGTGGCATCGGCTCATCGGCGATCGCGGCCATGACCCTGTCCTCGAACCCGACGGTCGGGGTGACGAGGCCGGTCGATGCGTACGACTCGAGATCGCGTGCCGTCGCCACCAGCTCGGCTGCCTCGGGGTCCAGGTCGAGATCGAGCTCCGACGGATCGAAGCGGCGACGCGTATCACTCATCGATCCGTCGCCTCGAGGCTCGAGCGCAACCGCGCAAGCCCCCGGTGGAGATGCGTCTTCACCGTTCCGAGCGGCCGTCCGGTCTCGCGCGAGATCTCATCGAGTGACGCCTCCCCGAAGAACCGCAACGCGACGACCTCGCGGTACGGCTCCGGGAGCCCGGCGACGGCGGTACGGATCTCAGTCGCACGCTCCGCCCGAAGCGAGAGGATCGCCGGGTCGGTCAGCGGCGCCGCCGCGACCGCCTCGCGGTCGGCTGCGCGGTCCGCGGGCGTCGGCGACTCGGCGGTATCGCTCGTGCCATGCGGATCGAGCCATGCGACCGTCCGCCGGCGGCTTGCCTCGCGAAGCGCGATGCGCACGGCGATGCGCGTCAGCCATGCTCCGAATGGACCGTCGGCGCGCCACGTGGCGAGCGCACGGAACGCGGTCACGAAGGCCTCCTGGGCGGCGTCCTCGGCTTCGGCCTGGTTGCCGAGGATCCGCTGGCATGCGCGGATGAGACCGGGCGCCTCGCGCTCGACCAGACGCCGATACGCATCTCTGTCTCCCCCAAGGACGGCGTCGACGATCGCTCGGTCATCGATCGAGGTGCTGCGGTCGGATGTCGATAGCGGGTCGCTCGTGATGGGCGGTCTCCAGGCGTCCGGTGGGCCCCCGGTCCCGGACACGCCGGATCGGCCCATGGCCATGATGCCTTGGCCAGGGCCGATCCACCCCGAAGTGGGTCGTTCCCGCATCGACGCTCGGGTCTGGCGTCAGTCGTCGCCACCACCACCGTCGTGACCGGAACTGCCGCCGTGGTCATCGCTGGCGTCGTCGCCGCCGTCATGGCCGGACTGACCACCGTGGTCATCGTTGGCTTTGTCATCACCGCTGGAGCCCGACGTGCCGCTGGCGCCCGTGTCGCTCGATCCGGACTGGCCGCCGTGGTCGTCGTTGGCGTCTTCGGTCGGTTCGGCGGTCCCGGCGGGCTCAGCCGTCTCCGCAGGCTCGGCGGTCTCCGCGGGCTCGGCCGTCTCCGCCGGCTCCGAGGTCGCTGTCGGCTCGGTCGTAGCAGCCGGTTCGAGGGTGCCGGTCGGTTGCTCGGTCGGTGTCGCGATCGGGCTGACGAGAGCGGGATCGACCGACGGTGAGGCCGGGGTCGTCCCGTTCGCCGCCAGGGCGACGCCCCCGATCAGGAACAGCGAGGCGATCGTGACGAGGATGCCTCGAACGAGGCGGTAGGAAGGACGCATCTGGGTCGTTGTCTCCGTTTCGCTCCGATCACCGTGACCGGTCGCTACTCCATCGAGACATCGACCCGCGAAAAGGTTTCAGTCGCGCCTGCGCTCGACGCTAGCCGGCCGATCCGTCCTCCGGCTCGGTGTCGGCTCTCGTCGGTTCATCGGAGCCCGGCAGCGAGGCGTCCTCGGCACCCGCCGTCGGTCCGGCGTCGTCTCCCTCGTCCGTCGGACCTGCCTCTTCCGCCGATCCGCCCTCCGCGGCCATCGGGACCGGGACGGGTTCCTGGTCGCGATCGATCACGAGGATGCCGAGACCGGCAGCTTCGAGGTCACCCCCGAACGCGTCGACGTCGCCCACGAGGACGATGTCGGCGTCATCGACCATGAGGTGATCGCGAGCCGCCGCCGCGACGGCATCGACATCGACCGCCTCGACACGCTGTCGATAGTCCGTCAGCTCGTCGAGCGGGAGGGCGTGGACGGCCAACCCCGATAGCGCGCCGACCACAGCCCCGGCGGTCTCGAACCGAAGCGGGAAGACGCCGACCAGGAAGTCGCGCGCCGCGGCCAGCTCCTCGTCGGTCACCCGCGTGTCCCGCATCCGCCGCAGTTCGGCGATCAGGTCGACCAGCGCGGGCACGGTGACCTCCGTGTTGACGGCGGCCCTGGCGGTGAACGGACCCGCGCCGCGCCGCATCTCGAAGCCGGCACCGGCGCCATACGTGTAGCCCTTCGCCTCGCGAAGCTGCATGTTCAGCCTCGAGTTGAAGAGCCCGCCGAGGATCGCTCCCATCACGGTCACGGCGTGGTAATCGGGGACCCGGCGCGGCAGGCCGCGGTGGCCGACCCGGATCTCGGTCTGCACGCTTCCCGGCCGATGGACCACACGGACCAGACGACCCGACGCGGCAGCCTCATCGGCGACCGGCGTCGGCGCGGCTGCTCCGGCGTCCCGGGTCCAGCCGCCAAGCAGTCGGCGCGCGAACGCGACGACGTCCTGACCGCCGAGGTCGCCACCCACGACCAGCGTCGCGCGGGCCGGGTCGTGGATCCGCTGGTACGCGCGTCGCACGACGGACTCGTCGAGACGCTCGACGCTGTCGCGCGTCCCTGCCGCCGGGCGGTGGTAGGGCGCCGACGGGGCGTAGATGGTGCCGATGAACGTCTCGTCGGCACGTCGCCGCGGGTCGGCCTGGGCCTGGAGCAGATCGTTGAGTCGCTCGTCCCGAAGGCGGTCGATCTCCGCGGCAGGGAACGTGGGGCGCAGCAGGACCTCGGCGAGCAGCTCGAGGGCGGGCTCGAGCCGCGTCGATGGCACGTCGACGCCGATGCTCGTCGCATCCCAGCCGGCCTCGGCGTGCAGTGAAGCGCCGAGCCGTTCGGCGGCCTCGGTGAGCTCGACGGCGTCGTAGTGTTCCGTGCCCTCGGTCAGGGCGCGCGCCATGAGCACCGCGGAACCGCCATCCGAGGCCGGCTCGTCGGCGGCGCCCATCGGCAGGATCAGGATCGCGCTGACCAGCGGCCGCCCGGGCAGGTCGACGACGAGGATCGTCAGGCCGTTGTCGAGCTGGTTCCGCGTGACGGCCGGGAAGGCATAGGGCCGAGGCGTGCCGGGCGCCGGTCGCTCGGCGATGACCACACCGCCCGAGCGCTCCGCGGTCATGCCGCCACCTCCTCGTTCTCGGTCTCGGCGGCATCCGGATCGACGGCATCACTCTCGGCGCTCGGGGTGGCTGGCACGTATGTCAGCACGAGCCGGTTGTCCTGTCGGAACGTCGCACCGACGACCTCGAGGATCGCCTCCGGCGTGACCGCCAGGTAGCGCCCGAGCATCTCGTTGATCAGCGCGGGTCGATCGAACAGCGTCGTGTACATCGACAGCCGGTCGGCACGCTCCTCCACCCGCTGCAGGGCACCGAGCTCGTCGGCTTCGATCAAGGCTCGCGCCCGGGCGAGCTCGTCATCGCTGACCGGCTCGACGGCGAGGCGCTCCAGCTCCTCGTGGAAGGCAGCCTCGACGCGGTCGACCGCGATGCCCGGCCGCACGGTCGCCCAACCGGCGGCGACCGATGCGCCACCTACGAACCCGAGCGCGAACAGCGCGACGTCCTGCGCGATGCGCTCGTCGCGGACGAGACGGCGGTGCAGCCGGCTCCCCTTCCCGCCCGCCAGGATCTGCCCGGCGACCTCGAGGGCATCGAGCCGGTGATCGCCGAAGACCGGTGCCCGGAAGCCGACGTAGATGCGCGGCAATGGCACGCGATCCTCGACGACCTCGCGGATCTCGCGGCCGAGCGTCGACGGCAGCGACATGTCGCGGAGCGGCGGGATCGACGGATTCGGCGGGATCGCCCCGAAGTAGCGTTCGACGCTCGCGCGGACGGCATCGGTGTCGACGTCGCCCACGACGGACAACACGGCGTTGTTCGGCGCGTAGTAGGTCTGGAAGAACGCCTTCACGTCGTCGAGCGACGCCGCGTCCAGGTCCTCCATCGACCCGATCGTCGAGTGGTGGTACGGATGATCGGAGGGGTACAGGTGGGCCTGGAGCTTCTCCTGCCACGACCCATAGGGACGGTTGTCGTACGACCAGCGCTTCTCGTTCTTCACGACCTCACGCTGGTTGTCGAGGTTCTCCTGGCTGAGCGCATCGAGGAGCGTCGCCATCCGGTCGGCCTCGAGCCAGAGGCCGAGGTCGAGCTGGTGCGACGGCAGGGTCTCGAAGTAGTTGGTCCGGTCGAGCCAGGTCGTCCCGTTCATCGTGCCGCCCGCCGCCTGGATCAGCGCGATGTGCTCAGCCTTCGCCACGTGGCGCGAGCCTTGGAACATCACATGCTCGAAGAGGTGCGCGAACCCGGTCTTGCCGGGCTGTTCGTGCTTTGATCCGACGTCGTACCAGATGTTGATGGCCACGACCGGAGCGAGGTGGTCCTCGGCGACGATCAGGCGAAGGCCATTCGAAAGGCGGTCGTCGCTGAACGCGACCGTCGGGACGGGAGAGGTCGGCACAAAGGCTCCTGGGCGGGTCTTGGTGGTCGGTGGAGTGTGGTCGATCGTACCGCGTCGGATCGGTCCGGGACGTGCGCGACCCCTAGATCGGCAGGAGGACGAACACGACGGTCACCACGGCCGCCAAGAGGCTGCAGTAGAGCGCCATCGTGAGCGCTGTCCGGCGATCGGAGGCGCGCGCCTCGTCGTCCTCGATGCGCTGCGCGTGGCCGACCTCAGGCCCGAAGTTGCGGACGCCGGCCATCCCGAATGCCACGCAGAACCGGCGCCGCACCTGCTCGAGCGTGGTGAAGGCAGCAGCCAACGGCGGCCAGATCGCGATCCGCAGCCAGGACGGCGCGTCGACCGCCAGGAGCAGCGCGGCGAGCCCGATCGCGATGACGAGGAACACGAGTCCCATCCGCCGCCGCTGGGCGATCTCCTCGGGGCCGATGTTGCATGCCCCGGCCCGGTACTCGCCTCGATCGTCCTTGATCGCCATCGCCATGTGCTGCGTCTCCTGCCGGTCCAAGCCGCCTTGCGTATGCTCCGCGCAATGAGAGCACGGATGGGCGGATCCCGCCTGCGGGTGGCATCCCTCATCGCCGCATTCGTCATCCTGGCGGTCCCCGGTTCTGCCCTCGCGCATGCCGAGCTGCAGCGGTCCATCCCCGACAACGGCGAGACCGTGACGGATCCGGTCACGGTCGTCACCGGGACCTACTCACAGGATCTGGCCGCAAACAGCAAGCTGCTCGTCAAGGACGCCTCTGGAGCTACCGTCGCCACCGGTACGGTCGACCCTGGGAACGTCCGGCGCATGGTCGCTCGGCCGGACGCGCCGCTCGGCAACGGCACCTACGAGGTCCAGTCGACGTCGGTCTCCGCCGACGACGGCGACATCGAGCGGGTCCAGTGGACCTTCACGGTCGCGGTGGCGGCGTCGCCATCGCCGACCGAGGTTCCTTCGGTAAGCGCCGGGACGTCGTCGCCAGAGGCGACGCAATCCGTGGTCCCGTCGGCTTCCGCGACCGAAGCCCCGAGCCCGAGCCCGGCCCCCGGCGATTCGACATCCGACTCGAGCAACGTGATCCTGCCGATCATCGCGGCGCTGGCGATCGTGGCGATCGGCGGGGCATACCTGCTGAACCGTAATCGCGGGCGCACCCCCTAGTACCTGTGACGACTCCCAGGTTGGTCCGCGTTCGTTCCGTCGCGGCTGCCGTTGCCGGGGTCTCCATCCTCGCCATGGCGGCACCCGCTGCCGTCTTCGCGCACACCCTCAACGCGACCTACACGAGCCGGCTTCCGCTCGCGGTCTACCTCGCCGGAGCGGCGGCGACCGTCGCGCTGTCGTTCATCTTCGTGCTGGTCCGCGACGTCCGCGCGGACCGACCGGACACCTCGGCGCCCGGCCACTTGCCGCCTGCGTGGCTGCGCATCCTGCTGCGCGTCCTCGGCCTCGTGGCGTGGATCTGGATCGTCATCCAGGGCATCGCCGGCGGGACGAGCGCAGCCGAGGTCGCGAGCCTGTTCCTCTGGGTGTACGGCTGGGTCGCGGTGGCCGCCATCTCGGCGCTCGTCGGACCGATCTGGCACTACCTCGACCCCTTCTCGACGTTGCACGACATCGGCGCCTGGGTGATCCGCCGGATCGGCGTCACGCCGTGGGACGTCGCGGCCTACCCGGAGCGACTCGGGAAGTGGCCGGCCATCGTCGGGTTCCTCGTCGTCATCTGGATCGAACTCGTGCTCAAGGCCGGTCCCGACGTCCTGTTCATCGTGCTGGTCGGGTATACGGCGCTGACGCTGGCGATGATGGCGCAGTACGGCCGCGACACCTGGCGATCGAACGCCGAGATCTTCACGGTGTGGTATCGCCTTCTTGGCCGGATCGCGCCGTACGCCCTGACCGACGAGGAGGGCCGCGTCCGTCGACGACCGTTCTTCAGCGGCCTGCTCGAGCCGGGCTGGCGCTTCGAGGACGTCGTCATGGTCGCGCTCGGTGTCGGCTCGATCCTGTTCGACGGGCTTTCTCAGACGCAGATCTTCTTTGCCACGTTCGGTCTGCCGAGCCTGCCCGCGGAGACGGTGATCATGGGCGTCTTCCTGGGCATCATCGTCGCCGCCGCGATCATCGTGACGCGCTACGTCGGGATCGCCGCAACGGCCGCCGGCCTCGTCCCGATCGCGCTGGGGTACCTCATCGCCCACTACTTCACGTACGTCGCGATCGACGGCCAGCGGATCATCATCGCGATCTCCGACCCGCTCCAGAACGGCTCCGACCTGTTCGGCACCGCCTTCTTCGAGCCGTCAGGGGCGTGGCTGCCGCCGGGCCTCGTGTGGACGATCCAGCTCGCGGCGGTCGTCGGTGGCCACATGCTTGGCGCGTGGGCCGGCCATGTGGTCGCGGCCCTCGATGCTCCCCCGGAGCTCGCCGGCCGACCGTTGACCCTGCGTCAGATCCCGCTCGCCGTCGTCATGGTCGCGCTGACGACGCTGACGCTGTGGTCGCTCGGGCAATCGCTGGTCGTCACGCCACCGGCGAACGCGACGGCGCCGGCCGTGCCGGTCGTTCAGGCCGTCGCGACCAGCCTCGGCTGACCAGGCTCCGGGACCCACTCTCCGAGCGGTCGGACCGTCGGGACTTGTGCGGCGACCGCAGGGTCCAGCGCTTCGGCCGCGGCGACCGCCGTCTCGATCGCCGTGAGACACAAGATCCCCTCGGCGGTCGCGGCATGACGGATCTCGGCGGCATCGCGGACCGCGCCTGACCGGGGCGTCGGGGTGTTGACGACCAGGCGGACATCGCCGGTCGCGATCAGCTCGAGGATCGCGACCTCGCCGCTTCCCGGCGCCGGCTCGTCGCCGAGCTTCGCGACCGGTAGGGACTCATAGCCGGCTGCGGCAAGCGCGCGTCTCGTTCCGGGCGTCGCCGCGAGCCGGTAGCCGGCCCCGGCCAGACCCGCGGCGAGGCGCCCGAGCATGGCCTTGTCGCGGTCGGCGATCGAGAGGAGGGCCAATGCCCCCTCCGCCCCTGGCTGCGGTGGGACCAGGGCGGCGCCGCGCAGCGCCTTCGCGAGAGCGACGCGGGCATCCTCGTGGATCCCGATCACCTCGCCGGTCGACTGCATGCCCGGTCCGACCGACGGGTCGACGCCACGCAGCTTCGCCGTCGAGAACGCGGGCGCCTTGACCGCGACGAACGGCGGTGGCGGGAGGAGCCCGCCGGACCACCCGAGTTGGTCGAGCGTAGCACCGAGCGCGATCCGCACCGCGAGCTCGACCATCGGCACCCCGGTGACCTTGGACAGGAACGGGACGGTCCGCGAGGCACGCGGATTGACCTCGATCAGGTAGACGCCGTCGTCGCGGACGATGAACTGCGCGTTGACGACCCCCTTGGCGCCGAGGGCCCGCACGATCCGTTCCATCGTCGCCACGATCAGGTCCTGGTCGCCCTCGCTGACCGTCTGTGGCGGGAAGACCCCGACGCTGTCACCCGAATGGACGCCGGCGCGCTCGACGTGCTCGAGGAGCCCGGGGATCAGCACCTCCTCACCGTCGCTCACGGCGTCGACGTCGACCTCGATGCCCTCGAGGTAACGGTCGATGCGAACGGGCCGATCCGGGTCGACGACCGTGGCGAGCGCCAACTGGCGCTCGAGGTCCTCCGGCGAGTAGCAGAAGTCGATCGCCAGACCGCCGATGACGAACGACGGGCGGACGATGACCGGGTAGCCGACCCGCTCGGCAAGCGTGAGCGCCTCGTCGACGCTGTGGGCCATGCCGCCGTCCGGCTGCGGGATCCCGAGCCGGTCGAGCAAGGCGGCGAAGCGCACGCGCTCCTCCGCCTGATCGATGGCTTCGAGGTCGGAGCCGAGCAATGACACGCCGCCCGCGGCAAGCGGCGCCGCCAGGTTGAGCGGCGTCTGTCCGCCGAACGCGACGACCGCGGGCAAGCCACCCTCGACATCGATGACGCTGCGCACGCTCTCCGGATCGAGTGGCTCGAAATACAGACGCGACGAGGCGTCGAAGTCGGTCGAGACGGTCTCCGGGTTCGAGTTGATCATCACGGCCTGCCAGCCGTTGGCCCGCAGCGTATCGGCCGCCTGGACGGCGCAGTAGTCGAACTCGATGCCCTGACCGATGCGGACCGGACCGCTGCCGATGACGAGCGCAGCCGGGCGGTCAACGGGCGGCGCTTCCGGTGCCGAGCCGGAGGCCGCGTAGGTCGAATAGAAGTACGGCGTCTCGGCGGCGAACTCGGCTGCGCACGTGTCGACCATCGCGTAGCCCGGCACGATCCCGCGAGCAAGCCGGGCCGTGCGGAGTGCCTCGGCGGTCGTGCCGGCCCGCTCGGCAAGCTCCCGGTCGCCGAACCCTGCGCGTTTCGCGGTGGCCAGTAGCTCGGTGGCCTCCGCGTCCGCCGGATCCGCGAGTCGCGGCCCGATCGCCGTGACTTCGCGCTCAAGCGCGACGTTCCGTCCCATCTCGGCAAGGAACCACGCCGAGATCCCGGTCGCCTCGCCGACCACCGCTTCCGGCACGCCGCGGCGCAGCAGGCCAAGCAGCCGCCACAGGCGCGAGTCGGACGGCTCGAGGAAGCGTCGCAGCACGATGGGCGCGGCGCTTCGCTGCGCGAACCGGGTGCTTTCGCACGCTTCCCCGACGTCATCGATCCAGCGGATCGGCTCGTCGTCGTCGGGATCGCCGGCGTAGACGCCCGCCAGGTAGTCGAACATCCCGGTCCACGACGGGTCCTCGGCGAGCGGTCCGGCGCCGGCTTGTTCAAGCCCGCGCAGCGCCTTGTTGAGCGCCGAGCCGAAGGTCCGATCGATCGCCATCACCTCGCCGGTCGCCTTCATCTGCGAGCCGAGCGTCCGGTCGGCCGTCGGGAACTTGTCGAACGGGAAGCGCGGCAGCTTGACCACGACGTAGTCGAGCGCCGGCTCGAACGCCGCGACGGTCGTGCCCGTGACGACGTTCGGGATCTCGGCGAGCCGCCGGCCGGCCGCTATCTGCGCCGCGACGCGGGCGATCGGGTACCCGGTCGCCTTCGATGCCAGCGCGGATGACCGCGAGACGCGCGGGTTCACCTCGATCACGGCGTACTCGGTCGAGTCGGGCGAGAGTGCGAACTGGACGTTGCAGCCGCCCTCGACGCCGAGCGCACGGATGATCGCCAAAGCGGCGCTCCGGAGGCGCTGGTGGACCGCGTCGGTCAGCGTCTGGACCGGCGCGACGACGATCGAGTCGCCGGTGTGCACGCCGAGCGGGTCGACGTTCTCCATCGAGCAGACGGCGATGCACGTGTCATCCGCGTCGCGCATCACCTCGTACTCGATCTCCTGCCAGCCGACGAGGCAGCGCTCGACCATGACCTGGCGGATCGGGCTGGCGCGGAGACCGGCGCGGATGCGCTCCCGGTACTGCTCCTCCGTCGTGACGATGCCGCCGCCCGTGCCGCCGAGCGTGAAGGCCGGGCGGACGATGGCCGGGAGACCGATCTCGGATAGCGCGGTCTCGACGTCCTCGGTCGATTCGACGATCCATGACGGCGCATACGGCTGCTCGATCCGGTCCAGGAGGTCGCGGAAGGCCTCGCGGTCCTCGGCCATCCGGATCGCCTCGAGCGGTGTGCCGAGCAGCCGCACGTCGTACCGCTCGAAGACGCCACGTTCGGCGAGGGCCGTCGCGAGGTTGAGGGCCGTCTGGCCGCCGAGCCCCGCGAGGATGCCGTCGGGTCGTTCCTTCGCGATGACGGCCTCGACCGCCTCGACCGTCAGCGGTTCGAGATAGACGACGTCGGCGACCTGGGGGTCGGTCATGATCGTCGCGGGGTTCGAGTTGACAAGGATCGTGCGTACGCCCTCGCCATGGAGCGCCCGACAGGCCTGCGTCCCGGCGTAGTCGAATTCGGCAGCCTGGCCGATGACGACCGGGCCGCTGCCGAGGATCAGGACGGAGTCGGGGCGGACCGCAGTCATCCCTTGCCGCCGAGCGCGGCGACGAACCGGTCGAAGACCGCGAGCGCGTCGAGCGGCCCCGGCGCCCCCTCGGGGTGGTACTGGACGGTCTCGATCGGCTTCTCGGCGTGACGCAGGCCCTCGACCGAGCGGTCATTGAGGTTCAGCTGGCTCACGTGGAAGCCCGAGGCGACCGGCAGCGAGTCGCCGACGACCTGGACCTCATGGTTCTGCGCGGTGACCTGGACGAGGCCGGAGTCGACGTCCTGGACGGGGTGATTGGCCCCGTGATGTCCGAACTTGAGCCTTCGTGTGTCCGCCCCCGCGGCGCGGCCGACGATCTGATGCCCGAGACAGATCCCGAGCAAGGGCCGACCGTCATCGATGACTGCCTGCGCCAACGCGACCTGCGCGGCGAGCCGGGCCGGATCGCCGGGACCCGGCGACAGGATCACGCCGTCGATGTCCGAGGACAGGACGTCCGAGGGGTCTGCCGTGTGCGGCAGCACGCGGACGCGAGCACCCCGGTGGCGCATCGCGCTGACGATGTTCGACTTCAAGCCGAGGTCGACGATGCCGATGAGGGGGCCGCCGTCGGACGCATCTCCGTACTCGGTCACGGCCGGCGGCGACACCTGCCCGACGAAGTCCTGATCCTCCCAGCGGGGCACGGCCCGCGCGGCCGCCTGCGCCGTGGCGACATCCGTCTCGCCCGGAGCCATGACGATCCCGCGGAGGCTACCGTTCGCTCGGAGGTGCCTCGCGAGTGCGCGTGTGTCCACACCCGCGATGGCCGGGATCCCGTCATCGCGCAGCAATCGAGCGAGCTGTCGGGCATCCTCGAGGACGGCGGCCGTCGCGTTGGCGACGACGAGGGCTCGGAGCCACGGCCGGCGGGACTGGTCGTCGGCGACGAGCCGACCATAGTTGCCGATCAGCGGATAGGTCATGACGACGACCTGGCCCGCGTAGGAGGGGTCGGTGCAGACCTCCTGGTAGCCCGTCTGGCTCGTGTTCACCACGAGATCGCCGCCGGCAGCGATCGGCGCGCCGAAGGCGACGCCGGGAAAGACCGTCCCGTCCTCCAATGCCAGCAATGCCGGTCCCAGATCACCGATCCGAGGATCGACGACCGCGCTCGAACGGACGGCTGGCGGGGCGATCACTCGACGGCGCGCCCGATAACAAACGACCCACCCGCCGTCTGGGCGTGGTGGGCGTGGACGTGCGCGGACATGTAGCCTCCTTCGCCGGCCTCACGGGACCGGTACGCCGGCCTCACAGGACCGGCCATCCAAGGACGTGGTCAGCGTAGCATCCCGCGGCACGGTCCGCGGGTCTCGGACCGTGCGGCTAAGGCACCGACTGCAGTCGCTCGCTGGTCGCCAGCGGATCCGGACACCGCCCCGGAGTGCCGGTATCGGGGCTCGGCTTCTCCTCGGGCGTTTCGGTATAGCCGCCGAAGACGAGGACCGACCCGTCGGTCAGGGTGATCGCGTCGCCACCCTGACGCGCCTCGAGAAGTTCCGGCCCGGCCGTCCACGTGTCCGCGCTTGGGTCGTAGATCTCGGTCGACGTGAGCGCCGGTCCCTCCGTCACCGAGTAGCCACCATCGACCGCTTTGGATGTCAGCGGGACGCCACCGGCGACGAGCACACGTCCGTCGTGAAGCAGGGCGATCTGCGAACGGACTCTACCTGTGGCCATCTGCGCTGGATCGAACCAGGTCGCGGAAGCGGGATCGTATCGCTGCACGCGGGCACCGCCCTCGTCGTCGCCGAATGCAAGCATGGAGCCATCTGCGATGGCGATCGGGATCGGTCGAAGAACGGATGGGGCCTCGATCGACTCCCACGCGTCGTCGGCGGCCACGAACCGCATGAGCGCGGCGTCGCCCGCCGTAGGATCCACAAGGCCAGCGAACGCCACGACCTCCCCGGTCGAGAGAAGCAGCAATCGTTCCGGGTCCAAGGTCGCGGGCAAAGGCGTGGAGCGCCGCCATGCGTCGGAGCCCTTCCTCAGGGTCTCGGCGCGGGCCCGGCCAACGGCGAGGACGCTGCCGTCGGGCAACGTGACCGCCTGCGTCGAGCCTGCTCGGTCCATCAGCGGCCCGTCAGACCAGGTGGCGTCTCCCGGCGAGAAGAATTTCGTGCTCGAGTACGGCTCGCTCTGCGCGTTCGTCCCGCCGAGGACCATGCCGCGCCCGTCCTGCAGCGCGACGAGCGCCGGGTCAGCTCGCTCCTTGTTGAGCGAGTCGACCTGGGCCCACGCTCCAGCCGTCGGGTCGTAGATCTCCGCCCGCTCGCTG
>Ga0207674_10007432_pt1 | contig 12769 bp, 16 predicted proteins | sample KBSCornC72_FD_184303 | JGI IMG/M metagenome (GOLD analysis project Ga0207674, IMG submission 184303) | Corn rhizosphere microbial communities from Kellogg Biological Station, Michigan, USA - KBS Corn C7-2 (SPAdes) (version 2) | ecosystem: Host-associated > Plants > Roots > Rhizosphere > Soil ... | reverse complement strand
CGGAACTTCTCGCCGGTGTCCGGCAGGTGCTTGAGCACCGACAGGGCAAAGCCCGCCACGGTCGAATAATCGCGCTCCTGCGGAAGGTTCACGCCGAGCCGGTCGGAGAGGACGTCGGCGCTCGCCGCGCCCGACACCAGCCAGCTGCCGTCGTCGCGCTCGACCAGCGGCGGCTCCTCGCCCTGCTCGACGTCGTGCGCGAAGGTGCCGGCCAGCGCGGCAAGGATGCTGCCCGGAGTCACGATCCCGTCGAGATGGCCATATTCATCATGGACGAGCGCGAGCGGGACGTCGGCCGCGCGCAGCACCGCAAGCGCATCCATCGCGTCCATGAGGTCGGGGATGACCGGCGCCGAGCGGCACAGCTGGTTGAGGTCGAGCGGGCGGCCTTCGAGCGCGGCGGCCATCACGTCGCGGGTCTGGATCACGCCGACGATATTCTCGACCGCCCCGTCGGCCACGGGAATGCGGCTGTGCGGCGTGTCGAGCAGCGCCTGGCGGATCTCTTCCGTCGTCGCGCGGATGTCGATCCAGTCGATCTCGGTCCGCGGGGTCATCACTTCGCGCACCGGCCGGTCGGCGAGCCGCACGATGCCCGAGATCATCGCCCGCTCGTCCTCCTCCAGCACGCCGGCGTTCTGCGCCTCGGCGACAACCAGGTGCAGTTCCTCGGCGGTGACATGGTTTCGTGATTCGCGGTCGAGGCCGAACAGGTGAAAGATGAGGGCGCTCGAGCGGTCGAGCAGCCACACGAACGGCGCGGTGATCTTCGACAGCCAGCGCATCGGCCGCGACAGGACAGCGGCGAGCGTCTCGGGCGAGCGCAGCGCGATCTGTTTCGGCACGATCTCGCCGATGACCAGCGACACATAGGTAATCGCCACCACGACCAGGCCGTAGCCGAGCGTGTGCGCGCTGCCGTGGCTGAGGCCCGCCAGCTCGAGCCGCTCGGCGACGGGTTCGCCGAGGCTCGCGCCGGAAAAGGCGCCGTTGATCACGCTGATCAGCGTGATCCCGCTTTGCACGGTCGAGAGGAAGCGGCCCGGGTCGGAGGCGAGGTCGAGCGCGCATCTCGCGCCGACGCTCCCGCTCTTGGCCATGGCTTTCAACCGCGCCTCGCGCGACGAGACGATCGCCAGCTCGCTCATCGCGAGGACGCCGTTCAAGGCGATCAGCGCGAGGATGAGGATGACGTCGAGCCAGGGTATGGGGGCTAAATGGTCGCTCATGGGCGGCAGAGTTAATGTAACCTTGTCTTGCCCCTATCCACAAGCTGCGGCTCTATTGCGGGTGCGGAACTTGTCCGCCGCCGCGCCAGTTTCAACGCGCGAACATGGGGAGCTTGTCCGAATGACGATCAACCGCTGCGCCAGGGTGCTGGGGCTTGGCTGCCTGATTGCGGCCGTGGCCGCCTGCGAGACCGCGCCGCCGCCGCCTCCGCCGGTGCCCGCGTCCTTCACGCCGCTGGGGGTCAGCGCGCCCTACCTGATGGGCGACGTGATCGGCGGCTACAAATCGCGTGCGGCGAAGTTGCGTGCGGCCAAGATCAGGCCCCTCAGTCCGTCCGAGGTGCCGGCCTACATGGCCGACCTCGAGACCGAGCTTCGCCGCCAGACCGCGGGCATCGGCCTCGACGTGCTCAATGTCGGCGGCGCGATCGTCGTGAGGATCCCGGCGGCGTTCACCTTCGAGGAGGGCAGTGCGGCGGTCAAAGGCACAACCGACGCAACGCTGCTCGAGATTTCCCGCACGGTGAAGACCCGCAACAAGACCTTCGTCGACGTGCTCGCCCACACCGACTCGACCGGCTCGCCGCAGGTCAATCAGGCGCTGTCGGACCGGCGCGCGGCCGCGGTCGCGAGCTATCTCGCCGCGCATGGCGTCTCGAGGGCGCGGCTGGCATCGAAGGGCCTCGGCGAGACTGCGCCGCTCTACAATCCGGAACTGAACGACACGCAGCGCGCCGCCAACCGGCGGATCGAGATCCGGCTGGTCCCGTACCGCGGCTAGCGCCGTTCCGCGAAGAAACGCCTGAGGAGCCCGCCCGCTTCCTCCTCGCCGATGCCGCCGAGCACGTCCGGACGATGATGGCAGGTCGGCTGCGCGAAGATGCGGGGCCCGTGCACGACGCCGCCGCCCTTCGGGTCCTCGGCGCCGAACCGCAGCGCCTTGAACCGCGCGAGCGCAACCGCTGCCGCGCACATCGCGCAGGGCTCGAGCGTCACCCACAAGGTGCACTCGTCGAGGCGCGACGTGCCCAGCTTGGCGGCCGCGGCGCGGATCGCCTCCATCTCGGCATGGGCGGTCGGGTCGCTCGACCCACGCATCGCGTTGCGCGTCTCGGCCACGATCTCGTCGCCGAGCGTCACGACAGCTCCGACCGGCACCTCCCCCGCCGCCGCGGCCTCGGCCGCAAGATCGAGGGCGCGGCGCATCGGATGAGGGAGCGGGAACGTCATGGCGCGCGGCTAGCCCGGCGCGGCCGCCAAGTCACATTCCGCCTCTACTCGGCGTTGGTCGCCGGAGCCGCCTGGTTCTGGTCGGGCTTCTGAACGGTCAGCTTCGGCACCGTGACGGTCTGCTGCGTGGTGCCGACTTTCACCGAGCCGGTCTCGACGTCGAACGCGGGCGCCTGGCCGCCCTTCGCCGTTATGCCGTTCTTGGTCGTCGCGATGTCCGGAGCCTTGGCGCCGCGGATCTGGTTGATGTCGAGGAATCCCGTCGCCACGGCGATGATGACGACGACAATTGCGAGAATGACGATGAAGATTACGGCGCGCATGATCTACTTCCCGAAAGAGGTTCCGAGCTGACTAGGACGCGTCGCGCGGGGACAATTGTGAAACGCAAACATTGTCGTGCGGTTGCTCTCGTGACAAGCGGCGTAACGTTGACGAGCCGCGCCCGAGCGGCTAACGGGCGGCGCTCTTCGGGCCCGCCAGGGCTCGTCCAGAAATCAGGATACAGAATATGTCGCGCGTTTGCGAGCTGACCGGCAAGGGCCGGCAGGTGGGCAACAATGTTTCCCACGCCAACAACAAGACCAAGCGGACGTTCCTGCCGAACCTGCAGAACGTCACGCTGATTTCCGATACGCTCGGGCAGAGCGTCAAGCTGCGCGTGTCGACGCACGGGCTGCGCTCGGTCGAGCATGTCGGTGGGCTCGACAACTGGCTGTTGAAGACCAGCAACGACAAGCTCAGCCCGAAGGTGCGCAAGCTCAAGAAAGAGATTGCCAAGAAGGTTGCCGAGCAGCCCGCCGCCTAAAGTCGGCTAAGCTACTGAACTTCTTGCGATTTTCCTGAACGCAGGCTGCACGCGGCGTTCAGGCTCAATTCCCCGCGAATCAGGCATAAGCGTCTGCATTGGCGGGGTTTTCCCCTTTTCCCCGCCGCGCCTGGCGACAGGCAACTTCCCTCGCGTCGCGTAACGAGGGGGGCCCGGTGCGCGTAGTTGCGCCGGGCCCAATTTTTTTATGCGGTCTCGAAGAGATTGGCGAGCTGCTCGACCATCGCTCCGGCGAGCTGGTCGGCATCCATGATGGTCACCGCCCGCTCGTAATAGCGTGTGACGTCGTGGCCGATGCCGATGGCGATGAGCTCGACCGTCGAGCGCTTCTCGATCCACTCGATCACCTGCCGCAAATGCCGCTCGAGATAGCTTCCGCCGTTGGCCGACGCGGTCGAATCGTCGACCGGCGCGCCGTCCGAGATCACCATCAGGATGCGCCGTTCCTCGGGCCGGGCGATCAGCCGGTTGTGCGCCCACAATAGCGCCTCGCCGTCGATATTCTCCTTCAAGAGCCCCTCGCGCATCATCAGGCCGAGGTTGCGCCTCGAGCGGCGATAGGGCTCGTCGGCGCGCTTGTAGACGATGTGCCGGAGGTCGTTGAGGCGTCCGGGGTTCGCCGGCCGGCCAGCGGTGAGCCACGCCTCGCGGCTCTGCCCGCCCTTCCACCCGCGCGTGGTGAAGCCGAGGATCTCGGTGCCGACTCCGCAGCGTTCGAGCGTCCGGCCGAGGATGTCGGCGCAGATCGCGGCGATCGCGATCGGCCGCCCGCGCATCGACCCTGAATTGTCGATCAGCAGCGACACGATCGTATCCTTGAAGTCGGTGTCGCGCTCGACCTTGTATGACAGCGAATGAGCCGGGCTGACCACGACCCGGGCGAGCCGCGCCGCGTCGAGAATCCCTTCCTCCTGGTCGAAATCCCAGCTGCGCGCCTGCTGCGCCATCAGCCGCCGCTGCAGCCGGTTGGCGAGCCGAGTGACGACGGTCTGGAGACCCGCCATCTGCTGGTCGAGATAGGCGCGCAGGCGGCCGAGCTCTTCCTCGTCGCATAGCTCCTCGGCCTCGACGATCTCGTCGAAGCGCGTCGTGAACGCCTTGTAGTCGGTCGCCGGCGAGAGCTCCCAGTTGCGGCGCGACGGGGATGCGGACACGCTGTCGGCGAGCTCGTCGCCGGCGCTCGCCTCGTCCTCTCCGGCCTCGAACTCGTCGCTTGAGTCGCCCTGCGCGTCCTGGTCCTCGACCTCTTCGCCGCGCATCTCGACGTCGCCGCCGCCCGGCGTGCCTTCTTCCCCCTGCTCGGGCTTGTCCTCGCTCCCGCCTTCTTCGCCTTCGGCGTCGTCGCCGGCTTCCTCCGGCTCCTCCTGCGCCGGCTCTTCGGCGGCGGCGAGGTCGAGGTCCTCGAGCAGCCGTCGCGAGAGCTTGGCGAACGCCGCCTGGTCGTCGAGCGTCAGCGCGAGCGCGTCGAGCTCGGCGGCGGCCTTGCCCTCGATCCAGGGGGTGATGAGCTTCAACCCGCCTTCGGCAGCGCGCGGCGGGGCTTCGCCGGTCAGCCGCTCGCGCGCGATCAGGCCGACCGCCGTCGCCAGCGGGACCTCCTCGGCGGTCCGAGCGCGGACAATCGCGTCGCCGCGGACACGCGCTTCAGTCAATTGCGCGAGATTGCCTTTGACGCCGCCCATCGCGCGGGCGCCGAGCGCCTCCACGCGCGCGGTCTCGAGCGCGTCGAACACCGCGCGCGCGTCGGCATCGACCGGCGCTGTCCGCGTGTGGACGCGAGCATCGTGATAGCGCAGGCGGAGCGCGGCCGAGTCAGCGGCCCCGCGTGCTTCGGCAACCAGCTTCGGCTCCAGCGCCGGTCCGGGTGACGGCACTCGCGCGGTCTTGCCCGACGCCGGCGCGAGATCGGAGGCGAAGACGACTTCCGCCTCGGCATCCTTGGCGATCGCCCGCGTCGCGCCCGCGAGCGCGCGCCTGAACAGGTCGATTTTCTCGGCCATCTAGGCCTTTCCGACCACGCTCTCCGGCAGGTCTTCGCCGAACACGCGCTGGTAATATTCGGCGATCAGCGGCCGTTCGGATTCGTCGCACTTGTTGAGGAACGAGACGCGGAACGCATATCCGATGTCGCCGAAGATGTGCGCGTTCTGCGCCCAGCTGATCACCGTGCGCGGACTCATCACGGTCGAGATGTCGCCGTTGATGAAGCCCTGGCGCGACAGCTCGGCGACCTTGATCATCTTGTCGACGACCTCTTTGCCGCCGGGCTCGTCATATTCGCCAGTCTTGGCAAGTACGATCTGCGCCTCGACCGCCGCGGGCAGGTAGTTGAGCGTGGTGACGATGTTCCAGCGGTCCATCTGGCCTTGGTTGATCGCCTGAGTGCCGTGATAGAGGCCGGTCGTATCGCCGAGGCCGACCGTATTGGTGGTCGCGAACAGCCGGAACCAGGGATTCGGACGAATCACCCGATTCTGGTCGAGCAGGGTCAGCTTGCCCTCGGCTTCGAGCACGCGCTGGATGACGAACATGACGTCGGGCCGGCCGGCGTCATATTCGTCGAACACCAGCGCCACCGGATGCTGCAGCGCCCACGGCAGGAGCCCTTCGCGGAACTCGGTCACCTGCTGCCCGTCGCGGAGCACGATCGCGTCGCGGCCGACGAGGTCGATGCGGCTGATGTGCGCGTCGAGATTGATTCGGATCATCGGCCAGTTGAGCCGCGCGGCGACCTGCTCGATGTGGGTCGACTTGCCCGTGCCGTGATAGCCCTGGACCATCACGCGGCGATTCTTCGAAAAGCCGGCGCAGATGGCGAGCGTGGTGTTCGGGTCGAACACGTAGGTCGGGTCGAGGTCTGGCACGCGCTCGTCGGCCTCGCTGAAGGCGGGCACCTCCATGTCCGAGTCGACGCCGAACGCCTCGCGCACCTTCACGATCTTGTCGGGCGAGGCCATCAGCGTCTCCGCGCGGCTTTCAGGGTTCACATTGGCTAAGTCGGTCATGCTGCTGCCTTAGGGGAAGCGCACCTGCGCCTCAATGTTCAGCCAATTTTTGGCGGGAGCGGAAACAGCGTCAGAAAACGCTTCGCCAACTCCATGTCTCCCTTGACCTCGACCATTTCAAGCGGCGCGCCGCCGTGGATGACGGCGGCCACATCGGACGGCGTGCCCGCAAACTCGACATCGCAGCCTTCGAGCGCCCCCCGCTCAACCTCGAGTCGGCCGTCGCGGATCGTGGTGACGTAGCTGACGTCGCCAAAGTTGAATCCGATCCGCCCGTCGAGGCCTTCGGCAAGCTTGGGTGAAAGCAGCGTCTGCAGCGACATGATCACCGACACGTGGCTCATTTGGAGTGCCGGATTGTGCCACGGGCTCCGCGCCGCCCAGCGGCCCAGTGATGCGATCAGCGGCACGACCTCGAGCCCCCATTCGGTAGCCTCATACACCTGGACCGAGGCGGGCGGCGCAAGCCTGGTCTTGCGGACGAGCTTCCGCTCCTCGAGCTCGGCGAGGCGCTGCGCGAGCACGTTCGCGCTGATCCCTTTAAGGTCCGCCTTGAGCTCGGAAAAGCGGCGCGGGCCGTACGCCAGCTCGCGCAGCACCAGCATCGCCCAGCGTTCGCCCAGCAGTTCCATCGCGTGGGCAAGCCCGCAGGCGTCCTCGTAGCGCCGTTTCGCTTCGCTTTTCCGAGATTTAGTTATTTTTTCTAACTGCACGGTTGTAATTTATAACTCATCGGTTCAAAAAGCAAGCGAATCGAGTCGGAAGGAGAGAAAAATGTCGCGCACGATTTTCGTGAACCTGCCGGTCAAAGATCTGGAGCGCTCCAAGGCCTTCTACGAGGCCATCGGCTTCCGCAACGAGCCCAAGTTCAGCAACGACGCAGCCGCGATGATGGTGCTCTCCGACACCATCTCGGTGATGCTTCTCACTCACCCCTTTTATGCAACGTTCACCCGCAAGCCGATTGCGGATGCGAACAACAGCAGTCAGGTGCTCCTGTGCATTTCATGCGAGAGCCCGGACGAGGTCGACCGGATCACCGAAGCCGCCGGAGCGGCGGGCGGCAAGATCGATGTTTCGCAGGAGGACCAGACGAAGGGCGGGCCGATGTACGGCCGCGATTTCGAAGACCCCGACGGGCACCAGTGGGCGCCGATGTGGATGGACCCCGAGTTCGCCGAAAAAGGCGCTCATCCGGTCGAAGACCAAGCCGCAGCGTAACAATCCACGGCTAGGAGGGAACGGTGCCGCTCAATCCCAACGCGTCGATCGAGATTACGGCTCTTCGCTGGGTGCCGCCTGGCGCCCAGGGACTCGTGAAGGATCTTCGAGTGCGGTGGGCGCTCGAAGAGGCGGGACTCGATTATCGAGTCCAGCTGATCGGGAGCGACAGGCCGCCCGGATATTCCGGGGATCAGGCGTTCAATCAGGTGCCGTGCTTCCGCGACGAAACCGTCCAGATCTTCGAAAGCGGTGCGATTCTCCAATATATTGGCGAGAAAACCGATATGCTCCTGCCGCGCGATCCGCAGGCAAAGTTCCGCGCAATTCAGTGGGTCTTTGCGGCGGTCAGCAGCATCGAGCCGTTCGTCCAGTTTCGCGCACTCCTCGATGTCGTTTTCGCCGATCAACAGTGGGCGGAGCCGGCCAAGCCCACGTTTGAGCATTTCGCTCGGTTGAGGCTGCAGCAGCTCTCGGATCGGCTGGGCGACAAGCCATGGCTCGAAGGCGACCGCTTCACCATCGGCGACCTGATGATGGTCACGGTGCTGAGGATCGCAGATCGCAGCGGGCAGCTCGCCGATTTTCACACTCTCGCTGCTTACGTGAAGCGCGGCGAAGCACGGCCTTCCTTCGTCCGGGCGCTCAACGACCAGCTTGCCGCTTTCGCGGCCAATCAACCTCAACCTGAAGGAGCAGCAGCATGACCTATTTCGAAGGATTCATCGTGCCCGTGCCCGAGGCGAACAGGACGGCCTACGAAAGGCACGCGACGGAGTTCGCCCCGCTGGTGCGCAACATCGGAGTCGGCCGGATGGTCGAATCGTGGGACAGCGACGTGCCCGAAGGGAAGCTCACCGATTTTCGCAAGGCCGTCGATGCAAAGCCGGACGAGAAGATCGTCTTCTCCTGGTTCGAATATCCGGACCGGCCGGCGCGCGACGCGACGAACGAGAAGTTCATGAGCGACCCGCAGATCGCGGAAGCGGCAGGCAAGGAGATGCCGTTCGACGGCAAGCGCATGGTCATGGGCGGTTTCGAGGCGATTGTCGAGGAAGGCAGCGCAGCGGGCGAGTACGTCGACGGCTTCGTGGTCCCCGTGCCCGAAGAAAAGCGCGAAGCCTATCGCGAGCTCGCTTCGAAAATGGCGAAGGTGTTCCGCCAGAATGGCGCGAACCGGGTCGTCGAAGCGTTCAGCGACGACGTGTCGCACGGCAAGGTCACCGACTTCTACCGCGCCGTGAAGGCCGAGGACGGCGAGGGCGTCGTCTTCTCGTTCATCGAATGGCCCGACAAAGCGACTCGCGACGAGGCGTGGAAGGCGATCATGGCTGACGAGAGCCTCCGCCCCCACGGCGAGATGCCGTTCGACGGCAAGCGCATGTTCTGGGGCGGGTTCGAGAAGATCCTCGATAGGTCGCAGCAGGAGCCGATCCAGCTTTCCGCAACTCCGGCGAACGCCTGAGACGCGAACTCGAAGAGAGGAGGACATTGCAATGACTGACGTCCGCGAAGCACCGGCAATGCAGCCGACGCAGGCACAGCCCGCCACCGGCGACTTCATCTGGTACGAGCTGATGACCACCGACGCCGAAGGCGCCAAGGCCTTCTACGACGCCGTGGTCGGCTGGAACATCGGCGAGGCTGCGGCCGATTTTCAGGGCTATCGCATGATCAACCGCAGCGACGGCAAGTTCGCCGGCGGCGTGCTGCCGCTGACCGACGAGATGCAGCAGCATGGCGCCCGGCCGACATGGCTCGGCTACATCCACGTAAGCGACGTCGATGCCAAGGTCGCATCGATCGAGGAAGCAGGCGGCAAGGCGCTGATGACCCACGACATCCCCAATGTCGGCCGCATCGCAATGGTGACGGACCCGCAGGGCTCCCCATTCTATGTGATGAAGCCGATCCCGCCGGCGGGCCGCGAGAATGAATCGAGCGACGTCTTCTCGGTCGACCAACCGCAGCGCGTCCGCTGGAACGAGCTGGCGACGTCCGACCCGGACGGCGCGGTCAATTTCTACCGGACCCAGTTCGGCTGGAGCCAGGACGGCGACATGGACATGGGCGACATGGGCAAATACCGCTTCATCCAGGCCAATGGCGTGACGATCGGCGCGATCATGCGCAAGCCGCCGCAGCTGCCCGTGAGCTCGTGGACCTATTACATCGGCGTGGACGACATCGGTCGTGCCGCCGACGCGGTAAAGTCGGGCGGCGGGCAGATCCTCAACGGCCCGATGGAAATTCCCGGCGGCGAATTCGCGGCGAACGCAAGGGACCCCCAAGGGGCGGCGTTCGGTCTCGTCGGTCCGCGCAAGTAAAGGAGAGCTTAAATGTCCGGCAACAAGCTTGTGACGTGCCTCTGGTTCGACAAAGGCGAAGGCCGCAAGGCGGCGGAGTTCTACGCGGCCACGTTTCCCGACAGCCATGTCGGGCCGGCGCACGGGGCCGCGACCGACTATCCGGGCGGCTCCGAGGGTGACGAGCTCACGGTCGAGTTCACCGTCCTCGGCCGCCCGTTCGTCGGCTTGAACGGCGGGCCCAACTTCAAGCCCAACGAAGCCGTGAGCTTCATGGTCCTGACCGACAGCCAGGAGGAAACCGACCGCTACTGGAACGCGATCACCCGGAACGGCGGGCAGGAGAGCGCCTGCGGCTGGTGCAAGGACCGCTGGGGCTTCTCGTGGCAGATCACGCCCAGGCGCCTTCTCGAGCTGACGAGCGAAGGCGGCGAGCAGGGCAAGCGCGCCTTCCAGGCGATGATGACCATGCGCAAGATCGACATCGCGGCGATCGAAGCGGCCGCCGAAGGAGCGACGGCGGATGCGTAAGCTCACCGGCGCGATCTTCCAGTCGCTCGATTGCGTCATGCAGGCGCCCGGCGGTCCCGACGAGGATCCGACGAGCAACTTCCGCTTCGGCGGCTGGTCGCAGCCGCTGTTCGCTCAAGACATGGGCCCGTTCGAGCAGCTGATCATGAGCGAGTACGACCTGCTGCTCGGCAAACGCACGTACGACATCTTCGCGAGTTACTGGCCCTACAACCAGGACAATCCGGTCGGCGCGAAATTCCAGCGGATCAACAAATATGTGCTGACGCACTCGGACGAGCCGCTGACGTGGGAGAACAGTCACAGACTGACGGGAGACACCGCTCAAGCGGTTGCCGAGCTCAAGCGAAGCGACGGTCGGGATCTGCTCATCCAGGGCAGCAGCACGCTTTATCCGCCGTTGCTTTCGGCGCGGCTGATCGACCAGCTGATCGTGATGACCTTCCCGGTCGTCCTCGGGCCGGGCAAGCGCATCTTCGACGGATCCGAAAAGGGCAGCACGCTCAGGCTCGTCGACCATTTCGTCTCCGACACCGGCGTGATCATCGCGACCTACGAGCCGGCAGGGGACGTGCAGACGGGTACGTTCGCGACCAAGGAGCCGAGCGAAGCCGAACGCGCGCGGCAGGCGAACATGAAGGAGGGCGCCCGGTGAGCCTCGAACTCTTCGGACACCCGTTCTCGTCCTACACCTGGAAGGTGCTGATCCCGCTCTACGCGGACGGCACGCAGTTCGAATTCCGCCAGGTTCCGGAGAATGAGGAAAATTACGCCGAGCTCAAACGTATCTGGCCATTCGGCAAGTTTCCGCTGCTCCTCGATGACGGCAAGCCGGTGATGGAGACGACCTGCATCATCGAACACCTGCAGGCGTACCATCGCGGAACGAACATCTGGATCCCCGATGGGCAACTCGGCCGCAAGGTGCGATTTCTCGACCGCTTCTTCGATCTCCACGTGCAGGGCAACATGCAGCCGGCGGTCAACCATGCGCTGCGTCCCGAAGGAAAAGGCGATCCCTATGGTGCCGAGCAGGGACGAAAGAACTTGCACGTCGCGTACGACTGGCTCGAGGCGAACCTGCCGGACGGCGGGTGGGCCGCCGGCGATACCTTCAGTCTCGCGGATTGCGCGGCCGCGCCCGCGCTTTTTTATGCCGACTGGGTCGAAGAGATCGGCGACGGCCGGCCGAAAGTGAAAGCCTATCGCTCGCGGCTGCTTGCCCATCCGCAGGTCGCCCGCGTGGTCGACGAAGCGCGGCCGTATAGACCGTACTTTCCGCTCGGCGCCCCCGATCGCGATTAGGCGAAGGCGGCGGATTTCCTCAGCAGCTGATAGGCCTCGATCACTGCCGTGAGCCGCGCTTCGTGCCTGCGATCGCCCCCGTTCTTGTCGGGGTGATAGCGGCGGACAAGGGTCGAATAGGTCTGGCGAAAGGCATGGCGGTCCACGTCGTCACCCAGCCCGAGCACCGACAATGCCTGCCGCTCGGGCTTGGTGAATCGCGAGGGGCTGGCGCGCTCGCGGATATTGCCGAAGCGACCCGAGATGGCGTCGAGCGGGTCCGCAAAATCGCTCCACCGCGGCGGCGGGTCGGCGCGGTTGGCGGCGAACTTCCGGCTCGGGCGATCCCAGCCGGCGAGCGGGCCCTGCGCGTCCTGGATCTCTTCGGCGCTCATGCCGTCGAAGTAATTGTACCGGGCGTTGTGCTCGCGGACATGGTCGAGGCACAGGAACCGCCACGCGCCGGGCCCGTCGAAATTGGCGGGCTGGAGCGGCGCCTTGAACTCGCCCGGCGCATCGCATCCCGGAACGGCGCAATTGGCCCGCGCCCCTTTGACCCGCCCGTGCAGCCTGGATTGCTTCGTCGCCACGCTTACTCTCTTGCTCAACGCCTCTATATAAGTGCCATGAACGCGCAGGAAACCGGGCCGGTCGCGACTGAAATGCTTGAGCGCCTCAACTCGGCGCTTTCGCCGAGCCGCATCGAGCTGGTCGACGACAGCGAGCAGCACCGGGGGCACGGCGGCTACAACCCCGCCGGCGAAAGCCACTTCAGCCTGACCATCGAAAGTCCGGCATTCGCCAGAAAGAACCGCGTCGAGCGCCAGCGGATGATCTATGCCGCCCTCGGCGACCTCATGCGCGAACGCGTCCACGCCTTGTCGATCCGCGCCACCGCTCCTGGAGAATGATCATGGCAACCGTCGAAACGGCATTCGAGCAGGTCATCACCCCGGTCACGCACGACCTTGGCGACTTCAAGGTCAACCGGACGCTCCCGGCTAAGCAGCGAACGATGGTCGGGCCGTTCATCTTCGTCGACGAGTTCGGGCCGGCGCGGCTTCCCGCCGGGCGCGGCATGGACGTCCGGCCGCACCCGCACATCAATCTGGCGACGGTCACTTATTTGTTCGA
>Ga0207674_10007430_pt1 | contig 12771 bp, 12 predicted proteins | sample KBSCornC72_FD_184303 | JGI IMG/M metagenome (GOLD analysis project Ga0207674, IMG submission 184303) | Corn rhizosphere microbial communities from Kellogg Biological Station, Michigan, USA - KBS Corn C7-2 (SPAdes) (version 2) | ecosystem: Host-associated > Plants > Roots > Rhizosphere > Soil ... | reverse complement strand
GGTCTCGAGCTACCGCCCCCGGACCCGCCGCAACGTCGAGCTCGCGCTGCTGCTGCTGGCGGTCGCCATCGTGGTCATTGCCTACGTCAACGTCGGCCTGTCCGTGTCGGGTGACTTCCCACCCGGGCTGGTGGGACAGACCATCGGCCTGCTCGCGATCTCACTGGCCTTCCACGGGCTGCTGCGCTGGCGGGCGTCCTACGCCGACCCGCTCCTGCTGCCGATCGTCACGCTGCTCAACGGCCTCGGGCTGGTGATGATCCACCGGCTCGACATCGCCAAGGGCCGCGACATCTCCGAGGGGCTCGCGCTCAAGCAGCTCACCTGGAGCGCACTCGCCGTGGCCATCGCCGCGGTGGTCCTGGTCCTGCTGCGCGACCACCGGATCCTGCGCCGCTACACCTTCACCGCCGCGGTGGCCGCGTTCGTCCTCCTCATCCTGCCGCTGGTCCCGGGGATCGGGCGCAGCGTCAACGGCTCCCGGATCTGGATCGGCCTGGGCCCGTTCACCTTCCAGCCCGGCGAGGTTGCCAAGATCGCGCTCGCCGTGTTCTTCGCCGGGTACCTCGTCCAGACGCGCGACGCGCTGTCACTGGCAGGCCGCCGAGTGCTCGGCCTGACGCTGCCCCGAGGGCGCGACCTCGGCCCGATCGTCGTCGCCTGGGTGCTCTCGCTGCTCGTGCTGGTCTTCGAGAAGGACCTCGGCTCCTCGCTGTTGCTGTTCGGCCTGTTCGTCTCGATGCTCTACGTCGCCACCGAGCGGACCTCGTGGATCGCGATCGGGCTGACCCTGTTCTGCGGTGGCGCCTACTTGGCCTACCTGCTGTTCGGCCACGTGCAGGCGCGGGTGCACCTGTGGCTCGACCCGTTCGCCAGCGGCCAGTCCGACCAGCTCGCCAAGGGCCTGATGGGCATGGCGGCCGGGGGGCTGCTCGGCACGGGGCTTGGCCGCGGCCGACCCGACCTGACCTACTTCGCCGAGTCCGACTTCATCGTCCCCAGCTTCGGGGAGGAGCTCGGGCTGGTCGGCCTGTTCGCCCTGTTCGTGCTCTACGTCCTGGTGGTCGAGCGCGGCATGCGCACCGCGCTGGGCGTGCGCGACGGGTTCGGCAAGCTGCTCGCCTCGGGGCTGGCGTTCGCGGTGGCGCTGCAGTGCTTCGTGGTCGTCGGCGGTGTCACCAGGGTCATCCCGCTCACCGGGCTGACCATGCCGTTCCTGTCCTACGGCGGGTCCTCGCTGCTGGCGAACTGGTCCCTGGTGGCGCTGCTGCTGCGGATCAGCGACCACGCCCGCCGCCCCACCGCCGAGCAGGACACCGGCCCCTCGCCGACCGGTGAGGCCCGCACCGAGGTGGTGGCGCTGCGGTGAACGCACCGATCCGCCGGCTCTCGGGAGTGGTCGCCCTGCTCTTCTGCGCCCTGCTCGTGTCCTCGACCGCGATCCAGTTCGTGCAGGCCAAGTCGCTGCAGGACCGCCCCGGCAACCGCCGCACCCTGCTCGCCGACTACGCCCGCGAGCGCGGCCAGATCCTCGTGGGCGGCACCCCCGTCGCCAAGTCGGTGCCGACCAAGGACGAGCTCAAGTGGCTGCGCACCTACCCCCTGGGCGAGCTCTACTCGCACGTCACCGGCTACTACTCCTTCACCTACGGCGCCGGGGGCGGGCTCGAGGGCGCCGAGAACGACCTGCTGTCCGGCTCCTCGGACAAGCTCTTCTACCGCCGGGTGACCGACATCCTCACCGGCAAGGACCAGACCGGTGCCAGCCTCGAGCTGACCATCAACCCGGCCGCCCAGAAGGCCGCCGAGCAGGCCCTCGGCGACCAGCGCGGCGCCGTCGTCGCCCTCGACCCCAGCAACGGTGAGGTCCTCGCCCTGGTCAGCCACCCGGCATACGACCCGTCCGTGCTCAGCAGCCACGACACCACGAAGGTGCAGACGGCCTGGCAGCGGCTCAACGCCGACAAGGGTCGCCCGATGATCGACCGCGCCATCGGCGGCGACCTGTACCCGCCGGGGTCGACATTCAAGGTCGTCACCGCGGCGGCAGCGCTCGAGTCGGGGAAGTTCACCGAGGAGAGCCAGATCCCGGGGCCGGCCACCCTCGACCTGCCACAGACCACGGTCAAGCTGCCCAACGACGACCACCGGCCCTGCGGGCCCGGCAACAAGACCAGCCTGAAGCACGCGCTCGTCGTGTCGTGCAACACCGCCTTCGGCTGGCTCGGCATGGAGCTCGGTGCCGACGCGCTGCGATCGCAGGCGGCCAAGTTCGGCTTCGGGGACAAGCTCGAGATCCCGATGTCCGTCACGCCGAGCACGGTGCCCGCCGAGCTCAACGAGCCCCAGACCGCCCAGTCGGCCATCGGGCAGTACGACGTGCGCGTGACACCGCTGCAGGTGGCCATGGTGTCGGCGGCCGTCGCCAACAACGGCGTGGTCATGCAGCCGCACCTGGTCCGCCGGGTGCTGTCCTCCGACCTCGAGGTCATCGACCAGCCCGACCCCGTCCAGCTGTCGCAGGCGATCTCGCCCGACACGGCCGCCACCCTCACCCGGATGATGGAAGGGGTGGTGTCGAGCGGCACCGGGACCGCCGCCCGGATCCCCGGCGTCGAGGTGGCCGGCAAGACCGGCACCGCCCAGCACGGCGAGGGGCTCGCGCCCCACGCATGGTTCACCTCCTTCGCGCCGGCGCAGGGCGCGAAGGTCGCGGTCGCGGTCGTGGTCGAGGATGGCGGCAAGCTCGGCAACGAGGCGTTCGGCGGCAAGGTGGCCGCCCCGATCGCCAAGTCGGTCATGGAGGCGGTGCTCGGCTCATGAGCCACGAGGAGGGCCACGTGCTGGCCGGTCGCTACCGGCTCGAGGAGCGGATCGCCGTGGGGGGGATGGGTGAGGTCTGGCGCGCCCACGACGACACCCTCGACCGCGAGGTCGCCGTCAAGCTGCTGCGCCCGGAGAGCTCCAGCGACGACACCTTCGTCGAGCGGTTCCGCGCCGAGGCGCGGCACGCGGGAGGACTGACCCACCCCAACGTCGGGACCGTCCACGACTACGGCGAGGACGAGGGGAACGCCTTCCTCGTCATGGAACTGCTCGAGGGCAAGCCGCTGTCGGACCTCATCCGCGAGCTCGCCCCGATGGACCCCGCCGAGGTCACCGAGATCCTCTACCAGATCGCGATCGCCCTGCAGGCGGCGCACGAGGCCGGTGTCGTGCACCGCGACGTCAAGCCCGCCAACATCGTCGTCGACGCAGACGGGTACGCGAAGATCACCGACTTCGGCATCGCCAGGGCCCTCGGCGAGGCGCCGATGACCCAGACCGGCGAGGTCCTGGGCACCCCGCACTACCTCGCCCCCGAGCAGGCGATGGGCGAGCCGGCCGGCCCGCTGAGCGATGTCTACGCGCTGGCCGTGGTCGGCTACGAGATGCTCACCGGGCGACGCCCGTTCTCGGGTGACTCCATGGTCACCACCGCCCTGGCCCACGTGAACCAGCCCCTGCCGCCCCTGCCCGACAGCGTGCCCGAGCCGTTGCGCACCACGGTGATGGCGGCGCTCGCCAAGAGCCCCGACGAGCGCCCCCATGGCGCCGGGGCCTTCGCCGAGGCCCTGCGCCTGCCCCCGGGCGAGGTGCCGCCCGAGCTCGAGCGCGGTGCGGCCTCGGCCGTCGCACCGGTGGTGGTGGGCGGCCCGCTGGGCGCGGCCCCGACCGACTCGGGAGTGACCGGCGCCGTGCCGACACCGACGCCGGGCCTGCCGGGCGCCGTGGCGCCGGCCGTGGTGGCCGCCCGGGCGGGGGTCTCCGCAGCCTGGCTCCGCAGGAATCGCCGCGCGGCGTGGGCTCTGCCCGTGGCGGCCGTCGCGGTGGTCGTCCTCGTGGTCGCGCTCACCCTCGTCCTCGGCACGCGCGGACGGGCCGACCCGCTGGGCACCTCGCCACGCGGCATACCGGCATCGAGCACGTCGACGGCGGCGCAGGCGCACGCACAGCACGCGGCGCAAGGCATCACCGGCACAGCCGGCACGGCCGGCACGGAAGACACCACGGGCAAGAGGAGCAGGGACAAGTGAGCACACCGCAGCTGCTCGGTGGGCGCTACGAGGTCGGGGAGCTCCTCGGCCGAGGTGGCATGGCCGAGGTCCACCACGGCCACGACACCCGGCTCTCGCGCCCGGTCGCGATCAAGATGCTGCGATCCGACCTCGCCCGGGACTCCTCGTTCCTCAACCGGTTCCGCCGCGAGGCCCAGTCCGCGGCGGGGCTCAACCACGCCTCGATCGTCGCTGTCTACGACTCGGGCGAGGACCAGGTCACCGACCTCGGCGGGACCCCGATGACGATCCCGTACATCGTCATGGAGTACGTCGAGGGGCGGACCCTGCGACAGCTCCTCGGCGAGCGCTCCCCGCTGGAGCCGGCCGAGGCGGCGCGCATCACCGAGGGCATCCTCGACGCCCTCGCCTACAGCCACCGGATGGGCATCGTCCACCGGGACATCAAGCCGGCCAACGTCATGGTGGGCAACCACGGTGAGATCAAGGTCATGGACTTCGGCATCGCCCGGGCCATGGCGGACGCCAACGCGACGATGACGCAGACCCAGGCGGTCATCGGCACCGCGCAGTACCTCTCCCCCGAGCAGGCCCAGGGCCACCAGGTCGACGCCCGCTCCGACCTGTACTCCACCGGCTGCCTGCTCTTCGAGCTGCTCACCGGCCGGCCGCCGTTCCAGGCCGACTCGCCCGTGGCGATCGCGTACCAGCACGTGGGCGAGCCACCGCAGCGACCCTCCAGCCTCAACCCCGAGGTCGACCCGGCACTCGACGCGGTCGTGCTCCACTCGCTCGAGAAGGACCGCGAGGCCCGCTACCAGGACGCCACCGCCTTCCGGGCCGACCTGCAGGCCGCGCGGCTGGGCCGACCGATCAGCGACGCCGCGCGGGGCACCGCGATCGGTGCGGCCGAGGCCACCGTGGCGATGGAGGGTCCGCGCCACGGTGGGACCGCGACGACGGTGCTGCCCGTCGGTGCGGCATACGCCGACGAGCGGGACGACGAGGACGACCAGGACTTCCGGCACGGCAACACCGCGAGCCTGCCCGCGATCGGCCATGACCCCGATGACGAACCGCGCAGGCGCCGGGGCCTGGGCTACTTCCTGCTCGTCCTGGGCGTCATCGGCGCGCTGGCGCTGATCGTCTTGTTCGGCAAGGGGCTGCTCAACCGGCCGCCCGAGACCGCAGCCAAGGTGAACGTGCCGTCCGTCGTCGACAAGCCACGCGAGACCGCCGAGGCCGAGCTGCGCGCCGCCGGCCTCGTGCCCGAGGTGAACCAGGTCGCGAGCGCCAAGGAGATCGGCACGGTCGTCGACCAGAACCCCCAGGGGGGTGACCAGGTCGCCAGGAACTCCACGGTCGAGCTGAGCGTGTCCTCGGGGCCGGACACGGTCAGCGTCCCGGACCTGGGCGGCTACAGCGAGGCCGAGGCCAAGGTGGCACTGGAGAACCTCGGCCTCAAGGTCGGCAAGAGCGAGAAGGTCGACGACACCAAGGTCGACAAGGGCAAGATCGTCGAGACCGACCCCGCCGCCGGCGACACGGTTCCCGTCGACAGCGCCGTCGACCTGTTGGTCTCCTCCGGGCTGGCGACCGTGCCCGACGTCACCAACAAGCAGATCAGCGATGCCGTGAACGAGCTCAGCGACAAGGGGTTCCGCTACAAGACGGTGTTCGCCGAGAGCACCGAGCCCGAGGGCACGGTGCTCAAGCAGAGCGCCAAGGCGGGCAGCAAGATCGACTACGGCAAGCAGATCACCCTGACCGTGGCGCAGGCGCCCACCCCGACGCCGACGACGACCACCACCCCGCCCGAGACCCCCAGCCCGACGACCACCGCGACGGCGACGGGCACGTCGACCGAGACGGCTCCATAGCCGGCGCGGTCACCAGTGCGCAGCGCGGGGCGGTCGGCGTCAGTCGGCGGCGACCGCCCGGGCCACGCCCTCGGCGTCGCGGACCAGCGGGCTCAGGCCGGCCGACCGCGTCACCGCGTCGGGGTGGCCGCACCGGGCCAGCCAGTTGGCCAGGATCCGGTGCCCACCGTGCGTCAGCACGCTCTCGGGGTGGAACTGCACGCCGTGGAGTGGCAGGTCCCGGTGCCTAACCGCCATGACGACCCCGGTGCCCGTGTGCCCGTTCGGGACCAGCTCGTCGGGGAGGGTGGCCGGGTCGATGGTCAGGGAGTGGTAGCGGGTTGCGGTGAACGGGCTCGCCAGCCCCTCGAGCACCCCGGTGCCGTCGTGCAGCACCTGCGAGGTCTTGCCGTGCAGCAGCTCGGGTGCGCGCCCGACGGTGGCGCCGCACACGACGCCGAGGGCCTGGTGCCCGAGGCACACCCCGAGCATCGGCTGCGCCCGCTCGGCGCAGCCCTCGATCATCGCCAGCGACACCCCCGCCTCCTCGGGCGTCCCGGGGCCGGGCGAGACCAGCACGCCGTCGAAGTCGGCGGCGTCCGCGGCGCCGACCGCGTCGTTGCGGGCCACCTCGCACTCGGCGCCCAGCTGCTGGAGGTAGCCGACGATGGTGAAGACGAAGCTGTCGTAGTTGTCGACGACCAGGATTCGGGTGGTCACTCCAGAGCCTCCCAGAGGGTCGGGCCCAGCACGGCCGGTCTCATCCGGGGATCCGGACGTGGTCGAGCTTCATCGAGCCGGCGTACGCCGGGAAGGTCTGCTCCTTGCTGGTCTCCACGTCGTACCCGAGCCCGACCGCGTCGACGTACTGCTGGTAGACCTGCACCTCGGGGCTGGCGTCCAGGGCCGCCCGGAGCGCCCCGGGGTCGCCCATCGCCTTGATCACGTAGGGCGGGGAGTACACCCGGCCCTGCAGGATCAGCGTGTTGCCGACGCAGCGCACGGCGCTGGTCGAGATGACCCGCTGGTCCATGAGCATCATCGCCTCGGCACCGCCCTGCCACAGTGCGTCGACCACCGCCTGGACATCCTGCTGGTGGACGACGTAGTCGTCGACGTGCAGCCCGTCGGGCAGGGTGGCGGGGACGTTCTTGGCGTCGTCGAGGCTCACCGTGACCGTGGGGCCCACGACCGCCTCGGTCCCAGCCGCCAGCATCAGGGAGTCCGCCTTGCGCGTCAGCTGGGTGAGGCGCAGGTCGCCCGGCGCCTGCTGGGCCGAGAGCTGGTCGACCTCGGCGCGCAGCGAGCGGAGGTCCTTGGCGGCCACGGCGTTCTTGCGGGTCTGCTCGCGGATCAGGCCGGGGAGGTCACCGTTCGACGCCCGCAGGTCGGTGCCCTTCGCGGTGGCAGCGCTCGTCGCGAACATGACTCCCGCGGCCAGGGCGACGACCGGCACGAGGACCGACCACGCTGACGGGCGTTGCGTCAGCCACGTCAGTCGCTGGTCCGGCATGGCACTACGCTATGCCAAACGCGAAGACGCACCGAGGAGTGTTCCGTGCCGGAGTCCAAGGGGCGGGCCAAGCCCGCCTACACCCCACCCAGCAGGCCGTCCAAGGCCAAGGTCGGCAACCCCGTCTGGTTCGTGCCGGTGATGCTCGGCCTGATGATCGTCGGTCTGCTGTGGATCGTGGTCTTCTACATCACGAGCGAGCAGTACCCCATCGACGCCATCGGCCGCTGGAACCTCGGCATCGGGTTCGGCCTGATGCTCGTCGGCTTCGGGATGACCACCCGCTGGCGCTGACCCTGCGTCTCGCCACCCGGTTGTCCACAGGTTTGTGCACAGCTGGGGACAGAATCACAGGCATGTAATACAGCAGCTGCCGGAGCGAACCGCTCCACCAACTGCCGGAGGCACGCCACCCACACCACGCGGGTTGAGCCGCGGCGTCCCGGCGTCCGAGCTGAGCGCGACACCCTCTATCCGATGACCGCGAAGCTCGGCGACGCGGCATACTTCACGGCGGTCAGCACGGCAAGGATCACCAGCACGGCTGCCACGCCCGGCCACTGCCACCGGCGCCGCTCCCTGGGGCTGGTCCAGGCGATCACCGCCGCAACCGCCCCACCGGTGAGGAACCCACCGAGGTGGGCCTGCCAGGCGATGTTGGGCAGCACGAACCCGATGACGGCGTTGATCGCGATGGTGGCCCACATGCCCGCCGAGGACCGGCCCAGGTGCCGGTTGAGCACCAGCAGCGCGCCGAACAGCCCGAACACCGCGCCCGAGGCACCCACCGTCGGCGTGAACCACAGGCTGTGCCGGGCCTCGTCGAGCGTGCTCGGCGGGGAGGCCATGAGCAGGTAGACCACGGACCCGCCGAGGGCGCTGACGAGGTAGACGGCGGCATAGCGAAGGCCCCCGAGCAGCCGCTCGACATACTGCGCGCCCACCATCCACAGGGCGAGCATGTTGAACAGGATGTGCGTGATGTTGGCGTGCGCGAACGCGACGGTGAGGAAGCGCCACGGCTCCTTGTCCCCGAGGACCGGCACGAACTGGATGTCGCGGGTCAGGCCCGGCACCGCCGTCTGGAGCACGAACACCAACACGCAGAGCCCGATGATCCCGTAGGACACGACCGGGGTGTCGGTGACGTTCCCGCCGAAGACGGTCCGCGTGCTGCGGACCGTCTTCGCCTGCTGCCTGACGCAGTCGACACACTGCACGCCCACCGCGGCGGGCCGCTGGCACTCGGGGCACACCGGCCGGCCGCAGCGCTGGCACCGGACGTAGGCCACCCGGTCCGGGTGGCGCGGGCAGACCGGTGGGGCCTGCTGCTGCGGCTCGTGGGCCGCGGGCTCGCTCATCTGCGGTGACCGGACTCAGTCGTCGATGGTCACCGACTCGATCACGACGTCCTCGACCGGCTTGTCGTTCGCGCCGGTGCGGACCCCCGCGATCGTGTCGACCACCTCACGGCTCGGTCCGTCGGCCACCTCGCCGAAGATGGTGTGCTTGCCCTGCAGCCAGGTCGTCGGCCCCACGGTGATGAAGAACTGCGAGCCGTTGGTGCCCTTGCCCATCCGCTTGCCGGCGTTGGCCATCGCGAGCATGTAGGGCTTGGTGAAGTCCTTGTCGGGGCTGATCTCGTCGTCGAAGGTGTAGCCGGGGCCGCCCATGCCCTGACCGAGCGGGCAGCCACCCTGGACCATGAAGCCCGGGATGATGCGGTGGAAGATCAGCCCGTCGAAGAACGGCGTGGGGTTGGTGCGACCCGCGTCGTCGCGGTACTCGCGCTCACCCGTGGCGAGCCCGGCGAAGTTCTGGACGGTCTTGGGGGCGTGGTCGGGGAACAGGGTGACCTTGATGTCCCCGTGGTTGGTCTTGATGGTGGCTTCCATGCCGCACATCCTGTCATGCGGGCGTGGTGGCACCGGCATTCCCGGGCGTGCTCCCCGGGCTGCCCGGTGGGCCGAAACAGTGCAGGATGGGAGGGAAGACTCGTTGTTCCCGACCAAGGAGGCCAGGTGTTCCGCACCAAGACCACGACCGAGAGGGTCGCCGACCGGGTGAGCACCGGCGCCCACACCGCCGCCGACTACGCCACCACGCTGCGCGAGAAGGTCGGGCCGGCCACCGACGCGGCGCGTGAGCGCGCCAGCCAGGCCAAGGACTGGGCCAAGCCGCACGTCGAGCACGGCATCGAGGTCGCCGCCCCGAAGCTGCAGGATGCCGTCGAGGGCCTCGCGCCCAAGGTCGACACGGCCCGGGACACCCTCGTCGACAGCGTCATCCCCAAGATCGCGGAGGCCATCGCCACGCTTGCCGCGGCGTCCACCGCTGCGCGCGCCACGGCCAGCGACACCGCCGACCGGGCACCGGGCGCCCTCGCGGTCCTCAAGGGCGAGGCCGTGGCCCGCCGCAAGCACCGCAAGGGCAAGCTGTTCTTCCTGCTCGGGTTGGCCGCTGCCGCGGCGGCCGCGTTCGCGGTGTTCCGCAAGTCGGCGCCCAAGGAGGACCCCTGGGCCACCCCGCTCGAGGACCCCTACACCGCACCGACGAGCGGTCGCGCCTCCAGCCTCTCGGGCGCGACCGGCGCGACCGGCGCGACCGGCGCGACGGGCGGCTCGGGCCCGACGCGCGGCGCGACGCCGTCGACCGAAACCACGGCTTCGGCACCCGGCGCATCGACCGGCACCGTCTCCGACCTCGCCGACGCGGGCGGGGGCAAGGACACCGGCGGGTCCAGCGGCAAGACCGCAGGATCGTCCAAGGGCAAGCACGCGGCGAACGCCAGCACTGACACGACCACCGACGCCGACGCCAGCGCCGACGAGAGCACGGCGGCAAAGACCGGCGACACGGCAAAGGACGCCAAGGACAAGACCGACTGACCCCGCAGGCGGCGGGTAGCGTGAGGTTGCATGTGGGACACGGCAGCCGGACCGTTCCTCGCCGCCGCGGGGCTGCTCGTGGTCGCCGGGGTGCCCAAGGTCGCTGACCCGCTTCCCCTGGTGCGCGCGCTGCGCGCCGCCGGTATGCCGGTTCCGCGCCTCCTCGTGCGGACGATGGCGCTCGCCGAGGTCGCCATCGGAGGCTGGGCCCTCGTGGCACCGGGGCGAGCTGCGTCGGGGCTGGTGGCCGCGGCATACCTCGTCTTCACCGCCTTCGTGGCGCGCGTCCTGGCGCGCGGCGGCGTCCTCGCCTCGTGCGGCTGCTTCGGCAAGGCCGACACCCCGGCCACCCGCACCCACCTCGCCCTCACCGCGGCCGCGATGCTGGTCGCCCTGTGGGCAACCCTCGACCCACCCGAGCGCGTCTGGTCGCACGTGGACGCCGCCACGGTCACCACGGTCGGGCTGGGCGCGGTCATCGCGTTCCTGGCCTGGCAGGTGATGGCGGTGCTGCCGACCACCACCCCCGCCGCCGTCCGCACCACCACGAAGGGCTGAGCATGCTTGCCGTCGTCGTCGCCGAGGGGGTCGCGGTCGTCCTGCTGGGCGTGCTGGTCCTGGGGCTCCTGCGCAGCCACGCCCTGATCCTCAAGGCGCTCCACGAGCTGGGGGCCGGGCTCGAGCTCGAGAAGTCGGCCGGCACCGGGGTGACGACAGCAACCACCGGTGGCACCGCGGGGCCCGTGCCGGTGGAGCTCGAGTCCGGCGTGGTCCCGGCGACCCGCAAGGACTCCACGCGTGCCCCCGACATCGTGGGCACCACCCTCGAGCGGGATGCACGGACGGTCCGCCTCGGTGCGCCGGGCCAGCGCACCCTGCTCGCCTTCCTCACCAGCGGGTGCAGCGTGTGCCAGACGTTCTGGGAGGAGTTCCGCGGCGAGGTCGCCGTGCCCGGTGACGGGACGCTGCGCATCGTTGCGAAGGGGCCGGAGGAGGAGTCGCCCACCGCCCTGCGCTCGCTCGCCGGGCAGCGCGAGGTGGTGCAGTCCTCGGGGGCGTGGACCGACTACGACATCCCGGGCTCGCCGTACTTCGTGTACGTCGAGTCGGGCCGGGTGACCGGTGAGGGGTCGGCGACCACGTGGCAGCAGGTGCGCGACCTGATGGCCCAGGGGGTGGCGGACGGTGAGGAGGCGCGCGCCGCGGCAGGACGCGCCGGGCCGGGGATGCTGGTCGGTGACCTGCTCGGCCGGGGTGAGCGCGACAGCCTGCCACGCATTGACGGCGAGCTCCTCGCCGCCGGGATCAGCCCGGGCGACCCCAGCCTGTACAGCTCGCCCGACAGCGAGCCGGCCGAGGGCCTCGGGCGCTGAGCGATGGAGCCGACCACCACCGCACTGCTGCTCGGCCTGCCGATGGCGGTGGTGGCGGCGCTGCGCGCGACCTGGTCGCCTTGAGGCGAGTCGATGCTCTCGAGCATCAGCCCGCTCGGTGAGCGGGCACGCAACGCCCGGTGGTGGCTGACCACCACTGCCTACCTCACCGGCTCGGTCCTCGGCGGCCTCGCGCTGGGTGGGCTCGCCGCGGCGGTCGGCTCGCTCGTCCCCGCCGGCTGGCGGTCGTCGGCCGCGGCACAGCTGGTCGTCGCCGGCCTGCTGCTGGTGGGTCTGATTCTCGACCTGGGCACCGGTGGGCTGGCGCTGCCGTCCTGGCGCCGCCAGGTCGACGAGCAGTGGCTCACCCGCTACCGCGGCTGGGTCTACGGAGTCGGGTTCGGCGCGCAGCTCGGGTTCGGCCTGGTCACGATCATCACCAGCGCCACGACGTATGCCGTGGTGCTCCTCGCCGCCTGGTCCGGCCAGCTGGGTGCCGGGCTGGTCATCGGTGGCACCTTCGGGCTGGTCCGTGCCCTTCCGTCGCTGGGCTTGCGACGAGTGACGGACCGCGACGCCCTGCACCGCGTCTTCGAAAGGGTCGAAGCCTGGGCAAACCCGGCCGAAGTCGTCGCTAGGGTGGCCCTGGCTGCTGCCGCCACCACGCTTGTCGTCACCACAGTGGGGAGCTGAGGCAATGTCCGACACCCATGGCATGGGTGCGAAGGCCCCGAAGGGCTGGACCGTGGAGGTGCGCCGCCTCCCGGGTGCCGAGCCGGTTGCCCCGGGCGCCCGACTGGCCGCGGCGCACGAGCAGGACGTCACGCGAGGCGTGCTGCACGCCTGCACGCGGGCCATGCCGGCGGACCGCGGTGACTTCGGCAGCGGGGTCGTCGACCTGCTGGGTCCCGACGACGTCTTCGTCGCCCTGGTCGACTACGGCACCGAGGTCGCCGACCACGGGCTGTTCGAGAAGCAGGGCATCCCTCGGCTGGCCCCTTCGCAGTTCGCGCCCAACCGGCTCCAGCGGCCACTGCCCGGGCTGAGTGCCTCCCAGCACTTCTTCAGCTCCGGCGGGCG